>Ga0256830_1001360_pt1 | contig 17416 bp, 11 predicted proteins | sample 128326metaG_FD_190537 | JGI IMG/M metagenome (GOLD analysis project Ga0256830, IMG submission 190537) | Hydrothermal vent microbial communities from Lau Basin, Pacific Ocean - 128-326 | ecosystem: Environmental > Aquatic > Marine > Hydrothermal vents | place: Pacific Ocean: Lau Basin | collected... | reverse complement strand
CGCACACCACCCAATATTAAGTGATCACCCTTGCCGAAGCGATGTACATCATAACCGTGTCCGATTCTCATTATCTCAACCTTTCTATTCGGATTCCCACGGTCCTCCGTGGGAATCCCCACCGTATTTTACATTATCTACCATCATATGCATTCCCACGGAGGAGCGTAGGAACGAGAAAATACACCCTTAATTTCCGGAAATAAACTGTGTTCGCTCGTACCCTTTCCTTTGTATTGTACTGGAAGTGGTGCCGGATTTTTTAGCCTGTTTGGCTATGCAGCGAGCATTGTTGTTGTTCCACAGGGTCTGTAATATCATTCATGACGGTTGACCATCGAATGTGGTGGATGTATATTTTGCTAATTCCTGCCAAGCTTCTCCTTTAATTTCCTGGAGTTAGTTCATAAACACCAAACTCCTGGAGCTTATTTAAGTGTCATTCCAGGCTAAACCTACACAGAATGAGAGCCTGGACAAAAATGATAGAACAACGCAAACCAGATTATGCCGCAGTAAAAGGCCAGTACGAAGCTTTACGAGAAGACTCTCGTAATTTTGCTTATGAGGTATTAGCCCCTGTGCTAACGAATAAAAGAAGTCAGGCAATTTTAAAAAGTACGCTGACTTTTAGTGGGATTACGGTTAATTGCATAAATGAACTGAGAAAATGGGAGATGTCAGGTTTACGCCGTGTTGCGTGGGATTGGGATAAGGTGCTAAAAACATATAGACCGAAACCGAAACGCTTTGAATTATCTATCTGGCATGAAAAACATTGGCTCTGTAGTGCAAGCATAGGGAAGCCAACGGTTAAGGGGAGCAAGTTGCGATTAGATTTAATTGAGTCCAACCCTAATGGTTCGTCCATTGATGGACTTGTGATTGATATTAATCTCATATGTTATAAAGCTTACGCCAAAGTAATAGGCGCAACAGAATTGCGCATTATGAACCCTGTTAATGAGATTGTTCGGGATTATTATTTGAGCAAAAAAGGGTTTTCCTACAGCCAAAAAGAAAACTTCTGTTTTCGGAAAGTTTAAAATATGACTAGCAAAAAGAGAAGAGAACTTGATCTTGATAGCCCTGAAGATCGTGAAGAACTACGTCAATATTTAAAAAAATCAATGAAGGATTTATTTAATCCTGAAGCACTCCCTGATTTTGAAGAAAAGGGTGTTTTGTCTGGCGATGGTGAGGCTTTGCTTTCTGAAACAGAAGAGGACATTTATCTCCAGGAAATTGACGAATATTCCCCGGAAGAACGCCGTCAACGGCTCAAGTTACACAAACAGGATAATGATAGCGATTTAAAAAAATAAAGAATGTGAAAACAAACATTGATCAACCCAGCCCTCTTCGCAGACAGGCAGAATGAGGCGCTCTCCTCTATGGACTCCAGTGGGAACCCGTACCTTACATCATCCACCATCATATGCGTTCCCACGCAGGAACACGGGAAAGAGAAACTCTCTCCCGGTCTCTGGTGAGGGGAGTTATCTATTTGTAAGCTTTTCGCCTGAACAAGTCAGTACGCCGACTCACCAGCCTGTCCAGAAACAGCATGCCATCCAGATGATCCACTTCATGTTGCACGGCACGCGCTTCATAGCCTTCGCTGTTGAATTCATGCTGAGAGCCCTGTACATCAAACGCAGTAAAAGCAATTTTCTCCGCGCGAATCACATTGCCGGTAAAATCCGGCACGGACATGCAGCCTTCCCGCCCCATGGTCATACCGTCCCATTCAATAATTTCGGGATTGATCAACACCATGCAACCATTGTTACTGGAGTTGGCAGGCAGTTTGCGCATATCAGAAACATCAACAATCACAATGCGTTGAAAACACCCCACTTGCGGCGCAGCGATACCCACGCCACCGGGGCCAGCACGCATGGTTTTTTCCAGCTCGGTCACAAAACCTTGCAGTTTAAAATCGAAAGTGTCTACCGGGGCCGAGACTTGCTTGAGGCATTTATCCGGGTATTTGATGATGTCGAAACTCACAACGTTTCAACCCACCAGAGTATCTATAGGGGTCAGCTGCGTTTCCACACCTTCTTTTTTGATGATATCCAGCGCCGACTGCAAGACAACCGCACCTTCATTGGCTCGCCCTTCTATATGCACAATATAAATGGGGGTATCTTCTGTACCCCCCACATCCGAGGTCAGGTCGAGAATATCCAGCCCGGCTTCAGTCAGGGCACCTGTGGCATGAGCAACAATGCCGGGGCGATCTGCACCATAAATGCTGATGCGCACATCGGGTTGGTGGTGGTGATGCAGCCCACCCTCGATGGAATCAATATGCAGGTGTAAATCCAAAGACTCGGCTTCGCCTTGCAGCACTTTTTGCAAAGCCTTCGCCGTACCCGCGTATTGCACCATCATCATCATGGTGAAACTGGTGCCCAGGCGCATCATCGAGGTTTCGCCCAGATGGCAGCCACCTTCGTACAAGGCGTGGGTCACATGGGCGACAATACCGGGGCGGTCTTTGCCCACCAGAGTAATCATGTACCAGCGTTTATTCATTACGGCGTCCTCGAAACAATGCCCCTGAAACCGGGCGCTGTGTTAATGCAATGTCGAATGGGTCACGTAAATCAATGATACACCTGCCGCGATCAATATTATCTGTTGAACTGTGGCACTGGCTTCGGCCCGTTTGTGCAGGCCGGGAATCAGGTCCGCCACGGCAATGTAAATAAAGCTGGAGGCTGCCACCGCAAGAACATAAGGCAGAAGGTGTTGCATATCACCCAGACTCCAGTAAGCCAGCAAAGCTCCCACAATGGTCGCCAGACTCGACAATACGTTAAATAATAATGCCTTGCGGCGGCTGAAACCACTGTGCAGCAGCACCACAAAGTCTCCCACTTCCTGTGGAATTTCATGGGCTGCAATGGCCAGTGCAGTCACAATCCCCAGGTGGATATCGGTCATAAAGGCAGCAGCAATCAATACACCATCCACCAGATTGTGCATGCCGTCGCCCACCAGAATCATCCAACCGGTGGCTTCGTTGGCTTTATGCTCGTCATGCGGGGCATGTGCCTCACAATGGTCCGAATGGCAGTGTCGCCACAACACCAGCTTTTCCAACAGAAAAAAGCTTAACAGGCCAAGCAGTACCGCCAGAAATATATTGTGGAAATCCTCAACCTCCGGACCGGCCAGTGCATGAGGCAATAATCCCAGGAAGGCCGCACCCAGCAACGAACCAATGGCAAAACTCACCAGATGTGGCACAAGGGTTTTACGCAGGTGTGCGGGCAACAGTAAAAAACTGGCGGCCACCATTACGCTGAGCAGTCCGCCCAACAGGCTGAAAATAATGATCCAGGACAACAAACTCATATCGGGTTATTCCGCAAAAACAGGTGCTTTGGTGATTGTCATTCTGGCGGATGCCGGAATCCGGGAATCGGCGGATTTTACTGGATTCCGCTGAGGCCTGCCAGAGGAACCTAAGCTTTTAAACGATTACTTATAATGTGAACTAAGGGATAAATCACCAATACCATATAAGTTAAGTCAATTTTTCTGCCTGTTGCAAGTTGGTGGCGAGTCTGCGAATCCCAACGTTGTTGCCAATGCTGTTGGGGTTCGCAGACTCACCACCAACCTACGATTTACTAACTTAATGACATTGGATAACATTTTGTTTCTGATGTAATCTTTGTCATCATGTAAACACTACGTTCAACATACAATCTCTCAGCGCATTGAATAAAGATAAGTTGATCACGCTGCTGACACAGCAAAACGAGATACTGATAGCACTAAAGTGCTCATATTCGCCGGGTGGATAAAAGAAATCAAAGAACTAAAAAAATCAGCTGGTCAAGAACAGTCGTAAGCCACCCTCCATTGGTGGTTATGGCAAACCCGAGTCAAGAAACCAGCGTAAAAGAAATGGGGGTTCGAGTGGAGGACAGCCTGAATATACAGGCAACACACCTTACAATCCGATCAGGGCGTGAAAACGTTTTGTCGTATTCGAGGTTATATCTCTGCCGCTTAAAAAACAGGGGCATAATGTCTTCGACGCACTGTGTGATGCGACTGATTCCTCCCGAAAAAAGCTAAAGCCGGTAAAACAGGCTGAGCAGTTATACTTACTTTAAACATATGGGAACAAGAGATTCTTGAGAGAGATTCTTGAGAAAGGTATCAAAAAAGGAGTACACGAGTGGTGAAGCAGAATTACTGCGTCATTTTATCAATCCGTACGACCATCATTTCTCCTTCTCCTCGATCACTCTTGCAATAGCTGGAGCAACCAGTGCCTATCGGTAACCTATCCCACCAGAGACGAAAATCCTATGACTTATCACCTTGGTATTAATCTGGGCCATGACCGTGCCGCCGCGTTAATCGAAGACGGCGAGATTCGGGTGGCAATACAACAAGAGCGGCTGGACCGCTCCAAACACAGCGTTGGCATGCTGCTGCAATCCGCAAGCGACCCCCATCAAATACAACCCCCCTGGGAGGCCATTCACTATTGTCTCGACGCTGCTGGCATTACCCTAGCCGAGGTCGAAAGCATTACCGCCAACATGCCGGGAACCGACCTTGCACCCGAAATTCTGGAACGCATGCTGGCACCGGAATATCGCGCCAAAATCCGCACTCTGCCCAGTCATCATCTTGGCCATGCCTATAGCGCGTTCTGGCCTTCGGGATTTGATCAGGCGATTGTTCTGGTCGCCGATGCCACAGGTTCCACCAACGCCCATCATCAAACTGAGTCATATACCCTCTACCACGCCCATGATCAACAACTGACACCGCTGCATAGCGAGAAAGTTGCGTCCCACCTCACGGCTCTTGGCACCCTCGGTTTTTTGTACGAACATGTCGCTCGCAAAGCAGGCTTTGTCACCACGGTCAACGACAGCATCAGCGTTCCCGAGGCCGGAAAATTAATGGGATTAGCAGCGTATGGCGGCCCCCAGACTCACTGGCAACAATGGATTCAACCCATAGAAAACAGCTATCACCTCGCCATCTCGCCTTACGATATTTTTTTGGAAATTGCCGCTCTGGAAAAACACTACGATGACGGCAAGGGCTCCGCTTATCTACGCCCCTATCTGGTTGATCTTAGCTGGAAGATTCAACATGAATTGGAACAGGCACTATCGCATATTGTTGCCCTGGCAATGAAGCAAACCGGGTTGAGCAAACTCTGTCTTGCTGGCGGCGTCGCGCTTAATTCGGTGGCCAACTACACTCTCTATCGTGAACTTGGACTGGATGATCTTTTTGTTTTCCCGGCGGCTGGTGACGCAGGCATTGCCGCAGGTTGCGCCCTGTGGGCCTATGCCACACAGGAACCCGCTCCCAAACGCCCGGCAAAGTTAAAAACCGCTGCATTCGGACAGACCTATACCACAAAAGCCATTGAACAGGCGGTCGCCGCCCGCAGCAATCAGCTCCACCTGGAGCAACCAGAAGAAGACCTGACTCAGCGCTGTGCAACCGCCTTGTCACAGGGACATATTGTCGCCTGGTTTCAGCAGGGCTCCGAATACGGTCCCCGGTCACTCGGCCATCGTTCCATTCTCGCTGACCCCCGTTTTGCACGAATGAAAGATGTTATCAATGCACGGATAAAGTTTCGTGAACCTTTTCGCCCCTTTGCCCCGGTTATCCCTGAAGAAAACCTCAGCGAGGTATTTGCATTCCAGGGCACCCCGCCCAGCGCTACCGCGCTAATGCTGATGGTCGCCCCCATTAAACCGCAGTACCGTAGCGAGCTCCCCGGCATCAGTCACGAGGATGGTAGCGGTCGGGTGCAAACCGTCAGTCTGGAAAGCAGCCCGCACCTGTATCATCTCTGCCAACAACTCGCGACCCTGCGCGGTGGTCCACCCGTGATCCTCAATACCAGCTTTAACGTCGCCGGTCAGCCTCTGGTGGAAACACCTGAACAGGCCATCGAGGTATTTCTGACCACAGATATCGATTATCTGGTGCTTGATGGTTTATGGATCAGTAAACGCCAAACACCTATTCTCAGCTATGCCGAGCATAGTCAGGATCTTACGGTCGAAACACTGCCCCAGGGTTTGCCACCCGGGCAACCTGATGTCCTTGAACTCATGCGTCAGCTTGACCAGGCACTTTTTTTCGGCGACACCGAAGCCTGCCCATGGTCAACAGAAGAATTACAGCGGCTGTCACGGCTCGGAGGGCGCTACAAAGAAACCAGCCGATTATTCCCACAACACCCCTTCGCCGCTGAGTCTTATACTCAATTCGGACCCCAATGCCGATTACTGCTTGACCCTCTGGGTGAATCACAGCTGGTCGATTTCGGTGAACCATCCAAGGCCCGTGGGTATTGCCTCGACCAGGTAAAATGGTTATTAGCCCGACTCAACAGCGAAAAACTGAATAAAAACCCAGCACCCCTGGAACAACTGCGGCGCTCACAACAGCTAAGTACTCTGGAGCAACAACAACAACTCGATTGGGCGCAAAAACAATTGCAGCACTACGCACTATTGCCCCAGGAAGCACATCCGCCCACTCCGGCCGCCGATTCACCCTTACCGGAAACTCCTGAATACACCTTTCAGCCGTTCGCGGACCCCGCCTTCACCATCCCTGGAGTGCTCAGCAACATTCGACAAGCATTAATTCATGCAGATTACACCGAGGCCAGCATTTGTCGTTTACTCAGCATCGATTCATTGCAAAAAATCGAACCAACCCATCTGCATTACTACGATCACTATAAACTGCCGCACAATGATCTCGGTGATTTTATCCGATTGTTTCTACTGCGGGCAGCATTACCTGAAGAGCATATCAAGCGATTATTCGGCATCAACGAATATCATGCTCTGGTTCAACTGGGCCTGCTCATTCCCCGTGGCAAACAACAATGGGCCTCGCGCATCGATCTTTATTGTGTCGATAAGCTGTATATTTCAACAGATCATCGCTACCTGTTATTACCGGAGGACACCCTCGAAGAAGAACCGGTAATGTATATTGGCCTCGATAGCCATGGCTTAGTAAATACTGCGCCCCGGTATCCAGTTGATACACTCCTTGATTTATGCACCGGATCCGGTGTCCAGGCACTGGTTGCCAGTCGTTATGCCAGCCAAGTGACAGGTATCGACATTAACCCGCGAGCCCTGCGCTTCGCACGCTTCAATGCCCAGCTCAATAACATCAGCAACACGACATTTATCCAGGGCAATCTCTACCAGCCGATCGGGAAGCAACGTTTCGATATTATTATCGCCAACCCGCCCTTCGTTGCCAGCCCCAAACAAGCACTCCGGTTTCGCGATGGCGGTGACAATGGCGAAGCCGTACTCGCTGATATTATCACCCAGGCCGCAGCGCACCTTAACACTAACGGCCGCCTGCACATTGTCACCGACCTGGTTGATGTTGCTGATTACCAACGTAAACTCCAGCACTGGTGGCAAGGGGGGCCAACGGATAACCTGGTTTTACAAACAGCTGACCGGGATGCCATGCTTTTTGCCGTGCCGCATGTACATCAGGCCTTTGGTCAGCGCTTTCACGACTATAATACTGAACTGACAGGCTGGCTGGATAATCTCCAACAAATGCCACAGCCGGTAGCTATCAACTTTGGTTATATTCTCATTCATTGCCACACCGACAAGACACAAACATCGTCGTATTACACACGGACGATCCATAATCCCAGCCAACCGATTGATACCCAGGTTGGCGATTATTTTCGCCAACGACAACTCGTTAATGCACCGGAGACCCGGCCCTTGCAATTAACTATCAACCCCCACATCCGTTTTCGGGTTGATTCTGATGCCTGCGGCATTACCACAGACATCACCCTATTCTCACCCACAAGCGCCTACTATACCCATTACCAGATTGACGACACCGTCTTCCAAACGCTGCAAGCCATTGCCGCCCGGAACATCAGCATCATCAGTTCCGCTGATATAGCAAAACAGCCGATCTTGTTAGATTTACTGCATAAGGGGGTATTGTCTCTCCACAAAGCAAGCAGCTTCGCTACAGCTGATGCCTCCATCATCAATCTCCAGGCAAGCCAGCCGACATCCATTTCCGGGGATTGTAAAAGCGCGATTCAGGAACAAGCGACGGCAACAACCCCGACCTGCTTATCCTCTTATTGCCGTTAAAGGACGTGTATGCTTTGCCGCTAAGAGACGTGCATGCTTGCGGTTACCCCTTGTAGCCGTTACAGTCACCCACACCAAGGAGACAAGAATGAACGTAGCACAAACCGTATTGTTATTAATCGGTTACCAAAATGATTATTTTTCCCCCACGGGGATATTGCGTAATGTCGTCGAGGAATCTGCCCATCACCAGACAGTGCTGAGCAACACACTGGACCTGGTACAACGCCTGGCACCCAGCCCTGTTCGTATGGTAGACACACCCATTGTTTTCACCGACGATTATCACGAGCTGGTGAACCCCATCGGCATTTTAAACACCATCAAAGAACTTGGGGCCTTTAAGGTCGGCAGCGACGGCGTAGAAACCATCCCCGAACTCCAGGCCTTTGCTAACCGGATTACCACCATTCCCGGAAAACGCGGATTGAACGCCTTTTCCAACACCGCGCTGGAAACCTTGTTTCAGCAATGGGGGATTAGCGATATTGTCATTGCCGGTGCGATCAGCTCAATTTGTGTTGACTCCACCGGGCGTCATGCTCACAGCCTGGACTACCGGGTGACCATACTCAGCGACTGCACCCTGGGACGCAGCCCGGTCGAACAAGCCTTCTACTGCGAACAGATTTTCCCGCTCTACGCCCAAACCATGACACATCACGAATTACTACAAAAACTGGATATAAACACAGACTCTTTATAACCCGCTTGACATGAATGTACTGTGATCACAGTCACGATGCTGACAGCAAGGATAAGCTAGCCAGATGGATAAACACAGCGATCAAATTCATTTCCAGATTCAGCAACGCCTGACCGAGGAGCTGATCAGCTCTGAGCAGCGTCACCAAGGATTGGTAGAAGCGCTCCGGGAAGTGGTCTTCAAACTTGATGCCCAACTGCACCTGACCTATGTCAATCGTGCCTGGTTCGAGCACCTCGGCCACCCCATTGACACCCTGCTCAACACCCCATTGACAGATTTTATCTATCCGGAAGATCACGGACAGATACTTGAAGAACTGCAAGGCACGCCCTCACAAGGAAAACACCCTGCGGTGCGCTTTTGCCGCCAGGACGGCAGCCAGATGTGGTTCGAGTTATCCTGGCGTCCCGACCCCAAAGGGGGCGGAATCGGCCTGCTGTACAATATAAACCAACACAAATTATTAACCCTGGAACTGGAAAAGGCACAAGAGCAATTAGAGCGGAGAGTTAAAGAAAGAACTGCCGAATTAACCAGGATGAATCAGGAATTACTCATCGCAAAAGACAAGGCCGAAGCCGCCAGTAAAGCCAAAAGCGCCTTCCTGGCCAATATGAGCCATGAACTGCGGACACCACTGAACGCGATTATCGGCTATGGCGAAATACTCCAAGAGCAAATGAGGGAAGAGGCGCTCGCCGACGATTACATTCAGGATATCGGCAAGATCCTCGGAGCAGGGGATCAGTTGTTACAGCTCATCGAGAGCGTTTTGGACTTGTCCAAAATTCACGCTAATACCATGACGGTTTCTATTCAGACCATGGTCCTGACAGAGTTCCTCGACGAGGTCATCAACACCGTAACACCGATGGCACGGGCTAACGGTAACACTCTTCATGCTACCTGCCAGGAAAATATCCCGCAGATTGAAACCGATGCCCTCAAGCTACGGCAGATCATATTAAATATTCTCAGCAATGCCTGTAAATTCACTCACGATGGTGAGATTACCTTACGTGTCACATATGAGCATCACGACACCCTGGTGTTTACCATCAGTGACACCGGCATTGGCATTAGTGCGGATGATCAGCGCAAACTCTTTAAAGACTTCGTGCAAATCGATAATTCATCAACGCGGCAATATGGTGGCACGGGCCTGGGGTTAGCAATCAGCCAACGTTTGTGCCAACTGCTGAGTGGTGAAATTCATGTCAGCAGTGAGCCAGGCAAAGGCACAACCTTCATTATCAGCCTGCCCTCCACAGCCAGGACCAAGTCCCCTCGTTAGGGGTCGCTCGAACGAAAACTGCCTCATTAGTGAGCAGGTTCGGTTTTTTTGAGCCCGCACAAGACTCTGGTGGAACTGCTACGCTTGTTCCGCCTCCTCAAACACAAGGTAAAGCCGTAGGGTGGAACAAGCGTAGCGGTTCCACCAAAAGGTCAAGGGAAGAACACCAGTCCTTTCAACCCGTACTACTCTTTACCCACCCAAAAGCGACAGTTATTGTTCGAGCGATCCTAAGGTGACTTTAACTCTTGGCTTATATACCCAGAATCTAAAAACATCTATTTTTCGTTACAAACCACTGACCTACCCATAAAATCCCAGCTCACCTAATGCTCTAACACATCACAATGTAAATATTTCACATAATTCCTGGCGTTAAGTTACATACTTTAATAACACCTGTCTTCATAATCATGCTCACCGTTTATATCTCTATTCTATATAGAGTATTGCTGTAACGATCAAACCTGAACCCCGGACAAGTTATCTCGTCTCCAGCACGTAAATGCAGTTAGACGTAACATCGCAACCAAAGACAGGCATGCCAAAATGGAAACAATTTTAACCCGACTGGACATCCATGCTGCGCGATCTACCGCAAAATGGTATTTCCCTGCGGAATCCCGTTCATTTCAATTATCTGAGTTACATGATCAATCACTCAAACTGGCTTCGGTGTTACAGGCCAACGATTTAAAAAAAGGAGATCGTGTGGCGCTGATGATGACAAATTCATCAGAGTACGTGGTTGCCTTGCTGGCTATCTGGCGTCTCAATGCCATCGCGGTACCATTGCGACCCAAAGGCAGTCGCCAGACGCATTACGCCGACTACGTTGAGCATTGTAATGAGGTTTGTGACTTCAGCCTGATATTGTTTGATGACAATGTCACCAGTGAAGTGTTACTGCATCCCGGTTTATGGCAACAACAGTACGCCGATATCAATACCCTGATGGAAACAGCGACCCACACACTTGCATTTGATAATGAAGTGCAAATATCAGCTACCGATATCGCTATCTTGCAATTTTCATCAGGCAGTACAGGCGCACCCAAAGGCGTCATCGTCACTCATGAGATGATGATGGCTCAGTTACAAAACATTCATTACAACCATATCGGCTCCCGACGCGGATACCCCATTGAATCACTGGCGTCATGGATGCCTTTCAACCATGACATGGGGCTTTTTATCGGCGTACTGGCTCCCGTTTATACCGGCAGTAATAATATGGTGGCCCCTCCTGCATTTTATATGCGCAATCCACCACGCTGGTTCTCTCTTATGTCACAACGCCGCGTGGATATGAATTTCAATACCAATTCTGTATTGGCCTCAACATTGAAAACCTTGCGACGCTTGCAGAAACAGGATGATATTGACCTGTCTGAATTGCATTTGTATATCGGCGCTGAAAAAGTCAGCCCGATCATTGTGCGTCGTTGTTACGATTACCTGATACCACTTGGCTTTAAACGTGAAAACCTGCATATCGGTTATGGCATGGCGGAAAACACGCTGGGGGCAACTTGTACAAAAACACAAACAATCAACCTGACAACTTTTAAGTTCATCAGCCCAAACTGCCTTGAGCCTGTTGAAATGTCCAGTAAAAACAAAAGCCCAAACACCGGGGGAAATACCGTCGAACTGGTTGCCATAGGTGCAGTGGACTGGCGGCACAATATTACGATCCAGGACAAGGCAGGCAGGTCTCTGCCTGAGTTAACCTTAGGTGAAATCGCCATCAAAAGTCCCTGTGTGACACCGGGTTATTATCGTGACCCGGAAAAAACCCGTGAAAAATTAATTGATGGTTGCCTGCTCACGGGCGACATCGGCTTTATGTATAACCATGAATTGTATTTCTATGCCCGCCAGGATGACATGATTAATCATGCCGGTCGCAACATCATTCCTGATGATGTTGAAATGGCCGTTGAAGAACTGCCCTTTATCCGCGCCGGTGCCAGCGCGCTGGTCGGCGTGGACAATCCGCAGACCGGCTGCACTGATCTGATACTGATGGCTGAAGTCAATGAGCGCAGCACCGAAAATGAATTGACAGAATACCAACAGGCAATACAGAGCATGGCTTACGAAGCCAGCGATATCATCCTCACTCGCATCATACTCTGCCAGCGGGGAACAATAGAAAAAACATCCAGTGGAAAAAAACGTCGCGCTGTTATCCGTAAGCGCTTCATGAATAATCAAGTCACTCTTGTGAGGAAACACGATGAACAACGTGCAGCAATATAAAACCCATTGCAGACCCAAGCTGACCGAGCTTTTACAAGCTCTGAAACTGGACAAGACGTATTCCCGGGCTGAAGGCAATTATCTGCAAACGGATTCAGGGGAAAAAATCCTCGATCTGGTGGGTGGTTTTGGCTGCACCATACTCGGTCACAACCACCCGGAAGTTGTTGCCGAGGCCATCAGCGCCCTGGCACAAGGTGTAGCCATCAATGCCCAGGGTTCCATACGTAAAAATTCAGCACAGCTGGCTCAACGCCTCAGCGAACTAACGGGTTCTCAGCGTGGTTATTGTGTCAATTTCAGCAACAGTGGTGCGGAGAGTATCGAAGCGGCCGTCAAACACGCCTACAAAGTTCAATTCGACAAAGTGCGCCGTGAGTATGAACGACTGACTCGGGTACTGAGTGATCTATATTACAAAGTAGAGCGCGAACAACTTGAAGTGGAACTGCCCGGCGATAATAAGGATTTGATCGATTTTCGGGATGACCTGGATGAATACAACCTGGCCCAGTTTGAGCTGTTCCAGAACAACCCTGTAATGATTGCTTTCAAAGGTGCCTTTCATGGCAAAACCTCGTCTGCATTAAAAGTTACCTTCAATAAATCCTACCGGGAAGCCTTTGAAGGGCTGTCCGCCATCCAGCCCGCATATGTGGATATTCATCGCCCGGAACAAATCACGGAAATCGTGGATGAACAGGTCAGCACATTTTATTACCCGGTATTAACCGGAACGCGCATTGAACTACGACCGGTACGCATCACCCGCGTCATTGCCATGATACTGGAGGTGGTTCTCGGTGAAGGCGGTATTCGCCCTGTGCCCGATGCCACGTTGTCGCACCTTGTCGAACTGAAAAGCAAACAACAGCTTCCGTTGATTATCGATGAAATCCAGACCGGTTGTGGTCGCACTGGTTCAATATTCGGTTACCACGACACACCTTTGGCCGAGATAGAACCGGAATACATTGCACTCAGCAAGGCACTGGGAGGGGGCATCAGCAAAATTGGAGCAACCCTGATTCATCGCAATATCTATGATGATGATTTTGGCATCCTGCACACCTCTACCTTTGCCGAAGATGACTTTTCCGCCAGGATCGCCAATAAAACACTGGATATCCTGACCCGTGATGACAACGCCATGCTCAAACGGGTCAAAGATAAAAGTGCATACCTGCTGGACCGCTTGCACGCCTTGCAGGAACGATATCCGACCCTGATAAAAAATGTGCGTGGCCGGGGTCTGATGCTGGGTGTGGAATTAACCCCACTGCTTGATCGTTCACCTTTTTTCCGCGCCAGTGGCAAACAGGGCGTATTGTCATTGCTGGTAGCCAGTTATCTGCTGGAATACCACAACACACGGATTCTTGCGCCACTCACCACCATGCTAAAAGGCAATCCTGGAAAAAGCCGTTTGTCCATTCTGCGCATTCAGCCATCGGCCACTATCAGCCGGGAAGAGATCGACCGTTTTGTAGACGGCTTGCGCGAAGTGCTGGAGATTATTGAAAACAACAATGAGTATTGCCTGATTGCCCACCTGTTGGGAGAACCGGTGACTGATGATGAACGCAAAAACTCCAAACATGTGCCCGTGCGCTGGCCTGTCGTCGAAGAAAAAGGCCATATCGATTCGCGCGTCGGTTTCATCGTACACCCCACCACGCTGGACAAACTGGTGGAATATTATTTCCCCTCTTTTCACCATTATGAATGGCAGGCGGAACATCTGGAAAACTGGTGGAACCTGATCAGCCGTTTCCTGGAACCGGTGCATGTCAAAAGTACCTACATCAAATCCAACGACTTTACGATTGAAAACAATCTGGTGTTTGTTCCCTACATGCCGGACTACATCACCAAACAGAAAAACCATTCCCTCACCCAGGAAGTGCAGGACAAAATACAGGATGCCGTCACCGTCGCACGGGAACTGGGTGATGACAACATCCCGGTATCCATGGTGGGACTGGGTGCGTTCACCTCCATCGCCACACAAAACGGCCTCACCCTCAACGACTACGAAGTCGCCACCACTACCGGCAACGCCTACACCACTGCGCTAACCATACAAGGCATTATGCAGGCAGCGGCCAGCAAAGCACTGGACCTGAGCAAAGCCTCCGTTGCTGTGGTCGGTGCCAGTGGCAACATCGGCATGGTGGTATCACAAGTCATCGCATTGAACGTCGGAAAGTTATGTCTGGTTGGCCGCCCCGGTGAACGTGGCCTGGCCCGTCTCGACTACGTGCGCCAACAATGCCTGCAAGAAATCGCACAAGCCATTTATCAGGAATGCCAATCCGGCATCACTCTGGAGCAAACGCAGCTCAGCGGCATTGGCTTGCGTATCTATCAACAACTGGAACAGGCAACACCGGAAACCAATTTATACAACATTGCCGATTCACTGAAACACATAGAACCCGCATCGGATACCGGCAAAAACCTGAGCAAAACTATCGAAGCCGGGGTTCTTGATAGTTGTATACCACTGCAACTCAATCTGGATTCACTGCATGAATTTGACGTGATTATTGCCGCTACCAATTCCACTGATCGAGAGCTGATTCGCCCGGACATGGTCAAGCCCGACGCCATCGTCTGTTGCACATCCATACCCTCCAACCTGAGTCGCCAGTTTAACCAGAACGACAGCACACAACTGGCCTTCGACGGCGGGCTGGCCAAACTGCCGGAAGATTCACAAATCAACTTTGTGGGCATGCCAACCGACGGACTGGCCTATGGCTGCATGGCCGAAACACTATTGCTCGGTTTTGATGGACAGAATCACTCATTCTGCAAAGGCGCACTCACCGCCGCACAGGTTTACCGCACCATAGAACTGGCTGAATTACACGGCTTCGCCCTGGGCGACCTGAAACTCGACGACCAGCGCCTGACCCCAACCACTCAACTGAAAAAATCAGCCTGACGGAGAACACGCATCATGTTCATGTTTAAAACCAAAAAAAGAAACGACAACTTCAAGGCATTCGACGGTATCAGCAGTGTTGCCGACATTGTCGGCCAGCAACTGCCCACCTATGGCGAACGTTCAGCCATTCGTTATGACACCGGATCAACTTACCGGGAACTGAATTTCACCGAATACCATCACTATATTCTCCGCATGTGTACCTGGTTCATGCAGAAAAATATCGAACGTAAAGTTATTGCCACCTTTTGTAAAAACCGTCTGGAATGGGACATGATCGCCATGTCCACTTTTTACCGGGCCAACACGTTATTTCCGCTCGACACCAAAACCAATGACATCGAACTGAAACACCTGCTCACTCTGAATCCACCGGACTACATGCTGGTCTCCCGGCCACAGCTTGCCCGTATGCGCGGACTGCTGGCAGAACTGGCTATCGACACACAAATCATTGTCGCGGACCTGTTTGATGTCTTCGAAGATCTCGATCAGCAACATACCCAGCCGGTGGAGGGTGAACTCAGTCTGCAAGACATCCTGCCCGAACAACCGGCCGACACCCTTGTGCCCAGCAAACACTTGCAGGATGACGATTGCATACTGGGCCATTACCCCACCTCCGGCACCACCAACCTGCCCAAAATTGTGCAAATCACCCACAGCAATATTATTGCCGAAGTTAACGAAGCCATTGATGTTATCAATCTTCGTGTTAACGAAGAACTGCTCAACATCGGGCCGTATACCCATATCGCCACCCTGGTTGAATTTCTGGTCACAAAATCACGCGGCTTTTCTGTCACCTACTTTACCCGCGAACCCGACGACGATGACGTATTGGAAGACGAAATCAAAAAACTGAAAAAACTGGGTGTCAGAATAAAAGTCCTGATGGCCGTACCCAAATTCTGGATTTATCTGTTGAAAGAAATTCTGGAAGAAATGAAAAACAAACCCGTGCTCAAAAAACTTTACGAGCATTTGATCAGCATAGAGCGTAACGAAAAACTGTACGACATCGGCACCCTGGACAAAGCCAAACTCACCGCCATGCGCATCCTGCTGCGCAATAAACTGGGCGGCTACTTCAGCTACGGCATTTCATCATCCATGAAACTGGACGGCAGCATTGTTGAAGCCTTCGGCAAACTGGGCGTCACCGTCATCGACATTTATGGCGCAACAGAATGCAGCGGTATTATCTCTCGCAACCGCCTCAACGAACTAAAAGCAGGCTCCTGCGGCCGCATCATCGACATTCTTGATTATCGTCTGGTCAACGAAGAACGTATTCCCGGCATCCCTAAAAAAGTCGGCATGCTGGAAGTCAAAGGCCCCACCATCATGCACTCCTACCTCGGCAACCATCAGGAAAAAGTGCTGGGTGAAGATGGCTATTACTGCACCGGCGACCTGGCCTGGATCGATGACGACGGTTTCCTCTACCTCGTCGGACGAAAAAAAGAACTGACCAAATGGAAAGACGGCACCTACATCGATCCGCAATACCTGTCCAACCTGATGGTGCGCAGTATCTTTATAAAAGATGCACTGGTCACGCGCGTTCAGCCGAACGATAATTTTCTCAGCGTCTACCTCTTCCCGGATTACAAACGCATCCACAAAGACCCCTCCTGGCAAAAAGACATTGCCACCGGTGTCAGCGAAGATGCCGCATTACGGCAACGGTTTGAAGCCGCCATCGACTACGCGCAATCCATCGCCAACATCACCCCAAGACTGAGCAAAGATAAAATATTTATTTTACCGCGCTCACTGGAGCGTACCCCCACTCACAAAATCAAGTTTATCTTTGAACTGAAACGACTGGATCAAGCACGAGCGATTTAAGTAACATTCACACAGGGGCATCGCCGTCAGGCTAAGCCTTGTCCTGGAAGCGAGTGGAGTCGAGGTTTCTCTATTCAACACAGCGTAAAATTGTAGGGTGGAACAAGCGCAGCGGTTCCACCAACAGGCTATAAGGAACAACAACATGCAACAACGACTCA
>Ga0256830_1001359_pt1 | contig 17423 bp, 18 predicted proteins | sample 128326metaG_FD_190537 | JGI IMG/M metagenome (GOLD analysis project Ga0256830, IMG submission 190537) | Hydrothermal vent microbial communities from Lau Basin, Pacific Ocean - 128-326 | ecosystem: Environmental > Aquatic > Marine > Hydrothermal vents | place: Pacific Ocean: Lau Basin | collected... | reverse complement strand
CTCGGGAATAAAGAGCGGAGACTACTTCTACTTCGTCCACTCCTACTATGCCCTGCCGGAGGAGGACGTAACCGTGGCAACAACCAGCTACGGCACCGAGATACCCGCTGTGGTGGAGAAGGGCAGCGTTTTTGCCACGCAGTTCCACCCCGAGAAGAGCGGAAAGCTCGGGCTCAGGCTGCTGAAGAACTTTGTTGATATTGCCAGGGAGTATTAGCCCTCAACCTGCAGCTCGAGCGCTTTCCTGAAGTCTATCCTGCCGGTGTAAAGGGCTGAGCCTATCACCACGCCGAAGGCGCCCAGCTCCCTCACCTTTTTTATGTCCTCCAGCGTGGTGATGCCGCCTGAAACTATAACCCTCGCGGAGGTTGCGCTGACAACCTGCCTAACGGCACTCAAATCCACGCCCCGCATTCGCCCCTCCACGTTGACGTTGGTAAACAGCAGCTCGCTCGCATAGCGTTCGAATTTCCTCGCAGCCTCGCCTGCGCGCAGCCGCGTTCGCCTGCGCCACCCGCGCACCACCACGTAGCCGTCCTTTGCGTCTATTGCCACGATTACCCTCTCCCTGCCGTACTCTTCGAGGAGCCTTTCCAGAATCTCAGGCTGTTCCAGCGCGGCCGTGCCCAGGATAACCTTCGCGGCACCCAGCTCCAGGAAGTGCCTCGCCTCTGCAAAGCTCCTTATTCCCCCGCCCAGCTGCACCGGTATGCTGAGCGCGGAGATAATCTCCTCCACCAGGCGGCGGTTTGCAGTGCTCCCCTCTATCGCCGCATCCAAGTCGATGAGGTGCAGGCGCCCTGCCCCGAGCGCCTGCCAGCGCAGGGCTATCTCCACAGGATTCTCCAGCTCCACCAGCTTCCTGCCTGGGTCTCCTCCTATGAGCTGGACGCATCTCCCTTCCTTGAGGTCCAGGGCGGGAATAACCAGAAAGCTCATTCTATAATCCTCTCAATGGGGAGCACCAGGATATCCCTCGCGCCAAGCTTCTTTGCTCTGTTGATAATCGAATAAACCTCCTTCTCCTCCACCACCGCATTCACCGCATACATGGGCACAGCCGCAGCTACCTCGGCTATCGTGGGCCCCGCCATGCCCGGCATTATCCTCTTTATCTCCTCCAGCGCCGCCTTGGGTACGTTCATCATTATCAGCTTCTTGCGCTTTGCGGCCAGCACGCTGGAGAAGGCTGTGATTACCTCCTCCACCTTCTCACGGTTTGCCCTTATCGCTTCTCTGTTGCCTATAAGATAGGCGGAGGTTTCCAGTATGGTCTCCACCTCGCGCAGCTTGTTCATCTTGAGCGTTGTACCTGTGCTGACGAGGTCCACTATAAGCTCTGCTAAGCCAATATGCGGAGCCACCTCGCATGCTCCAGAAACGCGCACCACCCTGATGCTTATCCCGCGCTCCTCAAAGAAGCTTCGCGTTATGTTTGGAAATTCGGTGGCGACCCTCGCACCTGGCTTTATGTCCTCCATGCTCTCTATCCCTGAGCTCTCCGGCGCGGCCACCACCAGGCGAGCCCTACCGAAATCTAAATTAAGGAGAAGCTCCACATCGTAAGTAGACTCCACCACCACGTCGTAGCCGGTTATGCCGAGATCAGCCACACCATCGTAGACAAACTCGGGTATGTCTGCGGCGCGCACAAAGAGCACCTGAATCTCGGGCATGGAGGTGGTTGCAAAGAGGCGGCGCTCATCGCTGAGCACCACCATGCCAGCGCTTCGCATCAGCTGCATCGCAGGCTCGTGCAGCCTTCCCTTGTTTGGAACCGCTATCTTTACCATTCCGCTTACCTCGGGTGATGATATGGATGTGCTCATAAAAGACGGAATTCTGGTTACTATGGATAAGGAGCGCCGGATATTAAAAAACTTTTCTCTGGCGATTGAGGATGGAGCGATTGTGGAGATTGCCCGCGGAATAAAGGGGGAGGCGGACTTTGTCATAGACGCCAGGGACAAGATAGTGATGCCCGGTTTGATAAACACCCACACCCACGCGGCAATGACCCTCTTCAGGGGCAGTGCTGACGACCTTCCCCTAATGCGGTGGCTGCAGGAGGAGATCTGGCCGGTGGAGGCAAAGCTTGAGCCGAAGCATGTTTACGCGGGCTCTCTTCTCGCGTGCCTGGAGATGCTCAGCAGCGGCATTACCTGCTTCAACGACATGTACTACCACCTGGAGGAGGTTGCGAGGAGTGTTCTCGAGTCGGGGATACGCGGCGTCCTCTCGTATCCGCTGCTGGACATCGCGGGCGAGGAGCAGGGTAAAGAGCTCCTCAGGCATGCGGAGCGCGCCCTCAGGGCGCACTCGGGCAGGAACCCGCGCGTGAGGGTGTTCCTGGGCCCGCACGCACCCTACACCTGCTCCGCCGAGCTTCTGCTCAAGGCGAAGGAGCTGGCAGAGGAGCACCGCACCGGGATACACATCCACGTTTCCGAGACCAGGGAGGAGGTTAAGAACTTCGTGGAGGAGAAGGGGAAGCGCCCCTTCGAGTACCTCGAGGAAATAGGCTTCCTTGGCAAAAATGTGCTCGCAGCGCATGCGGTGCACGTGAGCAGGAAGGAGATGGGGATTATGAGGAGGCGCGGCGTCAGGGTGGCCCACAACCCGGTGAGCAACATGAAGCTGGCAGCTGGCATAGCGCCTGTGGCGGAGTACGTTAAGGCAGGGATTACCGTCTCCCTGGGCACCGACGGCGCCGCGAGCAACAACACTCTGGATATATTCCAGGAGATGAAGACCTGTGCGCTGCTCCAGAAGGTTTCCACGGGCGATGCGAGCGCCGTGCCCGCGCAGACTGTGCTGGAGTTCGCCACCATAGGAGCGGCGAGGGCTCTTGGGCTGGACAAGGAGATAGGCTCCCTGGAGGTGGGCAAGCGGGGCGACGTTATCCTGGTGGACCTTCGCAGACCCAACCTCAAACCCCTGAGCAACCCCGTCTCCCACCTGGTTTACGCCGCAAGAGGCTGCGACGTGTGCACCGTCGTGGTGGACGGCAGGGTTGTAATCCACGAGGGGAGCTTCAGAACCCTGGACATGGCTGAGGTGTGCAGGTTCGCCGAGGAGGAGGCGCTGGACCTCTTTAAGAAGGCGAACAAGGCTGAGAGGCTATTCCTGGGTGAGGAAGCTGCTTAGGCGCGCTATTGCGCGGTACTTCTCCCTTTTGCCGAGCTTCGCCTCCTCCAGAGCTTCTCTAAGCAGGGAGATGCTCCTGTCATAAGCCTCGCGGTCCACCGGGTAGGGGATGCCGTCCTTGCCCCCGTGGGCGAAGGCGTACTTCGCCGGGTCCCGCCAGGAGCACTCGGCGCCGAAGAGAAGCTCCGAGAGCAGCGCGAGGGCGCGCAGCGTCTTTGCACCAAGCCCGCGGAGTGCCACGAGCTCCTCATAGCTCGCCGGCTGCAGCTCGTGGGCGCGCATTAAAGCGCGCCAACCCTGCTCAGAGATGTCCACTCTTCTGAGCTCGTGCCTCGCTGGCAGGGCGAGCTTCTGCACCGCGTGGTCAAGGGTGAGCTGCCCCCCGAGGTACCTCCTCAGCTTCAGCGGGTTGTCCCTCACCAGGTCCACGCTGGTCTTGCGCACCTCCTCGCCTTCCCGCGCCACGAGGTTGAGCACCCCCTCTTCCCTCCTCTCGCTGGCTATGCCGGCGTGAGGCTCGCGGGTGAAGCTCTCCACGCCCTCGCTGAGCCAGTGGTAGCGCCTGGCGTAGCGCTCCCGCATGCCCTGCTGCACCACGCACCACTCTCCGCGTGAGGTGAAGAAAAAGGCGTGGTGGTAGAGGGTGTAGCCGTCCTGAACGCACGCGTTGTCCACCTTTGCGCTCAGCCTGCTCGCCCTTATCAGCTCCTCCTCCCGCGGGGGTGAGAGGCCCAGCACCTCCGCAAGCTCCCCTATCTCCTCCGGCGCCCTGCGCGATGCCCTGCCCTTTCCCCCTGCCACGGCTATGCCGTGCTCCTCGGGCGAAATAGCAAGCTTCAGCGCCCCGGTGGTGGTCGTGGTGGTGCCCGAGGAGTGCCAGTCGAAGCCGAGGGCGCAGGCGAGCGCCTGAAACCAGGCGGGCGAGGCGAGCCTGCGGATAAGCTCCGCCTCGCCGTACTCGTAGACGATGTAATCTGCGATAGCCCTGCTCAGCTTCACCATTCGTTTGAACAGCCAGGGCGGGGCTCTGCCATGGTGAAGCGGGAGCTCGGCTATACCGGTGCGCCTCATACCAGGCACGTAAAACTTAACGAGGGTCAGAAGGACACTGCAATAAACTTTTAATTTGTTAGTGTATGTTCAACAAACACGAACATAAATTGAAAAGATAAATTAAAAAGAGAGGTGAGTGAAGTGTGCAGAAACATTACACCCCAGGAGGCGTATGCCATGATTCAGAAGGGCGAGGTGGAAATCCTCGACGTCAGAACCCCGCAGGAGTTCTATGGCGAGGGTCACATCCGGGGCGCGAGGCTCATACCGCTGAATGAACTTCAGTTCCGCCTTAAGGAGCTCAACCCTGCCAGAAAGTACCTGATATACTGTCGCACAGGGCACAGGAGTGCGCAGGCATGCAGGCTGCTCTCCAGGATGGGATTTGAGCACACCTACAATCAGCTCGGCGGCATTGTGCAGTGGGCAAGGCTGGGCCTTCCCGTTGAGGGCGCTGCAAGGAGTCCGGGTGGCGGCTTCCTCGGCTTCAGAGCATTCGTACCCTGAGGGTAACCATGCCGGTGCTTGGAATGTTCCTGCTGGCACTGCTCGCAGCAACAGCGAGCAGTGTTCCTGTGTATGCTCAGGAGGCGCCGGGTTTTCTGGGAATTCCCGGTGCCCCCGAAGTCAGTCTGGAGCTGGGCTTCCTGTGGGCGGTGCTCGTGGGCTGGGTGTTCTCCACAGTCGGCGCCTTTGGCGGTGTGCTCTCGGGTGTGGGTCATCTTACCATCTTCGGGCTTGGAGACTTTGCCTCCAGCCTGAGGAACACGAATCCGGAACTGAGCACCAGGGTAACTGACAGCATCAGAGTTTCCAACCAGTGGCTCGTGGGAACTTCGGCTGTCATATCTGCACTCAACTACTACAGGATGAGACGCATCGTCGTTCCCCTCGCCCTTGCAATGGGCTCCGGTGCGGTAATCGGAAGCTTTGCTGCACCAGTTCTCACCGCCGGAAAGCTCTCCCTCAGAGCATACCTGGGATACTTCGGACTCTTCACCCTCCTGGTGGGTTTTGTGCTGCTGTATGAAACCACGCCCCGCGCTCAGGCGTCGCGGAGGCGTGCGTATGAGGCGGCGAGGGCCTTTGAGGAGAAGATGAAAGAGCTCGGGAAAAGTCAGGATGAGGTGGTGCTGAGAAGGGAGGGCGTACGCATATCTGAATTCAGCCTGAAGAGGGTGAGATTTACCTTCTTTGGCCAGGAATTCTGCTTTAACCCCTTTCTGCCCTTTCTCGGGGGCCTTGCCATCGGCGCCCTGGCGTCGCTGCTCGGTGTGGGCGGGGGCTTCCTGTATGTGCCTTTTCTGACGAGTGTTGTAGGTCTCCCCTACTTTATTGTGGCAGGTACATCGGCACTGAGCGTGGTGATAGGTATGGTGGTAAGCATCTTCAGCTACATGATAATAAAGCAGGTGCCTGTGCACCTGCCTCTTCTCATCGCAGAGATACTCGGCGTTGCGCTTGGCTCCTACATCGGACCCAGGACCTCCCGCTACCTTCCGGAGAGGTACCTCAAGATGCTCTTTGCGGCGCTCGCCTTCTACGTGGGCATAAGGTACCTCACAAAGGGCTTTCTGGGGAGAAGTCTGGTACCGCCCTATTGAAGCAGCCATCCGGCACCGGCTGATGAGGCGGCGAAAAGTTTTTGTTTTACCTTTTTAATATTAGTTAATTAAGTTAGTCCAGTTCCGGTTACTCTGAATCGTCAGCAAAAGCCAAAGCGTGGCGTAGATAATCGTCGATATTGCTTTTACATACCATTAAAAATAAAAGGCAGGTGAGAGAGATGGGTGATGACGATGACAGTCATAGGAAAGCATATCATAGCGGAACTCTACGGTGTGGAGAAGGAGCTGATTTCCTATGAGGACAGGGTGAGAGAGATTACAGAGCGCGTGGTAAAGGAGGCAGGGCTTACAAAGATAGGTTCGGTGTACAAGCAGTTCGAGCCCTACGGCGTTACCTGCGTTGTGCTTATTTCAGAGTCCCACGTTTCGCTGCACACCTGGCCCGAGTATGGCGTTGTAAATCTTGACATCTTCACCTGCGGCGACCACAACAAAACTGAGCGTGCTTTTGAGCTGTTCCTGAAGCAGTTCAGGCCCAAGTCCTACAAGCACTACGTTCTTACAAGGGGATAGCCGTGAGTAGACGCACAGAGGTGCAGCTGCTCCAGAGGCTCAGCCGCGGCGCTGCCTCGGTGTGGGAGCTTGTGGATGCCCAGGACGCGTCGCTTAGCGAATTCTATGCAACCCTGGAAGCCTTAAAGAAGCGCGGCCTGGTGGAGGTGAACAAGGGAAGGGTGTCCCTTACGCGCGCAGGCTGTGAGCATGCCTCCAGGCTGAGGGCGAGGTTTTATGACTTCAGGTGCGCTGCATGCGATGCAAGAGGCTATGTTATCCCCGGCGAGCTTGAGGAGGTCGCCAGGTCTTTTTATGAGATTGCCAAGCACCGCCCCCTGCCCAGGGAGGAGTACGACCAGGGGTACATCTCGCCAGAAGACGTGCTTAAGCGTGTGGCCTTCATGTACGAGCGCGGAGACCTGGCCGCGAGTGAAATCCTTGTGATAGGGGACGACGACCTGCTCAGCGTTGCCGCCGCCTTAACGCGCCTGCCCTCCCGCGTGGTGGCTCTGGAAATAGACGAGCGCCTGGTGAGATTTATAAACCGCGCAGCCGAAGAGCACGGCCTTAGCCTGGAGGCGAGGGGCTACGATGTCAGAGACCCCCTGAGCGAGGAGCTCGCCGGGAGCTTCGACGTCTTTGTGACCGACCCCGTGGAGGCACTTGAAGGGATAAAGCTCTTCCTCTCCCGTGGTGCTGCCTCGCTGCGAGGCGAGGGAAGCGCCGGCTACTTCGGCCTGACCACACTGGAGGCATCGCTGAAAAAGTGGTATGAGATACAGCGCATGCTCTTCGAGATGGGCTTTGTTGTCACAGACATAAGGCGCAGGTTCAGCGTCTATCCCTGCGAGGAGACCAACTTCTTCCGCTATCAGGAGAAGCTGCCAATAGTTAAGAAGCTCCGCACCCCCTGCGACCACGACTGGTTCAAATCAGCGCTCTACCGGGTAGAAGCCGTAAGAGAGCCTGAGCCCCTGATTGAGGGGAGAGCAGAGCTCGGCGAGGAGTTCTACCATGACGAGGAGTGCTGGGCAACGCCAGAGTAGACGCCGTTGCTTTGCCCTCTCAAGCCCACTCTTAAAGTTTGCCGGCTTTTATGGGGACGTATCACCCGGAATGCTATTTATCTCTCCTTCCTCTTGCTTGCATTAAGTACTGTTATGCCCACAACCTCTCCCTTTTCGTACCTCACTATTATGCCGTCCTCGGTTAGTTCTGCTTCATCTGCCCGACTCGGCTTCTTAAAATAGAGCACATCCGCCTCCTCAAAAAAGCTGTAATTATAAACCCGTCGCTACTGCTCACCTCTTATAAACAACGACGATGTATTTTCCTTTTTCTATTTCCCTCACGGCCGGGTACTCTCCTGCATTACCCATATATTATGGGAACATTGTTCTTGGATACAACGACATCCATATCCTGTGCCCCTGCCGTCTTTGAATAATTACGGATGCGCGTAGTAGGCGATTATCCTCTCCCCAGCCTCGTCGATGCGCGCGAAGCCGTAGCGCTCGAACTGCACCACATCGTCGCGCCTCACCTCTGCAAGTGCGGGTTCGCCATAACCGGTGTCCCTCCCCTCAGGCTTAACAACCGTTACGGGCACAGCATGCGGTGCGGGCACCCAGTGTATCAGCCTCGCCCGCCTGCGCTTCGCCTCCTCAAGCTCCAGGCTGTGGAAGCGCGCTCTCACCCTGTGCCTGCGCTTCTCCTGTATCACCACGTTGAAGCCCTCCATCAGACGGACAAACTCGCCCTGGCGCAGCTTCGCATAGTCGCCTTCAGCTATGAAAATCCTGCCGACGCCCGCCTCGGGCTTTACCACCAGTCTCCTGCTTCCCCGCTCCGGATAGCTGGGGTGCAGCCTCACCTCCCGCGAGAACTCCGGCATGTGCTCAATCACCACCTCCACCGGCGAGGCAACGAAGAAGTAGCGGTTCGCAATTGGCTCGACAAGCTCGCGGTTGTAGGCGAACAGGTTCTTCCAGCTGAAGCTGATGTCGCTCTGCTTCACCCCCACCTCCAGCATGGCCCTGCGCACCGCCTCGCTCCTGAAGCCACGCCTCGCCAGGGCGCGCAGCGTACCAAGCGCGGCGTCGTCCCAGCCGCTGTATTTACCCGCCTCTATGCCCTCTTTAATCCTGGAGGTGCTCAGGGCCACGCCCTCTATCTTCAGCCTGCCGTAGTGGATGAACTCCGGCATGCGCCAGCCGAAGAAGCGGTACACAAAGGCCTGCTTTCTTGTGTTGACAATATGGTCCTTGCCGCGTAGCACGTGGGTGATGCCCAGCAGGTGGTCGTCTATGGCTACTGCAAAGTTCATCAGCGGATAAACGCGCGCTCTGACGCGGGGGTGCTTCGCCTCGGAGATGCGCATAATCGGGAAGTCGCGCATCGCGGGGTCGCTGAGCTCCAGCCCTGTTTTCAGCCTGACCACGGCCTCGCCCTCCTTAAATTCGGTGAACATCCTCTCAAAGTCGGCGAGATTCTCCTCCATACTCTTCCCGCGGTGCTCACACTCTTGCTCAGCCAGCTTCAGCCTCTGAAACTCCTCGCCGGTGCACTCGCACACGTAGGCATGGCCCCGCTCTATGAGCTCGCGCGCATGCCGGTAGTAAATCTCAAGGCGGGAGCTCTGCACAACCACGCGGTGCACCTCCACGCCCAGCCAGCGCAAATCTTCCTGTATCATCTCGTAGGCGGGCGGATAAACCCTCGCGGGGTCTGTATCCTCGAGGCGCAGAATAAGCGTGCCCGAGTAGCGCTTCACATAGGCATCGTTGAGCACCGCTGCGCGCGCATGCCCCAGGTGCAGCGGCCCGCTCGGGTTTGGGGCGAAGCGCATGACAACACCGCCTTCTGCACTTGGAAGCTCCGGAAGCTCTCGCCTGCGCTCCCTCTTCACCTCGAAGCTGTAGCCCGAGATTTCCTTCTCAATCTCCTCCCTGCTCAGCGCGTTTACCTCGGCCACAACCTGCTCCACGATGGGGATGAGCTCTCTGACCCTGTCCCTGAGCTCTGGCTTCTCGGCCAGCACCTTCCCGAGCACCGCCTTTGAGTTCGCTTTTCCGAACTCCAGCGCATTCTTCAGCGCATGCTTGCGTATGAGCCTGCGCATGCTCAGCTACACCTCCAGCCTCTGACCGTTCCTGAGCAGGAAAACCTCGCGGTTAATCGCATAGCCCAGCGTCTCCGCAAGCTCCGCATACATGGCGAGCATGTCAAGCGTACCGTGGGTTGGGATAATCTTCTCTGGCTGGAGCATCTTGAGCAGGTCGTAGTGGTCCTCCCGCGACGCGTGCCCGGAGACGTGCAGTCCCTTGAAGAGCCTCGCCCCCTGCATCTTGAGCTTCGTCTCAAGCGCGTAGCGCTGCGCCACGTTTATAGGATTTGGAATCACATCCGCCGAGAAGACCACCTCATCGCCCTGAGAAATGCGGTACTCAAACTTCTTGTTGGCTATCCTGGTGAGCAGCGCATCCTGCTCGCCCTGGTGGCCTGTGATTATGAGAATGTAGCGCTCCCTGTCGCGAGCCGCCCGCTTCAGCGCCTTCTTTATCGCATCGCGGCCGCCGTAGAGGTGCGCATTCTCAGGCAGGGAGATAATGCCCCTGCGCTCGGCGATGCTCACGTACTTCTCCATGCTCCTCCCCAGCAGCAGAGGCTCCCTGCCCAGCTTCTCCGCTATATCCAGGATGCTCTTTATCCTCGCGATGTGCGATGAGAAGGTGGTGACTATGAGCCCGTGCTCCGGGCTGCTCTTCAGCAGCGTGTCCTCGAGCAGCGTGCGCGCAACCTGCTCCGAGGGGGTGCGCCCGTCGCTGGCAACGCGGGTGGTCTCTATAATAAGTGCCCTCAGCCCCTCTTTGCCCAGCTCAGCTATGCGCTGGTAGTCTGGCTTCTCCCCTATCACGGGGGTATCGTCCAGCTTGAAGTCGTTGAAGTACGCCAGGCTTCCCTCAGGTGTGTGCACCACCAGAACGGCGCAGTCGGGGATGCTGTGGGTGATGCGGACGAACTCAATGCTGAGCTTCGGCGCCACCTGGAGCACCTCCCCCGCCTCGAGCACATAGAGGGGGTTCCTGCTCCTGCCCCTGAGCTCCCGCTTCACAAGTGCTATGGTGTAGGGTGTGCCTATTATCGGCGCCATGGGAAACTTCTCCGCCAGGATGGGCACCGCTCCCAGGTGGTCCAGGTGTGCATGTGTGAGCACAATCGCCTTGACATCGCCGTAATTTGCTTCCACACTCGGTATTATTCCACGCCTCGCCAGCTCTTCGACGGAAAGCTTGGATATATCCGTATCCTCGTGTATAAGCACTCGGTCGAGGCGTATTCCCATATCTATCACTATAGCATCGTTTTCATATCTGACAACCGTCATATTCCTGCCTACTTCCTCGTAGCCTCCTACAGCAATAATCTCCATAAAAATCACCTTAGAATTCCTCTGGCCTCAAGCCACTCTCTGGTTCTGCCAAGAATCACATGCCTCGCCCTGGAGAGCTCCTCCACGCTGCGAGAGCCCGTCAGAAATGCGGCCACGCGAAGCTCACATTCAACCCTGCGAAGAGCCCTAACCACACTCTCGCTGTCCCTAACCGCATGCCTCAGCAGCGGCAGGGCTATGCCGCAGGCGCTTGCTCCAAGCGCTATGGCTTTTGCAACGTCCACACCACTCCTGACCCCGCCGGTGGCGAAGACGGGCACGTCAACACTGGTGGAGCACTCCACCACGCTCACTGCTGTGGGTATGCCCCAGGATGCGAATCTCCTCCCCAGTTCCCCGCCCCTGTAGCTCTCCACCAGTGCAAAGCTCGTGCCACCGGCCCCGCCCACGTCGATGGCGCTCACCCCCGCCTCCTGGAGCAGCGCCGCCTCTTCGGCGGCTATACCGGCGCCCGTTTCCTTCACTATCACCGGCACATCAAGAGCCTCGCACAGCTCTGCGATTGCTTCACCGGCACCCTCGAAGCTTGTATCCCCCTCCTTCTGACACGCCTCCTGCAGCGGATTCAGGTGCAGGGCTATTGCATCCGCGCTGATCATATCTATCGCCTTTTCCGCATGCTTCACCGAGTACCCCTTTGAGAACTGCACCGCGCCCAGATTGGCGATGAGATACGCCTCCGGAGCGACCTTTCTCGCAACGCTGAAGGTGTCAGCAAGCCTCTCATCTTCTATGGCAGCGCGCTGGCTCCCAACGCCCAGGGGGATGTCCAGCTCCTGCGCCGCAAGCGCGAGATTCTCATTTATCTTCCTCGCCTCTTCATGTCCACCTGTCATGGCGGCGATAAAAACAGGCATTGCGATGCGCCTGCCCAAAAAGCGGGTCTCAAGTCTGACCTTCTCCAGGTCCACCTCCGGCAGGGCGCTGTGAATCAGCACCACATCCTCAAAGCCGCTCGCACCTGCTTCCACCTCTTCGCTGAGGCATATTCTTATGTGGTCCAGCTTTCTCCTGTCGGTACTCACCGGTAGTCTCCCCTTTCCACAACTGTGCATTTCACCCGCTCGCCTAATAAAGCTTTCTTGAGCCTCCCCTCCACCATCGCGTTCACTATAACAGAGCTGTACCCCTTCCCCGCAATAGAAACAAGTTCGCTAAGCTTTCGGCGCATGCCCCCGGTGGCATCTTCACCGGAGGGGAGCGCTGCAAGCACCTCCCTGTAGTTCGCCGGCGTTATCCTGGGTATGAGTCTGGCCCCCTCCTCCGCGGGACTTCTGTCAAGTACGCCGTCCACGTCGGCGGCGAGCACTATGCGCTCGGGTTTGAGCCCCTGTGCAAGCCCCGCCACGAGGGTGTCCCCCGACAGGATGCAGACGCCACGGACACTGTCCAGCACAACATCGCCGTAGAGCACCGGGGTAATCCCGAGCTCAAGAAAACCCCTCACCGGAGCAAGCTCCAGACGGCGCAGCTCACCGTCTTCGCACGCCGCTATGGCAGAGGTCTGCACCCCCACGGCGTTGAGCCCTGCCTCTATCATGGTCTCGACCACCAGGAGGTTGAGCCGGGTCATTGCACCCCTGGTCAGCGCCACCCCGCGCAGCTGCTCATCCCGTGAAATACCCTCTGCGAGCCCGTACTCCACCGCAAGAGGGTGCCCGAAGCTTCCGCCACCGTGCACAACCACCAGCTCCACCCCGCTCTGGACTATTTCCCTCGCCACCCTGCGCGCAACCTCTTCGCGGAAGGAGAACTTCCTGCGCTTGTCTGTGAGCAGGCTTCCGCCCAGCTTGAGCACAATCATTCAGCATCCTCCAGAAGCACTCCTTCGAAGGTGACCTCAGCCGGCATCGCCTGGCACTCCCTGCCCAGGGCACGAAGAACCTGCTCATGTTTTCTCCGGGCGAGAGCGAGAATACAGCCTCCACCGCCGGCGCCTGTGAGCTTCGCACCCTCCGCGCCGGCGCTTCGTGCCACATAGACCAGATGGGAGAGCTCCTGTGTGGAAACTCCCAGCGCCTCCAGAAGACCGTGGTTTATGTTCATGAGTTCGCCTATGCGCTCCAGCTCTCCATTTTCAAGGCACCGCCTTGCCTCCCTCGTAAGCGTGCCTATGCTCCCTATAATCGGGTCAACCACCTCCGGCATGCTCTCTCTCAGCCTGCGCACCTTCGCCACAAGGAGCTTCGTGGAGCGCTCCTTTCGGGTGTTTCCCACAACAAGCGGAAGCCCCTCTCCCGCGCCGAGCCGCTCTATCCCCCTTCCGGGATGCACCATGAGCACACCCCCATAGGTAGCGGCAGCGGTGTCGGTGGGTGAGGCGGAGCCCTGCACCTCAAGCTCAACGCGATGGGCTAAAGATGCCAGTTTCTTCCTGCTCACGTCCTCATGGAGCAGAGCCAGCACGGCCTTAAGAGTAGCCACCGTCACGGCGGCACTTGAGCCAAGTCCTGACGCGGGGGGAAGTTCAGAACTTATCCAGAGCTCTATTCCCGCCTTTTCTCCTGCCTCCTCGAAGGCCATGCTCACCGCACGCTTCACATACCTCAGAGCATCCTCACCCTGCTCCAGCTCCTCAAAACTGAAACTCTTTACCCCGCCAGTTGCGTCGGAGCGGATCCTCACCACCTTCTGGTTCAGCGCCCTTATTCTCACCCTGACCCTTCTCTCAATGGCACCAACCAGTGCTGGTTCCCCGTACACAACCGCATGCTCTCCGAAGAGTATAACTTTTCCGGGGGCAGAGACGGTGAGCATATTTTAAAAACAGCACAGAGATTAAAAAAGATTGTTGCGATAATAATCTCCGCCCACGTTAAAGCTAAGCTCAGGGGACATGTACTACGTTGGCAGAAGTGCTGTGCTGGGAAGCTTTGAGAAGCTGGAGAACTATGAAAAGCGGCTTCTGGAAGAAGCCTTCAAGCGGGCAGAGTTTGTATATGTTGGCATAGCCGCTGACGACGAGGACAGAAGGATTAAGGCAAAGGTCAGAAAGCTCTCAAAGCTTCTGGCAGCGCGCTATCCGGGACGCTACCAGGTGGTCGAAGTTCGTTCAGAGTTTGCGCCGGCGGTTGAGGATGAGGAGGTGCATACCCTGGTTGTGCCCTCGGCGGAGCTTGCCAGAGGGATAAATGATACGAGAAAGGGCCGCGGCTTAAAGCCCCTGTTGATTGTGGAGGTGCCTCCTCAGGCATCACAGTCCGGGCAGGAAGCTCCGCAGGAACTTGATGAAGATGGATAACATCCACTTTACCCTAAGCCCCTGCGACCAGTCCAGCTCACGCCGGTCTATCATAAGCCTCTCGCGCAGCTCGTACAGCGACTCACCGACCTGCTCCTCGCCCAGTGTTCCCTGTGTGCGGTGGTGCTCCACAAGCTGAATCATCTGTCTGGAGATGGCTATCCCTCTCTCTATTTCAGCGAGTTTTTCGTCTGTGATGAGCCGGGCCTCCGCCTTTATCCTGGCAAGCCTGAGGGCAGAGTCGTAAGACAGATTGACTATATCGTCTCTGCTCAGGTGGGTGGTGCGATAGCTCAGAAAGTCCTTCCAGGTCAGGCCATTTTGAAGCAGTGAATAGTGGTCCATCAGCGAACTGGCATACTTAACAAAGCCGTGCAGCTCGGGGTGTTCGAAGGCTATGGAGCCCGGGTCAAGAAAGGGGGCATAGGGTGAGATGAAGGGGATGAGCCGACCGTGGCTGTACTCCTCCACCAGCCTTCTGGCAAGTTTTATTGTGAAATCCACACTCTCTCTGGTCTGCCCTCCAAGACCTATCATGAAGTAAAGGTCGAACTGTCTGCAACCTGCGCTGAAGGCGCTGCGCAGCATCTTTTCAAGTTGTGCGTTGGAGTAGTTCCTGCCTATCTTTGCCCTGACCTCCGGGTCTCCAGATTCCGGGGACATCTCTATGGTGAAGTCGCCCACGCTCCTTGCCAGCTCCCTTATAAAGCCGCGCGGAGGAGGTGTGAAGAACTCGAAAACGAGGGGAATATCCACCCTTTCCCTTCTCAGCAGCTCCAGCACACGCCTCCCGTAGCCCTCACCTCCCATCGCCAGGTCGCCCAGCACGAAGGCGGGGGAATTGAACTCCTGTATCTTCAGTATGTCCTCCACCACCATCTCCGGTCTGCGCAGAGCCACGCTGTGGCGGTTGCAAACCCTGGAATATGCATAGGATGAGCCGCCGCATGCAATGCAGTTGCTTTCACACCCCTTGCGGGTGAGCACTGCCATTATGGGTCTCTCCAGAAACTCGTAGAAGGGCAGCGCATCCAGACTGCGAGTCTTTATTATGCTCCTGAACATGTACTCATAGTCCAGGCGAAAGTCATCAAGGTTGTCGGGGACATAGCTGAGGGGATTTATCACCACCCTCGAACCCTCCCTGTAGCTGAGGTTTGGCACATCGCTCAGCTTCCCCTCGCCTGAGATCGCCTCCATGAGCTCTACCATCGGCCTCTCTGTGGAGTCTCCGCGCAGTACAAAGTCCACCTCAGGCAGTGATTCGAGAATCTCCCTGTGGAAGTAGCTTGCCGACAGACCACCCATTATTACAGGTACATTTTCATGAAGGCGCTTGCACATCTTTGCCAAATTAACCGCACCGTGCACATGGGGCATCCAGTGCAGGTCTATTCCAAAGGCTTCGGCCTGCATCTTTTTTATGTAGCGCTCCGGGTCAAAGCTCTTGCTGTTGAGCATTCTCAGGGCGAGGTTGACTATCCTGACCCTGTACCCCTGCTTTTCCAGAGTAGAAGCGATGGACACGAAGCCAATCGGATACATTTCAAAAACGGGAGTGGAGGGTATGAGGTCGTTTATAGGGCCCCAGAGAATCGGCCTCTCACGGAAATCGAAGATGCTGGGCGGATGAAGCAGAATGAGGTCAGCTTTCATAACCACCACTATTAAATCCTGGCATGTATTTAAAACCTACCCTCCCGGGGAATGATAGAGCCCGGCGTGCTGCCACACAGGGGCGAAGCCGGGCATTCTAAGGTGCCGCCACTTCCTCTATAAAGTAGCGATGCAGGCGGGAGTCGCGGGTCAGCTCCGGGTGGAAGGCGCACGCCAGGTATCGTCCCTGTCTGGCGAGCACAATGGCGTCGTTGACGCGGGCGAGAACCTCCACGCCCCCGCCGGCACGGGTTATTACGGGTGCGCGGATGAAAACCGCGTGGAAGGGCTTCTCTCCCAGCTGTGGTATTCTCAGCTCTGCTTCAAAGCTCTCCCGCTGCCTGCCGAAGGCATTTCTCGCAACAGAAATGTCCATCAGCTTGAGGGAGAACTGCTCATAATTCTCTATCTCCTTTGCCAGGAGAATCGCACCCGCGCAGGTGCCGAAAATTGCCAGCTCCGGCTTCGCGAGCACAGCTTTGTCGATGCCGTACTTCTGCATCAGCTTGCCTATGGTGGTGCTCTCTCCTCCGGGAATCACGAGAGCATCCAGCCCCCCCACCTGCTCGGGCTTCTTCACCGCTATAACATTGCCTTTACCGCGCACAGCGCGCTTCATTGCTGCGATATGCTCTGCAACGTCGCCCTGAAGAGCGAGCACACCAACCTTCATTGCTCAGTCCCCTTTAGCGAGCTCAGCGTCTATTATTGCCCTGAATGCCTCGAAGGGCTGCGCCCCGCTCAGCGGGATGCCGTTTATGAAAAAGGTGGGCGTACCGGTTACCCCGGCTTCAATCCCGTCCTGCAGGTCCTTCCTCACCTCCTGCTCGTACCTGCCCGAGGCAAGGCAGGCCCTGAAGCTCCCCACATCCAGGCCAAGCTGCTCCGCGTACTCCACAAACGCCTCTTCGCCGCGCTGCGACCACTCTGGCTGCTTCTCGAAGAGCAGGTCGTGGTACTCGAAGTACCTCCCCTGCTCGCCGGCGCAGTTCGCGGCCTCCGCAGCCTTGAGCGCGTATGGGTGGATGTTCTCTATTGGGAAGTCCCTGTAAACGAAGCGCACCTTTCCTTTATATTCTTCGAGTATCCTGTCCAGGGTCTCCAGCGCAAATTTTCTGCAGTAGGGGCACTGATAGTCTGAGAACTCGATAATAACCACCCTGGCGTCCTCGGGGCCAATTGCAGGGTCGTCGTCCTGACTCACATTAACCCTCTTCACCCCTGTCACCTTCTGCCCTGCACCCTCCACAGGCTCCGACATGTTTACCAGCTGCAGCACCAGTATTTCGCCGTCCCTGGTTACATATACGGGAGCAACGTCCAGCACATTTCCGGAGCGGATTATTTCAATGTCGAGGCGGTACAGACTCGGGCCATAGGGTGAGGAGTTCAGAATCCTTCCATCCAGCCCCCTGGGCGACAGGAAGTTCTGCTTGAGGTAGGCAAGGGTGCTCTCCCCGAGCTCCTCTGCATCCACGTCCTCTGTGCCATCCTCCTGGGGTGCCGTTAGATAGCCCAGAGCGAAGCCGGTTAGCAGACCCGCCAGGAGAAGCACCGCACCCCTGTAGTACTGCTGCGTTTTAAACACCTCTCACCTGAAGCAGCTCCTTCTCGCTGAGCTGGCGCACATCTATGCCCTTCATGGGCTCCCCTATGCCCTTGGAAATTTCTGCAAGCAGCTCAAAGTCGTCGTAGTGCGTCGTCGCCTCAACTATCGCTTTAGCTCTCGCCTCGGGGTCTGAGGACTTGA
>Ga0256830_1001358_pt1 | contig 17435 bp, 18 predicted proteins | sample 128326metaG_FD_190537 | JGI IMG/M metagenome (GOLD analysis project Ga0256830, IMG submission 190537) | Hydrothermal vent microbial communities from Lau Basin, Pacific Ocean - 128-326 | ecosystem: Environmental > Aquatic > Marine > Hydrothermal vents | place: Pacific Ocean: Lau Basin | collected... | reverse complement strand
GACCTGGTCCCCCTCGTCGAACGGATCGCTCCGCAGCTCGAGACCGTCCGCCACTACGTGGTGATGGGCGACGAAGTGGGGGACACGTCCCTCCCCAACGTGGTCGCCTACGAGGAGCTGATCGACGGGGTCGAACCGGCCGGTGCCTGGCCGCTCCTCGACGAGCGGTCGCCGATGATGCTGTGCTACACGTCGGGCACCACCGGCAACCCGAAGGGTGTCGCCTACACCCAACGCTCCACCTACCTCCACACGATCTCCAACCTCGCCAACTTCTCGATCACCGCCGCCGACAACGTCCTCCCGGTGGTGCCCATGTTCCATGCGGCCGCCTGGGGCTATCCGTTCATGGCGACGACCGTCGGGGCGAAACTCACCTACCCGGGCCCCGACCTCAGCCCGGAAGGTCTGGTGAGGCTGTTCGAACAGGAGAAGGTCACCTTCTCGGCCGGGGTGCCGACGGTGTGGCTCGGCATCCAGCACTACCTCGACGCCCATCCGGAAGCGGACGTGTCGTCGATCCGTGGCTTCCTGTGCGGAGGATCGGCCGTGCCGCGGGCGATGATCGACTGGTACTGGCGGAACCGCGGGATCAGGGTCGTGCAGGGTTGGGGGATGACCGAGACCAACCCGGTCGCGTCGGTGGCGTTGTTGAAGCCGGAGATGGAGGAATGGGAGTTCGAACGTCAGCTCGACGTGATGGAGACGGCGGGCCTGCCGATCCCCGGTCTGCAGGTGAAGATCGTCGACGACGAAGGCAACGAGCTTCCCCACGACGGCGAAGCCTTCGGTGAGCTGCTCATCCGGGGCCCGTGGATCGCCGCCGAGTACTACAAGGATCCCCGCAGCCCGCAGTCTTTCGTCGACGGTTGGCTCCGGACCGGGGACGTCTGCAAGATCACCCCGGAGGGGTACATCAAGATCACCGACCGGGCCAAAGACGTCATCAAGTCGGGTGGGGAGTGGATCTCGTCCCTCGACCTGGAGAACACCCTGATGGCGCACCCGGCGGTGGCGGAAGCGACCGTCGTCGGAGTGAAACACCACAAATGGCAGGAACGTCCCGTCGCGTTCGTCGTCGCCAAGGCGGGCGCCGAGGTGTCCGAGGAGGATCTGAAGGAGTTCCTCGCCGACAAGGTGGCGAAGTGGTGGATTCCCGACCGGATTCTCTTCATCGACGAGATCCCGAAGACCGGCACTGGCAAGTTCGACAAGAAGGTGGTCCGGGACCGCTACGCCGACGTCCTCCTCGACGAATAGGTGCTTCTCCCCCTTCGAGGCCCGGGGTAGAATGTCGGTGGGAGGCTGTCGATGTACGAAGCGGTCGAATTCGTGGAGCGAAAAGACGCCCCGGGGGCGCCCGTCGAAGAGCGGGTGCTCGGGGAGTTCAACAGTGAAGAGGACGCGGTCGTCGAGGCCCGTGCCGCCCGGGAGGCCTTCCTCCTGCTGGGTTCCGACGACTACGCCTGGTGGACCGTCCGCCAGCGGGGTGCCCGTCTCGCCCGCTGGATCGCCGATTCACGGTCCGACAAAGAGTTCGTCCTCGACCTGCGCAGCGGTCAGCTCATCGAAGTCGTCTGAGGTCCGCCGCCGGCGGCGCTAGCCTCCCCGCCCATGGTCACTGACTCGCCGGGTGTGCACGCGTGATCGGGGAGATCCACTCCGTCTGGGGCTGGGTGGCCATCGGCATCGCCGGCGCCGTCGGACTGTGGGGTGTCGTGCTGGGGCTCGCCGGGAAACAGCCGGGACGGCCCTTCTACGTCGGCCTCGGTGTGGGCGTCACCGCCATGTTGGCGCAGGTGGCGATGGGGGTCTACTCCTTCGCGGTGGAGGGCATCCAGCCGGGAACCCAGCACGTGTTCTACGGTGTGGTCATCACGTTCACCTTCGCCTTCGCGTACATCTACCGGGTTCAGTTCCGGCGCCGTCCGGCGCTCTACCTCGGCCTGCTCATGCTGTTCGTCATGGGTCTGGGCATCAGAGGGGTGCTGACCTTCGGGAACAGCTTCTGAGAGGAGGGCTCATGTTGTTGGAGGGGAAGCGGCTGCTGGTCACCGGGGTGCTCACCGACGATTCGATCGCCTGGCACGTCGCCCGCATCGCCCAGGAGGAAGGCGCAGAGATCGTCGTCACCGGGTTCGGCCGGGGGTTACGTCTCACCGAACGGTCGGTGCAGCGGCTGCCGCGTCCAGCACCGGTCGTCGAGCTCGACATCAACGACCCCGAGCACGTGGAACGCCTCGTCGACGACCTGCGGACACGGTGGGGGGCGGTGGACGGGGCGCTGCACGCCATCGCCTTCGCACCGGCCGACGCGTTGGGCGGCAATTTCCTTTCGACTCCGCCCGACAGCGCCGCCACCGCGTTCATCACCTCGGCGTTCTCCTTCAAGACGCTGGCGGTGGCGCTGCTCCCGCTGCTGGAGGAGGCCGGCGGCGGTTCCCTCGTCACCCTCGACTTCGACAACAGCCAGGCGTGGCCGGCCTACGACTGGATGGGGGTGGCCAAGTCGGCTCTGGAGTCGGTCACCCGGTACCTGGCCCGGGATCTGGGGCCGTCGAAGGTGCGGGTCAACGCCGTGTCGGCCGGTCCGCTGGCCACCGTCGCCGCCAAGTCGATCCCCGGCTTCAGCCGGTTCGACGAGGTTTGGAAAGAGCGGGCACCGCTGTCGTGGGACACCTCCGACCCGGATCCGGTGGCCCGGATGGTGGCGGTGCTGCTCTCGGATTGGGCGCCGATGACGACCGGGGAGATCATCCACGTGGACGGGGGTTTCCACGCGATCGCCGCCGGCGTCACACCGGACTGAAGGTCTCCACGCTCGCCGGGGGGAGGCTGATCGTGAACGTCGCCCCGCCGCCGGGGGTGTCGGTGAGGGCCACCTGCCCGTCCATGGCTTCGACGAGACCTTTCACGATGGAGAGGCCCAGACCGGTGCCGCCGGCGGTGCGGGTGTCGGAATGTTCGACCTGGGTGAACCGCTCGAAGACGCGGTGACGTTGGGCGGCGGGGATGCCCGGCCCGTGGTCGATCACCGAGATGTCGACTCGGGATTTGACCGCCCGGCCGATGATCTCCACCGGGCTCCCTTCGGCGTATTTGGCGGCGTTCTCCAACAGGTTGATGAACACGCGACCCAGATGGTCGGGGTCGGCGCGGATCACCAGGTCGGGAGGGTCGACTGCGATGGTGAGCTGGTCGATCCCGGTGATCGAGGAGGCGACGTCCTCCAGGAAGGGTTGCAGTTCGATCGACTCCGGGAACACCGGCACCGCCTGACGGTCGATCCGGGACACCATGAGGAGGTCTTCGATGAGCCGCTGCAGCCTGGTGGCTTGGCGGCGGGCCGACTCCAAGAGGTCCCGGGCGGATTCGGACTGGGGTGCCAGCTCGGGTCGGACGACGGTGTCGAGGGAGCCGATGATCGACGTCAACGGGGTGCGCAGCTCGTGGCTCACCACCGAGACGAAGTCGGTCTTCATCCGGGCGATCTCCTGCATCCGACGGGTCATCTCGGCGGCCGCCTCGTAACGTCCGAGCTGGCTGAGGACGAGTGCGGCGGGGGCGGCGAGGGAGGCGAGCTGTTCGAGCTGTTCGTCCCGGAACGTGCCACGGTAGGGGTCGCCGACGGCGATCACCCCGACGCTGAACCCTTCCACCCGCAGCGGGGCCACCAGGGCTTGGCTGAGTCCGAGCTCCCCGAGGATGCCGTAGTGTTCGGGGGTCTCGCCGATACGGTCGAGCCGCATCGGTTTCCCCGACCGGAACACCTGGGGGAGGATGCCTCCTTCGGAGACTTTGGTGCGGAGTTCCGCCACTTCGAGGGTGTGGCTGTTCACCCACATCGGGCTCACCACCTGCAGGGTGTGGTCTTCCGGCTGGTACAGGAACACCACCCCCACCTGGGCGTCGAGGAACCGGCAGATGGTGCCGACGAGCTGGGGGAGGCCTTCGTCGAGGGATTCGGCACCGGCGAGGGTCGCCGACACGGCATACAACCGTTCGAAGTCGACGCGCTGCTGGGTGAGCTCTTCGAGCCGCTCCGCCGAACGGTCTGCCTCCCGTTCGAACTGTGCCCCGAGGAGGGCGGTGGCGAGGGCGACCACCCCGACGGTGAGCACCGGGATGACGATGTCGGCCACCGGGTCGGCGGTCCCCTGCAGGAACGTCGCCATGGCGAGCAGGGAGGCGGCGAGGACCGAGACGAAGGCGTGTTTCGCCCGGTCGAGGGTGAGGCCGGTGAGGACGACGAACCCGGCGAAGAGCGGCTGGGTGGTGGCGAGCATCGTCTCGACGGTGGCCATCGTCCCGAGCGCCAGCACCGACATCGTCGCCCACGCCCACGCCAGCCACGGCCCGAAACGTTTCGGGAGGGCACGGTCCCAGTCGACGGCGGTGGAGAGGGCGAGCACGACGACGAACCCGGCCGCCGAGCCGAGGAACCGGGGGTCGTCGATGATGGTGTTGCGTACCCCCTGGCCGAGGAGCAGGATGAGCACCACCCACGTCACGTAGACGCTCCGCCGGAGTGCGGCAGCGCGGAACGCCAGCATCGGCTGGGTGGCGGCGGCTCGTACGGGCCTGGTCATCGTGGCATGGCGATACTCCACTGTATTCTCGGCCGTCGTGCACCGGGGATTGAGCAGCGTGTCATGGTGTTGAAGGCGTTCCTGGACGGCCGGGTGTTCGGCCACCGGGTCGGTTCGGGGACGCCGACGGTGCTGGCCCTCCACGGCTGGGGCCGATCCGGTGCCGACCTGGCGGACGTGTTGGAGGGAACCTCCGCCTTCGCTCTGGATCTCCCCGGGTTCGGAGCGTCCCCTCCGCCCGACGAGGCGTTGGGGGCTGCCGGATATGCGTCGGTGGTCGCACCGATCCTGGACGAGATGGCCGACCGGGTCGTGGTGTTCGGGCATTCGTTCGGAGGGCGGGTGGCGGTCGCTCTCGCCGCGGCGTATCCGCAGCGGATCGCCGCGATGGTGCTCTGTGGGGTGCCGCTGCTCCGGGTGCGGGCACCGTCGCAGCCGTCGTTCCGGTACCGGCTGGTGCGTTGGGCGAACCGTCGGGGTCTCGTCTCCGACGACCGCATGGAGCGGATCCGCCGCCGCCGGGGTTCGGCCGACTACCGGGCCGCCCAGGGGGTGATGCGCGACGTGTTGGTGCGGGTCGTCAACGAGAGCTACGAGGAAGAACTGCAGGCGCTGGCGTGCCCGGTGCATCTGCTGTGGGGTGCCGACGACACCGAAGCGCCGGTGGCCGTCGCCTACGCGGCCCGGGACCTCCTCGCCTCCGCCGCGGTGCAGGTCACCTTGGAGGTCGTCCCCGGCGCCGGCCACGACCTGCACCGGGAGCACCCCGATCTGGTGCGGTCCCGGCTGGTATCTGCATGAGCGTCGCCGTCGCCGTCGCCGCCGTCGTCGCCGCCGGAGCGGCGTCGGCCCGGTGGTGGCGGGTCGCCCAGCGCGAGCACTACCACCCCGGCTCGGTGTTCCGTTTCGTCGTCCGTTGGTGGACCCGGCGACCCTTCGACCTTCCCCTGGCGGTCGTCGTCGCCGCATCGGCGGCGGCGAGCCTCCGTGCCGGTTGGGAAGCGGCCGCCTTCGTGGCGCTCGTCGGGGTGGCGGTCGGTCCGACGAGGCTCTCGATCCGGGGGGTGACCTCCCCGCTGGCGTGGACGAAACGGATGCGACGTCTCGCCGTCGTCTCGTCGGTTCCTGTCCTCGTCGGGGTGGGTGTCACGGTGGCGGGTGGCGGGGTCGGACCTGCGGTGTGGAGCGCGGTGCTCGTCCCGGTGTGGGTGGAGGCGGCGCTCGGACTCACCGCTCCGCTGGAACGTCGCCTCGGGTCCCGTTGGGTCCGCGAGGCGGCGGCCCGTCTCGCCTCGGCCGACGTCACTGTGGTCGCCATCACCGGGTCGTACGGGAAGACGACGACGAAAGCCTACGTCGCCCACCTGCTCGGCGCCCGGAAGGCGGTGGTGGCGAGCCCGGCGAGTTTCAACAACCGGATGGGCCTCGCCCGGGCCGTCAACGAGCATCTGGCACCCGGCACCGAAGTGTTCGTCGCCGAGATGGGCACCTACGGGGCGGGGGAGATCGCCGAGCTGTGCGAATGGATCCCCCCGGACGTGGCGGTGATCACCGCCATCGGGCCGGTCCATCTGGAGCGGATGGGCTCGGAGGAGGCGATCGTCGCCGCCAAAGCCGAGATCCTCCAGCGGGCTCCGGTGGCGGTCATCGTCGTAGACCATCCGCTGCTGGCCGCCCTCGCCGACGAGGAACGTCGACGGCGGAGGGTCATCACCTGCTCGGTGACAGGCCCGGCCGACGTCGTGGTCGACGCCGACGGAGGCGTCCACGTCGACGGCAGGTTCGTCGGGGCCGCCGACACCGCGGGGCTGGCGGAACGGTCCAACTTGGCAGCGGCGCTGGGGGCGGTGGTCGGTCTCGGCGTGGATCCGTCCGACGTGGCGGACCGGTTCGGCGACCTGCCGGTGGTGCCCCACCGCCGAGCCCGGGGGACGTCACCTCGGGGTTTCGTCGTCATCGACGACACCTACAACGCCAACCCGGCGGGTGCGGCGGCGGCCCTCGCCGACCTCGCCGAGGCGGCTCCGACCGGCCGGCGGGTGGTGGTCACGCCCGGCATGGTGGAGCTGGGTCGCCGCCAGTACGAGGAGAACCGAACGTTCGCCGTCCGGGTCGCCGAGCTGGGTGCCGAACTGGTGGTGGTGGGCGAGACGAACCGGCGGGCTCTGGTCGAAGGGGCAGAACAGGCCGGCGGGTCGGTTATCGTCGTCCCCACACGGGCCGCCGCGGTCGAATGGGTCCGCAGCCGTCTCGGTCCCGGCGACGCCGTGCTGTACGAGAACGACCTTCCCGACCACTATCCATGACCGTCACCAGCCCTTCGGAGGTCCTGTGAGTCGTCCCGCCGTCATCTTCGGTGGGCCGTCGCCCGAACACGACATCAGCGTGTCCACCGGTCTGCAGGCAGCCCACGTCCTCGACGACGTCCACGCCGTCTACTGGAGCCTGTCGGGACGATGGTTCCTCGTCGATCCCCATCTCGAAGTGGCGGATTTCGCCGACGGCGTCCCCCGGAAAGCTCGAGAGCTGACGTTCGTTGCCGCCCCGGGAGGCGGGTTCCTGTGGAGACGCAAACCCCTCGACATCTCGGTGGCGCTGGTCGCCTGCCATGGAGCACCGGGCGAAGACGGAACCCTGCAGGCGGCCCTCGACCTCGCCCAGATCCGCTACACGGGGCCGGGGGCGGCCGCCTCCGCCTTGGGGATGGACAAGTTCGCGTTCGGTGCGGTCGTGGCCGCCGCCGGTCTGCCCACCCTTCCCCGAGTGCTGCTGGGCGACGAACCTCCGCCGTTCGACCCGCCCTACATCGTCAAACCGCGGTTCGGCGGTTCGTCCATCGGGATCGAAGTCGTCGAAGACCACGCCACGGCCCTCGCCCTCGCCGCCACCTCCCCGAACCTCGCCGACGGTGCCGTGGTCGAACCGTTCGTCGCCGACTCTCGGGACCTCCAGATCGGGGTCCGGACCTACCCGAACGTGGATCTGTCCCTCATCGAAGCCCCCGTCCGGGGTGAAGGGATCCTCGGGTACCAGGAGAAGTATCTGGCCTGGGGTGGGTCGGGTCGGGTCGAACGTCGGCTCCCCGCCGACCTCCCCGACGCCATCGTCGCCCGCATCCACGACCTCGCCCGACGGGTGACGGAGCTGGTCGGTCTGCGTTCGGTGGCCCGGATCGATTTCTTGGAGCGGGACGGTGAGCTCTGGGTGAACGAGGTGAACACCATCCCCGGCAGCCTCGCCGCCTACCTGTGGCCCGACCTGTCGCGGCGGGAGCTGCTGGAAGGGATGATCACCGAGGCAGCGGAACGCCCTCCACGCCGGTTCACGACGGCGGGCGCCGACGGCATGGCGTTACGGGCTGCGGGTTCGGTGGCGGCGAAACTGGGCTGAGGTCCGCCCGTTCAGAGATGCACCACCGGGCAGGTGAGGGTGCGTGTGATCCCGTCGATCGCCTGGATGCGGGCGACGACGAGCTTGCCGAGCTGGTCGACGTCGTCCGCTCCCGCCTTGACGATCACGTCGTAGGGGCCGGTGACGTCGTCGGCGGACTCGACGCCCGGGATCTTCCTCACCTCTTCGGCGACGATGGCGGCCTTGCCGACCTCGGTCTGGATCAACACGTACGCCTGGACCACATGACCTCCCTCGGGACTGGTGCCGCCGACTATACCCGGCGCGTTCGCGGCGCCGCCGGGCCGGGGTTCACTGGTCGGCCTGGCCGACCTTCACGTCGGTGACGAAGGGGGTGCCGTCCTCTTCGACGACTTCGAAGACGATCCGCTGGCCTTGGCGGAGCATCCGGAAGATGGACCCGGCGAGGGATCCGGGACGCAGGAACACCTCCGAACGGTCGTCGTCGCGTACGACCACGCCGAAGCCGGTGGTCGGATCGTAGGTCTTGACGACGCCCTGCATGGTCAGGCCTTCTCGATCTTCCCCGCCCGGATGCAGGAGGTGCAGACCCGGATGCGGCGGGTGTTCGACCCGTGACGCACCCGGACCCTCTGGATGTTGGGCAGCCAGCGGCGGCTGTTGCGTTTGTGCGAGAAACTCACACGTTTGCCGTAGCTGGGGCCTTTGCCGCAGATCTCACAGCGATAGGACATAGAAACTCCTGGGAACGGCGCCGGAGGCTAGCAGGGACCGGCCGTTGCGCTCAATCGTCTCCGCCCGGCTGGGGTGTCGTCCCCCCGTATACTCGGCGGTCCCATGGCGGATCTTCGGTCCGAAGACCTCAAACGGGTCATCGGTCGCTTCTACGAACGACTCTCGGAGTACCGGCACGCCATCGACGAGCTCAACGTGTATCCGGTCCCCGACGGCGACACGGGTACCAACATGGCGTTGACGGTCGGGTCGGTCGTCGAGGCCCTCGACGGTGCCCGGACGATGGGGGAGGTCTCCGACGCGTTGGCCCGGGGCTCGTTGATGGGTGCCCGGGGCAATTCGGGGGTGATCCTCTCCCAGATCCTGCGGGGGATGACCGAGGTGATCGACGGCCGGGAGACGGTCGACGCCGCGGTGGCCGCCGAAGCGCTCCGACGTGGGGCAGACAGCGCCTACCGGGCGGTGATGCGCCCGGTGGAAGGGACGATCCTCACCGTGGTGCGGGAAGCCGCCGAGGCGGCAGAGGGGGCCGCCGGCACCGGCGACGACCTCGCCGCCTTTTGGCGTCGGGTGTACGAACGGGCAGTGGAGACGCTGCGCCGCACCTCCGACATGCTGCCGGTGCTGGCCCAGGCCGGGGTGGTGGACGCCGGAGGTGCAGGGTTCCTGCTGCTCCTCGCCGCGTTCTGCGAGGTGGTCGGAGGCGGCGAAGTGGACCTTCCCGAACAGCTCCTCCGGGCGCACGCCCGGCTGGAACGTCTGGACGAGTCGTCGCAGCACCACGACGTCTCCGAGCTCCGGTACGAGGTCATGTTCTTCCTCGACGGCGACGACGACGGTGTCGAACGCCTCCGGCGGCGCTGGCTCGAGCTGGGGGACTCGATCGTGGTCGTCGGCGGAGACGGCACCTACAACTGCCACATCCACACCGACCACATCGGACCGGCCATCGAGGCGGCGGTCGAGGTGGGCCGGCCCTACGACATCCGGGTCACCGACCTCCACGACGAGGTCGAAGCCCGTGAGCATGAACGGCCCGAGCTGGCGCCCGAAGTCGGTGACGCCCAGGTGGGGGTGGTGGCGGTGGCTGCCGGGGAAGGTCTGACACGCATCTTCCGTTCTCTGGGTGCCCAGGCCGTCGTCGCCGGCGGCCAGTCGATGAACCCCTCCACCCTCGACCTGTTGGAGGCGGTGGAGCACGTCCCCGCCGAGGCGGTGGTGGTCCTGCCCAACAACAAGAACATCGTCCCGGTCGCCCGCCAGGTCGCCGACCTCACCTCGAAGCCGGTGGTGGTGGTGGCCACTCGCAGCGTCCCCGAAGGCTTGGCGGCGATGTTCGGCTACGACCCCACCTTCACCGGTGGCGACCCGGCGGAGGCGGCGGAGGAGACGGCGGCGGCGATGAGGCAGGCCGCCGCCGATGTGCACTGCGGGGAGGTGACCCGGGCGGTGCGTGACGCCACGGTGGAAGGCCTGTCGATCTCCGCCGGGGACTATCTGGCGATGGTCGACGGCTCCATCGTCGGCACCGGCGGCACCGCCGAAGACGCCCTGGCGGTGGTGGTGGACCGGATGGTCGGGCCCTCCACCGAACGGCTCACCCTGTATCTGGGGGCGGGCACCGACCGAGCCGCCGCCGAAGCAGCCCTCGGTTCCTTCGACCTGGGGGACGTCGACGTCGAGGTCGTCGACGGAGGTCAGCCCCTCTACCCCTACCTCGTGGCGGCAGAGTGAAGGTGCGCAGCTTGGCGGAGCTGGCCGGCATCCGGCTGGCCGACACGAAGATCCGAGGCCTGGGACCCAAGTTCGCCGCCGCCCTGGAACGGGCCGGGATCGTCACCGTCGCCGATCTCCTCCTCCATGTTCCCCGCCGCTACATCGACCGTCGCCGGGTCGAACCGATCGCCGACCTGCAAGTCGGTGACGAAGTCACCGTCTTGGGTACGGTCCGTTCGATCTCGTCTCGGCGGATCCGGGGTGCACGGGTTCTCGTGGAGGCCCGGGTCGCCGACGAATCCGGGAGTCTCCGGGTGACCTGGTTCAACCAGGAGTACCGGGTTCGCCAGCTCCCCCCGGGCACCGAAGTGGCGTTGTTCGGGACGGTGGATTCGTTCCGGGGGCGCCTCCAGCTCACCAACCCGGTCACCGAACCGATCAGGGGGGAGTTGACCAAGACGGGGAGACTGGTGCCGATCTACCCGAGCGTGTCGGGGGTGCCGACGTGGAGGATCCAACAGTGGATCGAACATGCCCTCCCCCATGCTCGGCCCCTCGTCGACCCCGTTCCCGAGGCGGTGCGGCGTCGGGTCGGGGTGGTCGACCGGGACCGGGCGATCGCCGACATCCATTTCCCCGACGGTGAAGCGGCTGCCCGTCAGGCCCGGGCTCGGCTCGTCTTCGACGAGCTGTTCCGGTTGGAGGTAGCGTTGGCCCTGCAGAAACGGCGCCAGATCGACGAAGCTCGAGGGTTCGCCCACCCGATCCGAGGTCCCCTCGTTTCGGCGTTCCTCGCCGGCCTCCCCTTCGACTTGACGGTCGCCCAACGCCGAGTCCTCGACGAGATCGAAGCGGACCTCGCCATGGAGCATCCCATGCACCGGCTGTTGCAGGGCGACGTCGGTTCCGGCAAGACGGTGGTGGCGGTGGCGGCGCTGCTCACCGGCGTCGACGGGGGATGGCAGGGCGCGGTGATGGCCCCCACCGAAGTGCTCGCCGCCCAGCACTACCTGGCGATCCGCGACCTCCTCGACCTGGCCGGCCTCACCCCTCCCGCGATCGGGGAGGGAGAGCGGCTGGGGATGGGATCCCTGTTCGGGGGCGACGAAGGCCCGGCGGTACGTCTCGCCCTCCTCACCGGCGCCCAGGTGGCCGCCAACTTCTGTCCGGGCGCCCGGCGAGAAGACGTGTTGGCCTGGATCGCCGACGGCACCGTCGATCTGGTGGTCGGAACCCATGCCCTCATCCAGGAAGGTGTCGGTTTCGCCAGGCTGGGAGTGGCCGTCGTCGACGAACAACACCGGTTCGGGGCGCTGCAGCGGGCCACCCTGCGGGACAAGGCTACGGAGATCGACCCGGATCTGCTCATCATGACCGCCACTCCGATCCCCCGGACCCTGTCGATGACCCTGTACGGCGATTTGGAGGTGTCGGTGCTCGACGAGCTACCTCCGGGACGCACACCCATCGAGACGAAGGCGCTGTCCCGAACGGAGGAGGACGCCGCCTGGGAGATGGTTCGCCGGGCGGTGGCGGAGGGACGCCAGGCCTTCGTGGTCTGTCCCCTCGTCGACGACTCCCCCAAAGTGGAGGCGGCGTCCGCCACCGCCGAGTTCGAACGTCTCCAAACGGTGTTTCCCGACCTCCGGCTCGGCCTCATCCACGGCCAGCTCCCTCCCCGGGACAAGGAGGAGGTGATGGCGGCGTTCCGGGCCGGGCAGGTCGACGTCCTGGTGGCCACCACCGTGATCGAAGTGGGAATCGACGTCCCCAACGCCACGGTGATCGTCATCGAAGACGCCGACCGGTTCGGCCTCAGCCAGCTCCACCAGCTTCGGGGTCGGGTGGGACGGGGGAGACATCCCGGGATGTGCATCCTCCTCGCCGACCCGGCGACCGCAGAAGGTCGGGCCAGGATCGACGCGATGGTGGCGACCACCGACGGGTTCGTGTTGGCGGAGGAGGATCTGAGGATCCGGGGTCAAGGCACCGTGTTCGGGGCACGGCAGTCGGGGATGGGGGACCTCCGGCTGGCCGACATCCTGCGGGATTCCGAAGTCCTCGTCGAAGCCCGGAGAGAAGCCTTCGCCCTGGTCGAATCCGACCCGCACCTGGAACGACATCCGGAACTGGCGACCGAAGTGCGCAGGATGCTGGGGGATGCCGTCGAATGGCTGTTCGTGTCCTGACCGTTCAGGTGTGGTCGGAGACCAGGTGGAGCACCGGGGACAGCCAGGGGGTGTAGCGGCCGGGGCGGGCTGCGACGTCGTCGATCAGCTCACCGAGGTCCACCCACCGCCAGTCGTCGACTTCGTGCGGGTCGGGTTCCGGCTCGGCGGCGTGACGTCCCACAAGGACATGGTCCACTTCGTGTTCCACCAGCCCGGTTTCGGGGTCGGTCGCCCGGTAGGTGAAGCTGCCGACCGGTGTGAGGGCCGCCGTGAACCCCATCTCTTCGGCGAGGCGGCGTTCCCCGGCGGCGACGAGCTCTTCTCCCGGGCGGGGATGGCTGCAGCAGGTGTTCGACCACAGCCCCCGGAAATGGTGTTTGGAGGCGGCCCGCCGCTGCAGGAGCACCCTCCCGTCGTCGTCGAGGACGACGACGCTGAAGGCGACATGCAACATCCCCGGTGCCTGATGGGCGGCGAGCTTGTCGGCGGAGCCGATCACGTCGCCGCTGCCGTTCACCAGCACGACTCGTTCCGACATCGGTGGAACGGTAGCGTGGGGCGGCGACGAAGGGTTCGGGATGAGGCGACGGGTCGTGATCGTCGGCGCCGGGTTCGGCGGGTTGGAGGCGGCTCGCCGGCTGGCAGGCCTCGACGTGTCCGTCACCATCATCGACCGTCGCAACGTCCACGTCTTCCAGCCGCTCCTCTACCAGGTCGCCGCCGCCGGGCTCGAACCCGGCGACATCGCCTACCCGATCCGTTCGGTGTTCCGCCGTCAGCGCAACGTCGAGCGGATACTCATGGCCGAGGTGACCGGCATCGACCTGGATTCCCGCCTCGTCCACCTCGACGGCGGCGACCACGTCGCCTACGACATCCTGGTGGTGGCGGTGGGGGCGACCCATTCGTACTTCGGCCACGACGACTGGGCCCGGTTCGCCCCCGGCCTGAAAACGATCGAGGACGCCCTGGAGATCCGCCGCCGCATCCTCGGCGCCTTCGAACAGGCGGAACGCCGGCCCGGTGACACCGAACGGCTCCTCACCTTCGTGGTGGTGGGAGCGGGCCCGACCGGGGTGGAGCTGGCCGGGGCGATCGCCGAAGTCGCCCACCACACCTTGGTGGGGGAATACGACGTGGTCGATCCCCGCCGGGCCCGGGTGATGCTGGTGGAAGGAGGCGACCGGGTCCTCCCTGCCCTGCCTGCGGCGTCGTCGGCCGCCGCCCGGCGTCAACTCGAGAGCCTCGGAGTGGAGGTCCGGACCGGTGCCGTGGTGACGGCGGTGGATTCAGGCGGAGTCACCCTGGCCGGTGGGGAACGGATCGAAGCGGCGACGGTGCTGTGGGCGGCCGGGGTGGAGGCGTCACCGGTGGGGGCGCTGCTGGGAGTCGACTGCGACCGGGCGGGACGGGTGATCGTGGAAGCCGACCTGTCGCTGCCGGGCCGACCCGAAGTGTTCGTCGTCGGCGACCTGGCCTCGGTCCCCGGCGTCCCCGGGTTGGCGCCGGCGGCGATCCAGATGGGCCGTCACGTCGCCCGCCAGGTCCGCCGGGACCTCACCGGCGCAGCCCGGGAACCGTTCCGCTACCGGGACAAGGGGACCCTCGCCACCATCGGCCGTCACCGGGGGGTGGCGGTCCGGGGGCGGCTGCGGCTGTCCGGCTATGTGGCCTGGGTGGCGTGGCTGGCCGTCCACATCTGGTTCCTCATCGGTTTCCGGAACCGGCTGGTGGTGATGCTGGAATGGGCCTGGAGCTACCTCACCTACCGGCGCGGGGCCCGGGTGATCGTGGAACGGGAGTGAAGGCCATGCGGTTCCGTCACTGCAGCCCGACCTTCCGGCCCTTCGACCCGGCCGAGTTCTACTACAACCCCGACGAGGAGCTCCCCGAACCCGAACAGCCGGTGGCGGTGGTCGTCTTTGAAGTCGCCGACGGCGACGTGTCTGTGGAGTCGGTGTCCATCTTCGACGCCGAATGGGTCGGGTCGTTCGGGGAGCAGGCAGAAACGTGGATCTTCGGTTCGGTGCTGGCCGGATGCGCTCCCCATCTACGGAACCCGGACCTCGGTCCCGACGAGCTGCGGATGTTCTACCGACGGTTCGCCGGCGGACCACCGATGCGGGTGGAGTGCCTGGTGCTGAAGATGGGGAGCTGCTCGAAGGGTTTCCGCCCCCTGCCGGGAACGCGGGCACGCTCGGTCGACTGCGAATACGCCGAGGCGATGATCGCCGCCTTCGTGATGGACCTGCTCGGTGCCACCTGAGAGGGGTCGCAGCCGCCTCGGAATCCGCCGGAACCTTCGGCCTCCGGCCTGGCCGGTGCTCCTGGCGGAGCGGGACTGAGGCTCGGCGACACCCTGGTCTACACGGCCCGTGGCGGCCAGATCCTCGTCTCTCCGCCTCCCGGACCCCCGGTGACGAAGCCCGCCGCCACCGGAGACCACGTCCACGGCACGGTGACCGAACCCTTCGTGTTTAACGACCCACCTCTCGTGGACCTGACGATCGGCGACGACGTCATCCTCCTGCTCGACTGGGTCGAGTTCGAGGGCCGCTACGGGCTCGAGCAGATGTTCAGCTACGAACTCGTCCCAGCCCACAGCACCCAGTACGTGTACCGGATCGTCGACGGGGTGGCGGTGAACGCCGACCCGGTCTTCGACGAGGAGGCCCGGAGCCCCCGGGTACTCGACCTGGCCGTCGACGACCTCATCGCTGTGGTGAAGGCCAACGCCGACGGGATCCCTACCAAGCCCCTCCCGGTCCCCGGACTCTTCCCCAGCCGGCCCAGCCCCCGGCCGCAGACCCCCGGCGACGAGTTCGTCCCTCCGCCCGACGTCCCTCCACACACCCACGGGGAGGGCTGAGGCGACGTTCAGGTCCGGGCGCGGACGGTGCCCGCCAGCGCCGCCTTGGCCGTTTCGAGCTGGTCGAAGGAGGGGACGCCCCAGTCGGGTTTGTAGCCGAAGTGTTCGGCCACCGGGACCGAACCCAGTTCGTCGTCCAACAGGTCGAGATGTTCGGCGGTGATCTCCGCCGGGTGGGCCACCCCGACGGCGTACGCCACCCGCAGCAGCTCTCTTGGGAGAAACGTTGCGGGCTCGGGTGGGCTGTGGTGTCGGTACAGGGGGGGTTGACACACACGAGAGAGAGAGAGAGAGAGAAGATATCGAGAAAGGTAACGCGTCGACAGTGTCCACGGGCTTGTGGAGGTGGACGGTGCATACGCAGGCGACGTGGTGGACCGTAGCAGCTATGTGGACTGAGCCGAAGTAGCCAATAAGGGAGGTGGGAACGAAGATGCGGCGTAGGATAGGCCTGGGATCCGCAGTGGTGGCGGTCGCAGTGATCGCGCTCCAGTTTGTTGACGTGCTCCCGACGTTGGCACAAGAGCCCATTGATCCAGCGGTCACGGAACCTTCTGTTGCGGTTAGTCGCGAAGTGCTGCGAGATTCCGACGGTCAGATCGTATACGAGGGAACCAGGGAGAACTTGATCGGAGCCGGTGGATCTGGGTTTGCTCTCGGAGATCGGTCGATCGTGCTCGACGCGAGGGTGATCAATGCCGCCTCAACCCTCTCCTCGGATCAGTGTTGGGACTGGTATCATTCATATTCGCTGTCCGGCATACTGGGGCTACAAACAAAGTCCATTGCTCGAGTTCAGTGGTGTGGTGCGAATGGGGCCGTCACGAGGAGACTTTACAAGTGGTGCTCGGGTGCGACCGGAAGTGGATGGGAGTACCGCGGCTGCTCGATTTCCTGGGGTCCAACTGGATTCTCCTATCTTCAAGTAGACGGTGACTGGTCGTTTCGGTGGGGTGCATCGGGCGTCTATTTCTACCGGTCTCATCGGCTAGATTCGAAGCATTATTGGAACGGGACAGTGTCCTGGACCTGGTATGTCAACAGCTGAGCGCGATGGACGGTTCGAAGGGTTGGGCTACCGAGCGTTGACCACCGCCGCCGTGACGGCATGCATCGTCGGCGCGACCATGGGACCTTTGCCGCTGACGATGGTGCTGGCTCTGCTCGGAGGGTTGATCGCCTACCGAGCCCACTGGGGCGGTGTTCGTTCGGCCCTCGTGGTAGTGGTCGCAGTGGCGGGCAACGTGGCTGCGTCCTTGATGGTCGTCAACGCTGCCTGAGGCGGATCGATTCCGCGAGCACGCTCCCCACGTCGCCCCACAGGGCTGCCCGGGCGTCGGTGAGCTGGTCGAAGGAGGGGACGCCCCAGTCGGGTTTGTAGCCGAAGTGTTCGGCCACCGGGACCGAACCCAGTTCGTCGTCCAACAGGTCGAGATGTTCGGCGGTGATCTCCGCCGGATGGGCCACCCCGACGGCGTTCGCCACCCGCAGCAGCTCTTTCCGCAGCCCCACCAGGTAGTTGGCGACCCGGACCGACTTCAGCGTCGGGTCGAGGCCCCGCTCCAGCCACCGGTTCTGGGTCGCCACCCCGACCGGGCAGTGGCCGGTGTGGCATTTCTGAGCCTGGATGCAGCCCAAGGCGAGCATCGCCTCCCGGGCGACGTTGATGCCGTCCACCCCCAGGGCGAAGGCGAGGACCGCCCGGTCGGGGAGACCCAGCCGACCCGACCCGAACCAGACGACGTCGTTGTGGATGCCCCGTTCGGCGAAGATCCGGTACACCGACGTGAACCCCTGCAGGAACGGCAGGGAGACGTGGTCGGCGAAGACGAGAGGGGCGGCACCGGTGCCGCCTTCACCGCCGTCAATGGTGATGAAGTCGACCCCCCGGTCTTCGGTGGCCATCCGTTCGGCCAACTCGTGCCAGAAACCCATCTGTCCGACCGCCGACTTGATGCCCACCGGCAGGCCGGATTCCCGGGC
>Ga0256830_1001357_pt1 | contig 17452 bp, 15 predicted proteins | sample 128326metaG_FD_190537 | JGI IMG/M metagenome (GOLD analysis project Ga0256830, IMG submission 190537) | Hydrothermal vent microbial communities from Lau Basin, Pacific Ocean - 128-326 | ecosystem: Environmental > Aquatic > Marine > Hydrothermal vents | place: Pacific Ocean: Lau Basin | collected... | reverse complement strand
ATCCACTTAAGTCCTAAAAGACCCCCCTCCATACCTCCCCCTTGAAGGGGGAGGATGAAGGTGGGGGTGCATCAATGCCATGATGAACACCTCTGTCTACTCCGAAAAATCTGCGATTTTTCGGAGGCCTCTTCTTACTACTAACCCATCAACCCATTTACCCATTTACCCATCTACTCATTTACTCATTTACCCATCTACTCATCCACTCATCCACTCATTCACCCATCTACCCATCAACCCATCAACTGCTCACTGCTTACTGCTCACTTTTAACTCCTGGCTCTTGACTCCTGACTGTCTTATTGGTACCCTGCCTTGGTTTATAAAACTGTAATTATTTAGTACACTACTGACCATCGCTGTTTCCGGTATAGCTCCGGGAATGGCGACAACTTGATGCATTTGTGTGATTTGTTATAAAATTTGCTGACTGGTAATATTCAAGACTCTACCAAAGGAGGCTACCATGTCTGAGGAAAGGGAAGTTGCAGAACTTGAGGAACAGCTGAAGGGATACAAGGAGAAGGTGGCTACAGTCACAAAGGGCTGGCTTGAATGGGACAGGGACCTCATCTTCGTGGGAAGAACACAGCGGGGCTACGAGATTGACTTTGATGCAAAGGTTGAATGGGGATGTATGCCCACAGAGAGCCTGCTTCTCAGTCTTGCAGGCTGTATGGCAATAGATATGGTCTCATTCCTGCAGAAGATGAGGTGCAATCTCAGATCCTTCAAGATAGAGATAGAGGGGGAAAGAAACCCCACACCCCCGCAGTATTACAGGGCTGTGAAGATGCTCATAAGGATGTCAGGCGAGGGATTCACGGAGAAAAAGATACAGCGTGCCATATCCCTCTCACAGGACAAATACTGTTCTGTGTATAACTCCCTGAGGCCTGATATGAAGGTTACGGTGGATTATGTAATTGAAGAATAGCGGAATCCACTTGTTCTTGAAAGACTATGGATTGTCGGGTCAGAGCCCGACAATGACAGAGGTGGTTGTGATTGCTCGGAGCAGGGCAATCCCATCCAACAGTTAAAGGATCACCTTCTTTATCAACTCTCTCTCAGGCGGTGGTTCCTTGCCGATCCTGAAGGACTCTCTCACAAGCTTCAGGGCTGCTTCAAGGTTCCTGTCGTCATTGTAGTGCAGCACTGCCAAGAAATCACCCTTCTTCACCTCCTGAGAGGATTTTCTGTTCAGGATTATACCGGCAGCATGGTCAATGGACTCATCAGGTCTCTGCCTGCCTGCCCCAAGGAGCACCGAGGCACGGCCTATCCCTTCAGCATCTATCCCCTGGACAATACCATCCTCTGGTGCCTCAACAGGCAGGATATTCTTTGCCACTGGCATAAGGGCGGGATTTGCAACCACCTCTGGATTACCCCCCTGTGATTCAACCATCTCCACGAACTTTGACAGTGCATCCCCTGAGTCAATAAGGCCCTGCAGCTTTAGCCTCTTTGCATCTAAAAGCTCATCCGTAATCTCTATATCCTTAAAAGAGACTGAATCATCATTTTCATTGAACACCACCATCTCCTCGGCAATAACGAGCATGTATGCTCCAAGGGTGAGTATCAGGTCACTGAGTCCTGGCTCCTCCCTGCCCTTCAGGATATTGATACACTCCCTGATCTCAAGGGAGTTTCCCACAGCCCTGCCAAGGGGCTCATCCATGTCCGTTATAAGCGCTATGGTCTTTACACCAGAGGCATTACCGATTTCAACCATCTTCCTGGCAAGCTGTTCCGCCTCCTCAATGGTCTTCATAAAGGCCCCTTTGCCTGTTTTTACATCAAGGACAAGCCCATTGAGCCCCTCTGCGAGTTTCTTTGACATGATACTTGATGCAATGAGGGGTATGCTCTCAACCGTGGCTGTTGCATTACGGAGTTCATATATCCTCCTGTCAAGAGGTGCGATCTCCTCTGATTGCGCTGAGATAACAACACCCGTCTCCCAGAGTGTATTGCGAAGCTCCAGGAGGCTCAGGTCTGTCCTGAAGCCGGGTATGGCCTCCAGCTTGTCAATGGTTCCACCGGTATGACCAAGCCCCCTGCCTGCGATCATGGGTACCACCACATCCGCAGCAGATAGAAGCGGTGCAAGGACAATGCTTACCTTGTCACCAACACCTCCTGTGGAATGCTTGTCCACCTTCGGGTTGGGGATCTCGGAAAGATCAAGCCTCTTTCCAGTTGAGACCATAATATCAGTAAACCAGATGGTCTCTTCATCGTCAAGCCCCTTCAGGAAGGATGCCATCAGGAAGGCAGCCATCTGGTAATCCCTGACCATGCCCTGGAGATAACCCCTGAGGAGGCTCTCAATCTCCTCCCTGTGCAGCTTTCCACCATCTCTCTTTTTCCTGATAATCTCTCTCGTTTCCATAGCCAAGATTATAGCAGATAAGGCGAGGGATTTACAAAACCAATATATATCTGATACTATTTCAATAGTGAAGTACACCCGAATATTCCCAGGGAGAGGACTTAAAATAGAGGGTATTCCTATTGCAGAATATATTTCTTCAGAAAAAACGGACAGGAGGTTGAATGTTTATACAGAAGATATTGGGATATTTCTCCAATGACCTTGCCATAGACCTGGGAACCGCCAATACACTGGTTTATGTCAAGGGCAAGGGGATTGTATGTAACGAACCCTCTGTGGTGGTAATCCGCAAGGATGACAAGAAGACGATCGCTGTTGGTGCAGAGGCAAAGAAGATGCTTGGCAAAACCCCTGCAAACATAATGGCATTGAGGCCAATGAAGGATGGTGTAATCGCTGACTTTGATGCCACCGGTGAGATGCTGAAATACTTCATAACAAGGGTACACAACAGGAAGAGCTTCGTCTCACCAAGGATCATAATTGGTGTTCCCTCAGGGATTACCCAGGTGGAGCAGAGGGCTGTAAAGGATGCTGCCCAGGCCTCGGGCGCCAGGGAGGTCTATCTAATACTTGAACCCATGGCAGCAGCAGTGGGTGTGGGGCTTCCCGTGGGGGAACCCACAGGCAATATGATCGTTGATATCGGTGGCGGAACAACGGATGTGGCGGTAATATCCCTTGATGGTATCGTGTACAGCAAGGTCGTGAAGGTGGGTGGCGACAAGATGGATGAGACCATTCTTGCCTACATAAAACGCAAATACAACATGATGATCGGTGAAAGGACAGCGGAGCAGATAAAGATAGAGATCGGTTCAGCCTATCCATCCGATGATGGGGACGCAGAGATGGAGATCAAGGGAAGAGACATGGTATCAGGCATCCCTAAGACTATAACCATAAAGGAGAACGAGATCAGGGACGCACTCCAGGAGCCGGTGAATGTCATACTTGAGACAATAAAGACCACCCTTGAAAACACCCCACCAGAGCTTGCTGCGGATATAGTGGATAAGGGCATCGTCCTTGCAGGTGGTGGAGCCCTTCTGAAAGGTCTGGATATGCTGATCAAGGAAGAGACACAGCTCCCCGTAATTGTGGCTGATGATCCCCTCACAGCCGTTGTCAGAGGTGTGGGGAAGATGCTTGACGAGATTGACCTGCTCCAGCGGGTGGCAATCAACTGAAGAAATCCTTTTTGAAGGAATTGGATTCAGGTGACTATGTCCGCAATGATCAAATAGAAGATGCTAAATAGAAGAAACCTACTTGCTATCATACTTTTACTTACCACCCTTTCATTGATGGTCTTCCAGAGTACGCGGCAACCCTTCAGACCTCTGCCACGGATACAGAACTCACTGGTTCAACTCATGGACCTATTTGACGATGCATACGAGAGGGTCACATATCCGGTAAGGCTTTACACCCGCATAAGGGATGAAAACGTGCAACTCAGAAAAGAGGTTGCCCGCCTGAGGCTGCAGGTCCAGAGGGACAAGGAGATAAGGCTTGAGAACAAAAGGCTGAAAAGGCTACTCCATGTAAAGGAAAGACAGCACTCAATAGTTGCGGTGGCGAGGGTTATCTCCTCGGGATTAAGGAAATGGCCTGCCATAATCCTTATAAACAAGGGCAAAAAGGATGGCATAAAAAAGGATATGACCGTCAGGACGGCGGATGGCCTTGTGGGCAAGATAGTGGAGGTAATGCCCGAGTACTCAAGGGTACTGCTCCTGACAGACCCCGGGTTTTCCGCATCTGTCAGGATACAGTCAACCAGGACAGAGGCAATTATAACCGGCAGGGGAGACGGCAGATGTATATTGAAATACCTGCCAAAGGAGGAGCCCCTTGAAAGGGGACAGTTACTTGTAACATCCGGGCTTGACGGTATCTTCCCGAAGGGCATCCCTGTGGGCTATATTGATAGCATAGCGGGCCGTGACGAGCTTTTTGTAACAGTCAATGTAAAACCAGTTATAGGGATCAACAGGCTTGAAGAGGTAATGATCATCAGATGAGGAAAATAGTAAAGAATACGATCCTCTGGGGTTCTGTGATTATCTGTCTTGTTGTGATACAGTCGCTTTTAACTGTCACGTCCTTCAAGTTGAACCTTGCCATACTCCCCGTATTCTATCTGGGCTTTAAGAAGGGTGATCTTGCAGGGTTTTCATCAGGGATCGGGGCTGGTCTGCTTGAGGATATTCTCTCTGGCTCCATAATAGGCCCCTCAACATTATCAAAGGGGATGATCGGTCTTTTTTCACACCTGTTGTATGAAAAGTTCTTTGTCTGGACCTACCTGCTGGGGATAGTCTCGGTATTTCTTATAACCATTGTTGACGAGCTGATAATATATGCATCCATGACGATCTTCTCGCATCAGCCCCTTCCCTTCTCATCCTTTGCTACTGCATCATTAATAAAGGCCCTTGTAAACTCGCCCTTTGGAGGTATCATAAAAAAGGATGAGGAATAAGAAAAGGACACTCTACATCTTTGTGTATCTTACCCTTGCGGTAATGTGTATCTTCACGTTGCGTCTCTGGCAGCTGCAGATACTGAAAGGCGACTACTACAGGGACAAGTCAATAAAAAACAGGGTTCGTGTTATAAGGCTTCCAGCACCAAGGGGGATAATCTACGACAGAAAGGGAAAGGCACTCGTCAGAAATGCGCCCTATTATATCGTTTCGCTGATTCCCGAACTGACAGAAAAGGTTGATACAAAGGCCCTTTCGCAACTGCTGGGGATGACCGAGGAGGAGATACTGGACAGAATAAAAAAACACGATCCACATTCCCTTGAGCCGATCAGGCTGAAAGAAGACATACCATTCAGGGAGGTGGCCTATATTGAGGCAAGGCGTTCAGACTTCCCGGGCCTGATTATTGAGACAGACATTACACGGCAATATCCATACCATGAAACAGCCGCACACCTCATTGGATATCTTGGCCATCAAATGGGCAACAAAAGGATGTCCGATGGAGACGAACTTCCAGAGGGCACATTCATCGGACAGTGGGGCGTGGAGCATCTCTATGACAAAGCCCTCAGGGGTCAGCCCGGAAGGAAGTACATTGAGGTTGATGCCCTGGGAAGACAGTTGAGAACCCTCCAGATTATCAGGCCCGTAAAGGGCCAGGATATTACCCTGAGCATAGACCTGGACACACAGATGGCTGCTGAAAGGGCTTTCGGGGGCAAGTCTGGTGCATTACTTGCACTTGATCCAAACACCGGTGATGTACTTGCAATGGTAAGCCTTCCATCCTTTGATCCGAACATCTTCATTAAGGGTGTTTCAGAGAAACAGTGGCGACGGCTCCTTAGAAACCCCGGACATCCCCTGCTCAACAGGGTCTTCCAGAGCCAGTATCCACCCGGCTCGGTCTTCAAGGTCATAACTGCAATAGCAGCACTTCAGGAAGGCATAATCAATAAAAATTTCAAGGTCAAATGTACAGGAGAGATAAAGGTGGGCAGATGGAGGTTCAGATGCTGGAAAAAAGGAGGTCACGGGATTGTGAACCTCAGGAGGGCTATTATTGAGTCATGTGATGTATACTTCTATGAGGTTGGAAGGATGCTGGGAATAGACAGGATTGCCAAGTATGCCTTCGCCTTTGGCCTGGGAAGGCCCACGGGGATAACACTTGTAACCGAAAAAAGGGGGCTTATTCCCACCACAAAATGGAAGCTTGAAAAGAAGGGCCGGCCATGGTATCTTGGCGAGACCTTCAATGCAGCCATCGGGCAGGGCTATGTCACCATAACACCTGCGCAGGCAGCCATATTGATATCAGCACTGGCAAACGGTGGCATTGTATACAGACCAAAGCTCACACTGCCAGAACCCTCGGAGGTGATATCAAGGTTACCCTTGAGAAAGAAGATCATCTCATTCATGAAGGATGCACTCCTTGGTGTTACAGAAGACCCCAGGGGCACCGGATGGAGGGCACGCTCAGAGCATGTAAGGATAGCCGGAAAAACAGGCACTGCACAGGTGATAAGCCATACTGATGACAGACAACCCTCCAGGATATACCCGAAGGACCATGCCTGGTTTGTTGCCTTTGCCCCTGTAAGCAACCCGCAGATCTCTGTCTCGGTGTTTGTGGAACATGGAGGACATGGCGGGGAGACAGCAGCACCAATAGCCAGGACCGTCATAGAGGCCTTTCTAAAAGGAAACAGGAATGGATAAAAAGGGACTGAGGGCACTGTTTGAGGTAAAGCATATTGACTGGCTCGCTTTCACTGCGCCGGTACTACTGTCCGTACTTGGCATACTGACAATTTACAGCGCTACAAGACCCGTCCTTGACTCAATACATCCTTCATACTACATCCGCCAGAGCATATGGCTTGTCATAGGGTTAACGGCAATGATCCTGACCTCCATGTTTGACTACAGGAGGCTCCTGAGATACTCCTACCCTGTGTATGTGATAGGACTTTTGTTGCTCCTGGTTACCATTCTATTTGGTCACAAGGGGATGGGAGCGCAGAGATGGCTGCGAATCGGGCCTGTGAGCTTCCAGCCTTCGGAGGTCTTCAAGATTATACTCATTATTGCCCTGTCAAAGTATCTGAGCACCGTCAGGACCCCCCTTACCTACTGGCAGAGCATCTTTTCATTTGTTATATTTGGCATGGTGCCTTTTGTAATCCTCTTCAGCCAGCCAGATCTTGGTACTGCCATAATGCTTTTACTGATCATGCTGGTGATGCTCCTGTGCAAGGGGCTTGAAAGAAGGCTTGTCCTTTCCTCCCTGATTGTGCTGTTGCTTCTGCTGCCCCTGACGGGCAAGACCATCTGGAATGGTCTGAAGGACTACCAGAAAAACAGGCTCGTTGCCTTCATTGACCCTGGGGTTGACCCAAAGGGGATAGGTTACCAGATTGAGCAATCAAAGGTCACCATTGGTTCCGGAAAGACCCTCGGGAAAGGCTATCTCAAGGGCACACAGGGGCCCCTGAGGTTCCTGCCTGAAAAACACACTGATTTCATCTTTGCCGTATTCGCAGAGGAGTGGGGGTTTGTTGGTTCCCTGCTTCTGCTTTCTGTCTACATGGTTTTGATCATCCGCGGGCTTGAAACCGCCTATTACAGCAAGGATGTCTTCGGCACATTGCTTGCAATTGGCATAAGTGTAATGTTCCTTCTCTATGTTTCAATAAATATCGGCATGACCATGGGGTTGATGCCCGTGGTGGGTGTACCGCTGCCCTTTTTCAGCTACGGTGGGACCGCCCTGTTGAGTAATTTTATTGCCGTGGGGCTCCTCATAAGTATCAGGAAACACAGGTTCACTCTGTTTTATTAACCCCTGACTATCTGCTATAATAAGCCATGGAACAGGAGAGACTTGAAGAGGCCCTGGAGCTGCTCTGGGTGCTGAAGGAGGAGGAAAAGGACTCACTCAGCCGGTTCCATGCATGCTCTGATGATGACGAGATCGCATCTATAATCAGGGAACTCCAGCAGAAAGGGCTCATAAAGATTGATGGTGAGAATGTGGACTTCACGGAGGAGGGAAGAAGGATAGCAAGGGGTATCGTAAGACGCCATCGTCTTGCCGAAAGGCTCTTTGCAGATGTCTTTGAGATGAAGGAAGACACAATTCATGAGGATGCCTGCAGGATGGAACACATACTCAGCGAGGAACTCACAGACAGTGTCTGCACCTTCTTAGGGCATCCGCCAACCTGCCCCCATGGCAAGCCAATCCCGAGGGGTGAGTGTTGCAGGCGATACAGGGTTGAACTGAAACCCCTCGTCAGGGCCCTGACAGACTTTGAGGTGGGACAGACGGGCAGAATCGTCTACATCGTTCCTTCAGACCCTTCAAGACTGAACCGTCTCAATTCCATAGGGATTAATGCTGGCACGGAGATCAGGCTGCTTCAGAAATGGCCCTCTGTGGTGGTGCAGGTGGATGAAACTACTGTAGCCCTTGATCCTGATATTGCGAAGGAAATATTTGTAAAGAAGGCCCCTTCAAGGGTAGCAGAATTCTGATCATCGTCCCCTCCCCCTCTTTGCTTCTGACCTCCATACGTCCTCCATGTTCCTCAACAATCCTGTAGCTTATGGGGAGGCCAAGTCCGGTACCCTTTTCCTTTTTTGTGGTAAAGAAGGGTTCAAATATCCGTGGAAGCACCTCATCAGGTATCCCCACACCTGTGTCTTTCACCTCAACACAGACATGACCGTCCCTCTGGTATGTCCTTATTCCAATCACTCCGCCCTCTGGCATTGCCTGCACGGCATTATTGATAACATTCAGTAGTACCTGCTTGAGCTGGTTTATATCGGCCTTCACGGGAGGAATATCCTTGTAATCCTTTTCAATCTTTATCTTCAGGCCCTTTATATTGGGCGCAACAAATCTCAGGACATCCTCAATGGTCTCATTTATATCCACCCTTGTGAGATTCAGCGGTCTCTTTCGCGAGAATTCAAGCAGCTGTCTTACAATATCCCTTGCCCTGATTGATTCAGACTCTATGATGTCTATGTCCCTCATGATGGATTCAATATCCGTCTCTTCCTTCAACAACTCTGCATAGCCGAGTATCGTTGTAAGGGGGTTGTTGATCTCATGTGCAATATTTGCAGAGAGTTCGCCGATTGCTGCAAGCTTTGCGGCCTGCACAAGCTGTTCCTGTGTCTCCTGGAGTCTCCTCATCTGCTCCTTCAGGCTGTCGTATAGCGCTGCATTTTCCAGTGCAACGGCAAAGTTACTTGAGATAATCATGACAAGTCGTATATCGTCATCGGATATCCTATCGGTGGTATTGATCAACATCAGGGCACCTATAACCCTGTCCCTCTCTCTTACCCAGACAAGATACACATCCTCTATGTCATCCCTTGCGGGGAAAAGCTGTCTTAACGGTTCCTCTCCCTTAAGGAACCTTGAATACCTCCTGTCTTCTGATTCATAGAGACGTTGCATCACCTCTGTATCGCACTGGACAGGACAGGAGAACAGACCTGTCTCAGAATTATACTGCCAGCACTGGTCACCACCCTGGTCTGTGAGGGTAAGGATGATCTCTCCTGCGGAGATAAATTCCGAGACACCCTTCAGGTACTCCCTTATGATCTCCTCCCTTGAGTTGACAAGATGTAGCGACAGGGTAAACCTGTGGAGTCCCTTGAGTCTGTTCATGTACTTTACCGTACTGTCATGCCATCTCTTCAGGGACTGGCTCATCTCATTAAAGGTTCTTGCAAGCTCACCGATCTCTGTAGGGTCATTAAGCTCAACCTTCAGCCCCATCTTTCCACCTGCCAGTTCCTTTGCTGCCTTTGTCAATCGCTGCACAGGTGTAACAATATCCCTTGTGAGACGGATTGCGATAATAAATCCCACTATCAGGGTGAGAAAGAGGGATGAGACAAGTATGAAGGTGATTACCCTGACCTGCTCAAGGGCCTTTTCCGTCTTGCCCTGAAGGATCTTGTTTGCAATAAAGGTCATGTCACCCACGTCTTCAATGATATACTCACCTATGTCAACGGCGACCATCTTCAATCTTTCCAGCCGCTCAGGGTTGGCGGTTGTCGTGATCAGTGCACTGAGGGCATCCTTGTACTTCTCCACAGACTGTTCAATATTCTTCAGTCTCCTGGAGATCTCAGGTCTGTGATGGCATCCGCTGCATCCCTTTGCCGCCCTGTCAAGGGACATTACATTCCTTACAATAACATCAAGCTCCGGACCGAAGGTTGTTCCAATGGCCAAGAGGTTGTTTTGAACGGTCTTTATGTTCACGAGCAGATCCTGTCTTATAATCTCTACCCTGTGAAGATTGATAAGGGTTTTAAGATCACTTGTTACCTTTGAAAGTGAATATATTGCTATTGTTCCCCCCACGCTGAATAAGAAGAAGATGATGGTGAGATATCTTACGATCCTCCTGTACATAAACTATTCTGTCCTGTAGTGATAGGTATCAATATCATAACCAGCTGATTGAAGCATCATGAACACCGGTTTGTAATCCTCCTGCCTTGCCTCGGAGAATCTCTTAAGGCCCATCTGTTTCAGGACCTTCCTTCCCTCCGCATCCCTGTTCATGTTCAAAAGCACCTCCCTGAGCATCTTCTTCATGTTATCCGGAAGGTCATCCTTGACGCAGAGTGTGCTTTCTGGCATTGCAGGTGAGACAGCTATTATCTCCAGCTCGTCCTTGATTGATGGGTCCTTTTTCACAAGGTTCCTGAATATGCTGTCCTTCACACATCCAACATCAGCCCTTCCGTCAAGCACTGCGTACACTGATGCATCAAAACTTCCCGAGAAGTAATGTTCAGAGAAAAAGCTGTCTATCTCCCTCACCCCATGCTCCCTCAGATAAACAATGGGAAAGAGATAGCCTGTCACGGTTGCCCTGTCAACAAAGGCCATGACCTTGTCCTTCATATCCGCAACGGATCTGATACCGCTGTCCTTTCTGACGATTATATAGCCATGCACGGAGGTGGAACCATCCTCTCTGACAGGTTTTACAAGGGGGATAACGGAAAGCTTTCTGATGGCAAGGGCACCGGTAAGATCACCGAAGAAGGCCCCATCCATTCTTCTCTGGGTAAACCTGTCAACTATGTCTCCGTATCTGCTGAGGATAGTCAGCCTTATCTTTATACCTGTCCTCTTCTCAATGTATTTTGCAAGGGGAAGATAACGTTCAAACTGCTTGAATATGTTCTGCTCCGGTATCAGACCTATAAGCAGTTCCTTCTCCTCCGGACGGACCAGCACAGGAGAGTTGATGGCAACTATTATCAAAAGGGTCAATATTACCTTCATTATCCTCATCTTATTACCCTGTCTGCACCTGATATCAGTTCAATGGGCAACTGGAGTTGCATCTCCCTGGCAAGCCTCAGATTGAAGATCAGCCTGTTGTTTCTTACGATTTTTATGTTTGTCTTCCTGCCGTTGATAAGTGAAATGACAATATCTGCAAGGTCCTTTGCCTGGGCATCTGAGTCAGGAGAGAGGCTGAATACCACCGAATCATCATATCCATCCATTGTGGATATGATCGGCGCGTTGAGTGACCTGGGAATTTGAGAACACTCAGGGTATGTCTTCCCGATAACAGCGCTGTTGGTGAAAAAGAGGGCATCGTACATGAACAGCTTGAGTCTCTCTTCAACCTGACCGCTCTTCTGCACAGGCATCTTCACATAACCGATAGAGAACTTCTCGCAGGCCTTTACAATATCCTCCATCTGCAGCACGGAATCAGGTTCAATCTCTGAAAAGAGTATTCCAAGCCGTTTTGTCTCCTTCATCTCTTTCAGATACCTGATTAGGCTTGTCATGGGTATCTTGTAACCGACACCGGTAACATTCCTTTTGTTTATCTTCAGTCTGTCAGGGGAATAAACATTCACAAACACTATGGGTATGGAGTCTGTCTCAAAGATGGCCTGTTCAAGCGCCCCTGAACCATAGACGATGATCATCTCTGCATCGTAGACAATGAGTTTCCTGATGGCATTACTCCATGCAAGGGGATCAGGGTTTGGATGCTGTTCAATGAACCTTACCCTTTTTGAATACCCCTTCTCTTTCAGGATATCCTTAAACCTGCTGTTGATCCTTGAGTAGGCAGGAACATTCTCGGAAAAGACAACCCCTATGATTCTCATCTGTGCGTGGGAAGAGGAAAAAAATAGCAATACAGCGGTGATGATACCTATGAGATATAAAATAACCCCTGTACTGTTAGCCCTTATTGACACCTGTCCCCCAGCGAACACAAGCTACCACCTCTTTTTCACCATCATGACAGCCTTGTAAGCCCTGCCGGTATTGTCGCTCTCTATACGATCCTCAAATCTTGAGTAAGACAGGGTTGTTTCAAAGGAGACCCCGTTGAAAATCCTGTAAGTGATGTTTATGTCCGCACCTGTCTCCCTCTGATCCAGCTTTGTAAGATCTCTGATATAAGATGTCTGCGAATATTCCGTCCTTGCAGCACCTTTGCTGATAACATATCTAAGGTCACACCCGATATTGAGCATATCATTGAAGCTGTGATTGATTGAGAGTAGATACTGATAGGATCTGTCTTTGTAGGGAACATTTTTCTCAACAAGGGGAGGGCCGGCATTTGATGTTCCATCTCCAGCGAATCTCCCGAAGGCCAGTGCCTGTGTCTGTCTGTTCCTGTAGAATCCCGCACCCACTGTAAAGGATGTCCTTTCAAGGGGGGTGAAAGTGAGGAGGGCAATCAGGTTATGGATCGTGCCTTGCATGCTGCCTTCCTCAAGCATCTCATCGGTAATTGCATTGTAGAACAGGAGATCGGGGTTTCTGATCTTCCTGAAATAATAGACAATGGTACCCGTTAACCACTCCACAGGGGTATAGGTGGTATTCAGCTTCACCTCATGCATCCTCTCCGGTGTGGCATTGTAGGCAGGATTCTTTGTGCGGGTAAATATGTATTCTGACCTGAACTTCAAACCCTTTACGATCCTTCCATAGACCTTCAGGGAGTATTTTTGTCTGGTTGTATTCTTGTTCAGTACAGGCCATTCATCCGTATCTGATCTCTTGATTGATGTAATGGTATATCCTCCGATTATGTTTATCCCTTTCAGGGGTCTATACCTTATATTCAGGGTGAGAGAGCCCGTCTTCCTGTCAATTGATTGTCTCAGTGGATAGAGGAGGGTATTGCTATCTCCCCTGAGAACCGCCTCCTTGCCTACATCATTGTCACGATCTGAATAATGCCATCTGAGGAAGAAACCAAGGCTATGCATGGGTAGATAGGAGAGCTGCACACCTGAATAGAAACTCCTCCTCTTTGCCCCGCTGTAATGATTCAGTGCCCTTGTGTTTCCAAGGGTAAGGGCACCTACAATCCTGCCCGTGTATGAAGTATGTATCCTGATAAAATCCGATGATGACTTCAACTCAGGCATGAGGTTATGGGGATACCGATCAGCGGGCCTTGTGGAGCTGGCCGGGTAGAGGTCTTTAAGGCTCCTATCTCCCCCTGGCCGGAACCGTTTCTCTCTATGGCTGTACTGAACCTCTACAGGGCCGAAATGGCCGTTCGTTCCGATAGTTAACTCTCCCGTATCACTGTCAATCTCCCTGCTCTGCGACGTCTTGGTGATATCACCGAAATAGCCGATGGCATTCCTCTGCTGTATAGTGCCTTCCTTATGATAGTTGAAGTATCTCGTGTAGAGATGAAGGGGGTAATTGGGCATCTTGAGCCTCAGGGTAAACTCTGTCTTGGATGTCTCATCCTCGTATTTATCTCCGGGGTTTCTTTCATCGTATCTGTAGGATGTGGAAACATCGGGCAGGGAAAAATCATAGTGGTTAAGTTTGTGAACTATACCAATGGAGACAAGCCTCGTGAGCAGCAGGTCTTTGTAAGCATAACCCGTATCAAGATAATAATCGTCATCTGTCAGGGTAAAGGCCTCCAGGTGGAAACGATGTGGCAGGGGATAGACCTCCACTATTCCCTTGAAGACAAGGGAGTCATCTCCTTCATAGTATTCAAGCACCCTTTCACTGCCCTTCAGCGTTGTCATATTGTAACCAGGTGACAGCTGGTATGTGGGAGGATATCTGAATTTGTATTTCATATCTATGGAATATGCATTACAGGGAAGCAGTATCAGGATGGCCAGGAAAAGAAAGCACAGGTTCTTTTTTATCACTGGGTAAACCTCCCCTTGCCGGTTGTTGAGGGAAGGTCTGTACCATGGATGCTGCTGTGACAATCTGTACACCTGTTATAGAAAAACCTTTTCTGCGCAAAGGAGGCATCCTCTCCTGTTGCTGTATTTATCCTGTGTCCCTCGTGACACTGAAGACAGAGGAAGGGCTCCCTCACCACCAGGAGATTGTTGTTCGGAGATCCATGCGGGACATGACAGGTAAGGCAGTTCTCCGTGAGGTCTCCGTGTTCGTATAGGAAGGGACCCTCCTTCTCACCATGGCACTGGGTGCATGTCTCCTTCACCGTATCCCTCTTCAGGAGATATTCCGTTGTTGTGCCATGTGCATCATGGCAGTCTGTACAGAAGAGCTTCCCCTCCCTTACAGGGTGGTGGCTTGGCAGGTTGTACAGGGCCTTGATGTCCTGATGACACTTGAAGCACATCTCTGCAGTCTCTCTTGGCTTGACCTTCAGGTCGGGACCCTTGTGGATAACATGGCAGTCTGAACAGGATACATCATTGACAGCATGAATACCGGCATTCCATTCATGTATGTTGAAGGTGGCATTGCCGGTATGACACTTCAGGCATATAAGGCTCTTTGCAGGTGCAGGGAGGTTCTTTAAATCTATGAGTGTCTTGTAGTTACAGGCTGTCTTCTTGCCTTTCTTCAGGTTCTCTTCAACAAGCTCCTTTGTGATGCCCTTGATGGCAAGACTTCCAGGGCCATGGCAGGACTCACAGTCCACAAGGGGAAGACCTGACTCCCTTTTCAACTGGGCACCCATCGTACTTGCATCAAAGGCTGCCCTGATGCGGTCATGCTCATGGCAGGCGCTGAGGCAGTTATCAGTGCCCACATAATCAGCATCAAGCCTGCCAGCGATCATCCTTTCGTACTCTTTTATGGGAAGAATTGGTTTTGAACGCTTCAGTTCCGTACACCCTACCACTATCAGCAAGGATAAGATCATACCTGACAGAACTATTATCTTTGTCCTTTTACTCATGACTCACAGCATTTATAATACATCTAATGGCTTAGTATCATCTCAAGAAGCGCCTTCTGTGCATGTAGACGGTTCTCAGCCTGTTCAAACACAACACTTGATGGACCATCAATCACCTCAGAGGTTATCTCTTCATCCCTGTGCGCAGGGAGACAGTGCATTACAATCACATCGCTCCTTGCACAGCCCAGAAGCTGTGCATTGACCTGGTAGGGCCTGAATCTCTGTTTCTTCTGCTCCATCTCAGCCTCCTGCCCCATACTTACCCATACATCCGTATATATCACATCTGCACGTCCTGCTGCCTCCCTTGGGTCTCTCAGGATGATTATCTCTCCACCAGCGTCCCTTGCATCCTCAAGGACATCTGCATCAGGCTCGTATCCCTCGGGGCAGGCTATATTCAGTGAGAAGCCCATCCTGCCTGCTGCCTCAACAAGGGAGTTTGCCACATTGTTGCCATCTCCGATATAGGCCACCTTGATACCTTTGATCCTCCCCTTCTTCTCCTTGATGGTCATCAGGTCAGCAAGCGCCTGACAGGGATGATGTGAGTCACTGAGGCCATTTATGACAGGTATATCAGAGGCAGAGGAGAACCTGACAAGCCTGTCATGACCAAAGGTCCTTATTACTACTGCATGGAGATATCGGGACAGTATCCTGGCCGTATCCTCAATGGTCTCGCCTCTTCCAAGCTGTATCTCCGATGGTGTCATGTACACGGCCTGTGCACCAAGCTGATAGATACCCACCTCAAAGGATATCCTTGTACGTGTTGAGGGTTTCTCAAAGAGCAGTCCAATACTTCTCCCGATGAGGGGACACTTCTGTGCATCCTCACCTCTTTTGAGTCCTATGGCCCTTTCAATTAATTCGTCAATCTCATCAGCTGAAAGGTCCCATAACCTGAGAAAGTCTCTCTTCATGATAGCCTCCAGAATATGTCCGCCAGGATATCCAGGGCCCTGTCAATATCCTTTTCAGTGATTGTCAGTGGAGGTGTAAATCTCAGGGTTGTACCAGCAGTACAGTTTATAAGAAGCCCTCTCTCCATGGCAGCCCTCACAATGGGCTGGCACTCTCTTGTTAGCTCCAGTCCAACCATCAGCCCCTTTCCCCTTATGTCCACTATTATACCTGAAAACTCCTCCTGAAGTTTATATAATCTGTTAATCAAGTACTCTCCAAGCCTCTCACACTCCCTGAGTATATACCGGTCATCCTCAAGCAGTGTCTCAATGGTGGCCAGTGCAGCCTGACAGACCAGCGGATTCCCACCAAAGGTGGAGGCATGGGTTCCCGGTGTGAAGGAGGCTGCAACATCCTCCCTGGCAAGCATTGCACCAATGGGCACACCGCCGCCAAGCCCCTTCGCAAGGGTCATGATATCCGGTTCAATCCCGTAGTGTTCACAGGCAAAGAGTCTGCCTGTCCTGCCCATCCCGGTCTGGACCTCATCAAGTATCAGAAGTGTCCCCGTTTCATCACAAAGGGAACGGACCTCTTTAAAATACTCCTGAGAGGGCAATCTCACACCGCCTTCCCCTTGAATGGGCTCAAGCATTACTGCACAGGTCTTTTCATCCAGGGCATCCTTCAGTGCATCAATATCATCAAAGGGCACGTATTTGAAACCCGGCAGAAGGGGCTCAAAGCCCTTCCGGACTTTCTCCTGCCCCGTGGCCGTGATTGTTGCCATGGTCCTTCCATGGAAGGAGTTGTAGGCTGTTATTATCCAGTATCTCTCCTCGCCGAAATGGTCTTTTCCATACCTTCTTGCAAGCTTTATGGCTGCCTCGTTTGCCTCTGCTCCTGAGTTGCAGAAGAACACCCTGTCAGCAAAGGAGTTCTCCACAATGAGCCTTGCAAGCCTTATCTGTGGCTCAATATGATAGAGGTTTGAGACATGTATAAGCCTCTGTGCCTGCTTCTGGATGGCCACCACCACCCTTGGATGGCAATGGCCAAGCACATTAACGGCAATACCACCCACAAAGTCAAGATACTCCTTGCCATCATAGTCATAGACCCTTGTTCCCCGTCCCTTCACAAGAAGGAGAGGATATCTGCTGTAGGTGTTCATCAGATACCTGGATGCATCCTCAATGAGTCTCTTCATCCCTTTAAACCCCTTGTCATCTACTCATCTCCCATTATATCTGTCCAAAAGAAATCCCTATCAAGGCAGGGCACCTCATAAAAATAAGCCAACCACAGGATTAAACAATAAAGTAACCTCTTTTTTATCGTTATACACTAAATCAAGTAAAGAAACAAACCCTATAGGCCCAGAGGTG
>Ga0256830_1001356_pt1 | contig 17454 bp, 15 predicted proteins | sample 128326metaG_FD_190537 | JGI IMG/M metagenome (GOLD analysis project Ga0256830, IMG submission 190537) | Hydrothermal vent microbial communities from Lau Basin, Pacific Ocean - 128-326 | ecosystem: Environmental > Aquatic > Marine > Hydrothermal vents | place: Pacific Ocean: Lau Basin | collected... | reverse complement strand
CCAGTATCACCAGTATCGTCACCCGGGCTGTCCACAGGACTGGTTTCCTTCACGCTGATATCGTCAAAATATGCTGAGTCGTTAAAAGAGCCAACACCCACACGACCAGTGGCGTAGGCAGTATCCGTTGCGGTGAGTACTGTTGCACCATCAAACAGGACGGTAATCTCACTGCCACTACGACTGATTTCCACTGCGTGATAAAGGTTATCAGTGATCCAGTCTTGGGCCGCTACGGCGACTTGCTGGCGAGCGCCATCCACGACTTTGAACAGCGCGGTAAAACCAGCGTCATTGTTGAACATCATGTAAAAATAGTTGTTGGCGTTCTGGTAGCCAAATACGATGGCAAAATCGGCCTGTGCATTGCTGCCAATAGCGTCTTTTAACCGTGCTTGCAGCGTCAAGGTGAAGTCACCATAACGCCCTGGCAGAAGCGAGTATTCACCCAGTCGATCACCATTAAGACTTGAATAACTGGTGGTATTCAGAAAATAGGCGTAGTCACCTTCATCCATAACAACGGACCAACGGGAGGAAGTCAGGGGCTCCCAGCCAGCGGCGTCACCGTCCGTAAACCCTTCAGTCACGGCATAGGTAAACACGAGGCTGCTCATGGGCGCGATCACATTAGGCGTAAATGCTCGATCACTCACATTGCTTACCCTTAATGTGTAAGCCGTGTCTTCCGCTAGCGCATTCACGGTCAAACGGACCGTTTGACCGTCGCTGCCCAATACTGCTGCTGTCACTTCCACATCAGAATCGACACGGTAATTTACTACGGTTTCTGCGGAATTTTGTTCCACCGGTTCACTGAACACCACTGTCAATGCCGTCGCACTGGCGGCGTTTGCTGAAACAAGCTCTGGTGCAACATCATCACCCAGCACACTCAGAACAACACCGTTACTGACCTCTTCCCCCGCTGTATTTTTCACCACACAATCGTAAACTGCACCGTTGTCCGTCAAACGGGTTGGCCCAGTGCGATAACTTGAACTGGTGGCGCCGGGAATAACAACACTGTCTTTATACCATTGATACAAAAGCGGTGCGCTGCCGGTCGCCACAATATTGAATAGTGCGGACTCACCTTCCTGCACGGTTATCGAAACGGGTTGAGTAATGATACTTGGCGCTCGCGGAACCGGTGAACTGTCCCGGGGTGGTTTGATGTCAACGGCCAACACCCAGCCACTATTGTTGCTCTCGCCTGCATAGGCGCCCCGAAAGACGGCTGTGCGCGAGTCGCCGTTAAAATCAAGATCCCAGTCAGAAAAACCCTGGAATGCCGCCATGTCGATGGCATCTCCCAGAAGCGTGCCCTCCCGGGGGAACAGGTTCAGTTCTCCCAGATCAGGATCACCGCCCGGGCTCAGCAAATAATCGCCGGCAGAGGCGTAGGCCGCGGTAACATTGTCCCATTGCGCAACGTCTGAATCGGCTGATACCGGTGTACCGGCAAATACCGCATTGCCCGCCACCCGTTGTGTAAAATCTGTGTCGGCACCGCGCACTTTAATGCCGCCACCAGCGGCGACAATAGTGTTGTGAAAGACATTGATATTACGTGGTACATTGTTGTGCGGCTGGATATTGACGGCGCTTCCCGAAGAATTGACGAATACGTTGTCATAAAGTGCGATATTGCCTTCACCCTGAAACAACGCCTCGGTGGTGTTCTCATAAAAGAAATTTCCGTAAATCTCGTAGACATCATCACTGCCGGGCCCCGTCAATGGGAAATGCCCCACCAGCAGATTTGTCCGTGCACCCTCCGTGGGCGGCGAAGGCTGAGTAGCCTTGCTGAACACGTTGTGGCGGATAATGGTTGTGCGTTTTTCCAGCGGCATGCCCGGAATCGCATCACCATTTTCCTTGGAGCGACTGTTCATTTGCTTGATTTGCACATTGTAGCCTACGGTATCCACGAATAGATTGTGTTCAATCAGTCCGCCGACAAAAGGCCAGTTCCTGCCTTGCCAGTTTCCGAGGTACATACCCGTTCCGGCGCCCATGATTTTACAGTTGCGGATCACCCAGTCCCAGGCCGGCCCCCGGGTGGCGATGCCCACGGTCAATTGATGGGCGCCGTGGCGCACGATTTCCAGGTATTCCAACGTGATGTGATGCGTTATACCGCCTGCGTTGACAGCATCAAGGTATGGCACATCAAGTCCATCCAGCTTGAGATACCGCACCGTGAGGTAACTGGAATTGTTGATCTGCACAGTATTCCAGGCCTGCTCCCGACTCCCCAGAAACACTGCCGGCGCCCCCGTCTCCGGCCCGGTGATAATAATGGGATTACCGGGTTCGCCGTGCAGATTGGAAACCGGCAGGCCGCGCTCATAAATCCCTGCTTCCAGCGCCAGGGTATCGCCTGGCTGTAGACCACTCAACAAAGCACGGTAGGTGTCCGGCGTACCGACAACAATCTGCCCATAGGCGGCCCCGATGCTACCAACAATACTCATCAAGCCCAGCAAAGGCATGCGCATTTTTTTAAGACAGGATCTCAAGGTGGAATGACCGGGAATACTCATGGTAGAACCTCATGTTCAACAACCGGATGTGGCCCGCCGACAACAACGGCAGGAATGTGGAGCGCCAGCCTCATGTCACGCATCACCACGTCCATTATGATCGGCAGCAAAGCTGTTCTGGTAAACAGACAACATTCGTAAATGCGACACAAATCCCAACTTTTCTGCACAGCAGGTATGCCGGTAACTGCCAGCAGTCAGGCATCATTGATGCACCGGAAACGTGTGCTACACCTGAACGTTTCAACGTAAAATATGCCCGAAGGGTTCCGAGGGTTCGTTTCGGCCAGATCAAGGGCGTTACTCATCCTCTTCAGGCGCGCGCTCACCCCATACCCAATAATTCCGTTATGATGCACAACAGACCAACAACAAATAATTGTGAGCCGCCATGTCCCTGCTTGCCATATTGATCAGCCTCTTGCTGGAAAAACTGCTGCCACCTTTGCACGGCCTGCGCAGTCTTGCCTGGGTTGAGTCTTACCATCAGTGGGTGCACACACGACTGGCCGGCCATAAAAAATGGCAAGGCATCCCCAGTCTGCTTATTATCATTTTACTGCCACTTGCCGGCGTTGCCGCCACCCAATACCTGCTTAACGAGCTACTGGGCATTCTTGGCTTTATTTTCAGCATCATCGTGCTCACTTACAGCCTCGGACCGAAAGACAAGCGTCAGCTGGCGTACGAATACCTGAACGCTGAAGAAAGCGGTGACAATGACAACGCAGAGTCCATGCTGCAAGACATTGTCTCTTGCACAACATCCTCCCCACTGCCTGAAGACAAAACCTCCCGCACCCGCGCACTCATAGAGTGCATATTGATACAGACCCACGAACAACTGCTCGCCATCCTTTTCTGGTTTGTCATTCTTGGCCCCATGGGTGCTGCTCTGTACCGGCTCACCGTAGAACTGCACCAGGCCGAACAACGCGCCGGGGAAACAGCCAAAGCAGGTGACGCCGGGTTCCGTGCTGCTGTCATTCGCCTGCATTACCTGCTCGCCTGGATACCCAGCCGCCTCACCGCACTCAGCTACGCCGTCATGGGCAGCTTCGTACACGCCCTGCACGCCTGGCAAAACACACCGTTTGAAGAAGCGGATACAAATGATGACACGACCCCACAAAGCCATCGCCTGTTATTACGCATTGGCCAGGCCTCCCTGCAATTTGGTAACCACCCGTCTCGGGATGACTCACAGCACAACGATGCCATACGTGAAACGCTAGGCTTGTGCGGGCGTAGTCTGGTGGCGTGGGTGACTGTACTGGCGTTGATGACGTTGGCAGGATGGGCCAGTTGATTCCAAACAAATGGGCGTAATTATTTTAACAGGATTTGCGCCGGATGTTTCTCAATATTCAAATATGAATCCAGCGCTGAAAACCCTGCCCTGCTTTTAAAAAAACGCCGGGTATTTAACGCAGAGGGCGCAAAGTTTTTAATGTTCCTCTCTGCGTCCTCTGCAATCTTTGCGTTCATGGCACACCACGTGTGTGGGAGGTCAAGCCGCTGAGTTCCGATTAAAAACATACAGGAATGATAGTATGTTCAACAAAGCGTTAACAAAATAGCCAATCCTTGATTCGCATTCCAGGTTAAATGGCGTCACCGTCCTGTTCACCGGTACGAATACGCACGGTCTTCTCAACCGGGGTCACAAAAATTTTACCATCACCGATTTTTCCGGTGCGTGCCGCGTTGGTAATGGCTTCGATACAGGCGTCAACACGCTCTTCAGAAACCACTATTTCCAGTTTTACCTTGGGCAAAAAATCCACCACATATTCTGCACCACGATAGAGTTCGGTATGCCCTTTCTGACGGCCAAAGCCTTTGACTTCAGTCACCGTCATGCCGGTGATTTCAATTTCTGACAATGCTTCGCGCACATCATCCAGCTTGAATGGTTTAATCACTGCTTCAATTTTTTTCATCATGGTTTTCTCCATTGCTTCCGGTGCTTGCGCTGCGGTGCTCATTGTTCCCGGTCATACCCGGAGGTTATCGGATACCGCCGGTCACGTCCAAAGGCGCGCTGCGAAATGCGCACCCCGGGTGATGCCTGGCGGCGTTTGTATTCATTACGATTCACCAGACCAATAACCCGCTGCACCGTGTTGGCATCATAGCCTGCGGCAATAATATCGGCAGCACACCGGTCTTGTTCAATGTACATTTCCAGAATCGGGTCCAGCACATCATAGGGTGGCAGGCTATCTGTGTCTTTTTGATCTTCTGCCAGCTCAGCCGATGGTGGACGGTCAATCACTCGTTGCGGAATCGCCGGAGAAATCCGGTTACGGCTGTTGTTGCGAAATTCAGCCAGTCGAAACACCATCGTTTTGGGCACGTCCTTGAGTACCGCAAAGCCGCCTGCCATATCACCATACAGGGTGGCATAGCCTACTGACATTTCACTTTTGTTGCCGGTAGTTACCACGACTTTATGGTTTTTATTGGATAGCGCCATGAGCAATACACCCCGGCAACGGGCCTGAATATTTTCCTCTGTGGCATCCGGTTCAGTACCGGCAAAAGGTGCTGCCAGCAAATCAAGAAATGCATTAAATGGCGCTTCAATGGGTAATACGCGGTATTTCACACCCAACATGGTGGCCTGTTTCTGCGCATCCTCCACGCTCATGTCCAACGTGTAACGTGAGGGCATCATCACAGCCTCCACCCGCTCGGCACCAATGGCATCCACGGTAATTGCCAGGGTCAGTGCCGAATCAATACCGCCTGACAAACCGATGATCGCACCGGGAAAACCATTTTTTTCAATATAATCCCGTACACCCAGAACTAACGCCTTGTAGACACTCTCCAGTTCATCATCAGGTTCGGTGATTTGCCCCGGTTGCGGTACAACCGTCCCGTCCGCTTCAACGGCAAACACCACGGGGAACAAACCGGTTTCAAATGCCGGCGCACGTTGACACACTTTACCGTCTGCGGTCATGACCATAGAGGCGCCATCAAACACCAGTTCGTCCTGTCCACCTACCAGGTTGGTATACACCACAGGTAAACCAGCTTCCTGCACCCGCTTTTCCAGTTCGGCTTCGCGCTCAAGACCTTTTGCCCGGTGAAAGGGGGAAGCATTCAAATTAAGAATAAGCTGTGCACCTGCCTGCTTTGCCTGGCGCATGGGCTCGCTATACCAGATGTCTTCACAAATGGTCAGCCCCATGGACACCCCGGCAATGTCCACCACACAGGGCTTGTTACCCGCCGTAAAATAACGCTTTTCATCAAATACATTGTAATTGGGTAAGTGGCATTTGTGGTATGTGGCAATGCGTTGACCATCACGCAACACTGCTGCTGCATTAAACAAGCCGGCATCGGTTTGCGCGGGGAAACCCACCACAATATCAATTCCCGTTACCTGTGCCTGAATGCTTTCCAATGCCTGATGCACTGCCCGGTGCAAACCGGGGCGTAATAACAAGTCTTCGGGTGGATACCCGGTGAGTGTTAATTCCGGAAAAAGAATCACATCCGCCTGAAATTCATCACGGGCGCGCAACGCAGCCTTGATGATTTTTGCCGCATTAGCGGAAATATCACCTACCAGGTAATTCTGCTGGGCAATAACCACACACACACGTTTGGACATGGGGAAGAGGGTCCTGAAAAACAGTTCTGAAAAAATACTGGCCGTCATCCCGAAATAAACCGGGATGGCAAAACATTAACCGTTAAAAAACTCCATCATGCGCACACCCAGTTCTGCTGGCGAACGCGCCACCGATACTCCCGCTGCGTCCAGTGCGGCAAATTTATCTTTGGCCGTACCTTTGCCACCGGAAATAATTGCCCCGGCATGTCCCATGCGTTTTCCCGGCGGTGCAGTGACGCCAGCGATATAACCCACCACCGGTTTTTTCACATGGTATTGAATATATTCTGCGGCTTCTTCTTCTGCACTACCACCGATTTCGCCCACCATAATGATACCTTTGGTCTGCCGGTCCTGCTCAAACATTTCCAGGCAATCAATAAAGTTGGTGCCCTGAATCGGGTCGCCACCAATACCCACGCAGGTGCTTTGCCCCAAACCATTGAGCGTAGTCTGATACACCGCTTCGTAGGTCAGCGTGCCGGAGCGGGAGACAATACCGATGGAGCCTTTTTTGTGAATCACCCCAGGCATGATACCGATTTTGCATTCATCCGGGGTAATAATGCCTGGGCAGTTGGGGCCAATCAGATGCACATCACCCCCCTTAAGCGCTGCTTTTACTTTGACCATGTCCAGCACAGGAATACCTTCGGTGATACAGGCAATAACCTTGATCCCCGCATCTGCGGCTTCCAGAATGGAATCTGCGGCAAACGCAGCGGGCACAAAAATCATGCTGGCATCCGCCTGTGTTTCTGCCACTGCATCTTTTACTGTGTTAAATACCGGGCGGTCCAGATGCGTCTGCCCCCCCTTACCCGGCGTGACACCGCCCACAAAATGGGTGCCGTACGCAATAGCCTGTTCCGAATGAAAAGTACCGTGTTTACCGGTGAACCCCTGGCAGATGACGCGCGTTTTTTTATTAATAAGAATCGACATCAGCTTTTCCCTTGTGATTGTCTGGAAGCCGCTTTTACGACCTTGGCTGCGGCATCGGCCAGATCGCCCGCAGTAATAATAGACAGACCACTGTCATTCAGTTTTTCACGCCCGGCCTCAGCGTTGGTACCTTCCAGCCGCACCACCACCGGCACCCCCAGGCTGATTTCACGAATCGCCTGAATAATGCCATCGGCGATCAAATCACAGCGCACAATGCCACCAAAGATATTCACCAGAATCGCTTCAACTTTCTCATCGGCGACAATCAGCTTTAACGCCTCGGCGACACGATCCGCCGTAGTCCCCCCTCCCACGTCCAGAAAATTCGCCGGATCACCACCATGCAGTTTGATAATATCCATGGTTGCCATGGCCAGCCCCGCACCGTTGACCATGCAGCCGATATTGCCATCCAACATCACATAATTGAGATCAAACTGCGCTGCCTTGTGTTCGGTAGGATCTTCCTGCATGGGATCGCGCATTTCTTCCAGGTCTTTGTGCCGGAACAACGCATTGTCATCCAGGTTGATCTTGGCATCCAGCGCCAACAACCTGCCTTCACCGGTAATCACCAGCGGATTAATCTCCACCAGGCTCAAATCCTTTTCCGTGAACAGGCGGTAAAGACCTAACATGATTTGTGTTAACTCGCGGATTTGTGAGCCCTCCAGGCCTAACCCAAAAGCAATCTGCCGACACTGAAAGGGTTGTAGACCGGTGACGGGGTCTACTGCCACTTGCAGAATCTTGTCCGGGTCACTGGCAGCAACCGCTTCAATATCCATGCCTCCCATACTGGAAGCCATAAACACCAACTGGTTGCGACTGCGATCAATCAATGCGCCAAGATACAGTTCTTTGGCAATATCGCAGGGCGGTTCAATCAGTAATTTATCAATGGGCAAACCCTTGGGGCCTGTCTGGTGTGTTACCAGCAGATCACCCAGCAGGCCGCGCACAACAGTTTCCAGCTCCGCAGCATTTGATACCCGTTTCACACCGCCACCCTTGCCACGGCCACCGGCATGCACCTGTGCTTTGACCACCCAGCCATCTCCCTTCAGCGCCTTCGCCTCACTCACTGTGGAAATCACATGGCCAACAGGTACCGGAATGCCAAAATCTGAAAATAATGCCTTTGCCTGATATTCATGCAGGTTCATGGTATTCCCTCATGGTGATTTTTCAACCAACTCCAGTCGTTGCGAACAAACCCGCTAACGGCTGTCGCAATAAATTTGCCGGGGAGTGTGACATAATTTGCGGAGACATAAAATAAACACCCGTCCGGGTAAAAATTCCCACATGGCGCAACCGCACCCGGTGCAGAAACGGGGGCTTGAAAAAACAACTGCGCCGGCAAGCCGAACAACCCAAAAAACCAGCCCCACTTTGGCTCAACAAAAGAAAAAGGGGCGTGCAATACACGCCCCTTTCTGTTCATATTTATTTCTGAGCGCTACATATCCCAACCGTAAGCAATACCAAATGCATCCTGTGACATATTGAGATCAACTTCACCCCCACCAAATGCACTGGGGATTGAACCCGAACCTTTCACCTCCTTTGAAAATGCGTGCATGTAGGCAAAAGTCAATTCACCGCCATTCCCCAACGTTTTCGTCGCGCCCAGCGTCAGGTGATTTTCAACAACGCCCGGGGCCAGAAAATTAAAGAAAGTTTCAGAAGTCGGGATCGGTTGTTTTCCTTTATTAAAACCGGCACGTAGTACGAGGTCATTCTGGAATTGCCATGAAAAGCCCAGTTTATAAACCGTCATGTCTTCCCAGCCAAAACCGGGGCCATTATCACCCCCCATACATTGAGACTGGTCAGCCCCCCCCATTGCCGGACAATTCAGGAGATTCGGCGTAAGAGGGTTGTTAATGGAAGCAACACTACTGTAATAAATCTTCGTTACATCAAAGGCGACGGTCAGTGCTGGTGTCGCCTTGACGGCCAATCCCAAACCCAGGGTCGCAGGAATATCAAAGTCACCCTGTTCTGCAAACAAATCCGAATACTTGTCAAATTTACTCATGTCCGCCTTGCTCGTGTACATCGCCCCCAGCGTTAATATCTGCGAAACCTTCCCTGTCCACCCAAGGCCGATACTAAACCCCGTCGAGGAATCATAACTGCCACTGGTAAGGTTATCGCCGGCACCATCAGCAGCCATACTTTCAAAATTATCAAGTCCCTGTGCTTTAAAACGCTGATAAATCATATTGAGACTGATACCCACGGCATGATCCTGATTCAGCTTCATTGCAAACGTGGGTGATATATACAGTTGGGCCAAATCAATACCCGGCTTGTCACTACTCGCGCCATTGTATAAGCCAAACACTTTGTCATAATCCGTGTTCATGCCCCCACGACCAACAACCGTCAAACCAAAGGCCTTGCCATTACCAAGATCGCGGCTGTATCCAAATTCGGGAATCCAGAATACGCTGGTTTCATTACCGTCATAGGTACCGTTCACTCCCGGAGCAGGACTACCCGAGACCCTGGCTTCACGGTCCGGCCGGAAAAGATTCAAACCAAAATCAATACGATTGCCCGTCAGGGCAGCCGCAGCCGGATTGGTTGCTGAAGCCAGCGAATCCTGCGCCATTGCAATGCCAGTTCCCCCCATACCCATGGACTTCATACCAACGCCGTGGCCAAAATAACCATTAGTCGCCATTGCCGTCATTGGTGTACCCAATGCGACCACCACAGCCAGAATTTTCTTTGTTGCTGATTTCATTACCGCCCCCTCATTCAATTACCTCAAAACGCACCCTCGACCTGACACAGCCGATACACGCATTGTCTACATACTGGAAGTGTGGCGGTTTACTGTCAATACAGAATATAACTAAATAATTAAATACACTCATAAACAATTTATTGGTTTTAATTATCGTAATATAATTAAGTTCTTACCCGGCAATTAAATCAGAATAATATTGTACCCATCGGTAAATTTGCACAGAAATACCAGCATCATCAATCCGTTTTTTATGATTTAATGCCCCCTTCAAACTTATGCCCTTCGATCTTGGAGTCAAAAACCAGATGAAACATACAAAACTTTCCCTGCAAACCAGCGCCTTCCTATGTTGTGGTGTTTTAGCTGCCACCGCTTCAGCCTCCGGGTTTCGTATACCCGAAATATCCACTGCCGGCACCGCGCTTTCCAACGCGCTGGTGGCCAACCCGGATTTGCCAGGCGCCCTGCCTTATAACCCGGCAGCCATGGCTTTTCATGAAAAAGGTCAGCTACTGGTAGGTGTCGTGGTCGTTCAGCCAGATATCAGTGCAAAAACTGATGTGGGTAATAATTCAAAGAGCAAGGGTAAAAGCACAATTCCAATACCCAACGTATTTGCCTCAGGCCGCATCAACAATGCCTGGACAGCAGGTGTTGCCATTAATGCACCTTTTGGACTGGAAACCAACTGGCAGGCAGGTACTTTTGGTACATTTTCTGGACCTGCTGCTGCATTGGAACCTGAACACAGCAAAATTGAGATGCTGAACATCAATCCCAATGTGGCATATCAGTTTGGCAATACCAGCATCGCTCTGGGTATTGATGACTATCAGGTGCGGAACCTGATTTTTAACACACAGGCAATTTCCATCACCGGCAGTGGACAGGATTATGGCTGGAATATTGGCTTGCTGCACGCACAAAACAACTGGAGCGTGGGACTGTCTTATCGTTCCAGTGTAAAAGTCAAAATTGATGGTACGGTAACGGCCGGCCCCGTCACATCTCCAGCCACAGCTGAAATAGAATTTCCAAGCCTGTTACAAGTGGGTGCCCGTTACAAAGTGGATGACAAACTGGCCGTCGAATTTGATGTGGAACAAACCGGCTGGAGCAGCTTTGACACCATCACCATCAATCACTCAAACACTCTTGTCACCGCTAACCCCATCAATAGTAAAAACAACTGGAGTGACTCCATGGCCTATCGCCTGGGTGCCACCTATGACCTGTCCTCCATCAATCAGTTACGATTCGGCTATTCCTACGATGAAACCCCCAGCGATGATAATTTCTTCTCTGCCCGGGTTCCTGGCAATGACCGGCAAATGCTCAGCCTGGGTCTTGCCCACAAGCAGGCGGACTGGACCATCGAGTTTGCCTATCTGTATATGCAGGCCGATGATCGAAAAATTGCCTCCTCAACCCCCTTCACAGGTGGAGATCCCAACGGCACCACTGCCTACAACGGCACCTACAAACTCTCAGCACATTTGTTCAGCTTTGGGGTCAGCACACAGTTTTAGGCCTCTACTGCCCACAACCAAAAAAGGGCGGCTCATCTGAGTCGCCCTTTTTGGTTCGCTGACAATAAAAATCAGATAAACAAACAAATATCCGACTCACCGGCAAACTCGAAGAAAGTTGCTGCTCCTCCGTACTCGATGCCATCGAGAAAATCATCAGAACTGAATTCGAATAAATCCACCGTCATCTGACAGGCGATCAGTTTCACTTCTGCTTCGAGGCAAAGTTCACGTAACTCTTCCAGGCTGGCGACGCCTTTGGATTTCATCTTCTGTTTCATCATCATCGTCATCATCGACTGCATGCCTGGCAGGGCCTGTACCAACACAGGCATGGGCATAGGCATAGGCATGCCGGGGTTACCGATGGAGGTTACCTTCAGATCCATTTTTTTGCGCAACAGCTGTAGACCATAAAAAGTACAAAAAATCTGTACCTCGTAACCCAATGCTGCGGCAGTGGAGGCCAGGATGAAAGGCGGGTAAGCCCAATCAAACGAACCTTTGGTGGCAATAATTGCCAACTTTTTCTCTGCCATTTCATACCTCCTCAGACATCACAACATTTTTACAGGCCGGTGGGTGCTGTTTCCAGATTCAGCCCTTTTTCATGAAAAAATAGAACTTGCCACCCTCTTCGTGTGATTCCGTCAATTCATTGCCGGTTTGCTTCGCAAACGCCTCGAAATCCTTCACTGCACCCGGGTCAGTGGCAATAATATGCAACACCTGACCCGCACTCATGCCGCCCAGAGCCTTTTTCGCACGCAAAATGGGAAGGGGGCAGTTCAGACCTGACGCGTCCAATTCTTGATCAAAATTTGCCATTGTTACACTCCTTTACAATTATTCATTAAGGCGGGTTAAAACGCTGTATTAGAATTCAATTGTCAACTTATATTCCAATATGCTCAAAAAAGCAACCTGCCATATGCCGGTGAATACCACATTTCCGATTTTTTAGCGGCCGCACTGGTAACTACTATAGTGAGATACTGTAACGAGTACAGCGTTAAAATGACTGTGACGCTGTGCCGATATCAATCAGACGTTCAATGTTTAGCCATGAAAATGACCGATAAAAAATCGAACCTTGCGTTGCTGCCACCTGTCTCACTTCTTACCGGGGTGTGGGTATAGTGCGCCGGCTAAATGATATTGACGGACCCAACATCAACGACGTTCCGCTTCCCGCCGAAAAAGACGCCGGCCATGCGCTTCAAAACACACCTTGCCCTGCATGCCGGACAGACCAACTGAACCTGTCAGTAGCGTCTGGCGGGCGTAGAGAACCCGCTCGCGAACAAGGTAATTGTTTGCCCAGACCACTAAACGTTACACTGCTCCCATTGATACTCAAACAGCCACACATCTCGTGAAACACCCAACACTCCCGATAATCCCACGCCCCCAACGTCTGTTGTTGCCTGGCCTGCTACTGACCTGCCTGCTGGTTGTCAGCCTGATATTGCCCTTCAGCACACTGGCCAGTGATCTGTCTGCGCAATTGCCGGACATTGGCAAGGCCGGTACTTCCGTACTTTCACCACGTGAAGAACAGCAACTTGGGCGGGAATTCATGCGCAGTGTGCGGCACAACCTAAAACTGGTGAACGACCCTCCGACGGTGACCTATCTGCAAGGCCTGGCGGACCAACTGGTTACCTCATTGCAGGAAAACCGCCCCCCTATCACTGTGTTTTTGGTGGATGATCCATCCATCAACGCTTTTGCCGGCCCCGGTGGTTACATTGGCATTCATACTGGTCTGCTGCTGACCTCACGCAATGAGGGGGAGCTGGTTTCCGTACTGGCACATGAAATCGCGCACGTCACCCAACGCCATTTAGTGCGGGCGATGGAGGCAAACGGCCGCATGAGCCTGCCCACTATGGGGGCTCTGATCGCTGCTATTGTGCTCGGTGCCAGCAATCCCCAAGCGGGAGAAGCCCTGTTGGCATCCACTATGGCCAACAGCACACAGCAGCAACTCACTCACTCCCGCAGCAACGAGCAGGAAGCCGATAACATTGGCCTTGATCTCATGGTCAGCGCCGATTACGACCCACGCGCTATGGTGGCTTTTTTTGAAATCCTGCAAAACAGCCAACGGTCCACAGAATTTGCCGCGCCAGAATTTATGCGCACCCATCCGCTTACCCTGAGTCGTGTTGCCGATGCCCGTAACCGTGCTGAGCAATATCCTGTACGTGCACCACGTAATAACACCACATTTGAACTCATGCAGGCACGCACCATCATGCGCGGCGGAGAAAACGAAGCTACATCACCCAATGCCCGTCTGGAAAAGTCTGCCTGGTCTCAGGAGGCAAAAAAATATTTTAATGCGCTTAACGCAGCTAAAAAAGGCAATTACCCACAAGCCCGCATCGCATTGCGCCAACTCATCCAGGAAAACCGCTATCGTGTGCTATTCCCCTACAGCGCCGCACAAATTGAGCTCGCCGACAATCGCCCCAAATTTGCAAAAAAAATTCTGAGCCGGGCATTAAACCTGTTCCCAGGCAATTTATCCCTGATTGAACTTTACGCCAACACCCTGCTACTCTTGGGGCAGCCGCGCACAGCCTTGGAAGTGCTTAAAGCGGCCTTGCGCAAACATCCGGAGTACTATCGTCTGTACCAACCCTATGCCAAGGCCGCCAATGACCTCGATGAGAAAGCTGAAGCTTATCGGGCACTGGCCGAATGGCAGTACGCGCAAGGAGGTCTTTATCAAGCGGTAAACTATCTTGAGCAAGCACTAAAAGCGCCGGGACTGCCGCCCTACGACCGCCTGACACTTCAAGCACGTCAGGACATGCTGAAAGCAGAAGTCAGACAGCGCGAAGAGTCCGCTTCACAAGCGCCCGAAGATCATTTGAAAAGCACAGGATATTAACATCCAGGCCGAAAAAAGAGGCCCGCTTTTTAGCCTCGGCGGTTGTGCTATCTGACCATTCTGTTATAAGGGTCGGCAATTTTGTTGTGATTCAGCGAACAGATTGACAACGAGCAACGTCGCCTGGATGGCCTCGTTGAGGGATGGCAGAAAATAAAACCGTATCGAAATAACGAAATAACGTAACTAAAACAACGATTGAAGGAGGAAGCAGCGATGCAAAAAACCGCAAGAAGTACCCTGGCGGCGGCCGGCACCCTGGCAATTGTACTGGGTGGTTTTGTCATTACCCCAAATATTGTCAGCGCAGCAGAGGCGTCAGCCGTAGAGGAAGGTAAGAGAATCGCCTTTCACCGCGCAAAAGGTAACTGTCTGTCATGTCACAAAATTGCCGGAGGCTCCCAGCCAGGCAACATCGGCCCTGCGCTGGTCAACATGAAAGCCCGTTTTGCTGACAAGGCAAAACTACGTGCACAAATTTATGATGCAACAGCCAGCAACCCCAACACCATTATGCCTCCTTTTGGTAAGCATAAAATTCTCAGCAAGAGCGAGCTGGATAAGGTTGTAGAGTTCATCTACACCCTGTAATCGCTCATGTATTCAAATATTAGAAAAGCTAGAAGGAGACACCACCATCATGAAACGTAGAACCTTCCTAAAAGGTACAGTTACCAGTGGAATGCTGGGTGTTGCTGCAAGTGCTGGCTTGCTGACACCCCGCATGGTACTGGCTGCATGGCCAGAAACGGCATTTGCGGCTAAAAACATTGATGATGCCGTCGATGCACTACTCGGTAGTACCGCTCTCTCAGCAAGCGGCGACATCAAAATCAAAGCACCCGAAATCGCAGAAAACGGTGCCGTGGTTCCAATTACCATATCGACAGGCATGGCAGCGGAATCCATCAGTGTTCTGATTGCGAAAAACCCCTCACCTTTGGCCTGTAGTTTTGCTTTGGGTGGCAGCACTCTGGGATTTGTCTCAACTCGCGTAAAAATGGGGGAAACATCTGACTTGGTTGCAGTGGTTAAATCCGGTGGAAAACTGTACAGCGCGAAAAAAACGGTCAAAGTCACCATTGGTGGCTGCGGTGGTTAACCACACCTGATTCGTTACCACTATTCATATTAGAGGACAAATAGCATGGCCAAAAAGAAGATTCGTATCCGCGCCAAGATGAAAGGCGATATAGCGGAGATCAAAACCCTGATGAGCCATCCGATGGAAACCGGCTTTCGGAAAAACAAAAAAACAGGTAAAAAAATTCCACCTCACTTCATCAAAGAAGTTATCTGCGAACACAAAGGCAACAAAGTTCTGGTCGCATCCTGGGGTGTCGCTGTATCCAAAAACCCGTACTTATCGTTCAAATTCAAAGGTGCCGCCAAGGGTGACACAATCACCATTAGTTGGAATGACAACAAAGGCGAAAGTGCAACTGCTGATGCAAAAATCAGCTAACACTGGCTGATAAATACAATAAGCTGTTGTCTGCCATTTCGACAGTTGCAGCAATAGATGGATGGAGGAACAATAATGAAAAAATTGCTTTTGATCAGTGCAGCGATTAGCGTCCTTGGTGCGCCGCTGGCCAGTCAAGCGAGTCCTGAAGATGACTTGAAAACATTTAGAGGGTATTTTATGGAACGCTTTCCCAATGTTCCCCTGGAGGAATTTGCCAATGGCGTATATGCCATTGATGCGGATTCCCGCGAACAATGGGAAGCCATTGAGGAATTCCCCCCGTATGAACTCGCTATAGAGGAAGGTGAAGAATTATTCAACACACCTTTCAAAAACGGCAAAACCTACGCCAGCTGTTTCCGCAACGATGGCATTGGGGTAAAAGGCGACTACCCTTATTACGATACGGAAAAAGGTCAGGTGGAAACTTTAGAATCCGCAATCAATGCATGCCGCACAAAAAATGGTGAAAAACCGCTAAAATGGAAGCAAGGTGAAATCGCTTCTCTGTCAGCCTACATGGCCTACACCACGCGCGGCCAAATCATTGACATCAAAATCCCCCACGATCAGCGCGCAATGGATGCTTATGAAAACGGTAAGCATTTCTACTACGCCCGCCGTGGTCAGTTGAATATGTCTTGCGCACATTGTCATATAGACAACTCCGGCAACAAAATCCGTGCTGACCTCCTGTCGCCGGCACTGGGGCAGTTAACCCATTTCCCGGTTTACCGGTCAAGATGGGGGAATCTGGGTACAGCGCACCGCCGTTTCGCGGGTTGTAACAATCAAGTCCGTGCCCTGCCCTTTAAAGCCCAAAGCACACAATACCGTGACCTTGAATACTTCCTTACCTACATGAGTAACGGTATCCCCTGGAATGGCCCGGGCGCGCGCAAATAGCAATTCTTTAAATACTATAAAAAAAGCCCGATGAACTAATATTCATCGGGCTTTTGTTATTCCGGGCCTGCTCCCCCCGAATCCAGTGATTTCAACAACTGACCGGATACCGGAACAACAATGACAGGTAAAACAGGCTTGATCTAGCTTTTGGGTGTGCAGTTACTATCCTCCTGGTACTGACCCCCTGGCGGCAAAACAGAAGATTTACGTAAACGATACAACCTCCAAAATCCAACAGGCGATATGATTTGATATCCTTTATTCAGTAAATCTTTAACATCCGCACGTGAAGGATGGGAAAAATAGCTGCCTTCCGTTTGTTTTCTCGACCTTTCTTTAAATGACTCAAGATTGGAAATAACATCGTCATAAACCTCAACACCTTGGTAAACCACATCACTCTCAACCTTAAATATATATTTTTGATCAGCATCTGTAATATTTATTTCTTTTTGATGCAAAATATCACCGGCATCAATTCGCTCATCGGTAATTTCATGTGCCGTCATACCAAACTTGGCGTTATTTTTTATAATCGAATACATGACAGGGTGAAGCCCCCGACAATACGGCAACCAGGCAGGATGAAAATTTATAACCCCATACTTGGGAATAGAAATTATATTCTCCTTAATAATCTGGTCAAAATAATATATTGTGATCAGATCTATGGATAATTTTTTCAGCATCTCTTCCACTTCGGTGGAATTTATATTCCCGGTTTTAATACATTGAATATCATATTTCTTGC
>Ga0256830_1001355_pt1 | contig 17475 bp, 19 predicted proteins | sample 128326metaG_FD_190537 | JGI IMG/M metagenome (GOLD analysis project Ga0256830, IMG submission 190537) | Hydrothermal vent microbial communities from Lau Basin, Pacific Ocean - 128-326 | ecosystem: Environmental > Aquatic > Marine > Hydrothermal vents | place: Pacific Ocean: Lau Basin | collected... | reverse complement strand
TGGCGCGGAACGGCTGCACGCTCGCCCATCCCGTCTACGGCATCGAGGAGGGCTTTCTCCTGGCCCCCATCGAGGGCGCCGTGCGCCTCACCACCGGGGTCGAGCTCGCGAGCCCCGAGGCTCCGCCCGACTACCGCTGGCCGCGGCGCCTCGTGCCCAAGGCGCAGCGGCTGCTGCCCGGGCTGCCGGGCCGCATCGAGCGGGAATGGCTGGGCCTTCGCCCGTCCCTTCCGGACGGCCTGCCGGTGCTCGGCCGCGCGCCGCACGTCGACAATCTCCTGCTCGCCTTCGGCCACCAGCATCTGGGGCTCACCCTGGGGCCGCTCACCGGTCGCCTCGTGGCCGATCTGGCGGCGGGGCGCGATCCCGGCCTCGATCTTACTCCCTACGCCGCCGACCGCCGCTTCTGCTGACCGGCGCCGGGGCGGCCCGCGGCTGCTCCCCCCGCCGCGCATGGCCGCCATGCGCGAGGGAGGATGGTCGGTCGCGGGCCGCACGCCTATGGTGCCGGCATGGTGGCTCGCCGCGGTTCACGGAGGCGCAAGCGGTCGACCGCCCGGCGCGGATCCGCGGGCCGGCTCGCGGCGCCCGGCGCCTCGCTGCGCGGCGCCCTCTGGATGGTGGCCGCGGCCGCCGCCTTCTCGGTCATGATCACCCTCGTGCGCCATCTCTCGACCCGCCAGCCGGTGTTCGAGATCGTCTTCTTCCGCAACTTCTTCGGCCTTCTGGTGATGCTGCCGTGGGTGCTCCGGCACCGGGGCGAGGTGCTGCGCACCCGGCGTCCGGGGCTCCACTTCCTGCGGGCGGCGCTCGGCCTCCTCGCCATGTCGCTGTGGTTCTGGACCCTTTCGGTGCTGCCGCTGGCTGAGGCCACGGCCCTCAGCTTCACCGCCCCCATCTTCGCCACCCTGCTGGCGGTGCCGTTTCTGGGCGAGACCCTCTCTCGACGCCGGCTCGCCGCCATCGCCGGCGCCTTCCTGGGGGCCCTCGTCATCCTGCGGCCGGGGGCGCGGGTGCTGGATCCGGCGGCGCTGGTGGCGCTCGCCACGGCGCTCGTCTGGGGGGCCTCGACGGTGCTCGTCAAGCTCCTCGGCCGCACCGAGGCGCCGGCCGCCATCGTCACCTGGATGGTGCTGCTGCTGACCCCGCTGTCGGGGCTGCTGGCGCTGCCGGTCTGGCGCACGCCCGATGCCGGCGAGCTCCTGGCCTTCCTCGCCTTGGGCGTCGTCGGCAGTACCGGCCACTACTGCATGAGCCGCGCCCTCGCCAGCACCGACGCCGGCCGCATCCTGCCCTTCGACTATCTGCGCCTGCCGTTCGTGGCCCTGCTCGGCTGGCTGGTCTACGCCCAGCCACTCGATCTCTGGACCTGGATCGGGGCGGGGGTGATCGCCGGCTGCAGCATCTGGGGCGCCCGCGACCGGCCGGGCACGGCACCGGCGGTCGCGCGCCCGTGAGGGGTTGCGGCAAGCGGTCGCTCTGGCGGAGCGGTCACGGCTGATCCAATCTCGACGCCAGCCAGCAGCGGACCCGGTGATGCGGCGCTACGGTTCGGTGATCGTCCTCCTGTTCGCCCTGTCGGCCATTGCCATGGCCGCGGTGGGCTATATCTTCTGGGCGCTGCCGTAGCCTCGTCACCGGCGCCGATCGGCGCTTGCCATCCCTGCGGCGAGGGGCTAAAGGACGGCCGCCCGCGCGGCATGCGCGCCCGTAGCTCAATTGGATAGAGCATCTGACTACGGATCAGAAGGTTGGGGGTTCGAGTCCTCCCGGGCGCGCCACGACCACCGAAATCGATAACACGGGCGACGCGGCCGAGGTCGCGGCATCCCCTCCATCGTCGGGCGCGCCGCGAAACGGCCCGTGGCGGGCGGGCGCGGGTGACGCCCGTCAAGCCCACCGATCCTCCACCATGGGCCCTCGTCCGGCCGGCGGCATGCCGGCTTCCGGCGCTTTCGTGGCCGAAATCACGGGACGCGGCGCCGTTCGATGGCCATGAGGAAACGATGCTCCTCCGTGTCGTCGCCCGCGGGTGACGGAACACGGCGGCGGCACCGACCCGACCGACCGACAGGGAGGAGATCAGGCGAGCCACGACAAGACGCTGGGCGCCCATCTCGAACGGGCCATCGCCATCGGCCAGCTCGACAAGAAGGCGGTGTTCGATCTCGCCGGTCGCATCCAGGACCTGCGCATCGCGCCGGCCCGTGTGGACTGGTGCATCTACGGCATCTGCCTCGACTATGTGGTGCCCAGGGGCCGCATCGGCGGCTTTCTGCGCGAGCTCGTCGACCGGCTCCGGGTGGTCGATCGTCCGGAGCTGTTCCCGCTCGGCATTCCGGTCCCCGAGCTCTGGCGGGTGCAGGTGATCTCGGACGCCCGGACGGGCGCCTCGCCGGGTCTGATCGAGAGCCAGCGGTGAGATCGGGTTTCCTCGGGCGTCGGGTGATCCAGTTCCACCCGACGCTCGCCTGCAACCTGCGCTGCCGCCACTGCTACAGCGGGTCCGGTCCCGAGAAACGCGGCGGGCTGGCGGCGGAGGAGGTGCTCCCGTTCTTCGCCGCGATGCGCGAGGAGGGCTACGAGACGGTCAGCTTCTCGGGCGGCGAGCCGCTCCTCTACCGGCCTCTGCTCGCGGTCACCGACGCGCTCCTGGCGATGGGGTACCGGGTCAACCTCACCACCAACGGCCTGCTGCTCCGGGGGCGGCTCCTCGAGGCGCTGGCCCCGCGCATCGGCGTCGTGGCGGTGAGCATCGACGGCCCGCCCGAGCTCCACGACCGCCTGCGCGCCCGCAACGGCGCCTTCGCGCGCGCCGAAGCGGCCCTCGACCGGCTGCGCGAGGCGGGGCTCGCCTTCGGCGTCATCCACACGGTGACCCGGGCCGGCATGCCGCACCTCCCCTGGCTTGCCGACTTCGCCTGCGAAAAGGGGGCCTCGCTGCTCCAGCTCCACCCCCTCGACCCCACCGGGCGGGGCGCGGAGGTGGAGGCCGAACTCGGTCTCGACGAGGAGGCGCGGGCGCGCCTCTACCTGCTCGGTCGGCTGTTCGAGGACCGCCTGCCCGGGCGGGTGGCGGTCCAGGTGGACCTCCATCCGCGGAGCGCCCTGTGCGCGGCGGCGGACGCCTATCGGCTGCTGGATCCTGGCCATGCCGACGGTCTCGCCGCGGGCACCCCCCTTTCGGAGGTGGTCAACCCGCTGATCGTGACCGAACGCGGGGAAGCGGTGCCCTTCGTCTACGGGCTCGCGCCGGATTTCACCCTCGCCCGTCCGGCGGGGGACTGGCGGGCGGATCTGCGCCGCTTTCGGGGGAAGGGGGCGGTGCGGCTGCGACGGTTCCTCGCGGCCTGTTTCGCCGAGCTGGCGCGGTCGAGCGAACGCTTCGTCGACTGGTACGCCTTCCTCGCGGGTCGGGCCGCGCGGACGGCACCGGCACACACGGTCGCCGTCTCCTGACCTGTCTCAGCGGCTGCCGACGCCGTAGCGGTTGAGGTAGTGCTTGCCGAGGCGTTTGCGCGTCTGGGCGGCGAGGTGGGGATTGGGGCGCAGCCGGCGCCGGAGGTCGCGCGCGGGCGGCGTCTTCGCGGGCCTCGCGGGCGTTCTGCGGGGCGTGCGTGTCATCGGTTGAACAGCCAGAAGACGAAGCTCAGGAGGATGCTGACCAGGATCGAGGTGGTGATCGGGATGTAGACGTGGACGTTGTCCCGCTCGATGACGATGTCGCCGGGCAGCCGGCCGAGCCCGAGCTTGCCCAGGAAGGGCCACAGCACGCCGATCACGATCAGCAGGATGCCGAGCAGGATCAGGAACTTGGACATCACCGGCCTCCGTCCGCGGATGCCGCCTCGTCACGGGCGGTGAACCAGCCGTTCTCCCAGGCGAGATGGTCGATGCTGTCGAAGGGATGCGGGTTGGCGGTGGGTGGCAGCCCGGCCTGGAAGGCCTCCGTGCCCGCAATGAAGGCCTCCCGGCGGGGATCGTGGGCGGCCTCCGCACCTCCCGTCCGGGCGAGGAACGCCCGGTACTCGGGAAAACGCATCAGGACGGTCTCGTCGATGCCCCGTTCGGCCTCCGCCAGGAGCTCGCGTCCCCGCTGCGTGAGCCGGAAACGACTCCCCGTCACCGGCTCCAGCGCGCCGGCCGCCACCAGCTGCAGGGCACAGCGCTTGAGCCGCCGCCGCACCTCCTCCCAGTCCACGGGGCCACACTCGCCGCTCTCCTCCCGGAGGCGGCGGAGATGGGCGATCACGCGCTCGATGCCGTCCCTTTCGGGTCCGGCCGTGCGCAGCAGCGCCACCATCAGATCGGGATCGTGGAGGAGGGTCTCTTCCTCGCTGGTCATCGCCGGCTCGCTCCCTGCACCGCCTCCCTTCAGATGGGGAGGCGGTGCCGCAGTTTCACGGGCCGGAGCGAAATCGGTGCGAGCTCAGAGGCGGTTGAGGGGGACCTTGAGATAGCGCACCCCGTTGTCCTCGGGCGGCGGGAAGTCGCCGGCGCGGATGTTGATCTGGATCGAGGGGATCAGGAGCTGCGGCACGTCGAGGGTGCGGTCGCGGGCCGTGCGCATCTCGACGAACTCCTCTTCGCTGCGGCCGCCGCCCACGTGGATGTTGCGCTCGCGTTCCTCGGCCACGGTGGTCTCCCACATGGGTTCGCGGCCGCCCGGCTGGTAGTCGTGGCACATGAACAGCCGGGTCTCGGGCGGCAGCGCCAGGATCTTCTGGATCGAGCGGTAGAGGGTGTGGGCGTCGCCCCCCGGGAAATCGGCGCGCGCGGTGCCGGAATCGGGCATGAACAGGGTGTCGCCGACGAAAGCCACGTCGCCCATCACGTAGGTGCAGCAGGCGGGGGTGTGGCCCGGCGTGTACATGACCCGCGCCTCGAGGCGGCCGATGTGGAAGGTCTCCCCGTCCTCGAACAGATGGTCGAACTGACGCCCGTCGGTGTTGAAGGTGCGCTCGAGGTTGAACACCTCGCGGAAGATCTTCTGCACCTCGGTGATGCGGGCGCCGATGGCGATGCGGCCGCCGAGCTTGGCCTTCAGATAGCGGGCGGCGCTCAGATGGTCGGCGTGGGCGTGGGTCTCGAGGATCCACTCCACCTCGAGGCCCCGGTCGCGCACATGGGCGATGATCCGGTCGGCGGAATCGGTCTTCGTGCGGCCGGAATTCGGCTGGTAGTCGAGCACCGAATCGATGATCGCGCATTTGCGTCCGTTGGGCTCGACCACCACGTGGGAGATGGTGCTGGTGGCGGGATCGAAGAAGGAATCGACGGAAACCTGCATGCCCTTGCCCTCCTGTTCGGCGGAGCGCCGCCCCCGCGAGCCGCGTCTCCGCGCCGGTCGCTTATATTAGTATTCGTTCAAGCTCGGATCCTGGCAAGAGCCGGAAGGCCGCCCGGCGGCGGCCGCCGGCTCACGCCGGCGTGATCCGGCCCTCGCGCAGCGCCAGTGCCCGATCCATGCGGGCGGCGAGCTCGAGATTGTGGGTGGCGACCAGCGCCGCCGCTCCCGTCCGGCGCACCGTCTCGAGGAGCAGCGAAAAGACCTCCTCGGCGGTATGGGGATCGAGATTGCCGGTGGGCTCGTCGGCCAGCACGAGGCGCGGTCCGTTGGCCAGCGCCCGGGCGATCGCCACCCGCTGCTGTTCGCCGCCCGACAGGCGACCGGGCCGGTGGTGGAGGCGATCGGCGAGGCCGAGGCCGACCAGCAGCTCCTCGGCACGGGCACGGGCGGGACGCTGGGCACACCCCATCAGGAGCTGCGGAAGCACCACGTTCTCGAGGGCCGTGAAATCGGCGAGCAGGTGGTGGTATTGATAGACGAAGCCGATGCGCTCGCGACGCAGTCGGGTGCGTTCGCGCTCCGAGAGCATGTCGCAGTCGATGCCCTCGATGCGCACCTTGCCCGAGGTGGGCGGTTCGAGGAGGCCGGCGATGTGGAGCAGGGTGGACTTGCCGGAACCGGAGGGGCCGGTGAGGGCGACCAGGGTGCCCGCCGGCACCTCGAGATCGACGCCGCACAGCACCTCGAGGAGGACGTCGCCCTGGCGGAAGCTGCGGTGGAGCCCGACGAGCTCGAGGACCGACGGTTCGGCAGCGGCGCCGACACCCTCGTTCCCGCCCCCCTCACTCATTGCGCAGGGCCTCGACCGGATCGAGCCGGGCGGCCCGCCAGGCGGGATATATGGTCGCCAGCAGCGACAGCAGCAGGCCCATCGCCACCACGTTCACCACGTCGCCCGCCTCGACCTTGGCCGGGAGCTGGGAGAGGAAACGGATCTCGGCGTTCCACAGCTCGAAGCCGGTGAACGTCTCGAGGAAACGGCGGATGGCGTCGACGTTGAGGGAGAAGGCGAGGCCGAGGGCGAATCCGAGGGCGGTGCCGACGACGCCGATGGTGGTGCCGCTCAGCACGAAGATGCGGGTGATCGCGCCGCGGGTCGCCCCCATGGTGCGCAGGATGGCGATATCGCGCCCCTTGCTGCGCACCAGCATCGTGAGGCCGGTGATGATGTTGAAGGCGGCCACCAGGATGATGAGGGTGAGGATCAGGAACATGACGTTGCGCTCGACCTCGAGGGCCGAGAAGAAATTGGCGTTGAGCTGCTGCCAGGTGACCAGCCGGCCGAGGTCGCCGATGCGCCGCAGGAGCTCGGGGACGAAACGGTCGATGGCCTCGGGATCGACGGTCGTGATCTCGATGGCGTTGACCCGCTCGCCGAGCTGGAAGTAGGCGCGGGCGTCGTCCAGCGGCACGAACACGAATCCGTTGTCGTAGGTGTACATCCCGACTTCGAAGATGGCGGCGACGCGGAAGGTCTTGATCCGCGGCACGGTGCCGAAGGCGGTGACCGCCCCCTGCGGCGAGACGAGCGAGATGCGGCTGCCGAGGGTGAGTCCCATGCGCTGGGCCATGCGGCTGCCGATCATGGCGTTGCCGGAATCCGCGAGTGCCGCGAGATCGCCGGCCCGGATGCCGTCGCGGAAGATGCCGCGCCGTTCGAGATCGGCCGGACGGACGCCGCGCACGATGGCGCCGGAGGCGACGCCGTTGGCGCTCACCAGCACCTGGCCTTCGACATAAGGCATGGCCTGCACCACCCCGGACACCCGTTCGAGCCGGGCGGCCAGATCCTCCCAGTCGGCCAATCCCTCGGGTCCGGCCACCACCGTGGCATGGCCGTTGAAGCCCAGCACGCGGCCGAGGAGCTCGGCGCGGAAGCCGTTCATGACCGCCAGCACCACGATCAGGGTGCCGACCCCGAGGGCGATGCCGACGAGGGCGAAGGCGGCGACGAAGGAGATGAACCCCTCGCCCCGGGTGGGTCGCAGATAGCGCCAGGCGACGAGCCGCTCGGCCTTGCCGAACATCAGGCCGAAAGCCTGTTCAGGAGCGCTTCGGGGGTGAGCTCCCAGCGCTCGCCGCTGGCCCGCGACTTGAGCTCCACGAGGCCGGCCTTGGCGCCCCGCGGGCCGACGATGACCTGCCAGGGGAGACCGATCAGGTCCATGGTGGCGAACTTGGCACCGGCCCGCTCGTCGGTGTCGTCGTAGAGGGTCTCGATGCCGGCCGTCCGCAGCCGCTCGTAGAGATCGTCGGCGAGCTGCGCGCAGGCGGTATCGTCGGGGCGCAGGCTCACGAGGGCGACCCGGAAGGGGGCCACCGATTCCGGCCAGACGATGCCCTTCTCGTCGTGGAAGGCCTCGATCAGGGCGCCCACCAGCCGCGAGACGCCGATGCCGTAGGAGCCCATCTCCACCGGCACCTCCCGGCCGTCCGGCCCCATCACGGTGGCGCCCATGGGTTCCGAGTATTTCGTGCCGAAGTAGAAGATGTGCCCCACCTCGATGCCGCGGGCGCGGCGCAGCCGCTCGGGCGGCACCGGACAGCGCTCGGGGTCGTGCTTGTCGTCGGTGGCGGCATAAAGCGCCGTCAGCCGTTCGACGTCGATCTCCGTACCGGAGAGATCGAGCTCCTCGAAGGCCTGGTCGTAGAACACCTCGCTTTCGCCGGTGGAGGCCAGAATCTGGAACTCGTGGCTCATGCTGCCGCCGATGGGGCCGCTCTCCGCCTGCATCGGGATGGCGGTCAGGTCCATGCGCCGGAAGGTCCTGAGATAGGCGACGAACATCGCTTCGTAGGAGCGCCTCGCCCCGGCGAAGTCGTAGTCGAAGGAGTAGGCGTCCTTCATCAGGAACTCGCGGCCGCGCATGACCCCGAAGCGCGGCCGGATCTCGTCCCGGAACTTCCACTGGATGTGGTAGAGGTTGAGGGGGAGCTGGCGGTAGCTCTTGACGTGCCGGCGGAAGATGTCGGTGACGTTCTCCTCGTTGGTGGGGCCGTACAGCATCTCCCGCTCGTGACGGTCGCGGATCCGCAGCATCTCCCGGCCGTAGGCCTCGTAGCGGCCGCTCTCCTTCCAGATGTCCGCGGGCTGGATGGTGGGCATCAGGAACTCGATGGCCCCCGCCCGGTCCATCTCTTCGCGCACGATCTGCTCGACCCGCTTGAGCACCCGGAAGCCGAGGGGCAGCCAGTTGTAGATGCCGGCGGCGAGCTGCTGGATCATGCCCGCCCGCAGCATCAGCCGATGGGAGACGATCTCGGCCTCGGCCGGATCTTCCTTGAGGACGGGCAGGAAATAGCGGGAAAGACGCATGGCTCGGATCATCCGTTGGCGACTGGCGGGGCGCAATCTAGGCGCGGATCGCCGTCGCGGCAACGCGCCCCGCCCCGGGGCCGGCGCTCAGACGAACCAGATCAGGGTGACGAGCACGAAGAGCGGCAGCAGCACGATGCCCGACCAGACCATGTAGCCGAAGAAGCTCGGCATGCGGACGCCGCTCTCCTCGGCGATGGCGCGGACCATGAAGTTGGGGGCGTTGCCGATGTAGGTGTTGGCGCCCATGAACACGGCCCCCGCCGAGATGGCGAGCAGCGTGGTGGCGAGCGGGCCGGTGAGGATCTCGGGGTCGCCCCCGGCGGTGTTGAAGAAGACGAGATACGTGGGGGCGTTGTCGAGGAAGCTCGAGAGGATGCCGGTGGCCCAGAAATACATGGCGTTGACGGGTTCGCCGCTGGCGTCCGTCACCAGCGCCACCACCGGCGCCAGCGCCCCCTCGGTGCCGGCGCGGAGGATGGCGATGGTGGGGATGATGGTGACGAAGATGCCGGCGAACAGCTTCGCCACCTCCTGGATCGGGAACCAGGAGAACTCGTTGGCCTCGCGGGTCTCCATGGGCGTGATCACCCAGGAGATGCCGGCGAGCAGCAGCAGCAGCAGATCGCGCACGAGGTTCTGCAGCTCGACCTCCACCCCGAGCACCCGGAAGCTGACCTCGGGCCGCCACAGCCCGCTCATCAGCACCGCGCCCACGATCCCGGCCAGCAGTACGAAATTGTAGGCGCCCTCGACCCGCAGCCGGCCGTCGCCCTCGATCGGTGGCGGCGTCACGCCGTCCCTGGCCAGCATGTGGCGATCGAGGAGGTAGAAGGCGACCAGGAGGATGCTGGCCAGGAACAGCATCGGCCACAGCATGTGGACGGTCGGCCAGAAGAAGGGCACCCCCTTGAGAAAGCCCAGAAAGAGCGGCGGATCGCCGAGCGGGCTCAGGGAGCCGCCGATGTTGGCGACGAGGAAGATGAAGAAGACCACCACATGGGTGCGTCGCGGCCGCCAGGCGTTGGCCTTGAGCATCGGCCGCACGAGGGCCATGGCGGCGCCGGTGGTGCCCATCCAGCTCGCGAGCAGGGTACCGAGGGCGAGAAGGCCGGTGTTGAAGCCCGGCGTACCGCGGATGGCGCCGGTGAGATGGATGCCGCCGGTCACCGTGAAGAGGGAGAAGAGCAGGATGATGAAGGGCAGATACTCGTGCAGCGCCGTGAGGACGAGCTCGTAGACCGCGAGCTCGAGCCCGTATGTTGCGGTGAAGGGTACGAGGAAGGCGAGCGCCCAGGCGGCGCTGATCTTGCCGAAATGGTGGTGCCAGAAGACCGGCGCCACCAGCGGCCAGATGGCGATCGAAAGGAGGATGCCGACGAAGGGCAGCGACCACCAGAGGCTGAGATCCGCACCGTCGAACACCGCGGCGCGGGCTTCCGCGGGCAGCAGCGAAATCAGGGCGACGGCGGGCAGGATTCCCGACAGTGCGCGTCCGATGCGCGCGTTCTTCCGACCGAGCATGCGCGGCCCTCGCTCCCTTCCCCGTGGCCTTCCCGAGGTGTCCTTGCCGTCGTTGGCGCGCCCGCGGCTCCGCCCCTGCCGGTGGCGGGCGGGCGTCCTGCTTGTAGGAGGCGATCGGGTGGCTGTGAAGTCTCGCGACGGTCCGGTCCCCTTGTCGCGGCCCCTCCGTTAACCGATTGTTGGGCAAACCGAGCGAGGATGATCGCCGGACGCACGGCCGGCCGCACCGGCCGGGCGATCCCGGTCGACGAGGGTACGAAAGGCGGCGGAAAGGGATTTGTCGCGTTGTCGGAATGCTCTATGAATCGACTCGGGACAACCGGCGAGGTGAGAGGTGCCACGGAGATGAGCGGCGATCCTTATCGTGACGATGATGGAACCCGCGGATCCGTCGTTACCAGGCCCCGCACCGAGACGCAGCGGCCCTCGATGTACAAGGTGCTGCTGCTCAACGACGACTTCACGCCGATGGAGTTCGTGGTCCACGTGCTGGAGCGGTTTTTCAACAAGGACCGCGAGGATGCCACGCGCATCATGCTGCATGTCCATCACACCGGAGTGGGAGTGTGCGGGGTCTACACCTACGAGGTGGCCGAGACCAAGGTCGCCCAGGTGACCGATTATGCCCGCCAGCATCAACATCCCCTACAGTGCACGATGGAAAAGGAGTAGGGTGAACGGGAAGTCGGTGGAGACGGTGACGGCGATCGGCACGATGTTCCAGGGTCGGAGGTGATGCCCATGCTTTCTCGCACACTCGAGAAGACGCTGCGGCGGGCGCTGGCGCTCGCCAATGCCCGGCAGCACGAATACGCGACCCTCGAGCATCTGCTGCTGGCCCTCACCGAGGACCAGGACGCGGTGGCGGTGCTGCGCGCCTGCGCGGTGGAGATCGACCGCCTGCGGGCCCAGCTCACCGACTTCCTCGACCACGAACTGTCCGGCCTCGTGGTCGACGGGGTGGTGGACGCCAAGCCCACCGCCGGTTTCCAGCGGGTGATCCAGCGCGCGGCCATCCACGTGCAGTCCTCGGGACGCTCCGAGGTGACCGGCGCCAACGTGCTGGTGGCACTGTTCTCGGAGCGCGAATCCCACGCCGTCCATTTCCTCCAGGAACAGCACATGTCGCGGCTGGACGCCGTCAACTACATCGCCCACGGGATCGCCAAGAAACCGGGCATGAGCGAGGAACGACGGGTGCGCGGCGCCGACGAGAGCGGCGGCGAGGAGAAGCGGGAGGGCGGCGAGGCCCTCAACGCCTACTGCACCAACCTCAACGCCAAGGCGCGGGCCGGCAAGGTGGACGTGCTGATCGGCCGCGAGCGGGAGATCGAGCGCACGATCCAGATCCTGTGCCGGCGTTCCAAGAACAACCCGCTGTTCGTGGGCGATCCCGGTGTCGGCAAGACGGCGATCGCCGAGGGGCTGGCGCTCCGGATCGTCAGGGGCGAGGTGCCCGAGGTCCTCAAGAGCGCCGTGATCTACGCTCTCGACATGGGGGCGCTCCTGGCCGGAACCCGCTATCGCGGCGATTTCGAGGAACGGCTCAAGGCGGTGATCCAGGAGCTCGAGTCGGACAAGGACGCGATCCTGTTCATCGACGAGATCCACACCGTGATCGGCGCCGGAGCGACCAGCGGCGGCTCGCTCGATGCCTCCAACATCCTGAAGCCGGCCCTGGCCAGCGGTACCCTGCGCTGCGTGGGCTCCACCACCTACAAGGAGTTCCGCAACTACTTCGAGAAGGACCGGGCGCTGGTGCGCCGCTTCCAGAAGATCGACATCCCGGAACCGAGCGAGGAGGAGGCGGTCAAGATCCTCGAGGGGCTGCGGCCGAGCTTCGAGCAGCATCACGGCGTCAAGTACACCAACGCCGCCCTCAAGGCGGCGGTGGCGCTGTCGGTGCGCTACATCCACGACCGCAAGCTGCCGGACAAGGCGATCGACATCATCGACGAGGTGGGGGCGGCGCAGATGCTGCGGCCCGAGCACCTGCGGCGCAAGACCATCGGCGTCAAGGATGTCGAGGACATCGTCTCCAAGATCGCGCGGGTGCCGGTCAAGGCCGTCAACCACCGCGACAAGGCGGCCCTCAAGACCCTCGATGCCGATCTCAAGGCGGTGGTGTTCGGCCAGGATCAGGCGATCGACGCGCTCGCGAGCGCCATCAAGCTCAGCCGGGCGGGCCTCCGGGATCCGCAGAAGCCGATCGGCTGCTACCTGTTCTCGGGACCGACCGGAGTCGGCAAGACCGAAGTGGCACGCCAGCTCGCCGGCATCATGGCGATCGAGCTCGTGCGCTTCGACATGTCGGAGTACATGGAGCGCCATGCCGTTTCACGGCTGATCGGCGCCCCCCCCGGCTACGTCGGGTTCGACCAGGGCGGGCTTTTGACCGACGCCATCGACCAGCATCCGCATGCGGTGCTGCTGCTGGACGAGATCGAGAAGGCCCATCCGGACGTCTTCAACATTCTCCTGCAGGTGATGGATTACGGAAAGCTCACCGACAACAACGGCAAGACGGTGGACTTCCGCAACGTCATCCTGATCATGACCACCAACGCCGGCGCCGCCGACATGAGCAAGCCGGCGATGGGCTTCGGTCGCTCCACCCGCGAGGGGGACGACAGCGAGGCCATCAAGCGGCTGTTCACGCCCGAATTCCGCAACCGCCTCGACGCCATCATCCCCTTCCGGGCACTGTCGCCGGAGATCGTGCGGGCGATCGTCGACAAGTTCGTGCGCGAGCTCGCGGCCCAGCTCGCCGACCGGCGGGTCCACATCGAGGTCGACGAGGCGGCCCGCGGCTGGCTCGCCGAGCGCGGCTACGATCCCCTTTACGGGGCGCGGCCGCTCGCGCGGGTGATCCAGGAGCACATCAAGCGTCCGCTCGCCGACGAGCTGCTGTTCGGCCAGCTCGCCAAGGGCGGCAAGGTGCTGATCACCATCGAGAACGACAGGCCGGCCTTCCGCTTCAGCCCCGTCGAGCCCAGGGGCGGCAGGCGCGGCGAGAAGACGGTCGAGAAGACGGACATCTCCGAACCGGCCATCTGACCCCCGGCGCGCTGCGACACGGGCGCGCGCCTTGACCTGGATCAGGGCGAGGCCGGTGCCTTCGGGCGAGCCTCTGCGGGTGGTCGCCGGGCCCACGCCGGCCGCGGCTGTCGACCGTCGCGGGCGCGCGCCGCGGCGCCGCAGGGGAGGGACACGTGCACGGAACGGCGATGCGGCCGCCGGTCTCGGAGCTCGAGCGGGCGCCGACAGCCGCCGGCGACGACGCGCGGGACGGGCCGATCCTTCCCGCCTATCTCGAAGAGACGTACGGCTGGGCCTATCTGCGGCCGGCCTCGGTCGCGCTACTCGATCACGATCTCGTCGCCTCCCTCGTCCTGTGGGGCCAGATGGAGCGGCTGCGGCGGATGGTGGCGCGCGAACTGGCGCCCGGTGCGCGGGTCCTCCAGCCGGCCTGCGTGTACGGTGGCTTTTCCCGCCGCATCGCGGAGCGGCTCGGACCCGCGGGACGGCTCGAGGTCCGGGACGTGGCTCCGATCCAGGTCGAAAACTGCCGGCGCAAGCTCGCGCGCTTTCCCAACTGCCGGGTCGCCTGCCGCGACGCCGCCCGGCCGACGGCGGCCCGTTACGATGCCGTGCTGTGCTTCTTCCTGCTGCACGAGCTGCCCGCCGACTGGAAGCGCCGGGTCATGGCCGCCCTTCTCGGAGCGGTGCGGCGGGGCGGCAAGGCGATCTTCGTAGACTATCATCGCCCGCGTCCCCTGCATCCCCTGCGCTGGCCGATGCGTACCCTGTTCGCGCGCCTCGAACCGTTCGCGGAGGAACTCTGGCGCTGCGAATTGCGGGAGCTCGCACCGCCCGCCACGGCGGACCGCTTCCGCTGGTCCAAGACCACCTGTTTCGGCGGCCTCTACCAGATGGTGGTGGCCCGGCGGACGGCGTCCGCGGACCGGGCGGAGGGAGCGGCCGCCGCCCTTGACAGGCCCCGTGGCGGCCATTAGATGCGCCTCGTTCCCGAGGGGGTGTAGCTCAGTTGGTTAGAGCGCCGGCCTGTCACGCCGGAGGCCGCGGGTTCAAGTCCCGTCACTCCCGCCATCCGATTTCCCGAACGCGTACCGAGACGCGGCGCGCGGCGCGCTACCGGTGGTTGCGGCCGTTTCGGCTCGCACGTTCGTCACGCGACGCGGCTGTGACATTTCTGCGGTCCGGTGGCGCTTGGCAAGCGGCCGGCTTTGCGCCTATGTTGCGCCGCGGCGACCGCCGGGGTGCCGCCGGGAGCGTACGGCCGTCCGGCCGCGGTGAAGGGACCGACCCATGCAGGCCTATCTCGCCGAGTATCTGCCGATCCTCGTCTTTCTCGGCATCGCCGTCGCGCTGGCGGCGATCATCGTCCTCGCCTCGATGGTGATCGCCCCCCAGCACCCCGAACGGGAGAAACTGTCGGCCTACGAATGCGGCTTCGAGCCCTTCGACGACGCCCGCGGCCGGTTCGACGTGCGGTTCTATCTGGTCGCCATCCTGTTCATCATCTTCGATCTCGAGGTGGCCTTCCTGTTCCCCTGGGCGGTGAGTCTGGGCGACATCGGCATGTTCGGCTTCTGGTCGATGATGGTGTTCCTGCTCGTGCTCACCGTCGGCTTCGTCTACGAGTGGAAGAAGGGAGGGCTCGAATGGGAGTGAGCAGCCTCCGCGAGGCGACCGCCGCCGCCGCGAGCCGCCGCGATCTCCTGGCCGAAGTGGGCGAGGGTCTCAGGGACAAGGGCTTCTTCGTCACCACCTTCAACGATCTCGTCAACTGGGCGCGCTCGGGCAGCCTGTGGCCGATGACCTTCGGCCTCGCCTGCTGTGCCGTCGAGATGATGCACGCCGCCGCCAGCCGCTACGACCTCGACCGTTTCGGCGTCGTGTTCCGGCCGAGCCCGCGCCAGAGCGACGTGATGATCGTGGCCGGCACCCTTTGCAACAAGATGGCGCCGGCGCTGCGCAAGGTCTACGACCAGATGGCCGAGCCGCGCTACGTCATCTCCATGGGCAGCTGCGCCAACGGCGGCGGCTACTACCACTTCTCCTATTCGGTGGTGCGCGGCTGCGACCGCATCGTGCCGGTCGACATCTACGTTCCGGGCTGTCCGCCGACGGCGGAGGCACTGGTCTACGGCATCCTGCAGCTGCAGAAGAAGATCCGCCGCACCGGCACGCTCGAGCGCTGAGGAGACGGAAGCGATGACCGTCGACACCGGACCGGAGATGATCGCCAGTCTCGAGGAGATGCTGGCGATCATCGAGCCGGCACTCGGCGAGACGCTGATCGAGCGCCGGATCGCCCACGGCGAGCTCACGATCCTCGTGCCGGCATCGCAGATCGTGCGCGTGCTCACCTTCCTGCGCGACGATCCCGGTCTCCTGTTCAAGGAGCTCGTGGACCTCTGCGGCGTCGACTGGCCGGAGCGGGAACAGCGCTTCGACGTCGTCTACCATCTCCTTTCGCTGCACCACAACCAGCGCATCCGGGTGAAGGTCAGGACCGACGAGTTCACCCCGGTGCCCTCGGTGGTCTCGGTCTTTCCCACCGCCGGCTGGTTCGAGCGCGAGGCCTGGGACATGTACGGCATCCTGTTCGCCGATCACCCGGACCTGCGGCGGCTGCTGTCGGACTACGGCTTCGACGGTCATCCGCTGCGGAAGGACTTCCCGCTCACCGGCTATGTCGAGCTGCGCTACGACGACGAGCAGAAGCGCGTGGTCTACGAACCGGTGAAGCTGCGGCAGGACTTCCGCAGCTTCGACTTTCTCTCGCCCTGGGAAGGAAGCGGGCTGCTGCCGGGCGACGAAAAGGCGCAGGGCTAGGGGATCGAATCTTGGCCCGCGAGACGGTACCCCGGCGGCGGGGTGGTGCGCGGGCGAGCCTGGAAGCGGAGTGATGGTCGAGACCGAGATCAAGACCTTCAGCGTCAATTTCGGCCCCCAGCATCCGGCGGCGCACGGCGTGCTGCGCCTCGTGCTGGAGATGGACGGCGAGGTCGTGGAACGGGCCGACCCCCACATCGGGCTCCTGCATCGCGGTACCGAGAAGCTGATCGAATACCGGCCCTATCTCCAGAGCATCCCCTACTTCGATCGCCTCGACTACGTCTCCATGATGTGCCAGGAGCACTCCTTCGTGCTGGCGGTGGAGAAGCTGCTGGGCGTCGAGGTGCCGATCCGCGCCCAGTACATCCGGGTGCTGTTCTGCGAGATCACCCGCATCCTCAACCACCTCCTCAACATCACCACGATGGCCCTCGACATCGGGGCGATGACGCCGCTCCTCTGGGGCTTCGAGCAGCGCGAGAAGCTGATGGAGTTCTACGAGGAGGTGTCGGGGGCGCGGATGCACGCCAACTACTTCCGCTTCGGCGGGGTGGCCAGGGACATGCCCGCCGGCATGGAGGAGCGCATCCTCGAATGGTGCGACCAGTTCGAGGATTTCATGGCCGACATCGAGACGCTGCTCAACGAGAACCGGATCTTCAAGCAGCGCACGGTGGACATCGGCGTGGTCTCGGCCGAGGACGCCCTCGCCTGGGGCTTCTCGGGGCCCATGCTGCGGGCCTCGGGGGTGGCCTGGGACCTTCGGAAGGCGCAGCCCTACGAGGTCTACGACCGGCTCGATTTCGACATCCCGGTGGGCAGGCACGGCGACTGCTACGACCGCTATCTCGTGCGCATGCAGGAGATGCGCGAATCGCTCAAGATCATCCGCCAGTGCATCGAGCAGATGCCCGAGGGGCCGGTGCGCACCCCGAACCACAAGGTGACGCCGCCACCCCGCGCCGAGATGAAGCGCTCGATGGAGGCGCTCATTCACCATTTCAAGCTCTACACGGAGGGCATCCACGTGCCCGCGGGCGAGGTCTACGTGGCGACCGAGAACCCCAAGGGCGAGTTCGCCGTCTATCTCGTATCCGACGGCACCAACAAGCCCTACCGCTGCAAGATCCGCTCCCCGGCCTACGTCCATCTCCAGGCGCTGGAAATGATGGGGCGGGGGCACCAGCTCGCCGACATCGTGGCCATCATCGGTGCCCTCGACGTGGTCTTCGGGGAGATCGACCGATGAGCGACAGCGTCGGCGAGGGCATGGCTCCGGACGTCGAGACCTTCGCCTTCAGCGAGGAGAACCGGGCCAGGATCCGCGACATCCTCGCCCGCTATCCCGAGGACCGGAAGGCGAGCGCGGTTCTGCCGCTGCTGCATCTCGCCCAGGAACAGCACGGCGGCTGGCTGCCGC
>Ga0256830_1001354_pt1 | contig 17503 bp, 12 predicted proteins | sample 128326metaG_FD_190537 | JGI IMG/M metagenome (GOLD analysis project Ga0256830, IMG submission 190537) | Hydrothermal vent microbial communities from Lau Basin, Pacific Ocean - 128-326 | ecosystem: Environmental > Aquatic > Marine > Hydrothermal vents | place: Pacific Ocean: Lau Basin | collected... | reverse complement strand
TCCCTCTGACGAGGAGGATTATGGAGGTTGTCAGTACCAATTATGCGAGTTTCAATATTCTGCCATTCTGAATAGATATTTTTTAATTGACAGCTGACAGAGGTTTTTATTATTTTATGATTATTTGCGGAAGGTCACTTGTCAACGCTTTTAGTGATTACCGCAGTTCAATTCAAGTGTGGAATTTTTTTTACAGTCGGCTGGCTTTGAAAAAAACAAGAACAGGTGGCTGGATTAAATAAGAATCACTGGTCGGTTTCATAAGAATAGTCAAGTATCCTTTTAAGAAATAAAATCTATAGTTACGAGTCTTAGGTTTTTAGGGTTATATGGTATTATTTCTACACCTTTTACAGAGAGTTTTCCCTCAAGAAACTTTGATATATCATCTAAAAGTTTCTTCCAGTCTTTATGGCTTTTTCTGTAATTTTTCCAGATAGATCTAAGCATTTTTAATCTTTTTTTGGTTAGACTTATAGATAATAACTTCTCTCTTAAAATATCCCATCTTTCCTCTATCTCCTTATCCTCGGGAAAATCCAACAGATACTCATCCACACTTAAATCCAACTCTCTAACCATATCGGATACAAATTTCTTGCTCCTATCACTTGAGAACTCTCCAACTGCAGGGTCAACCTTTTCTATCTGTTCCATTTCTTTATAGGTTATTTCAATATCACGAACAATTTCTTCATTTATCTCATAAACCTTATCAAAAAAATCCGGTATAACTCTTGCCTCATCAGGAGGACAGGCGATATAATCAAGTATTCTGGTCTTATTCTTTATCATCTCACCGCTTATGAGGTCATAGAGATACCAGAAGTGAAAGTCTTCACTGTATTTGTAATAGAAGAATATTCCCTTTAATCCTCGTTTAAGTCCGCTGTATATTCCCAGAGGAATTGCCTCAAGATCCTTAACAGTCTGTGATTTCAGATAATTCAGCAGAGGCTGATAGAATCTCTCTCCACCTCCAAATACCTCCTGCTCCAATTCATCAAAGACTGTCTCATCCCGATCTCTGATTCTTCTTATAATGCCGAATACCTTGGGATTTACTTCCTCTCCTAACACCGTCGCATCCAGTCCCACAGAGCTGTCTATGTCACGAATCTTATTCTGAAGAATCTCTACAAGACGGAGGAGATCCTCAAGTTCCTCCTCGGGAAAGAAGTTATAAACATAGATCTCTTTAAAGGGTGAGCCTATTCTGTCAATCCTGCCAGCGCGCTGAATCATCCTGGTGGGATTCCAGTGCAGATCATAATTAATTAAGAAGCGAGCCCTTTGAAGGTTCATCCCTTCAGAGAGAACATCCGTGCTCATCAGGATATCGGTCGTCCCTTTCATAAATCTGGTTACAATCTCGGTGCGTTTGTTTGCCGAGGTAATTCTTCCTGATATTTTCTCGATTTTCAGATTTGAAAAAGCCGGGTCTTTCAGGACATTTTCGTATATATAGTCCAGCGTGTCAGCATAGTATGTGAAGATAACAATCTGTCCTTCCTTGCTTAATTGCAATAGCCTCCTCTTCAGTTCATTAAGTTTTGCATCCTCATCAACATCGATTGCATTCACTTTCTCCCACATCTCTTGAAAGAGGTTCATATCCTTTTCTATATCATCAATCAATTCATCCTTCCTGTAATCTTCAATATTAATATCCTCCAGTTCCATTAAGAACTCCTCAGAGAGTTCTTCATCAAGGGTAGAGATATATTTGTAGAAGGACTTTTTGGTAAGAAGCTTACCTTTCAGTAGATACTCTTTCAGCTTTTTAAGAAACTCCATATGGTTTTCAACACTCCTTCTGAATGCCTCCACACTGCTTTCAAGCCTCTTCAGGAGAATGGTCCTGAAGATACCCTCAAGGGCCACCATACGGCCTAATGCCATCTCCTCTTCGGTAGATAATTTCTCTGTCTTCTTGTATTCAAGTATGCGGTAATAGGCCATAGTTAACTTCTCACTGATCGTCTTTGATATCTCACTGTATAGTCCCTGATACGCCTCATCAAGTTTATAATCTATGTTCTCAAGAATCCTTTCAGGAAAGATGATCTTCTGGCCGTTTATCTCAGCATCAGGATAGTTCTGTTTTATATAGTCCCGTGTTCTTCTTATTGATATTTCGTTCATGAGATCGTTCAATAGGGTAGGATCTCCTTCCTTATCAATCTCCTTAAAGAACCTGAAAAGGTCAGATATTCCTTCTTTAAGAAACGCCTTCTGGTTCATAAGCACAAGGAGCATTACCTGCCAGTAAAGGTCCCAGATGGTGTTATTAATAGGTGTGGCTGTTAGAAATAGAATATAGGGTCTTTCCTTCCCCTTTGCTATATGATCCATAACAAGGGTAAAAAAGTTCTCCCACCGGTTTGAAAGGGGATTCCTGAAGTTATGGCTTTCATCAACAACTATAAGAGAGATCTCTTCAAGCCGTCCTCCCACTGCCTGTTTTGCCTTATGAAGAAAATCTGCTCCTGCCAGTTCCTCCTGGGAAAGAATACTCTCGGCAAGAATCAGGTCCTTTATCTCCTCTCTCCACATCTGTCTCAACTGGGCAGGACAGATTACCAGGAATCGTCTTCTTTTGTAAAAACCGAAATCCTCTATTACCTTCTTGGCAATCCATGTCTTACCAAGCCCCACAGAGTCTGCCACCATGCAGGCCCTGTACTTTTTCAGACGGCTGTAGATTCTTCTTACTGCATCCTCCTGAAACTCGGAAAGATCAACCCTTGAGGACGGACGGCTCTCATCTTCCTCTTCTGTTTCATCCTCTGGGACAATGTCATCTTTCTGAAGTTCATAGAGGGATTTTATATAGACCTCATAGGGGCTGTATTGTCTGCTACCAAATCGTGATGCCTCAAGAAGCTTAATAAGTTCATCCTTAAAATCCAGAGCCTCAGCCCAGAACTTCTCAAACCAGTTTTCTCTCACATATTGAGCCTTTGAAGCCAGAGAGACGGCATTAAGCTCCGTGTTATGGGTAAGCCCTGAAGGAGTAAAGTTTGAAGAGCCTACAACGACAAGTTCGTCAAATATATATGCCTTTCCGTGAAGAAACTCCTTCTCGTATAGTTTGACCTCTACATTGTCCTTTTTCAGAAACTCTATAAATTCCTTCACAAGAGAGTCTTTTTCTTTTGAAAGTTCAAAGCCTTCAACCTCTTCCCTTAGCATTCCGAGTAGCAAATCACCAAGGGTCTCGTTACTTTTGATCTCAGGTGCCCTGCCAAGAAGAAGGCGAAATCTCTTAATCCCCTGAATATTGTCCCTTATGAAGGCATAAGCCTGAATATTAAAGAATGCGGTGGCAATGTCCAGTTGTGTATCAGGTACCTCCTTCAGGACATCATTCAGGAAGGTGGCCAGTGCAATAGTGCTATTGTCAATTATTTTTTGGGGAATCATTTTTTATTAAATAAATCTTCATTTAGAAAAACTTAAAATGTTCCTCTTTTAATTCTTACGCCCTCTGGTGTAATAATAATTAGTTTTTCTGAAATATCTGTTTCTTTTATTTTTGTAAAGTAGTTTTTAAAAATTGAAAGAGTCTCATCTACAGAGCGTTTATAAATTTTTACAACAACAATTCCACCACATTTTGAGGATTAAAGCGAACCATCCTTGAAAAATCTTTATCCATTGTTACAATAACACAATTCTCTTTGCAGGCCAGTTGATATACCTCATCATCTGAAATACCTGACAACCCCATCCTTCTAATACTCAAAACTTCATGTCCTATTGAATTCAGATAATCAATAATAGGTTCGTAAAGATTTTCATCTGCAAGTATCTTCACCCTATTACACCTGCCTCTTCATCTGCAAGAACTGAGGCATAGAGCAGGCAAGCCCTTATATCTTCATCAGTGATATTTGGATATGCCTTTTTGATACCATCAAAACTTTCTCCTGCAGCAAGGAGATCAAGTATAATATGCACAGGTATTCTTGTGCCTTTTATACAGGGTTTTCCACTACAGATTGTCGGGTCACTAACTATACGCTCAATAACTTTGTCCATCTTAAAAACACCTCCTTTCTCTCACAACTATATTATTATAACACTACCTCACACACTCTTTGCCTTCTCAAACCTGTTATACGGTAGGGGTCAGGTCTTGCTTTTTGCTATTGGAAATTTATTTAGTGGATTAGTGGTATTAAAAAGGCAAAAGGCAAGACCTACCTCCCTCTCATGACCCGTGTTATGGGTAGAATATTATTGGAGCTACTTACTTAAGCAATAGCCTTTTCTTTAGGCTTTAATTCATAGAAAATTCCCTGAGGCTCTGTTATATGCTCAGAGGCATCAAGAATTTCTATAGAAACAATTTTCCCCTCTTTGCTATAGTCAACAATTATACCCTCTTTAATCTCATCACTCTCTGATATTTTATCTTCTCTGAAAATAATGTTTAATATATCTGTCTCAGAATCATATATTATTTTCATATTACTCTCCTTTTTTCCAGTACTTTTTAATTTTTGATGTTTTATATACAGTTATAACCTCAAAACTATCTCCTCTCTCAAAGCCTATAATTCTTAAAAGCATTTCCTTATTTTCAATTTTATCATAATATTTATTCTGTATTATAACACGACCCTTCTTAGATGGTAACTTTTGCTGGGGATTCCTGACAGCAAATTTTACATCCTCTTCTGAGATATTTCTTATTTTCAATTCAAATCTTGCATGATTCGTTAAAATTATATTCATTGTATATTTTTAGAATTTATGCCCTCCCGAGTTTTTAGTAAATTATAGCATAAGTTGTAATTTAAGCATACGGTTTTCGTTGTCTTTATATTGTATCTCTGCCTCATGGAAAACTTTTTCTGGCAAATTTTTGTCTATTTCCCTTACACCAAGCCTGTGTTGTAAATGAAGCAAGTATTTTACCCTCACACACTCCTCGTCTTCTTAAGCCTTCAATTTTTTCTTTTCAAGTTGATCCAGCAGATTGAGTATATCTTCTTTTGAAAGTCTAAAGGAAACTCCTCCAAATTTTTTTATCTTTTAAGTTTACTTTTTTATTAAATATTCTGCAATATTTCCTTTAGTTGTTTGTATCTCACAATTACAACATTTGAAACCTCATGCCCTAACTTTTTTCTTTTGAATGCCCCTTGTAAATACCGATTAATTCTTTCTGCTTCGTTATAGAATTCATCTCTTAAGGTAACAACCATGCCAACCTTACCCAAAAGAGAGGTGTTTATTATATTGCCCAGCATATGTTTTCCTTTGTTCGAATTTTCAATCTCTATAGTAATTAGGCAACGAGGATTTTCATTTAAATTTGCATTCTCTATCCCTAATTGATCAAAAAAAGTTCGATGCCGATCAAATGTCCTCTCAATTTCATATGTATGCACCCCCTCGTCTATATTAAACGGCCCAACTGCTATATCTGGTCTTGGAGCATAAACATCACCAATTTTCAGCCAATCTTGAGCACGAGCATTAGATCTCCATTCTGGATAAACATTTTCTTTCCCGAAGATGGCAGATAATAGTCTTTTTAGTTCTATTTGAACAGTTTTTGCGTTCAATTCTTACTCCTTTTATAAATTATGTTCGTAAATTGGCCTCCAATTATGATAAGCATAGTATTTGTTTAATTTATCACTATTAACATCTGATGATTCTTTCCAACCTAATACTGATAAAATACATCTCTCTACTATCCATTGAAGATGTTCTATTGCAATACTGAGATAGTCAATATATTCGAATCTTTTTCCATGAACTAGTTTGTTTCTTATTGTAGACAATGATATTTTTGAGTCCTTACCAAACACCGGCCAGAGGTCTGAATTGTCGATAGAATAATATTTACAAAACTCATTATAAAATAATTCTAACGATGGCTCATTAAGACGTGATAATTTTTTTACCATCAGTTCTCTATCTTTGGAATTTTGATCAGGATCTGGGCTAAAACAAAACTTTTCTATTTCTTTATTCAACTCTTTAGAAAATTTCCTCCATTGTGCACGACTAAGATGTCTACTTATTTCTTTGTATTCTGCAAAAATATTTAATAATGCTTCTAAAGCAATAAATAAAGATAAGAACTGAGATTCAGCAGTTTTATTTCTATAACCAATAAGATATATTATTGGCAGATAAAGGTCTATTTCTTTAGATTGTCGTTGTTCTATCCATTCTAGGCAATGCTGAAGAAAATTTTGTAATGATTTTCTTTCAATAAGTGGATCCTCAATATCAATTTGAGGATATACGATATTACATCTGATATAGTCAACTAATTCATTATCGATGATTGTTGCCCACCTTATCCAAACAGTTCTTTGTCGAGTGGCAAACGAAAGATACAATAATATATTGTCTATAGTTTCTATTATTGGTGATAAGTCTTCAACCGAAGACAATTTTGTTTCTAAGTTTTCTACTCTTAAAACATGATAAGCATAAGTAAAAGAGCCTTCTGTATTTTCAATTTTAATATCAATACTATCAAAATATTTATCAAAGATATAACTCATCCCATTTGAAGAGTTTAGTATAACTCTTGGTTTAGAATTAACCTTTACATCTCCAGTAAAATATCTTTCTATGCCACCATATGGTTGAAGTAATTTATTTTCAGTAATAACAAATAGAACTTCGTTGTTGTTTTTAAGTTCTTTTATCTTATGTCGTATAAAAATTTCATCTGGATATACTTTGATGACTTTATTCTCCCAATATGGAGCTAATAAAGTACTTTTAGCTCCGCTATTATATCCTTTAGTTATACTTATAGAACCAATCTTTTCTCCGATTAAATCTTCTAATTTCCCTTCTATTCTGAACTCAAAAAAATTAGAAAGTTTGGCATATTCACTGCTGTTAGATGGATAAAGATAACAAATAGAATTTTGTGCCTTATATTTATCTACAATTATTTTTGTTCTTACATTTTCTGCTATAAGTTTATCTTCTGAGTACACATTGGATAGAAAATATTTTTCTTCACAACCTAAAGGAAACATTCTAAATTCTTTGCTATTATCTTCCATTTCTTAAATACTCCTCGGTTTCTAAAGCTTATCCCCAAACAATAACATTAGCTATAAATTAGCATTTCTGTTATTACCTTAATCTAAGGCCAATCCCAAGTGCTTAATTTTAATCTATGTTTTAACCAGTATAAAGAAATAGTCTGCTATATGCGCCGAAACCTTTTAGCTCTTTAATGCTTGGCTCTTTTCCGACTGGAAATTTCATCACTTGAATAATTTTTGAAAGTCTTTCTCTTGCTTTTGCCACATTTCTTCTCCGTGTGTTTTTAGATTCAACAAGAAGCAATGACAGTTCAGATGAGTCAGAACAAATAGCAATTCCGTCAAGATCAGTAATGTCAGTGTTATCTTCTGTTTGTCTAACGATGATTTGGCTCGTTGTCAATAACACAGTACCTCTATGATTAATATCCTCCAAAGCCATAGCTAAGGTTTTTATCTCATGTAATCGATCCGGATCCATTCCACGAATTTCATACCACTTACAAAGCTCCCTTAAAAATTTTGCAGATTTCGTAGACCCTCTTTCAATAACCCAATAATCCTGATATAATGTATGAGAATTAGGAGTAAAAGTTATATTCTTTCCCCATAACTGCTTTAAAATAAAAAGAAGTAATTCTCTACAAGGTGCTTTAAATATTTTTCTATGAGGGTCTCTTCCACGTATTTTTAATCTTTTTCGATACAAATCTTGAAATGCAATAAGTCTCTGCATTATCTGTGAAAGGAGCCTTGGCATATTGTTAAAATTAATATTTTCATTGAATGCAAGAGTGATTCCCATCATCATTTGTTTAGGGTCACGCTCAATTGTACATATACAGCGAGAGTTAGGTAAACAACTATTCCATTCTTTTTCGAGTTCTAATGGCTTAATTGACTTGGTAACAGGAAGTGGACTCTCTCTTTCGTCGAACCAGAATCTTAAAAGATATTCTGAATTTTTTGGCCAATACTTTATCAATAAATTTTTCTGATCACGTAAAAAATCATATAACGTTTTTATTGAATATAATTTTTGACCTTCTTTCTTAATAATTTCTTCTACATACCTTGCTTGACGACCATAGGCGTACATAGACTTTGGAGCAAGATATAGATTCTCGGAGAGCAAATCTTGGAAAGAGTCGAGGGCTTTTGTTAAAGGTGATTCTTCAGCTAAAAATAACTCCTTAGCATGTTCTTCAAAATCAAATAAAAGTGGGCCAAGTTCAAATACCAACGGAATAGGACCATAGTGAGAGTCTAAGAATAAATAAGAAACCTGCCTTATTCTTCTGAAAAGAATCTTTAATTTCCTTCTACGCTCTATCCCTTGAGGAGGATCAAATTTGAAAAGTTTAAGAACATCGACTAACAATTTCGCTTCTGATTTGTGCTTTCGTTTAAGACGTTCGAGAAAAAAGAAAGCAATTAATTCATGTACTCTATAAATATCCTCATTTTCAAGTATGTTGTCAAATAGGTTTCTAATCTCTTCATCATTAGGCAAGCCAGTTTTAAATTTTCTTCTAAGATATTTATCTTTTTTTAAACTATTCAATAAAGCTCGCTCGGTAGCAAAGGTGCCTAATAAATGTCCTGCATTTAAAAGGAGCACCCAAACTTGAAGAATGTCTGCACCTGAAATATTTTTCCCTCTGATTTTTGGAGTATTATTAGACAAGCCTATCCCTTTTGGACCAAATCTATTTAAATGATCTACTATATAAAGTTGAGTTACAACATACTCCCACCTGGTATGATGTGCCCCCTCATATACACTTCGGATTATACCAAGTTGGGGATTATGCTTCATACGTTCTATATGCTTTCCTATATCGAGCAGTTGATATGCTATTTGTGCTGTTGGATAAAGATTTGCCGTTAATTTTCCTAATCGAGGAATCTGATACTCTATCACCTTCATGATTAGGCTCCATAGTGATTATTAAAATTGTCTATTATATTTTTCCCATAAATCTCTCAGAAATTCATAACCTCTTGAGACATAGGTGTTACATATTCCATCAGCATATTTTTTAGCATTTGAGTTGTAGAGAAACTCAACTATTGAACGTATATGCTTTTCGTCAAAGTCAGGGGTGAACACATCAAGCATCTTTAAGAAGATTTTTCCTATATATTTTGCTGACTCTACATTATCGCCTTTATCCTTGAGTTCATCCAGGTATTCAATAAAGAATGGCGAATTGTAATTAACGTGAACATATGGTGCTGAGAGCATTAGCCATTTAAAATTTTCTTCATTAATCTGTTGCAAAAGTACTGCTAATTTTGCTACATCCGAGAGAATCTTTTTATCATTTTCTTCAAGAGTAGTTTTATCTTTATATCTTTCATATAGCCATCTCCAGAATGCTATAATCTTCTCTCTGACCTCTTTATCCTCTTCAGAATCTTTGCTTAGATATCCTCTTTGCATCCAGAAGAAACTAATTATTTCACTAATCTGATCATGATTGAAACGGTCGAGTAGTTGTTTAAACAGACTATCTGGATTATCAATAGACTCATTTCCTCTGAGATAAGATAGAGAAATGTGCTGAACAATATATTCATTGTCATGTTCGTCTTTAAAATCATATTCAAGTCCATACTTGTAATGTGATCTCATTAGCTTATAAAGTTCGTCATAGACTTTTCCTGTTGAAAAATAACCAGCCATAAAGGCTTCCCAGTATTTACTGCCTTTTTCATCTTCAAGGTGTTCAATTTTCTCCTTCACCCATTCCTTGTCTAAGTAATAAAAGTTTGGCAGATAGCGGCCAAGATTTGTGAATCCTTCAATGAACTTTTTATTTAACAGTTCCTCATACTTCTTTTTATAGTTATCTGCCCATTTCTTTTCACTTGTAGTATCCTTTTTAACACGGGCTATACGCAGTGCAAGTAATATAAGAGCAGTTATAGTTTTTCCAAGAGGCGTGTTTAAGGTATATGTAACATAATCGATTGTTACATCGTCTTCTTCTGGCTTTAAATTATCTAAAATCAAGAAGATAATTCTTTCTGCCTTTTCAAAATACTCTTCAGAAAATGCCCATGAATCATCTCTTGTTCCGTCCCGGATAAGTTCTGCAATAATTCCAATTATCCATTTATGATCGGCTCCACCTAACCACTCACCTTTTTCAACAATAAACTTATCATTCCAGAAATCTTCTCTATCAATGTATTCCACAATGAATTGAAACAACTTTCCCCAATTAAAGAATACCTTATTTCTCCATGCCTCCAATATCCCATTTAGAATTTTATAGATATAAACAAATCCTGTATCTTTAAAAGGTGTAAAATCTTCAACAAACTTTTCAGGTCTTTCTTTTGTTACCTCATACAACATTTCAGCAAGACCACCAACAGTTGGCCCTTTCCAAGGGTCTTTAGTCTTAAACCTCACAAGATACTCTGCAAGGCTATTATTGGGCATTTTTATTATTTCCTCTTTTGACAGTGGAGATGTTCCATCCCCCCAGTGCGTCTCAATTTTCCCTATGGCAGAATGCAATGCTGCATCTGTGCCAGTTATTTTTTTCATCTCTTCATATAGTTTTTTGAACTCCTCGTCATGGGATAGGGCCTCATATATTTCCTGTTTATGGAGGGCAATATATTTTTCTCTGTCTTCTGCTGAAACATTAGAAGCAGCCTGTTTCGTGGCCTGTTCTATTTTTATTTTGAGTGTCTCTCTATGCTCGTCTAATCCTTTTATGTTTTTAAGTAAGTGTTTTAATTCATCTCCTAAATACAGAGTTTTTTCCAGTATAAGATCGCCAATATCAGTTTCTAAAGCCTCCCAGAACAAATCGCTGTAATCATCAGGAACCTGTCCTATAATAAAAAGTGCCATTTTGAGAAAGTAAAGATATTCTTTTTCGTTAAGAAAATCTCTTAAAATTTCTTTCGTAGTATCTGTATCACTTTTGGCCTTTGCAAGTAAAATTCTCTTCAGGATATAAGTAAGCATTTCTAACGGGTCTTTCAAAGCATATTCAGGCTCATCAGAGAAAGATGTATAAGTGCCGTCTTCTTTTCTTTCAAGTAGCATTCTTACTTTACTGACTAAATCATCTATAACATTCCGTGAACATTTTTGGTCGATTGTTTCTGCATGTGTGTCAAAGGCTTCTTTTAACCAAAATGGATCAACTACAAGTTTTACTCTCTTCTTCTCCTCTGAAGTTTCATGACCTTCTTTAGTTACCTGAACAGTTTTAATAGTGGTAATATGCTTAATAATTTGTTCAGCCTTCTTAATATCCTCTTGGTCATCGGTTAAAAACTTTGGCAATAATCTCTTTACAATTTCAGATCCCTGCAGAATTGTATCAAACTTTGAATCAAGCCAAACTGGAATCAAGTCTATAATATCCTGTGGTATTTTATCATTAGGCAAATTACAGAGGATCTTTACAAAATGCCACCAGGTTCTATAATTGTCTAAGATTTTACCATGCTTAACATGATAGTCTGTGACATTTTTGATAATTTCTAATAACCCTTCAATGTATTTTTCATTCCCGGGAATATTAACTTGCTCTGATACTCGTTCAAGATAGGGTAGAACATTCCATTCGGGAATAAAATAATAACCCCTCTCTTTAAGTTCATAAGGTTGTGTATCTGGATTAGGATTAAAATAGCCCCGCTTTTTTAACTCGTCAAACCACTTAACTTCTGATCTTTTTTTAAAAAATTTATTTTCATATACAGATTTTTTTTGAATCTTCTTAAGTAATTCTAATTCTTTTTCACTCAACATATTTACCTTCCTCTTCAATTTCTGAAATGATTTCATATGGACTGGGTCTACTCTTATCTATTGCTTTTGCTAAATTATCTAAAACTGAATTTATTTTCTCATAACCATATTCATCTATTATATAAGGGATAGGTGTTACACCGAATGATTTATAATAATCCTTTTCAAGATTAAATTTTGTTACTTCATGTGTGTATATAGGACTTAAAAGATAAGCAACGCATTCAGTATGATTAGGAAACTCTCTAATTTTATATACTCTTTCAATTATATCCCATTCATTTAATCCATAGCCCAAGAAAATAATGATACCTTTTATTTGATTAATTTTTGAGAACAATTTATTTAATAATTCGTTATTTTCACTATAATGAGATAGATATTTTTCTACAGGCAAAACACATTCTTGAATATGTTCGATAGTTCCATGCAAATAGATAATATTTCTATCCTTAAAGATGTTGTATTCGACCTGTCTAATTCTTTCCTGATCATGGGGAATCATACAATTGTAAATTTTAATATTTTCTCCTGCATCTTGGATTAATGAAACGTATTCCTTTAGTCCAAGATCTATATTAGTCGTTATATGTGTAGTTGCTTTAATTAAAAATATCTTTTTATAAATCTTTAAGGCCTTATCAGGATCTTTTATTGCTACAGAATCTTTTATCGCTTTTTCGTATATATTTAGACAATTACTATCGATACATTTTCTGTAACAAATACTAATGACTTTGCGTGGATTCGTACGTACATCTTTTAGCAAGATATCTTGTTCAGCATAGGTAAAAATGTTTGCTTCTCGAAGCTCTTGTACTAATTTAACAGCCATTTCATCCCAAAGAAGGCAACCGTATAATTTAGATACACCTGCCCCAATGAAAAAAATGATACTTTCATTTTCTGCTGCTTGATGTAAATCTGGAAAATCATCTCTCTGGAATTGGAGCATTCTATTAATTTCATCAATATAGAGAGTGCTTTTATATTTCATCTTCTCACACACTCCTCGCCTTCTCCAATCTACTCTTTACCAACTCACACACCGCCCAGTAGACCTCTTTTCGTTCTTCTTCTGTTAGCCCTAAGATGTCAAAAACGATGTCGTCCAGAGCCTTGCGGTATAGAAGAAGATTGGGCTTTTGTTTACAAATAAGACAATTTAGATCAATACCAAAATTAGTTTTAATCAATTCCATAAAAATGCTCAAAAAGGTTTCGTTCCCTATCGTTCCACTCTTGTAGATCTGAGAGTCTAAACACTCGTTTTGTCTTTCCGTCCTTTCCAAATACTTCTTTAAAAGAAATCTCTACTCTAATCGTATCCATATCTTTCAAGAGATTTGCCTCAAATAGGTATTTAAACCCTTTTCCACTTTGTAAGGGACGACCACGTGTATCTTCGTATAGTATTTGAGAACCACTATTTTGTTTTTCACCATATACCTTCCGCTTTATGTCAAGAGCGACACCTGGACCGTTATTTGTTACACAGATTAAGTATTTATCATCTTTTTTAATAGGTGTAATTTCGATTATAGGTTTCTGTATATCCCTACGCTGTTGTTGTAACTCTTTCAAATAAAAATATGTGATTACAGCAAGTATTAAAGTTGCTATGGCGGTTATGGCGCCTGAATTTTCATTAAACCAGTGCCAGTTCACCACAACCAAGAAAATAGCTACAGATAAGGCAATTAATATATATGCTTTCTTTGATTTGTCGTTGTTAAATACCATATATCTTTTCTACCTTTGTGTTTATTAGTTTTTGCACCTTTTGAAGTTCTTTCCATAGGAGTGCTTTTTCATTTTCCTCTTTTGTGCCATAGCGTCTTTTTTGAATTTCAATTGCCTGATCAACAAGGGTTTCTATTTCTTTCCGCTGGGATTCTGTGGGAATGATGACAGGAAAAAGTCTTATATCGTTGAGCTCAAAATGCATGGTATGGTTCAGATACTCATTTGCAAAATAAGATGCGAAAGAGGTATTGAGTATCCCTAAAAGATATTTGGGTGAAATATCTTTCTCATCAGGGAAAAAGGAATGTGCTGTATGGTCGTAGATTGAAGCAGACAAGATCCTTGCTTTTATTTCTGCTCCGCCAACATCTATATAAGTTATGCCTTCTTGGAAAAAGTGCTCATAGCCCTGCCATCTTGCTTTTGGTGACGAACTTAACCATTTAACACTATCTCTTGCCCAATTTATAAATCTATCTGGCGAAGACCAATAGATATTCTCAGCTTCTCCACCCCTTGTAAATGCTATCCATCTACCTTTATCCATCAGTTTCCTATATTCTTTCTCTACTCTTTCTTTCAAATTTTTATCCAGTCTTTTCAAATCCTCTGGCAGTTTTGGGAGTTTCCATAGGTCTTTGACATCTTTGTCAGATTCAGGAATCCCACCAAAGATGATTATCTTCCGCATAATATCTCTTATATCTTGCTTGAGGGCTTCAAGATATGACATCACATCAAAGACCTCTCTTTCTTTGATTATCTTGTAGATAAACCCTCTGGGAAAGCCGAGTCTTTTTTCTCCATATTTTTTTCTGAGTATATCCAGTGCATCGTTCCGTGAATATTCTCTTAGCAATTTCTGATAAGTTTCATAGATTTGGGGGACTTTTTTCTGCCATCTTCTTTCAAAATCTTTAAGTCTTTCTTCTATCCTCTTAGCTCCTTCTGTTCCTTCAAGAACAGCAAGAAATCTTCCATTATCTGCAGTTGCAAGTCCTTGACCCCCTTCAGTTATAAGCCCCAGCAGTGTAATATCGCCAGGTTTTAATGTTTTTAAATACTCCTCAATTTCTCTCTTATTTTTTTGTATATCTTTACTTGACCTTATCTTCTCCCACCATCTCTCATAGAGTTCAAATAACGGTGGCATGAATTTCTCATAGAGTTTCAAATTCTTCTGTGTAGGAGTAAAAAAGACCTTTTTAACTGCTTTTTTGTAAAGTTCCAGTGGAACTCGGAACTGACCTATATCAGCATATCGGTTATATAAGACCTCTATTTCCTTATCAGCCAATCTTACAGGAATCTGTGTATCATAGCTCTCTATTTCCTTTAACTCTTCAAACACAATAAGTTTATCTTCCCAGTCTTCATTTTCATTTCCGCTAATTTCTCTGGCATCTATGAATGTAAAATTATAGTTCGAAAGAGATTCCTTCTGCACAATGTAGATAGCAGTATTAACAGTTGCCTCAAAGGCTTTGGGAGTAAGAATGATTCTCTGGATGCGATAGTTCTGCAAAAGCTCTCGCATTCGCTCCTTCCATGATAAAGTAAGATATGTATCTGAAGTAATGAAAGAAACTACTCCTTTCGGACGAGCAAGTTCAAGAGCACGGAAAGTAAAATGAACATAAAGGTCATCCACATAGCCGTAATGAAGTTTAAGGTCATCCCTGTAAGGAATGTCTGAGAGTTTCTGGGTTCTTACATACGGCGGATTTGCAATTATAATATCGAAGCCATTCTTTTCTGTAAAAACCTCGGCAAAATGAACTTGAGGAAGAAAAAAAGGCTTTGTTCTGGTCTTTTTAATTTCTGAGAGAAAATCGCTTGCCTGAGAAGCCTCTTTTATCAATTTCTCCATTTTTTTCTTTTCAGAGGCAGGTATCTCTATTCTTGCCTGACTATATTTAGCACCGAGCTCAATAGCCTGCTTTGTTTTCAATTCTGCTTCTGAAGAAAGCCCCTTTTCTATCAATCTCCATTCTATATCCTCCAGTTTTTGACGGATTGAATTTTTCTTTTCAGGGTCCATCTCGTCCAGAAGTTTATCTTTCAGTCTTCTGAATTCTGTAATGAGTTTTTGGGGTTCGTCTTCAATAAGAGATTGCTGAAACTGTTCTTTCTCAAGTAACTTCTTCCCTTTAAAACTCTCTATAAGACTGTTCCCCACTGCCAGTTTATAATCGAGGTTTGGTAGCGGTTCTACATTTTCGAGTTCCTCATCTACTACAAGGGATAACCAGAGTCGGAGCTTCGCTATCTCAATGGCTTCTGACTCGATATCAATACCATAGAGATTGGCTTTTATGATTTCTCGTTTAAGTTGTGCAGGTGTTATTTTTATCGACAGTTTCTGGGCTAGATGACTTTTGAGTCTGATGATCTCTTGCATCATTCCCACTAAGAACGCTCCCGAACCAACGGCGGGGTCAAGAACACAGACTTTGTCCAATGCTTCATAGAGAATCTTTGCTTCGTTAATAGAGAGCTCTTTAGTTTTTTCTTCCTCTACAAGTTTTAATATCTTAAATCTTGGTATATTAGAAACGGTGCATAAATATTCCTTAAGACTTTCTCTACACATATAGTGGACGATGGGGCGTGGAGTATAGAAGGTTCCTTTCTTGCCACGTTCATACTCAGGAAGCATACTCTCAAAAATTCTGCCTAACATCTCAGGATTAACAGCTACTTCAACTTCGAGCGGCAACTCCTCAGATATTGTAAAGTTATAAGAATTCAAAAAGTTGAGAATTTTTTCTATAGTGTCATCAGGAATGTAAATAAACTCTTCGTAATCCTTTTCAAAAAGACCACCATTAAGAAAAGGTATTCTTCCAAAAGCAGATTGATCTCCAGGTCTTTTTTTGTTAAGGGTGGCAAAAAACAAAGGTTCCAGAACATTCTGGTAAAAATTCTTTCCGTTACTTTTTGCCTTTTCAAACCAATGCGGTATAAATTTCTGATCGCCTGCTAACCATCCTTTCTTTTGAAGGAAATATAAGAACATGAGCCGTCCCAAAAATCTTTGGGCAAACGCATAGAGTTTCTCTTGGTCATAGAATTGTTTGATACCCTTATTATTCTCTTTCAGTGACTCCGTAAGAATATCAAAGTGAGTCTTGTATTCAGCAAAGAATTTCTTTGTCACCTTCTGGACGCTAAATGCATCCTTCCACCTGTGCCAGATGTCCCTCCAGTTCTCTTCATCACCTGTGAGGGCAAGATTGGATATTGTAAGAAGGTCTGTATAATAGGGATTTTCCCTGTCAAAGATGAGTTTTGTGATTTTGAGTTTGTGTTTACCTTCAGTTACACGCTCAAATTCAGGAAAGACAAAGGTGTATTCTTGATAATCAGATGACAGGATAAGCAGAAACCTAAGATATCTATCTGAAAGACGCTTTGTGAGGTATTTGACAAGAGGTATTGCAAGAGACCTGGTCTCAATCAGAAATATCTGTAATTTACCATCATCGTTAAAGATAGTATAGATATCTCTTACCTTCTCCCGCTCTTCTTTTGCAAATTCAAACTCCGATATCTTTCTTTTGTATGAAGGGTCGAGAACCTTATCCTCAGGATATCCCAGCCCCCTGAAAAGCTCATAGATCTTTTCAGGGGAGTCCATTTGCGGGATAAAATCCTGTATGAAAGCTTTAATATTCATATGAGAAAATATTAAATCTTTTATACTAATTAATTCAATTTGAATTTATATTTCTTTTAGCTCGTTCGTATAATTTCTCAAACAACTCTCCATGTGTCCATCTGCCAGTAATAATTGCTCTGTAATGTACCTTTTTGTATTTCCTTAATGGACGGAGTATGATCTCTTCTGGAAGTTTAAACTTATACCTTTACTTAGTGAGACAAGAATTTTTCTCAGATAAGGAACATAGCTCTTAAGTGTTTTCTGATATTC
>Ga0256830_1001353_pt1 | contig 17503 bp, 17 predicted proteins | sample 128326metaG_FD_190537 | JGI IMG/M metagenome (GOLD analysis project Ga0256830, IMG submission 190537) | Hydrothermal vent microbial communities from Lau Basin, Pacific Ocean - 128-326 | ecosystem: Environmental > Aquatic > Marine > Hydrothermal vents | place: Pacific Ocean: Lau Basin | collected... | reverse complement strand
AGAGGATGGATACGATCTCTGGTCAGGGAAATCGGCGCCGCGCGCCCCAGTATGATTCCTATTGTCAACGCGATGGTACTTGTGGGTAACAGTATGTCGAGTGGAATCACGGTTGATAGGCTTAAGAAGGAAGTGCGTGACGCCATTGATGAATTGGAAGAGCGGATTGAGACGGCCCTCGATAAAATAGTAGCCCACGGGTTGCGCTATTTTCGAACACAAAAATTCCGCTGTGTATTGACGCATTCATCCGGTTCGACCGTAAAGGCCCTGCTGCTTGCCGCCGCCGAGGAAAACCTGATTCAACAGGTAATTGTTACCGAATCACGCCCCTTGTATGAAGGAGTAGACCTGGCCCGGGAATTGTCGTCGGTTGTGGAGGTGATATTAATTACCGAGGCCCAGATTGCTCAGTCAATGACGCAGTGTGACGCGGTGGTCCTGGGGGTGGATGCAATCGGAAAAGACCTGGGTTTTATCAATAAAGTAGGCAGCCGGCTGGTTGCCCTCAGTGCCGGAGAACTTCGTAAACCGGTGATATTCGCCGGAGAAACCATAAAGATTCACCCCACCCTGAAAGCAGCCGAAATTCCTTTGGAAGAGGCTCCTCCGGAAGAATTGGGACACGATCTCCCGGAACGAATAAAAATACGGAATGTTTACTTTGAAACGGTTGAACGAAAACTGGTGGATGTTTGGATTTCTGAAGAAGGAATCCATCACCCCAATAAATAACGATCTAACATTTCTCACTTCGATATCCGCGCAATTTTTACTATTGAAATTGACTTGAATGTAGTTGTTTAAAAGGATATGGTATTAAGCATTATGGTGGATTTGATTCGTACTTTTCTTAGCGTAAGAAAAGTACCAAAAGAAGCAGTCGCTGTGCCCCGATTTAAATCGGGGCAAGGCGACAAGATATCATGAAATACCAAGTTAAACCATTTTTTGAAAAAACCATTGATCGATATTGTACAACCCTATTCTAAACAATACTATAGGAAGGCTAATATTCATGAGAAATGTTAGTAACGATTATAACAATTATATGGACATATAAAGCATATGCTCGGATAAATAACATGTATTCTTCATTTTCAACGACCCTTATTGGAGTTTCACGTTTTCCCGACATTCACTTCGCTCTGTCGGGATCTCCACTACGTTACGACACGCATTCCGCCGGCGCCTGTATCTTAGCCTTAGTGAATACCTGGAAATGAGGAATACAAATAGCATAATAACGATCCTATTTTGATTATCAGGACCAAAATGGAGCGACAATGAAGAGAGGAATTGTGAAAGAATACGACCCGAATCGGGGGTTTGGTTTCATCCAGGATGAAAACGGGGACGATTATTTTGTCCACGTAAGCGGACTGCGGCCCCATTTGCAGCAGCGCGGTCTCCGCCCCGGACAACGGGTGTTGTTTGATGTCGATTTTGATGTAAAGGGTGACCGGGCAATCAATGTCCGTCCGGAATAGTTTTTATCTTATCAACCCGTGAATAAACCGGCACGCAAGTGTGGGCCTTATTTTGAGGTGGAAGCGGACTCAAACGATTCCGCGAATGCCAGGCGCTCCCCGATGGGGGGATGGGAATAATAGAGCCATTTTATCCACCGGGAAGGATAGGCGTTGGATAAATTGCGGTTTGCCAGGCCGGCCATGGCCGATTTGAACGCGGCGGGACCGGGAATCAGCTCCAGGGCGATTCGATCGGCCTGACGTTCAAAAAACCGTGACAGCGTCAGGTTTAAGGGGCCGAATAAAAACCCGGAGATAAAACCCATCGTCAGGGCCAGGATGGGGAACAGGGTAAGATTCCAGCGCACCGATTCAAGAAAATGTGGGAAGTTGGCTCTCATGAACCAGTCCAGAATCCAAAAGACAATCAGTTGCTGTATGGTGCCAAGGGCAATATTTTTCCAGATATGAGCATGTCGGTAATGGCCCACTTCATGGGCAATCACCGATTCGATTTCCGGAACGGTCATGTTGTCCAACAGATTATCCGCCAGGACCACGCGCCGCGTCTTACCCAATCCCGCTAAAAAGGCATTTTCTTTTTTGGTTTGGCGGCTCATGTCCTGTTTAAAGAAGCCGCCGGGCTTTAAACCCGCTTTTTGTAATATTTGCGTTAACCGGGAGGTCAGTTCCTCGTCATCAATGGGGTCGTATTTATTAAAGATGGGTAGGATAAGCACCGGAAATAAAGTCGCGAAAATGACACCAACCACGGCGATTCCCAGACCGGCGATTAACCACCAGTAATCGGGATACCGGGCCATGACCCAGTAAAGCAATCCGATTAAAAGCGGCATCAGGATCAGACTTACCAGGAAAGATTTAAGTTGATCGAGGGCCCAGGTTTTGTGTGTATAGTTTGAGAAATTCCAGCGGTGTTCATGGATGTAGGATTGAATATAGGTCAACGGCAGACCGACAATCGTGGCCAGGGTTTGGAAAACAAAAATATAGATAATGAAGGTCCGGAGGACCGATTGATCGTTCAGGTTGGCCAGCCGATAACTGAAACCACTGTAATAGAAGGTCAACAGAAAAACCAGTGAAATACCGGATCCGATAAGGCCCAGGATTCGCTTTTCCTTTTCGTATTGCCGGGCCTGGTTTTGTTTTTCGGCATCCAGTAAGGGGTGTATTTGCGGCTTTTTACTCATAAGACATCGTTGTGGACCGGGCGGGGGATTAATTGAATCCCACGAACGCCGGGTTGTGCGGTATCATGGTTTATCGATGAAATTTTGATGTTGGAAGACACGATTCCGATTACGAATCATCTGCTGTTTCCGCATCGCGACTCACAAAGTCCCTGATCAAGCTCATGGCGCGAACCGGAATTTTATGATTCGCGGGATAGGTCTCCATCCGGACCGGATTCCCCAACTCCTGCAAAAAGCGTAATGTATTGTTAGCGGCCTCGGGTTTGACAATGGTGTCCCGTTCACCGTGCATGATAAGTACCGGGGTGGAGCGGCCGGGTTGGGTGGCGGAACGTTTTAATCGTTCGGGGAATTTAACGAAACCGGCGATGGGGACAATTCCTCCCAGGGTATATGGCAACCGCAGGGCATATTCCATCGCCAGGCTGGCGCCTTGCGAAAATCCGACCATGTAAATTGCTTCGGGAGGAAAGCCCTCCGCCCGAATTTTATCCAGGAGGGAATCCAGTAAGTCGAATGTCGCTTTGTATTCCCACCCCTCTTCATCCGATCCACGGAACCATGAATAACCCGTCCCCTGGTCCACAGGGTACGGCGCCCGGGGGAAATACCACTTGGCGTTCCTGAGATTCACACCAATGGCCACGGGACGGAGAGAATGTTCGTCCCCGGTCCAGCCATGTAGACCGATAACGGCTTTGGTCGGGTTTTTATCCCGTTGGTAAGTTTTCAAAATCATTGTCGGATTGAAGTGAACAGACCGGAAAATTACAACGAAAAGAAAATTGTCAGGGCTTTTTTATGGAAGTCGCGGATTTGGGGAATGCCGTTTCCACTACAATGTAAATATTCATCGGGAACGAACCGCTTGACCCTTATTTTCCCCACGGAATTTGATTGTGGGAAAAATTCTCTATCGCCTGATTTGGGCTTGAATATATCGAATCAATTTCCCAATTCGTACTGATCGCAACAGCAATTATCCACGATGTCTACGGATTCAAGATCGAACTCATCTTCGGTCAGGAATTTATAACGAATACAGGCGTCGAGGGTAATTCCCTCAATACCGCCTAATTGTGTCAGGTCTTCCTGTGTGACCCGTTTGTACAGATACCCGCCGGTCAACCCGCCCCCGCAATCGGAACATTCCGTGGTTTTGTTGCATCCGCTGTTTGTGGATAAAAATAACAGCAGGACAGCAAGCGGCAGGATTCCGGCAATGGTTTTATACGGAATATTATTCATAATTGCTCCTTTACTAATATTGTTTTCGCTGATTTTCAAAAGCTTCCATTCGTTGTTCGAAATCCTTTTCATCCCGGGCCTGAAGCAGGGGACTGATTTTGATGTTTTCCCGGATGGTAATTGTCGGTTGTGGTCCGTAATCATGTCCCGGATAAATGATGGTGGAAGGGGGAAGTACGAGTAACTTTTTGTACACGGAGTTGTAAAGTTGGCTGATATTGCTTCCCGCGCTAATGGTTCTGCCGGTACGTCCGACAAACAGGGTGTCGCCGGTGAACAGGGCGTCTCCGATTCTAAAGCAAAGTGAATCATAATAATGGCCGGGTGTATGGAGAATGCGGATTTCCAGCCCTCCGATCGTAATGAGATCGCCGTCTTTCACCGGGTAAATTTTCCGGCCCGGAATTCGATTCGCGGAGCCGGCAAAGATAACGACGCTTATTTCGGGAAATTTTTCCGTGTACTCCGCTAAATAGGCGATGTGATCACCGTGAGTATGGGTAATCAGAATGGCCTTGGGATTGGTGTTCAGGGATGGTTGGACGATTTCCAGGGGTACGGCGGCATCGATCATTACTTGGGTTTCCGCCCGTCCGTTATTTACGACATAGGTAAAATTATTATCGTATCCACCGCGGAAAGATTGAATATTTATTTCGGTATTGTGCATGAATGATTGAATTAACCTGATTATAAACGGTTTGTATTTTATCTTTTACCCGCAATAAATGCACTATTTAAGTCCGTTTGATGGAAAAAAATTAAAGGAAATTTAGTGGTGCTATTAAGGATGGAACTTCAGTAAGGAGGAACAGAACATGAAACAAGTGGGATTATACCTCATATTTGGCGGTGTCATTATTTTCGTCTTGGCTTTTATAAAATCGATTTTAACTTTTCTGGCTCAACATCCGATTTTAGGATTGGCCTTGGTGGCAATCGTGACTGGAGTTGCTCTGTTGTTATATAGTGTGTACCAGGAAACCGCCAGGAATAAATAAATCGTGGTCGCCTAAAAAAAGCACAAAAATCAGTTGAAGTCCTTGCCACCGAAACGATAGATTGTCCCGATGCGGAACTATTGGTTTTGAACACGGTTGCAGGAAGACATAATATGCGACCACACACTAAGATAATCATCATGGTAAGCAGGTAATTGAATTTCCGGCGCATTATTTACTTTACATAAAATTCTTTTACCCCTGCCATTCAATAAGAAAGGTATTTTCATGAAATACAAAGCAATTTTGCTTTTTGTGTTGTTCTATTTTGCCTGTTCTGACAGCGGACAGAAACAGGCGGTAACGAACCTTGGATCACAAAAAGACTCCTTAAGTTATAGTATCGGGATGGATTTTGCCACGCGGTATAAAGCTGAGTCGATAGATATTGATCCGGAAATTTTTTCTCAGGGGTTGAAAGATGCCTACTATGATCGCGATTTGCTCCTGACTGCGGATGAATCACAAGCGGTTATTCAGGAATTCCAACGTCAGTTACGCGTTCAAAAACAGGAAGAAGCCAAGCAGGAAGCGGAAAAAAATAAGGCTACCGGCGAGGCCTTTTTGAAAGAGAACGCCAGGAAAAAAGGCGTTGTTACCCTGGACAGCGGGCTCCAATATAAAATCATTCGTGAAGGGGATGGCCAGCGTCCAAAAGCAACCGACGAGGTCACCGTGCATTATAAAGGTTCCCTCATTGACGGTACCGTCTTTGATAGTTCCTATGAGCGCGGAGAACCGGTAACATTTACCCTGAACCGGGTAATCCGGGGGTGGACCGAAGCGTTGCAACTGATGCCGGTGGGCAGCAAATGGGAACTATATATCCCCTCTGATCTTGCCTACGGCGAACGTCAGGCAGGGCCCACGATCGGTCCCAACAGTACGCTTATTTTTGAAGTTGAATTATTGGGAATAAAATAGAAATATTTTAAACCGTTTCCCCGGCAACTCCGGGTTGCCGGGGAAATTTTATCAAACATGATTATGGTGTCTTTGCCTGTTTCATGGTTGGCATGGGTAACGGAACGCAATTCGGCTTGTCATAATATATCCGCCGGGCGCCGTTTCCCGTGAGATGTTCAAATGGTTTTTAGCGGAACGGGTTACGGTTTCCGATTCCGTTATCGTTCCGAACGGTACTCCCCGATTATTTCGGAAATGATGCTTACGGCTATTTCCGGAACGGTTTTGGAATGAATGTCCAGCCCAACGGGGGCATGCACTTTGCGGATACTCTTGGGGGGGAATTCTTCCGCCAACAGGGCTTCCGACAAAATTTGCCATTTCCGGCGACTGCTCATTAATCCGATGTAGGCCACCTCCTTTTTCAGGAGATCACGCAGAAGAACCAGGTCGTGCTGGTGACCGCGCGTGGCGATTAAAACGAAATCCTGCGGCGCAATAGGAGCCTCATCGATTATCCGATCGAAAGATTCGGTGGGGAATAGTGTCGCCTCCGGGAATCGTTCCGGACTTGAAAGTTCGCGACGGTCATCGTAAACAATTACCTCCAAATCGATAAAATGGGCCAATTCCGCCACCGCTTTGCCTATGTGACCGGCGCCAAACAGGTGCAGAACCGGAGGAGGTGCAAGGGGTTGCACCAGGTAGAACGCGGAATCCAGGTCGACCGATACCGCCTTGCGACGATCACGGGCCTTGCGAATGGCAGCCAACACCCGTTCCGGCAGGGAGTGTTTGCCGGTCCCGGGTTCAACGCGAAACCGGTCGCTTCTTAGAGGTTCCCCCCGCTCTACGCAGGTGACGATGATGCTTTGTCCGGTCGGTTCCGGGGAGTGAAGCGAACGCAGAAACGATTGTATTTCCGGCGTGAACGGTTCCACCAGAATTTTGGTGTAACCACCGCAGATACTTCCCGGGGCCATGGCTTTTGAATAATTCAGATCGAATTCCTGAAAAACGGGTTGGCGGGATTGGAGCACCTTTTTTGCCAGTTCGATCACCGCGTATTCCATGTTCCCGCCGCCGATGGTGCCGATCGTATTTCCATCAGCCAATACCAACATGAGAGGAAAATCCTTGCGGGGTACCGATCCTTTCCATTCCAGTTGGGAACAGAGTGCCGCCGGTTGTCTGAAATCGTATTCCAACAGCGCTTTGTGCAAACTTTTTTCCATGTTATTTCCGTTACGTGTTGTGCCCGGCTTTGGAATTTAAATGAATCAGGATTGCCTCCAGTACGCCCCGGCCCACCAAACGCGATTTATCGGAGATGGTTCGGAAGTCGACGTCGGATCCGCGTGGATCAATGTCGGCGATTTTCAACCCTTTCCGAACCGGTACCAAAGGGGAAATCAGTCCTCTGACCAGGCCCGTAAGAGGCGCCTGGATAACGGTTTTTTTATCGATTGTTCCGAGTGCGTCACCCCTGGTGATCCGGGAACCGATTTCCAGATTCCACTCGATATTGCCGCTTGCAGGGGCGTAGATTACCCGCCGGATGGTTTCGCCGCCCAGAACCCCCGGGATTCCGGTGTTTTCCCGGGGGCTTCCGTTCCGGATTATTTTCCCCAAGTCGTGACCACGGTGAGTTTCGATAACGACGTCGCAATTTTCTCCCGCCGTGAACCCCGGTCCCAAACCGATTACAAAAGTATTTTTATCACACGGGTTTGCGACTACTTTTTTTAACATTCGGGCATCCACATAAACGTGAGGCTTTACTTTACGCGGGACAATCCGGTCGTCAATCACGATGGGGATGTGCCCTTCAGCCTGAATGCGGGCCATCTTCTCCGGGTCGCATTTGACGGCCTTTACGTCTTCCACTTCCATTGCCCCGGTGATCAGGGCGTCGCTGAAGGTTACCGTACGCCGGATCGCCAGGGGCGGCAATAAATCGGACAGGATGGTGGGAAATCCGGATTGGTGAAGGATGTGCGCCGTTGCGCTTCCCAGTTCGCCGGCTCCCCGGACCCAAACGTTTATGTGGCTGAACAAAGGGATGACTCTCTCCGCATGATTATTGAAATTAACTCAAAATATTTATTGGAATTGAAAAATTCGGGATCATTATTCCGGCGGACCGCCGTCATGGTCGCCGTGATCGGCGGAATGATAAAATCCTTTCCGCACACTACCGTAAAAGACGGGGCGCCCGGAGGTTCCGGCGATCGATGAGGCCAACCGTCGCGCTTTTTCGGGGAACGTATCGGCCTTGTTGATAAAATAAATCCGATCGACCGACGGAGGGATTTTACGAAGGTACCCTTTTTCGGAAGTAACGACGCGGGTAATAAACGGCACCGATAAAACGGAATCCGGGGAGCAATTCCAATGCGCCGAAAACAGCTCCGGACGGTGAACCCTCCCGTCGGAAAGTTTCGTGTTTACCACATCGGCTCCCACAACAATGATGGCTTTGTCGGTGAAAGAGGGGATGGATGGGTCGTGATCGGTATGTATTTTCAGGGAACGCTTCCGCGCACCATCGCACTCGAAGAGACATACGTCCGCCTGTCGCCAAAATAGCCGTAATTTTTCCTCCGAAATTCCAATGTATTTTTTACGCTCAATTACCGATTGCATGAGCATTACCGGGTTCATCGTTTCAAAAAGCGCTTCCGGTTTATCATGTTCAATTTGATCCAGCAGGACGGCATTTTGATTTTCGCGATAACCGGATTTTGTCAGGGATGTCAATAGTACTTTTCGGTAGTAGCAGGCCAGCTCTTCCCCGATCCGGTACAATAAGCTTGTTTTTCCGCCGGCGCCGAAAATGGCGATGCAGGCGCCATGAGCGTCGGCAGCGTCTTTGTAAAGCAGGTTGAAGAAATTCATAGGCAAATATAGTAACCGTACCGGGAAAAATTGAAAGTTGAAATTGAGGATTGACTTAACGGAAAGCCGCCGCGCTTACAGAGGCCCATGAAGAGGCGGAGTAAGGAATTATTTTACAGCTTTTTGACGATTCAAATTTGAAATAATCATATACCTTTCCCCGGTCGTTGTCCTGATTTTTTCATGTGCGCCCGGTGGCTTTCGCACTTTGCCGATTGACAAATTTGAATTTTCACTGTATTGTTAACGAAATCCAGGAACCATAAAACGATGATCAAACAAATCGATTCCGTATCCGGAAATATTGTGGACGTAATCAACCGGCGGATTTTCCCCGGGACAATCCGGATTGCCGGGGACAGGATTGTCGAGATTACTGAAGACCGTAAGACCTATGCGAATTACATCATACCGGGACTGATCGACGCTCATATCCACATTGAGAGTTCCCTGTTGATCCCCTCGGAATTTGCCCGGCTGGCGTCGGTTCACGGAACCGTTGCCACGGTTTCGGATCCCCATGAAATCGGAAATGTGCTGGGTATCGAAGGGGTGCGTTTTATGTTGGAAAACGCGAAAACGGTTCCTTTCAAATTTTATTTCGGCGCGCCCTCCTGTGTGCCGGCAACTCCTTTTGAAACGGCAGGCGGGGAGATCGGTCTGGCCGAAATAGAAACTCTTTTTAAGAATGACGAAACCAGGTTTTTAAGCGAAATGATGAATGTCCCCGGTGTTTTGAACCGGTTGCCGGAAGTGATGGAAAAACTCGAGCTTGCCAAACGATACCACAAGAAGATTGACGGACACGCGCCGGCTTTACGGGGAGTGGATGCTCAAACCTATATTCAAGCCGGGATCACCACCGACCATGAATGCATTTCCCTGGCGGAGGCGGAGGAAAAAATCCGGTACGGAATGTATATTCAAATCCGGGAAGGATCGGCGGCAAAGAATTTCGATGAACTCTATCCGCTCATGGAAACATATCCGGATAAGTGCATGTTATGCAGCGATGATAAACATCCCGACGACCTGGAACAGGGACATATCAATGATATGGTGAAAAAAGCCCTCCGGTCAGGAATGGATACATTCAATGTGTTACGTAGCGCCTGCGTCAATCCGGTGAAGCATTATGATTTGGACGTGGGGCTGTTGCAACCGAATGACTCCGCCGATTTTGTCGTCATCGATAATTTTGAACAATTTACCATTCTGCAAACGGTGGTGGACGGCAAATTGATCGCGGAAGCGGGAGAGACATTGATCCCGTCGGTTGAAGCGCCGACGATCAATCGCTTTCGCGTTAATGAAAAAACACCGGCCGCTTTTGCCGTGGAACCGGCCGGCAGCCGGATTAAAGTTATGGAGGTTATTGAGGGACAGTTGGTGACCGGAGTTGGTGTTGAGATTCCTAAAATAGAGAAGAATAACCTAGTTTCGGACGTGGAGCGTGATTTGTTGAAAATAACGGTTGTAAACCGGTACCGGGATGAAGCGCCGGCCGTCGGGTTTATCCGGAATTTCGGATTAAAGAAAGGCGCCGTTGCCTCATCGGTGGCCCATGATTCGCATAATATTGTCGCTGTCGGTGTTTCCGATGAACCGATTTGTCGGGCGGTGAACCTGATAGTAAAGAACCGGGGGGGACTGTGCGTTGTTTCGGACACAACGGAAACGGTACTTCCCTTGCCCGTCGCCGGGCTTATGTCGGCGGAAGACGGGTTCGGGATCGCGCAGCGCTACGCGGAACTGGACCGAGCGGCTAAAGCCCTGGGTACCCAATTGCGGGCGCCCTTTATGACCTTATCTTTCATGGCGCTCCTGGTTATTCCCAAATTGAAACTGAGCGATCAAGGTCTGTTTGACGGGGAAAAATTCGAATTCACTTCCCTTTTGGTGTGATCCGGTTTTTCACCGCAGAAGCGAAGGGATTTTAGGATTTTGTAACAGGAACCGGGGATTGGGAGCTAAGGGTTGGGAGTTGCCAATCGTCGATTATCAATCATTCCGTACCTCGTGGTGTATAACCGCAGGGGCGCCCTGATACACTCCTTCGTCATTAACAGCCTACGTTGGCACTACGGCCGACAGGCAGGGCAGGCAGAGGTCGCAAAAGGAAAAATTATCGATTTTTTGTAATCGGTCAGGTTTGTCGAAAGTCCGAAGGTCAAAAAGTCTGAAGGTCGGATTGAGTCTCGATATTTGATCCTTCATGCTCTTTGTGTCGTGATGAATATCGGAGTTTTGCTTGGTTGTTGTATAATCCGGGTTGAATAGAACGACAGGATTCCATAACGTTAGACGCGATGAATCAAAGACAGATTTGCCAATTTGGAGCTATTTCCATCGGAATGAATTACAATACTGACAATGGCGGGTAAATTGGATCAAATTGGCAAATCCCTCCCGCGCGTCGATGCTCCCGCTAAAGTGACCGGGGAAACGCAATTCCTGACCGACATGACTGTCGACCGGATGATTTTTGCCTATCCGGTGTTTTCAACCATCCCTTTCGGTCGGATACGGGGAATTGATTTGAAGAAAGCCCAGGCGGTTGAGGGGTACATCGATTCAATCCTTGGCGATCAGGTTCCGGGCGACAATCAGGTGGGAGTAATCATCGAGGATCAACCGTTGTTTGCAACGGAAATTGTCCGGTACGTAGGGGATACTATCAGTCTGGTTGTCGCCGAATCTCCGTCCGCCGCCCGGAAGGCCGCCTCACTTGTGGGGGTGGAATACGAAGTGTTCACACCGATCCTGGGAATCGAAGAGAGCAAGTCGGCCACCGATCGGTTTATTCATGAAACCAACATTGCCTGCCGGCATCAGACCAACAAAGGTGACGTCGTCGCGGGTTTCAATAAATCCGATATTATTATCGAAGCGGATTTCGAAACACCCTACCAGGAGCACTATTACCTGGAACCACAGGGGTGCATCGCCATCCCTGAAGAAGACGACAGAGTGACCATTTACGGTTCCCTTCAATGTCCTTTTTATGTCCGGAAAGCGGTGGCGAAGTGTTTGGGCATTTCCTACAGCAAAGTCCGGGTGATTCAGGCGCCCACGGGCGGCGCTTTTGGCGGAAAAGAGGATGTCCCTTCCGAAATCTGCGCCCGAACGGCATTGGCCGCCCGCACTACCGGTCGGCCGGTGAAAATGGTGTACCGTCGCCGCGATGACGTGCAATTAACCAGTAAGCGTCATCCGTTCAGGATGCATTATAAGGTGGGTGTCCGTAGAGACGGGAAGTTGCTGGCGGCCGAAATCACGCTGGAGGAAAATGCCGGGGCTTACGCCACCTTATCCACGGTTGTTTCATATCGGGCCACAATGCAGGCCATGGGACCTTACGTAATTCCCAATATTAAAGTTCGTTCAACAGCATATTACACGAATCTGCCCCCAGCCGGTGCCTTCCGCGGATTCGGATCCCCCCAGGCCACTTTCGGTCATGAACGGATGATGGATATCATTGCCGCGCGGCTGAACCTCGATCCGGTTGAACTGCGACTGAAGAATGTTCTCCGGGCCGGCGACACAACGCTCACCGGTCAGCGAATCGACCACAGCGTGGGCGCCCGGGAAACCATTTTGAAAGTGCGTGAGGCATCGCAATGGGATCAGCGGCGGAAAGAGCTCACTCCCGGTCCCCGTTATCTTCACGGACTTGGGATAGCGGCCTGCCATTACGGTAATTGTCTTGGCGCGGCGGGTTGGTCGCTGGACGGAGCCGCCGCCCGGATTCAGATCCTGAGGGATGGTTCGGTGACCGTGGCCTTTGGATTGGTGGAAATGGGGCAGGGCGCGCTGACGGTAATCACCCAAATGACGGCCGAAACGCTGGGCGTCAGTCCGGAACGGATAGTGGTTCTACCGACGGACAGCCTGAACGTCCCGGACAGCGGCCCCTCCGTGGCCAGCCGCAATGTAGTCATGACCGGCAACGCCATCCGGGAAGCGGCAAGGAAACTGAACCCTGTTTTGCTGTCAGCGGCCGGAGAGTTGCTGGAATGTCCTCCCGAACGAATTACCATAAAGAACGATTTGGTGACGGATAATGCCAACGGCAATGCACTACAATTCCCCGAATTGGCCGAACACCTATTCCTTAGCAACCGGCAGATGGAAATGCTCGGATGGTGGCATGTGCCACGGCTTTCGTTCGACGCTGACAAAGGACAGGGCGAAGCGTATTTCACTTATTCTTATGCCGCGCATATTGCCCAGGTAAAAGTGGATACCCTTACCGGGCTCATCACAGTGGAAAAGATATGGGCCGCCCATGACATCGGCAAGGCGATCAATCCCGCCGGCCTGGAAGGCCAGGTGGAAGGCGGTACCACACAAGGGGTGGGGTGGGCTGTCACGGAACATTTCCGGATTGAGCAGGGAATGGTGAAAACTCCGAATTTGTCGACCTATTTATTACCCACAATAATGGATGTGGGTGAAGTGGAGACAATCATTGTTGAAGATCCGGAACCCCTGGGGCCCTGGGGAGCGAAAGGGATCGGTGAACCGGCGATTATTCCCACCGCGGCGGCGGTAGCCAACGCGGTTTCCGATGCTTTGGGGGTGCCGTTGAATGAAATTCCGCTGACGCCGGAAAAAATCTTGTCAATACTCAACCCGGCCGAACCGGTTTGAAATTTTATGGGATAACATGCGCAGATTATTAAAAAACGCAACGATTGTACGTCCCTATACGGCGATACCGTTCCTTGAAAACGGGTATGTTGTGGTCGAGGGGGATACCATCTCCGCCGTGGGCGCCGGACTCCCCGCCGGAGAGCGATTCGACGAAGTGATCGACCTGGAGGGAAAAATCGTCCTTCCGGGAATGATAAACGCCCATACGCATCTTTACTCCGCTTTGGCCCTGGGAATGCCTCCGCCGCGAAAGCCGCCCGCCGGTTTCCCGGAGATTCTGAAGCAAGTCTGGTGGAAGCTGGACCGCGCCCTGGATTCGGAGTCCACCCGTGCCGCGTTTGAAGTCGGCCTGCTGAATTGTTTGCGGTGCGGCGTTACCACCATATTCGATCATCATTCCAGTCAGAATTTCATTTCCGGTTCGTTGGAATTGCTGATCGCAACGGCGGAAAAATTGGGGGTGAATATTTCCACCGCATTCGAAATAACGGATCGCAACGGCCGGACTGGTTTCACATCCGGGTTGAGTGAAAATCTTTCCGTTTACAAGAAGTACCAAAACCAAAAATATGTCCATCCCATGCTTGGAATGCACGCTTCTTTCACGCTGTCGGATGAATCCCTGCAAGCGATCCGGACGGCGTTGGATACTGTCGATCAATGGGGTATTCATATTCATGTGGCTGAAGATAAAATCGATCGGGACGACGCCCGCTCACGGGGCTATCGATCAATTATCGATCGCCTGCGGCGCTTCGACCTGCTCAACGATAGGAGTCTGATTATTCACGGATTGTATTTGGAAGCGGGGGATGTGGAAACGATAAAAGCCTGTGGCGCAAGTCTGGTGCATAATCCGACTTCAAATGCCAATAACCGGGTGGGATTGTTATCAACTCAGGTGATCAATACCCTGGAAGCGGGATTGGGTACGGACGGTATGCAGGCGAATATGCTGGCGGAGGCAAAGGAAGGGACGCTTATCAGGAGTTCGCACCTAAAAGGGGGAACGGATAATATCGACTATGCTGAATTATTGTTCAAACACAATCCGCGGATAGCCGGCCGGTTGTTTGGTCGTGATATCGGCCTTATTGCTCCCGGCTGCCAGGCCGATCTGGCCGTTTATCGTTGCCGAACCGGAACGCCCGTAAATAAAGCGAATCTTGCGGGACATTTATTATTCGGATGGGGTTTGCCCACGGATGTGATGACGAGGGGAAGATTTCGAATACGGAACCAAAAATTTGTTAATTTGTCCGAAGAGGATGTTTTAAGCAATGCCAGGATACAGTCGGAAAGGCTTTGGCGAAAGATGGGAACCATCGGGTAGTAAATCAAAAACCAATCAGGTGAAAAATGATCGATTTTAACACAATATACCGCCAGGCGAATAAATACCGTAAGGACATTTCCCGCTTTTTACGGGATATCATTGCCATCCCCAGCGAAAGTACTCAGGAAGAGGAGGTAATCAACCGGATCCGGGAAGAGATGGAACAGGTAGGATTCGACCGCACGGAAGTTGACGAAATGGGAAATCTGTACGGGTTTATCGGTTGTGGATCCCATCTGATAGCGATGGATGCCCATGTCGATACGGTGGGCGTTGGCGACCCGGAGCTTTGGGACTACGATCCGTTCCGGGGGTATGAAGACAACGAAATCATCGTCGGGCGCGGGGCGTCCGATCAGAAAGGTGGAATGGCGTCGTTGGTCTATGGCGGAAAGATTATTAAGGATTTGGGCCTGGAAGATGATTATACACTGGTCGTGACCGGGACGGTGCAGGAAGAAGATTGTGACGGGTTGTGCTGGCAGTACATCATGGACAACAATAAGCTGGCGCCGGAATTTGTGGTCAGCACCGAACCGACGGCGGGGAATATTTATCGCGGGCAACGCGGACGCATGGAGATAAAAGTGACCACGCGGGGAATCAGTTGTCACGGATCGGCCCCGGAACGGGGCGATAACGCGATTTTTAAAATGGCGCCGATTCTGCTTGAACTGCAAGAGCTGCATGGGAACCTGAGGGATCATGATTTTCTGGGGAAAGGTTCCCTGACCGTTTCGGAAATCTTTTTCAGTTCTCCTTCCCGTTGCGCGGTGGCGGACGGTTGTTCGATTTCAATCGACCGCCGTCTGACGTGGGGTGAAACGGCCGAAATCGCCCTGGGCGAAATCCGGAATTTGTCGGCCGTGCAGGCGGCCGACGCCGAAGTGAGTATGTACGATTACGCGCGGCCTTCATACAAGGGACTAACATATCCCACGGAGGCGTACTTCCCCACCTGGCTGATCGAAGAAAATCATCCCGTAACCAGGACCCTGGTAGCCGCGTATCAAAATCTTTTCGGCAATATTCCCAAGGTCGACAAATGGACGTTCTCGACTAACGGTGTGGCCATCATGGGGCGATACGGAGTGCCCTGTATCGGGTTCGGCCCCGGACACGAGGAAGAAGCGCACGCTCCCAACGAAAAGACGTGGAAAGATGAACTGGTGGCAGCGGCCGCCATGTACGCGGCAATCCCCGTGACGTACGTTAAGAAACAATTAAAGTAAAGATGCGATTTTTTACCACAGAGATCACAGAGGAACAGAGGGAAGTATTAACGTCTCGATATGATTGTGTTGCTTCAAATATAACGGAGGAAATCCGCTATGGAAGAGTTAAATCAGGTCACGGATAAAATGGAACAGAACCGGATGGAAACCAATCTGGAAATGTTAAAGGGTTTGTCCCTGGAGGATTATGGGCGTGATTTTTTACTGACCTGGGAAAAATCGGATGAAGAAATCACGGCGACCATTTTATTGGCTGAAATCCTGCAGGAATTACATAAACGCCGTCAGTCATTCCGGGTGTTTGAGTCCGGGTTGGCGGTTTCGATTTTCCGCGATAAGTCTACCCGGACCCGCTATAGTTTTGCTTCCGCCACCAATGCCTTGGGGCTGACGGTTGTTGATCTGGATGAGGAAAAGTCCCAGATCGCCCACGGCGAAACCGTTCGCGAAACGGCCAATATGATATCGTTTTTAACGGAAGCCATCGGCATCCGGGACGATATGTACCTGGGCGTCGGCCACCGGTACATGAAAGAAATATCGCAGGCGGTGGATGATGGTTATCGCGAGGGGACGCTGGCACAACGCCCCGGTGTGATTAACCTGCAATGCGATTTAGACCACCCCACGCAGAGTATGTCCGATTTAGCCCATTTGAAACGGTATTTCGGGTCCCTCGAAAATTTGAGAGGAAAGAAAATTGCTATGACCTGGGCCTATTCGCCAAGTTATGGAAAACCGTTGTCTGTTCCGCAAGGGGTAATCGGATTATTTACGCGCTGGGGGATGGATGTGTCCCTGGCCTTTCCTCCGGGGTATGATTTGGTTCCTGAAATCGTGCGCTTGGCGGAAGAAAACGCTACCCGGAGCGGTGGCAAATTCGAAGTTACGCACGATATGTCTTCGGCCTTTGCGGAGGCCGATGTGGTTTACCCCAAGTCGTGGGCTCCGTTCCGGATCATGGAGCAACGCACCGAATTGCTTAGGGCGGGTGATCGGTCCGGGTTGGCTGATTTGGAAAAGGAATGCCTGCGCATGAATGCCGAACACATTGATTGGGAATGCAATGATGAAAAGATGGCGCTTACAAAAGGAGGTAAAGCCTTGTATATGCATTGTCTGCCGGCGGATATCAGCGGTGTAAGTTGTGAGCGGGGTGAAGTATCTAAGGAAGTGTTTGAGCGCTACCGGATTAACACCTATCACGAAGCGGGACACAAACCGTTCGTCATCGCCGCCATGATTTTTCTGTCCCGGCTGGACGATCCGGTTGGGAAGATAAATGAAATTGTGGATCCGTTATTATCAAGCTGACAGAACAGATCAAAATCTCGTTGACTAGGGAAAGTAAATAATTGAGGAATTGAATGTCCTTATTAACACATTGGAATCTCCTCGTTAACCAACGAATTAACCTTGGCCTTCACCTATGCCTCAGCCTTTTATTCTCCCGGGATCAGTGGTAAAAGGGTTGGTATTAATAACGTTGTTTTGAAAACAGGATTACAATGAAAGATCGAAAACAGGTTTT
>Ga0256830_1001352_pt1 | contig 17504 bp, 13 predicted proteins | sample 128326metaG_FD_190537 | JGI IMG/M metagenome (GOLD analysis project Ga0256830, IMG submission 190537) | Hydrothermal vent microbial communities from Lau Basin, Pacific Ocean - 128-326 | ecosystem: Environmental > Aquatic > Marine > Hydrothermal vents | place: Pacific Ocean: Lau Basin | collected... | reverse complement strand
AGGCGAACCCTGGGACGTGCGCTCTACCCCCTCCCACATGGGCATCCTGACCGAACTGGTGCGCAAAGACCCGCGCAGTTGCCGCGTTTTCCACCCCATCTACTCCTTCGCCATCATCGGCAAACATCAGGAAATGCTGTGCCGCCACCGCTATAAATCCAGCTATGGCCGCGATTCGGTTTTCGGCAGGCTGCGCGAACTGGACGGCAAAATGATGATCATCGGCCTCTCCTACACCAACAGCCTGACTTTCTTTCACCACGTCGAAGAAATGGAAGGGGTGGACTACCGCTACATGAAAGCCTTCACCGGCCAGGTCACGGACTGGGACGGCAGCACCTACCAGGACACCTTCTACATGCTGGTACGCGACCTCGAAAAAGGCGTGGTCACCGAAGTGGACCCGATGGGCGCGCTCATGGAAGAAGCCGGCATCGTCACCGTGCGCAAAATCGGCCAGGCCACGGTCAAACTGATGAAAGCCAACGAAGTGTACCAATTCACCGCCCGCGAAATGAAGCGTGACCCGTTCCTGTTGTACCGGATAGAGAGGTGAGGTGGTCTTATTTGTCTTACTGGTCTTACTGGTCTTACTGGTCTTACTGGTCTTACTGGTCTTATTGGTCGCATTGGTCGCATTGGTCTTATTGGTCGCATTGGTCGAACTCGTTGCACGGGACAACTTAGACAACTCAGACAAATCAGACAAGTTAGACAACTCAGACAAATCAGACAAGTTAGACAACTCAGACAACTCAGACAAGTTAGACAACTCAGACAACTCAGACAAGTTAGACAACTCAGACAACTCAGACAAGTTAGACAACTCAGACAAATCAGACAAATGCTCAAACCCCTCCTCGAACAAATCTACCCCCTCCACCGCACCCTGGCCTCGGAGGGCACCGATCACGCGCTGCGCATCGTCGGCGAACACATGCCCCCGGCCGCGGCCTACACCATCGAAACCTACCCGCCCGGCACACAAGTGTGGACCTGGCGCGTCCCGGAACGCTACGTGGTACACGAAGCCTATTTGGAGACGGAGGACGGAAGACGGGTGACGGATTTCGCCGACAACCCCCTGCACCTGGTCTCGTACTCCCTGCCGGTAGACCGCACCCTGAGCTGGGAGGAACTCGCCCCCCACCTGCACTACAACGAAAAACGCCCCCACGCCATCCCCTGGGTCTTCAAGTATTACCAGCGGGATTGGGGCTTTTGCCTGCCGAAAGAGGTGTACGACGCCCTCGACCGGGGCGCGCGCTACCGCGCGGTCATCCGCTCCGAGTTCGTCACCGATCCCGGGCAGGGGTTGCGCGTCGGGGTCGGGGTGGTGCATCCCGAAGGGGGCGCGGCCCCCGAGCGGGGTGAGTGCATCGTCTGCGCGCACATCTGCCATCCCATGCAGGCCAACGACGACGCCTCCGGGGTGGCCTCCGCGGTCGGCTTGGCGCAGCGCCTGGCCGCAAATCCCCTGCCCCCGGGGTCGATGTCCGTGCGCTTTCTGTTCTGCCCCGAGACCATCGGCAGCATCGCCTATCTGGCGCACCACGAAGACCTGATCCCGCGGCTGAAGGGCGGCATTTTCCTGGAAATGACCGGCAACCGCGGCCCCCTGGCCTGGCACCACACCCGCCAGCACGATCACCTGCTCGACCGCATTACGCATTACGTATTACGCACTACGCACCACGTCGAACGCCCCTTCGCCGCCTTCCCTCCCAACGACGAGCGCGTCATCAACGGCCCTGGCGTGAACGTGCCCTGCATCTCCCTCAACCGCTGGCCTTACGACGAATACCACACCAGCGATGACAACCCGGACATCATCCACGAAGACATGCTGCGCGGCGCGGCGGAAACCGCGGAGGCGATCCTCCGCATCTACGCCAGCAACTACGTGCCGCGGCGCACCTTCCGCGGGCCGGTGTTTCTCTCCGGCTATGGCCTGTGGGTAGACTGGCGCGAGAACTGGGAACTGAACCGCGCTATCGAGAAGATCATGATGTTGTTCGAGGGCGACCGCACCGTGTTCGACATCGCGCAGGAAGTGGGGCTGGATTACTGGACGGTGTGGGAGTACGTGGAACGCTTCCGGGAGCGGGGGTTGGTGGAAGCCCTGCCGGTTCCGGGCCAGGCCCCTGACAGATAGGGTATACTTGAAACATGACCACCCCACAACTGCAACCCATCGAGATCGACGAAGCCGAGTGGATCGCGCGGCTGGAGGACGAGCTGGAACGCTTCGTGGAGCTGGTGGTGCGCGAGTTCGACCCGCACAAGATCATCCTGTTCGGCTCACTGGCTGAGGGCAAACCGCGGCTGTGGTCGGACATCGACATCGTGGTGGTGCGCGAGACGGATAAGAATTTTATTGACCGGGCTATGGAAATTCGTCGCAAGTTTAATACCAGAGTGGGTATTGATCTTCTGGTCTATACCCCGGAAGAGTTTACTCAACTCTGCGCGGAACGCTTATTTGTTCAAAAAGAGATTGTTGGGAAAGGAAAAGTTCTCTATGAACGGGCATGAACGCTGGCTAAAGTATGCCGATGAAGATCTACGTATGGCAGAATGGGCGATGAAAGACAACATTTTCAATCAGGTTTGTTTTCATGCTCAGCAATGCGCTGAAAAATCGCTGAAAGCCATACTCGTCCATAGAGGTGAGCTCCCTCCAAAGACACACTCGTTAATGAACCTTATTGACCTGGTCGGCAGAGAAGGTTTCAGCGCACTTGTGGAAGGGTTGGACTTTTTGGATCAGATTTACCTTCCTACCCGTTACCCCGACGCCCATCCCGGCGCGCTGCCCGAAGGCCTGCCCAACCAACAGCAGGCCGCGCAGGCCCTGGACACCGCGCGCCGGGTCTTCGCGGTGGTGAAGGAGAAACTGTCCACCTCCAACGGGTGAAAAAACGCGTCTTTTCCCGCCTGATTTTGATCGTCTTTGGCCTGGGGTTGGGGCTGGCCTTGCTGGAAGGGGTGCTGCGCGTTTGGGATAACCCGTTCGGGTACCGCGTCAAAGGCGAGCGCATCGTGCTCCCCATCCGCCGCCGCTACACCATTCGCAATCACAGCAACCCCAAACTCGACTCGATCATCATCCACACCAAAAACTCGCTGGGGTTCCGGGGGCCTGAGCCGCCCGAAAATCTGGACGTGTTCCTGAGCATCATCGCGGTCGGCGGCAGCACTACTGAGCAGTTTAACATTTCGGACGGCAACACCTGGGTCGAGTTGCTGGCTGCCAGCCTCGGGCAGCACTTTCGGCCTTTGTGGGTGAACAACGCCGGTATGGTGGGGCATTCTACGTTCGGGCATCTGGTGCTGCTGCAAGATGTCATCGTTCCGCTTCAGCCGGACGTGGTGCTTTTGCTGGTGGGCGCCAACGAGTTGGGGCTGGTGGACATCGGCCCTTATGACCGCGAAAGCCTGGCGCAGCCCGACAGCCTGGAAGGCGCGGTCAAGTGGGCTTCCCTGCACAGCGAAGTGGGCGCGCTGGCCTTCAACTTCGTGCGCTACCTGCAAACCCGCACCCTGGAATACGACCGGGGCTACATGGACCTCACCGCGCTGCCCCGTGTTGAACTTTCCGAGGCGCAAACGAGCCGGATTCTGGCGCAATACCAGGGCGAACCGCTCGAATCCTATCGCCAACGGCTCACCCGGCTGGTCGTCACCGCCCGCGCCAATGGGATCGAACCCGTGTTGATCACCCAACCAGCCCTGTACGGGGATGCCATCGACCCAACCACCGGCGTTGACCTGGCCACAATCGAATTCCGTGGTAAAAACGGTGCTACAGAATGGGCCATTCTGGAATTGTACAACGACATTACCCGGCAGGTGGCCCAACAGCAAAATGTTTTTCTCATCGATCTGGCTGGCACCATGCCCAAGGACTCTCAATACTATCGTGATATGATTCACTACACCAATACAGGCTCGCAGCGAGTGGCAGGCATCTTGTTCCCGGCTTTGTGCGCCTATCTGGCGGAGATGTTTCCGGCTTTTTTGCAGACGCCATGCCCCGCGACCGATCCCGCAATCCGCTCCCCCTCCGGAGGTTACTCCCCATGACAGCTACCCTGCCTTCCACAATCGCATTCATCCAGGCACGTATGGCCTCCAGCCGCCTGCCCCGCAAAGTGATGGCCGACATCGGCGGGCGGCCCATGCTCGCCTGGGTGGTGGAACGTACCCGCCGTGCCGCATCTCTCAGTAAGGTCGTGGTCGCCACCACCACCGATCCGGAAGACGACCCTATCGTTGCATATTGCCAGCAGCAGGGGTACGAAGTCTTCCGCGGCCACCCCACCGACGTGCTCGACCGCTACTACCAGGCGGCTAAACAACATCGGGCGTTCATCGTGGTGCGTATCACCGCGGATTGTCCCCTGATCGATCCCGGCCTGATCGACCGCACAGTGCGCTTCCTGTGGGGAGGCTTTATCACCTCTACCCTGACGGCCGCGCCCCCGTACGACTTCACCGCCAACCGTTTGCCACCTCCCTGGGGGCGCACCTACCCCATCGGTCTGGACGTGGAAGTCTGCACCTTCAAGGCCCTCGAAAAAGCCTGGCAGCAGGCCAAAAAACCGCACCAGCGCGAACACGTCATGCCCTACATCTACGAAACCAAAGGTAAGTTCAGGATCTTGCTCGTCAACCATGAAAAAGACCTGGGCCGCCTGCGCTGGACCGTGGACACGCCCGAAGACCTGCAACTGGTGCGTGAGATCGTCTCCCGCTTCCCGGACGACACTTTTACCTGGCTCGACGTGCTCGAACTCTTCGAGAAAGAACCCCAACTGGCCGAGATCAACGCCCACGTGCCCCACAAAACCGCGCACGATGTGGGATGATCCAGATCGAAAATCTCCTTCCCCGCCCCCCGCACGTTGCACGTAAACAGGCGGACACGGTGGTCTGATTTGTCTAACTTGTCTAACTTGTCTGATTTGTCTGATTTGTCCTGTGCAACGAATTCGACCAACAGGACCAATGATCTCAGTAACAGGACTTACGCAGTGGGGACTGTGAGAACCTGTCATTCTGAGGGAGCGCAGCTTATCATGTCATTCTGAGGGAGCGCAGCGACCGAAGAATCTAGAGCGCAGCGACCGAAGAATCTAGAGCGCAGCGACCGAAGAATCCGGAGCGCAGCGACCGAAGAATCTAGAGCGCAGCGACCGAAGAATCCGGAGCGCAGCGACCGTCGGGGCGACCGGCCGGTCGCCCCGACCACCAATAACCGCGCGCCGGTCATCCGTCCCCCGTCTCCCCCACCACCACCAAGATTCTTTGCTATTGCTCAAAATCAGTACTTATGCAGTTGGGACCTCACAGGTCTACTACTACACGATGCAGGAATACACGATGCGGGAAGATTTTATCCAAAATAGGTTGCATCCGGGCATCTCCATGCGCTTTGAGACCTGTGAGGTCCGGGTGCGACTTTTCAAGTGCGTAAGTCCTATCAAAATGACACAAGCAATAGCTGCGCCCAGAATGACACAAGCAATAGCTGGCATGAACTGCGTAAGTTCTGACAGTAAGACCAGTAAGACAAGTAAGACAAGTAAACACCTGACCACTGACCACTGAACGCTGAACACTGAACACTGAAACCGACTCCCTCCTCACCCTCTTCACCGCGCCCAAGCCTTTTACCGACCCGCACATCGCCACCATCCAGCGCAACGCCATCCGATCCTGGCTGCACCTGCCCGAAACCGGGGTCATCCTGATCGGGGACGAGACGGGTACGGCGCAGGTGGCTGCGGAATTCGGGGTGGCGCACCTGCCGGATGTAGCCCGCAACGAGTGGGGCACGCCGCTGGTCAGCGACATCTTCGCGCTGGCGCGGGAGCATAGCCGCAGCCCGCTTCTCTGCTACGTCAACGCCGACATCCTGCTGCTCCCCGACCTGGTCGAGGCCGCCCGCCGTGTACGGGCGCAGGCCCGCGATTTCCTGCTGATCGGCCAGCGCTGGGACCTGGACGTGCGCGCCCCCCTCGACTTCCCCGCAGACTGGCCCCAACGACTGCGACGCCGCGCCCTCCGCCAGGGCCGCCTGCACCCGCCCGCGGGCAGCGACTACTTCGTCTTCCCCCGTCACCTGTTCACCGCCATCCCGGACTTCGCCATCGGCCGCGCGGGGTGGGACAACTGGATGATCTACCACGCCCGCAAACAGGGCTGGGCTGTGATCGACGCCACCCCGGACGTGATGATCGTCCACCAAAACCACGACTACGCCCATCTGGGCGGCAAACCGCACTACGATCACGAGGAATCGCACCGCAACATCGCCCTCGCCCGCGGCCCGGAAAACGCCTACACCGGCTACCTGCTGCTGGACGCCAACCGCGAGCTGCGCGGCGGCAGAATCGTCCGCCCGCGGCCCACGCTGCTGCGCGGCGTCCGTCGCCTCGAGCTGGCGCTCATGCCCGCGGAGAAAACCGGCCCTCGCTGGGCGCTCACCCGGCGGCTGCGGCGGCTGCGGAGGAAGTTGACCAAAGAAAAGTAAAAAAAGTCCGCGGAATCCGTAAAATCTGCGTCCCATTCCCATCATGCGCATCGGCCAAAACCCCGCCAAATTCGTGCAAAGCGTGCCGCAGCCGGCGCGCGTCACCGTCGCCATCATCACCTACATCCCGTTCCTGGGCGGCTACTACGCCGAAATGCTGGAGGTGCTGAAAGCCTGCCTGGGCAGCCTGTGGGCGCACACGGAGATGCCCTACGATTTGCTGGTTTTCGATAACGCCAGTTGCCCCGAAGTGCGCGGCTGGCTGGCCGAACAGCACGAAGCCGCGAAAATCCAGTATCTGGTGCTGTGCGAGAAAAATGTGGGCAAAGCCGCGGCCTGGAACTTCGTGTTCGCGGCCGCGCCGGGCGAGATTATCGCTTATGCGGACGCGGATATCTACTTCGAGCCGGGATGGCTGGCCGCGCTGGTGAACGTGCTGGAGGCCTTCCCGAACGCAGGCATGGTGACCGGCATCCCGATGTGGTCGCCGGCCCAATATTCCACCGCGACCCTCGAATGGGCCGAGAAAACCGCCGGGATCACGCTCGAACGGGGCAAGCTGCTCCCCTGGGAGGACTACTGGCAGCACGCCCGCTCTTTGGGGCAGGACGAGGCCACCGCCCGCCAAAACTTCGCGGCACAGCAGGATTGGGTGATCGAGGATCGAAGATCGAAGATCGAAGATCGGGAATCAGGAATGGGGAATCAGGAATCGGGAATCGCACGTCGCACCCCGCACGTCGCACGGTTTTATGTTGGAGCCGGGCATTTTCAGTTTGTGGCGCGCAAGGCGGTTTTGCAGGAGGTCATTCCCATTCCGGCGGACAAACCTATGGGGCAGGTGCGGCGACTGGATGTGGCGATCAACGCGCGCGGCTACCTGCGCCTTTCGACGCCCCGGTGGTGGGTGCGGCACATGGGGAACACGCTCCCCGGCTGGGCCGGGCAGGCTGTCCGGGAAGGCGCGCCCGGCCCGGGGCGCGCCCCCTTGCGCGGCCCCCTCCGCCGCGCGGTGCAGTGGGTGTATCACCGGTCGTTTGAGTGGTTGTATGGGGCAGGGAGAAGGTAGACAGGGTAGACAAGTCCGACCAATCAGACAAGTCCGACCAATCAGACAAGTCCGACTAATCAAACAAATTCCCCATGAACTATTCCGACTACCAACACATTCTCTTCGAGAAACGCGTCCCCGGCATCCTGTGGGTGACGCTCAATCGCCCCGAGGTGCTCAACGCTGCCAACGCCCGGCTGCACACCGAGCTGGTCAAGCTGTGGGGCACCATCGAGGCGGACCCGGAGGTGCGCGTGGCGGTCGTGACCGGCGCGGGCCGCGCCTTTTCCGCGGGCGGCGACCTGCAACTGGTCGAGGACGCGTACCGCGATTACGACGAGATCGTCCGCATTCTGGACGAGGCGCGCGAGCTGGTCTACAACATGATTCACTGCAAAACGCCGGTCATCTCGGCCATCAACGGCCCGGCGGTGGGCGCGGGGCTGGTGGTCGCGCTGCTGGCCGACATCAGTATCGCCGCGGAGAGCGCGCGGCTGGCCGACGGCCATGTGCGCATGGGTGTGGCCGCGGGGGACCATGCCGCCATCCTGTGGCCGTTGCTGATTGGTATGGCGAAGGCGAAGTACTACCTGATGACCAGCGACTTCGTGGACGGGAAGGAGGCCGAGCGCATCGGGCTGGTCAGCCTGTGCGTGCCGGATGATGAATTGCAGGCCAGGGCGATGGAGGTGGCAACCAACCTGGCAACCGGCCCCCAGCACGCCATCCGGTTCACCAAGCGCGCCCTCAACCAATGGCTGCTGGACGCCGGCCCGATCTTCGATCACTCGCTGGCGCTGGAGATGCTGGGTTTCTTCTCGGAAGATGTGCTGGCGGGGGTGAAGGGGTTGCGGGAGAAGCGTAAAGGGGAGTTTCCGTCTGCGCAGGGGAAGTGAGAGGCGGAAACGCCAGGGGCAAGAGAAAGACAGAAGGTAGTGGTCACGGAGCAGGATGCCGGGGGCGCCGCCGGTACATGATCAGCCTCTCGCGTTGCTCTTCGGGATAAAAGAGGAGTGCCTTCTCTAGCAAAGCTTTCAGTTCATCCAGAAAAGGGTATCTGGGGTTGAACGTGTATAGCCGTGTGCGCCCGATTTTTCGGCTGACAAGCACACCGCCGAACTCCAGTTTTTCAAGCTGTTTTTGGATTGGGGTAAGACTTACACCAAAGAAACGGGCAATTTCTCTCGCATATCCTGCTTCACGGGCGAAGATGAACATCAACACTCGTTCACTATTGGCGGAGCCTAATAAGGGTTCCAGCATCGAAAGACCTTATATGTGGGTTGAATGACCTTGTTTGTAGGTCATAATTGTACCAGCCATTTACAATTCCGGCCAGCAATCCAATCATGAATTTCCAACTTTCTCTTTCCCAAAAGTCTCTGATCGAACGCGCCCGTGCGTTTGCGCTCGCCGAAATCGCGCCTTACGCGGCCCAATGGGACGCGCAGGAGCACATCCCGCCCCTTTTCCCATTCGCTGTACGCTCCGCCAACAAAGGATTACTCCTCCCATGAAACGTCTCCTCCTCTTCCTCCTCACCCTCTCCTCTCTTCTCCTCTTCACCTCTTCATCCCAGGCCCAAACCCTTCCCCCCGAAGGCCTGCCCGTCCCCCAGACCGTCGCCATCGCCGGCACCTTCCAAAGCGAACTAGGCTGCCCAGGCGACTGGAACACCGACTGCGAGACCACCTACCTCAGCCTGGACGCCAACTCCCTCGTCTGGCGCGCCACCTTCGAGCTGCCCGCCGGTTCCCACGAATACAAAGTCGCCCTCAACGGCACCTGGGCCGACAACTTCGGCCTCGGCGGCGAATACTACGGCCCCAACATCCCCCTCGAACTCGAAGAACCCACCCTCGTCACCTTCTTCTACTCCCACGAGACCTATTTCGTCACCGACAACGTCAACAGCATCATCGCCAACGTCCCGGGGAGCTTCCAGGACGAGATCGGCTGCGCCAGCGATTGGGCCCCCGACTGCCTGCGCTCCTGGCTGCAAGACCCCGACGGCGATGGCATCTACACCTGGACCACCACCTGGATCCCCGCAGGCGACTACGAAGCCAAAGTCGCGGTGAACGAAAGCTGGGCCGAAAACTACGGCGCAGACGGCGCGCAAGACGGCCCCAACATCCCCTTCACCGTCGGTGAATTCGAGCAAGTCACCTTCACCTGGGATTCCGATACCAAAATCCTGACCATCGAAACCGCACCCGCGCCCGAAGGCAGCCCCACCTCCCCGCCTGCCTACGACCTCCCCGCGGAAAAACCCCAACCCGCCACCGTCACCATCCCCGGCACCCTCCAATCCGTCCTCGGCTGCCCCGGCGACTGGCAGCCCGACTGCGAAGCCACCTTCCTCACCTTCGACCCCGAAGACAAAATCTGGCAGGGCGAATGGACGCTCCCCGCCGGAAACTACGAATACAAAGTCGCCCTCAACCGCTCCTGGGACCTCAACTTCGGCCTCAACGCCACACAAAACGGCCCCAACATCCCCCTCTCCGTCCCCGCGGAGCAGCCCGTCAAGTTCTACTACGACCACCAAACCGGCTGGGTCACCGACAACCTCAACACGCCCATCTTCACCGTAATCGGCGACTTCCAGACCGCCCTCGGCTGCCAGAACGACAACGACGCAGGATGCCTGCGCTCCTGGCTGCAAGACCCCGACGGCGACCGCGTCTTTAGCCTGTTGTTGCGCGGCCTGCCCCCCGGTACCTACACCGCAGCAGTCGCCCGCAACGAAAACAGCGACGACCTGGCCACCCAACCCCTCGAATTCACCATCCGCGACGAGAGCGGCGTGGTCTACTTTGAATACGACATGAACGACCTCAAGATCGCAGAAGGCGAACCCAAAGGCGACCTCAGCACCCAAAAAGCCTACTGGGTGCTGGCCGACACCATTTTGTGGGACATCGACCCCGAACAGGCGGCCACCTTCGAGCTGGCCTTCGCCTCCGAAGGCGGCATGAGCATCGAACCCACCGGTTTGACCGGCTTCGACGGCGTGATCCCCCTCGCCCTCCAACCCGGCGCACCCCCCGAACAGGTCACCGCCAAATTCCCCCACCTGGCCGGGCAACTGACCCTCCAACTTGACTCCGCGGCTCTGGCCCGCGTCCCGGACATCCTGCGCGGCCAATTCGCGGTCATCGCCTACGACCAGAACGGCAACGTGCTCGACATCACCGGCCTGCAAATCCCCGGCGTGCTCGACGACCTGTACACCTACGACGGCCCCCTCGGCCTGACGTGGGCCGGCGACGTTCCGACTTTCCGCGTCTGGGCGCCCACCGCCAAAAACGTGCGCCTCAACGTCTACACCGAACCCGGCCCCAGAGTTTTCCCCCAATCCTTCGACATGACCCGCGACGACAACACCGGCGTGTGGACGCTGGAAGGAAAACCGATCTGGAAAGGCCGCTACTACGCCTACGAAGTTACCGTCTACGTGCCCTCCACCGGTAAGGTCGAGACCAACGTGGTCACCGACCCCTACTCGGTCGGCCTGTCCACCAACGGCTTCCGCAGCCTGATTGTAGACCTGAACGATCCGGCGCTCTTCCCGGAAGGCTGGGACCAGATGGTCAAACCCCCGCTGGCCGCGCCCGAAGACATCGTGATCTACGAGCTGCACATCCGCGACTTCAGCGTCAACGATCCCAGCGTCCCCGAAGAACTGCGCGGCACCTACGCGGCCTTCACGGTTTCGGAATCCAACGGCATGAAACACCTGCGCGCCCTGGCCCAGGCCGGGTTGACCCACATCCACATCCTGCCCGCTTTCGACATGGCCAGCGTAGACGAAGACAAATCCACCTGGCAGAGCGTCGATTTCGATGAATTGGCCGCCCTCCCGCCCGATTCCGAAGAGCAGCAGGCGCGCATCTCCGCCATTAGCGACAGCGACGCCTACAACTGGGGCTACGACCCCGTCCACTACGGCGCGCCGGACGGCGCATACGCCACCAACCCCGAAGATGCCACCCGCATCCTGGAATTCCGCCAGATGGTGCAGGCCCTCAACGACATCGGGCTGCGCGTGGTCATGGACGTGGTCTACAACCACACCAGCGCCAGCGGCCAGCGCCCCAACAGCGTGCTCGACAAGATCGTCCCCGGCTACTACTACCGGCTGAACGCCAAAGGCCAGGTCGAGACCTCCACCTGCTGCCAGAACACCGCCACCGAACACAACATGATGCGCAAACTGATGATCGACACCCTGCTGATCTGGGCTACCCAATACAACGTCAGCGGCTTCCGCTTCGATCTGATGGGGCACCACATGGTGACGGACATGGCCGCGGTGCGCGACGCGCTGCTGGCCGTGGACCCGAGCATCTACATCTACGGCGAAGGCTGGAATTTTGGCGAAGTCGCCAACGGCGCGCGCGGCCCCAACGCCACCCAGCTCAACGTTGGCGGGCTGGGGATTGGCACGTTCAACGACCGGGTGCGCGATTCCGTCCGCGGCGGCTCTCCCTTCGGGGGCTACCTCGAGCAGGGGTTCGCCACCGGCCTGTACACCGACCCCAACGAGACCACCCCCGCGGACACAGCCGCCCTCGACAGGCTGCTGCTCTTCAGCGACCGCATCCGCGCCGCGCTGGCCGGCAACCTGGCCGCCTACACCTTCGTGGGCGCAAACGGCGCAACCATCACCGCCGCCGACGTGGACTACAACGGCGCGCCCACCGGCTACACCCTCGACCCGCAGGAGCAAATCGTCTACATCTCCGCGCACGACAATGAGACCTGGTTCGACGCGGTGCAATACAAAGCCCCGGCCGCGGCCACCCCCGACGACCGGCTGCGGATGCACAACCTGGGCGTCAGCCTGGTGGGTTTCTCGCAGGGTGTGCCGTTCTACCACGCGGGGATCGACATGCTGCGTTCCAAATCCTTCGACCGGGACAGTTTCAATTCCGGCGACTGGTTCAACCGTCTCGATTTCACCTACCAGGACAACGGCTGGGGCAGCGGCCTGCCCGTGGCGGACAAAAACAAGGAAAACTGGGACATCCAGGCCCCCCTGTTAGCCAACCCGGACATCGCACCCGGCCCCGAACACATCCAGGCCGCGGTCAGCCATTTTCAGGAGGTGCTCCGGATTCGCAAGAGCAGCCCCCTCTTCCGCCTGCAAACTGCCGAGGAGGTGATGGCCCGCGTCGCCTTTCACAACACCGGCCCCGGCCAGGTCCCGGGCCTGATCGTGATGAGCATCTCCGACACCGTGGGGGAGGACCTGGACCCGAACTACGAGCAAATCGTGGTGTTGTTCAACGCCTCTCCGCAGGCCCAGAGCTTCACCATTGCGGATTTCGCCGGGATGGATTTCCAACTGCACCCGGTACAGGCAAACTCCAGCGACCCGGTGGTGCGCACCGCCTCGTTCGACCCGCAAAGCGGCGCCTTCACCGTGCCCGGCCGCACCGCAGCGGTTTTCGTGGTGGCGCAAACGCCGGTGCAGCTCGAATTGCCCACCGCGGTGCCGGTTGCCACGCGCGCGCCCACCCCCACCCAGCCTGCGGCCCCTGCATCCGAGGGCGCACCCGGCCTCTCGGGCAACACCATCGCGCTGGTCTTGCTGGCGGTGCTGGTAGCCCTGTTCGCCGGCGCGCTGGCCTGGCGGCGGAGGTGAGCATTCCACCGGGGGGATGAGGCGTAGGAAAATGCAACTTGCCCAACTTAACCGCGCACTCCTGACCGCGTTGGGCCTGGACACGTAATCCGAACATGCCCCAACGCGTCTTCATCTCCGCGGATCACGGCCTGGCCGTGATCTACTTCCTCCAAACCGACGTCCTCCCCACGCTGCTGGATGCCGGGGTGGAGGTCGTGCTGCTGACCGATGACGCGCTGATCGAGAGCCTGCGGGCGCGCTTTGGCCGCCCCGGGCTGATCGTCGAGGGGCTGCGCTTCGAGCAGTGCCGCGCCTATTACCGCCGCGAGCAGCCCGCCTTGCAATACTGGCTGGATTTCCTGCGCCGCGCCGGGGGATCGTACCGCATCAACCTGGGCGCGGTGGAGGCCTATCGCCAACAGGTCAAATTCGAGGCCAGGGGCGCGCGCAAACGTCTGTTCCCCCTCATGGAAACGGCTCTCCATCTCGTGCGCAGCTCCAAACGCGCGCGGCAGGCCCTGATCGGCCTGCAATCCCGCTTCACCCCCCACATCTACGCCGACCTGTTCGACAAATATCGCCCCGAGATGACCATCGCGGCCACCCCGGGCTGGCGGTTGGACCGCTACCTGCTGCGCGAATCCGCGGCGCGCGGCGTGCCCAACACCGCGGTGATCGTCGGCTGGGATAACCCCTCCAGCTACAACGTGCCCGGCGCGAAAATGGACTTCGTCACCTGCTGGTCGCAAATCCAGAAGGACGAGCTGGTGCTGGGTTCAGACTGGGACCCGGCGCGCGTCCACATCGGCGGCATCCCCTCGTATGACGGCTACTTCACCCAAAAATGGCTGCTGCCCCGCGAGGCGTACTTCGAGCGGCACGGTCTGGACCCCGACCGCAAACTGATCGCCTACGCGGCCAGTTTCATCACCTTCTCCCCCAACATCCAGAACATCGAGGCCCTGGCGCGGCTGGTGAGCAATGACGCGTTGTCCGAACCCGCCCAATTGCTGGTGCGCCTGCACCCCAACCACTTCGCGGATGTGCCGCGCTTTGCCGCGGAACGTGAACGGGTGCGGCAACTGGTGCGCGAGCATCCTCATGTGCATCTGGTCGAGCCGGTTTCGCTGGGAGGCGAACTCGGCCACTACTCCGGCGAGGACATGGACGAAAAATCCTCCATGATGGCGCACGCCGACGTGTTCACCACCGTGTACTCCACCATGGTGGTGGAGGCCTCCTGCCACGGCACCCCGGTCGTGGCGGTGACCATCGATCACCCGTACGGCTGGGACGAGAAAGACAAATTCTACCTGCCGCTGACCCAAATCGGCCACTGGCCGACCCACGACCGTTTTCGCAAATCCGGCGCGGGGCGGGTGGCGACCACCCCCGAGGCGCTGCGCGCCGCGCTCGACCACTACCTCACCCATCCCCACGCGGACGCGGCCGCCCGCGCAAAATTCCTGGCCGACGAAATCACCTTCACCGACGGGGGGGCGGGCAAACGGACGGGGGCGTATTTGTTGTCGCTTCTTTCAAAACGCAGAGACGCAAAGACGCCAGGGCGCAAAGCCCCACAGCGTTTTTGATGTTCTCCGCGTCTTGGCGTTGAAATGAACATCGTTAACCGCCTCAAATTGGCAGCAAGAATGCTCATCAAGGGAACCGCCCCCCCCCAGGGAGCGCGCCCTCCCATTCCTCCCCTCACCCCCGAGGAGATCGCCGAGGCCCGCGCCTTCTTCCCGCGCGACAAATTCTTCGTCTACGGCCACGCGCGCTCCGGCACCACCATGCTGATGTACCTGCTGGACGCGCACCCGGAGGTACACTGCAACCGCCAGGCGCACTTCTTCACCCGCCCGCCCTACCTGAGCGGCCTGGTGGCGGACCCGGCGGTGGCCGAGTGGCTCAGCCGGGGCAGTGTGCGCTGGAACCGCGGCCGCGACCTGTCCCCGGTCGTGATGCGCGCCGCGGCCGATTTCATCCTCGAGCGTGACGCCCGCCGTCACAACGCCCGCATCGTGGGCGATAAAAGCCCCAACAGCCTGAACGATGGCGAGGCCGTGCGCCTGACCCACCAGATTTACCCCGACGCCAGGGTCATCTTCATCGTGCGCGATGGCCGCGACGCCGCCCTCTCCCACCGCTTTCAGGCCTTCATCGACGCGCCCCAGCACCTGACCCCGGCGGACCGCCGTATCCGCGCCGAGTTCGAGCGCGACCCCGCCAGTTTCCGCGGCCCGGCCAAATCGCTGTTCACCGGGCAGGGTATCCGCGACTACGCGCGAGGCTGGAGGCGCAACCTCGAGTCCACCGCCGCGCTCGGCCGCGAGTTGTACGCCGGTCGCTACCACGAACTGCGCTACGAGGACCTGCTGGCCGATCCGGTCGGGGAGATGAAAAAGGTGTGGGGTTTCCTCGGCGCAGACCCGGACCTGGCTGGGTTGGAGGAGGCTGTGATGGGTGTGGCCAACCGCAACCGCGACGCGGCCTGGCAGCAGCAAAAAGCAGGCCACCTGGCGCGTGCCATTCCGAAGGGGCAGGTGGGCGCCTGGCGAGAGTTCTTCAGCGAACGGGATACGCGGGTATTCGAGCAGATCGCGGGGAAGATGTTGCGAAAGTGGGGCTATGGGGAGAGGTAGAACAAGATTGTATTCCTTTGCAAAACATCACCAGGCTGTTTTGCTGCACAAAGACCCTGAATTCGAGGTGTTGGAGCAACATCTGGCACTGGAGTCCCTGCCCTACAAGACCAACCTATGAAATTTCTCATTGCCGGGCTTGGCTCGATTGGCCGCCGCCATTTTCGCAACCTGCTCGCGCTGGGGGAGCGGGACATCTTGCTCTACCGCACGCACAAGGCCACCCTGCCGGACGACGAGCTGGCCGGTTTTCCGGTGGAGACCGATTTGCAGGCCGCGCTGGCGCACAAACCCGAGGCGGTGATCGTCTCCAACCCGACCGCGCTGCACCTGGAGGTGGCGGTCCCTGCTGCGCAGGCCGGCTGCCATTTGCTGCTCGAGAAGCCGGTCTCGCACGACATGCAGGGGGTGGAGCAGCTGATCGAGGCGGTGCGGGCGAACGGGGTCAGGGTGCTGGTGGGGTTCCAGTTCCGCTTCCATCCGGGGCTGCGGGCTGTCGAACGCTGGCTCGGCTCGGGCGAGATCGGGCAGCCGGTGTCGGTCCGTGCCCATTGGGGGGAGTATCTGCCCGGCTGGCATCCGTGGGAGGACTACCGCACAGGGTACGCGGCGCGGCCCGAGCTGGGCGGCGGGGTGGTACGCACGTTGTGCCACCCGCTGGATTATCTGCGGATGCTGCTGGGGGAGGCGGAGGTGGTCGCGGCCGCGGCCAGCAACCGCGGGTTGGGGCTGCCGGTGGAGGACACCGCGGAGATCGTGCTGCGCTTCGAGAACGGCGCGCTGGGCAGCGTGCATTTGGATTACGTGCAGCGCCCCCCGCGGCACGATCTGGAGATCGTGGGTACGCAGGGGACGGTCCGTTGGGACAACCGCGACGGGGCCGCGCACCTGTACCGGGCTGGGGAGGGCGCCTGGGAAACGGCCACCCCGCCGGAAGGGTTCGAGCGGAATACGCTCTTTCTGGATGAGATGCGGAATTTTCTGGCGGTGGTGCGCGGGGAGGGGCCGCCGGTTTGTTCGCTGGCGGATGGGGTCAGGGCGTTGGAACTGTGTCTGGAGGCGTTGGCGGCTGCTGGCCGGTGATTTGTGCTACGGGATCGCTTCCCAGCGGATGTTGGGCGAATCCTTTTTGAAGTACATCGGGAATCGATCCACTTTGATCGAGAGGTAATCCCGCAGGTAGGGTTCGGCCTCCTCGGGGTTGCTCCAAAGCTGGACGATCAGATCGGGCTGCAATTCGCCGATGGAGTAGGCATAGTCCCATTTGTTGTGCCCGGGGCGGAATTCCACGTCGTCCGAGATGCCTTTGATCGGGCGGGGTGTGCTTTGGGCGATCACTTTGTCGGCTTTGCCGAGCAGGTCGATGGAGGTGCGTTCGGAGAAGTACGAGATCGCCCCCGCGCTGACCACCGCGATGCTGGCTTCTTCAGTGGTTAGCTCGCGGACGAGCAGCCCCATTTGGGTGTGCTTTTCGTTTCCGGCCACGAAGATCGGGCGTTTGAGCGTGCTCCATTTGAGGAACGAATCCCGCTCCAGCAGGGTGTTGAAGCTGAACAGGCTGGTCACCACGAAGGGGATCAAGGCCAAGCGGGTAGCCGGCTCCAGCCAGGGGGTGCGCCCCTCGTTCGGGGGCAG
>Ga0256830_1001351_pt1 | contig 17508 bp, 16 predicted proteins | sample 128326metaG_FD_190537 | JGI IMG/M metagenome (GOLD analysis project Ga0256830, IMG submission 190537) | Hydrothermal vent microbial communities from Lau Basin, Pacific Ocean - 128-326 | ecosystem: Environmental > Aquatic > Marine > Hydrothermal vents | place: Pacific Ocean: Lau Basin | collected... | reverse complement strand
AACATTTTGAACTCACCGTATGGGTGATACGCTTTCATTCAAAATAACCGAAAAAGTCATTGATCTTGAGCACCTTAGCCGCTCTCGCGACGGCTCAACTGATTAATTTAGGATCATTCACCAATGCTTGGAAGTTTGCCAAACACCGGTAACATGCCAGTAACATGAACCTGGTAATTTGCACTCATGAATTTTAACGACAACATTACTGCGCTCTGTTATGCGTAACAGGGCGAGCTATCAGTGAAAAAAAAGAAAGAGGAGTCAGCGAGAAAGTGACTCAAACAACGCAGTTGTCTGTAGAGAAGGGGCAACACCTAATTCGGCCTGTAGTTTTTGCTGGCACTCCCGGTATACTCTGGTGGCTTCGCCGGTTTCTCCTAATTTCTGATGCGCACGTATCAACCCCCGATAACAGGCCTCATGGAGATTATCCACCAGCAAACCACGGTGATACCAGACGATAACCTCCTGCCACTGGTCATTGTTGGCCAGTGATTCAGTCAGCTTTTCGAGCCGCTGCAAATACTTGCGGCGCAAACGTTCACGCATGGGCAACAACCACAGCGAATCACCTTCACTGTGTAAAAAGGCACCCTGATAAAATGACAGGGTTTGTGCAAGCTGCACAGGGTTATCCGTTTTCAGACCTCGTTCAAAAGCCCAGGCATCAACCCGGCAATAGCGTGTATCCAGGGTAAGTTTGCCATCGCTGTACTGAACTGCCTCAGCAATACCTAATAAACGTCGCAGCCGTTGCAGATTTGTAATCAGCGCACGATGTGCAGCATCACCCTCTGCTCCGGGCCATAAAGCTTCTTCAAGCCTGCTGTCGTTTACGTCACGCCCTCCAAAAGCAATCAGAGCACAGAGTAATTCACAGGGTTTATTGTGCGCATTGTTACGTCGAACCACTGCCATATCGTTTACCAGCAAACTGAAACGCCCCAGTGTATAAACCCGCACAGGCACAGGCCAGTCTGGCAAATGAAGCGCACCTGTCGGCATTGCCAATGCGTTCTTGCGGATAAACGTACGCACATAGCTCCGCTCAATGTTATTTTCCAGGGCAAGAACACATAACGGAGCCAGCATGGCGGGCACATGCCAGGGCATACCGATCAGTTCCACTTTACGGGCATAAGCAAATGCACTGCGCAAATGTGGTAACGCGCGTTCCGGCTGTTGTTGCTTACAAGCCATCCACGCTTCCAGCATGCCCAGATAAAATACCCCCATGCTGTCACTTTTCAGGTCTGCTGCCAGTCGTCTGTTTTTCTCAATTTGTTGTCTGGCTTCATCAAAGCGTGCCATTTCAATCAGCACAAAACTGTAAGCACAGTGGCTTATCAGTTCAAGATAGGGCGTGTGCAATTCAACAATGTTTTGACACGCAGTGCGACTGTGTTCATAAGCCAGCTCCAGATCCCCTTTCAGGCAAGCCAGCCAACCCGCCAGATAGTGATAATGAATGTGTTCGCCACGATGAGTCTGGTGAACAAACTGCCGGAGCTGATCAAGAAATTTTTCTGCGGCGGAAATATTTTGCCGGGCCAGATAATGCATCACAATGGCCGACAATAACCATAACTGTGTGACATATACACCGCTGTCTTTACTCACTTTCAGAGCTGCATTAATCACCGATTCTGTTTCAACGGTCTCACCGGACATCCAGCCCCTGTTGATCTCCACCCAGTACGCCAGAATGCGTGCAATGGGCATAACCTTGTCGGATCCTGCCGGCCCGATCAATGATTTTGCCAACACCTTGAGCTTTGTTATCTGACCATAAAACGTGTAATACATTGCCAGTTGCGAGCCCGTCAAACAACGAATAGAGGCATTGGGGATAAAGCGCTGCATACGCTCGGCTTTTTGTCGCCAGACATCAAATGAGTCACGTTGAGGACACCCCATCAGCTGTATAATAAACGCCGTAAAAGTCACCCTTCCCTTGATTTCCAGGCTTGGGTAGCGCGCATGTTTCTTTCTGACAAGTTCCAGCTCATCAATCCACTTCGGCACATCTGCACAGGAATCATGAGCATAAAACAGACTGTCCATGACACCCAGCCAGCTTAAATAAGTGCCACGCGCATCATTTGCGGCTTTAAACAGATAATAGGATTTTTCAAAATACACTTTTGCAACAAGTGGCTCAAACATCACATTGATACTGCCACGCCAGTATGTCGTCCAGACATTTTGCTGCGATAGCGGAAGCTGATCAATCCAGTTCCGCAATACCTGGAAGCGCCCCTGCTCACAAAGCATTGCTGCGTGAGCATGGATTATTTGTTCCAATGCCGACCAGTTTTGTGTCTGAACAAATAGCCTGGCAGCCTCTTCGATTTCTTCCTCATCGACAAGTAATTGTGCTGCCCTGTTTTTAAGTGCATCCAGCTTCTGTCGGGAAAAATGTGCTTGTGCTTTCTCTTTCAAAAAATCATCAAACAAGGGATGAAAGGTATAAACCGGTTTAAAAACCCCGCGCCGCACCGTAAATATCTGCCTGCGCTCCAGGTCTGCCAATATATTTTTTGCGGCATGAACACCGGAAAGCTTTCGAGCTGCGCTGACTCTGACAGGGCACAACCAGGTTATTTTTAATAAAAATATTTGTGTTTTTTCCGGTAGGCGACTGAATATTTCATGGGTAAAATAATCAAAAAAAGCCTGTTGTGCGCAACCATCGTCTGTTTTATCCGACACCATCTGGCTCATGTCAGGAGGTTCATTTGATGAGCAAAACTGATTCAACAACACCAGACCGGACACCCAGCCCTGTGCTGTCTTGTGTAACAGATCCGCCATTTCATCGGAGCAGACATCCCCTGCATGCAGCTGGCTGATCACACCGGCGCTTTCCCTTTCCGTCAGCTGCAATTCTTCCCAACCTATTTTTACCAGTTGTTTTTTGGCAAGCATCCCGGCGTACTGCGCCGGGGGCGATGCCCGACCGGTAACAATGACTTGGCAACCTGGTGGTATTTCTTCCAGACCCTGTTGCAGGATTTGATTAAACACCACATCATCATTAACCCATTCGAAATTATCCAGCACCAAAATGCCAGGTGCTTTCATTTTTTCAAACAGCGCCCTGAAGAAATTACGGGAAAAAACCGGCAGACCAAATTGATTGTCGGATGTTAATAGCGGCAGACCTCGTTTGCGCGACCGACTCAGTTGTTTAAGCCCCTCACCCAGATAATAAAAAAAGGAGGCAATGTCGCTGTCACCCTGATCAATCTGATACCAAAGGGGAGTGATATTTTTTGCCCGCAGATAGCTGGCCACCAACGTGGTTTTACCAGCACCCCCTGGTGCAGCAATCCATACAACAGGAAACTGATGAAGGTCATCAAGTTTTTTAAACAGACGGGTACGCAGAAAAACCCTTGTAAGCCCAGGCAACGTCAGCTTGGCGGGTTTGATTGACACAATGGGCTCCTGAAAAATCTGGAACGGATGTACCTGAAAATACCAGTATGTTGCGTGCGCGTAAATTAATACCTAAATTCTGCAAATGATTGTGCTAGCGCAGCGCTCCAACAGTGAGTGATTTAGATGAGATATTGATTCATAGAGCGAATGACAAAGCTAGGCTCAATCTATTGTGACGGATCAAGCACCTGCACCAGGAAAGTGCAACACTTGTCGTTTTTTAGGTAATAAAAACATGCTTGGAACACATTGCTTGCGAATTTCAGGCTCCGACTAAAAGGGTTCGTGAACGCATACCTAGATTCAAAACCCACGGCTTCCGCGCGGTGAAACTCGCCAATGGCGAAATATTACCTGCATTTCACGTCGCACCTGAAACGTCTACTCGCTCATGCTGTGCTTTCTATCCCGACTCAATCGTGCAGCACTGGCAACACTGTTGCCAGTGCAGGCGATTATGGCATTGCCGCCCACAAACATCGATTATCGTGGCTGCCGGAAACAACGCAAACCTTCTATAGGCATTTTCTCAAATTCAGAAAGCTGGCTTTTCCGGTGCGGTGTTATAGCGCTCCACCGAGGCCATGATTTCCGCTTTGGCTTCATCCACACCAACCCAGTCTTCGATTTTCACCCACTTGCCACTTTCAAGATCTTTGTAATGCTCAAAAAAGTGGGCAATCTGCTCCAACAACAGTGGAGGCATATCATCCAGCGTTTTTACATTGCGGTATTGCACGGCAAGTTTGTCTACGGGTACAGCAAGAATTTTGGCATCAATACCAGACTCATCGGTCATTTGCAGCATGCCGATGGGACGGCAACGAATCACCGAACCACTGATCAACGGTGTTGGTGTCACCACAAGCACATCGGTTGCATCACCATCTTCGGATAAAGTGTTCGGAATGTAACCATAGTTACAGGGATAATACATCGCGGTATTCATGAAACGATCCACAAACATGGCACCCGTGTCTTTATCCACTTCATATTTTACCGGATCACTGTGTGAGGGGATCTCAATAATGACGTTGATGTCATCAGGGACACCGACTCCCGAATTGACTCGATCAAGATTCATTGCTTTTGCTCCTTGGTAGTTACCATAAAATCATTATTCAAAGCTGCCCAACGGATTACCCTGCCCCGGTAACAACGCTGTACAGCACTTGGAAAACGTACGAAGGGCCGACATGCGGCCCCTCAAAAAAATGGATGCACAACCCAGCGTCGTGCGTGTTGCAGTTGATTATACCGTAATTAGGATGGACGAGAAACCAGGGTATTCCTGAGGGATGTAACCACTTTTGCTCTGTTCTATGAAACCAATAAACTGATTAATTTGGCACTAACAAAAGGCACAGTTACGCGCCCGGTATTTCGCCTTGACATGTCCCTGTTCGGCGGCAGCTTTGTACCATTTTTGCGCTATTTTTTTATTTTTCTTAACACCGTGCCCCTTGTTATACAACTCACCCAGGTTATATTGCGCATCGGCATGACCTAGCTCAGCCGCCTTACTAAACCATTCTGCTGCCTGCTTGTAATCGCGGTCAACACCCCTGCCTTTGAGAAAATTAAACCCCGTATCGAAGGCAGCCTGCACATCCGAGGGACGGTTACTCTCATCCTCACTGGAAAGTTCGGACAAAACCTGCTTGGCCATTTTATGACCCTGGCCCGCCGCCAGATTAAGCCACTTCAGAGCCGTTTGCTGATTTTCAGCAAGCCCCGACTCACCGGTTTGATACAACGTCCCCAGCAAATATTGAGAAGGCGCATATCCTTTTTGGGCAGCCCTGGTAATGTACTCAACAGCAACCTCAGGGTCGGTCTCTGCCACATCGTCACTCAAATAAATTTTACCCAGGCGATGCAAAGCCAGGTAATAATCCTGGTCTGCGGATTTTTTCAACCAAAATAATGCCAGCTTCTTATTTTCGTCAACCCCCTGGCCTTGCAGATACATCAATCCTAACGTGTACTGGGCTCGCGGGGATTCCTCATACTTGGCCTCTTCGAAAACATCATCGGTCAAATCATGATCTGCTATGACGAAAAATGGGAGTAATACTAGCAACACGCCCAATAATATTTTTTTCATCATCAACTGAAACCCTGTTATGTAAAATCTCGTATGTTCAAGGGATACCGTTACAATACCTGACATACGTAAAACAAGCACTGTCTGTTTTCAGTCCTACAAAAAAACATGCCCACTTCAGGTTGTCGGGAAAAACAACTGAAACTTTAGGGCATATCCTCAATGAATAAGGCCGGACTATCGGTCAGATGGCCAAAATGACTGTTCCGCCTAGTCATCAGGTCTTTCTTTATACTTCAGCTAGTATTTTCCGCCAACATGCTACCAACACCAACAAGTCATGTACCGCAAAAATCGGATAAAACAGCGCTTGTTCTTCACGTTGGTGAATATACATTTTTACCTATCGGTTTAAATCTTGCCACATTCACCACCAACATCAGTAACTGATCATGCCAACCTCCATCATCAATTTTTTGAACAACAGGAAGGCTTATTGCGCGAACCCGACTCCACAACATACCCAAACTACTTAACCTTAAAGGGTTTATCCAGCTTCTTTTTCACAGCAACATTTTTCAGTATCACATACTGGGGCAAACCATTTTTGAAGGGCGGGTAATCCTCCCCCTGAATCAGGGGTTGCAAATAATGACGACAACGCGGGGTAATATGGAAGCCGTCTTTGCTGATGTAGTTACGCGGCATCATCTTCTCTACGTTAGCCACCCGTGTCAGCCTGGCTTCACTGATTTTCCATTTGTACGGTTTGCTGGAAATACGTTTTATGGCGGGCATCACTGCATTTTTACCCTTAAGCGCCATTTCAACGGCAGCTTTGCCTACCGCATAAGCCTGTTCGACATCGGTTTTGGAAGCAATATGTCGCGCAGCACGTTGCAGATAGTCAGCAACGGCCCAATGATATTTGTAACCATGTTTGGCCTGAATCATCTGCGCGACCATCGGGGCAACCCCACCCAACTGGCTATGACCAAAGACATCACGCGCATCAGACTCGGCGAGGAAGGTGCCATTTTTATAACGCACTCCTTCGGAAACAACAATGGCACAGTAGCCGCACTCATCCACCACCTGTTTTACCCGCGCCATGAATTTGCGTTCATTAAAAGCCACTTCAGGGAACAAAATGATTTGCGGTGCATCGCCAACATTTTCTGCGGCAAGACCACCCGCAGCGGCAATCCAGCCAGCATGACGCCCCATAACCTCCATCACAAATATTTTGGTTGAGGTTTTAGCCATGGAGGCCACATCAAAAGCAGCTTCACGAATAGAAACAGCAATATATTTGGCCACTGAACCAAAACCGGGACAGTTATCGGTAATAGGCAGATCATTATCGACGGTCTTGGGTATGTGGATCGCCTGAATGGGATAACCCAGAGATTTGGAGATTTGTGAAACCTTCAAACAAGTATCAGCAGAATCACCACCCCCATTGTAAAAAAAATAACCAATATTATGCGCAGAAAACACTTCAATCAGACGCTCATATTCAGCACGATTATCATCCAGGCTCTTAAGCTTGTATCGACAGGAGCCAAATGCACCGGATGGTGTGTGGCGAAGCGCGGCAATGGCACGCGCGGAGTCCTTGCTGGTATCGATCAGATCCTCAGTCAAAGCTCCAATGATGCCATTACGACCAGCATAAATCTTACCGATTTTGTCTTTATGTATACGTGCGGTTTCAATCACACCACACGCGCTTGCATTAATTACTGCTGTCACACCACCTGATTGTGCATAAAAGGCATTTTTTTTTGTCATGTCATTTATCTCCCAAAGTGTATTAACCCTCTCATCAGCACATACAATAACGACCCGGATATTGTCATGAAGCAAATCCAGCATACCCGCCACATTCGTTTTCAGACTACAAATACAGTATCAAAATCATCATCTCTCATTTTCATATACTGCGCACAGCACATCGGCGAAGACTCATCAGCATCGCTTACCTTGAAAAATACACCGATAACATGCTTCATTAACAGTAAAATTCATTGCACAAACTATTGACTTACCCAATAGCTTAAGAGTAGGTTTAGCGCGAACATGAATGAATGTACTATCGCCGTTCGTATTCTGTCGCATTTTGATAACGAGTGGCAAAAGATGGTTTGCTGTAATTTTGCTTAACATACCGTCTGTACATAACGTGTATTGAAGTAACTATTAACGAACACAGCCAGCTTATATAATGAAGGGAGGCTGCCGAGTTGAGGATCGTACTGATCGGCGCACCTGGGTCCGGAAAGGGCACACAAGCAAAAAAATTAGTTGCCAAGTACGGGATTCCGCAGATTTCCACGGGTGATCTGCTACGTGCGGCCGTCGCCGCACAAACACCGCTTGGATTAGAGGCCAAAGCCGCAATGGATGCAGGCCAGCTGGTATCTGATCCAATCGTACTGGGCATGATAGAAGAGCGATTAAACGATAAAGATACACAAAAAGGCTTCATTCTTGACGGGTTCCCACGAAACTTACCTCAGGCAGCGGCGCTCGATACCATTTTGAATCGCATGGGTCGTCCGTTACAATCCGCCATCCTGATTAACGTGGACTTTGACCTGCTGATACAACGTATCGCAGGACGACGTACCTGTAGATCCTGCGGACAGATGTACAACATTTATACATCACCGCCCAAAATAGATGATCACTGTGATTTATGCGGTGGCACACTGCACCATCGTGCAGACGATAATGAAGACACCATCAGCAACCGTTTGCGTGTATTTGAAACACAAACCGAGCCCATGGTCAGACATTATCAGATACAGGGAAAATTGACGGTCATAGATGGAAGCGATGATATCAATAGAATCTTTATCCGTTTATGCAAAGCAATAGAGCAGTCAACATTAAGCAACCCGGAAGTAGCGAGACTTAAAAAAACGCTCAAAGAGCCACCTTCAAAGGTGGAAACTTTTGAAAAAACAACTAAATTAGAGCAAAAAGCTAAAGAACTTTTGGACATAACCGAAACAAACCCAGAAGTACCACCATTACAATCAAGCAGCGGTGCCATTAAGGAGGCAACAACCATGGCGGTGAAAAAGAAAGCTCGAAAGAATGCGGCCAAAAAGAAGGTCGTTAAAAAGAAAACCACAGCTAAGAAAAAGGCCGTGAGAAAAAAATCAGCTAAGAAAAAGGCTGTAAAGAAAAAAGCGTCAAAGAAAAAGGTCGCTAAGAAAAAAGTCGTCAAAAAGAAGGGTAGAAAGAAAAAATCAGTCAAGAAAAAGGCTGTGAAGAAGAAAGCAACAAAGAAAAAAGCAACCCGGAAAAAGAAAACGGCCAAGAAAAAGGTCGCTAAGAAAAAAACAGGCAAAAAGAAGGCCAGAAAGAAAAAAGCAAAGGCTAAATAAACGCCGTTAGTCGGCTAATGATCCTTTAGCACCAAAAGCTCCCTTTGGCTTGTTTCCAGCAGGGGGCGCTATTACAATCGGGCACACAAGGTTTCTTGTGTGCCCGTTTTGTTTTCAGCTGCAACAGGTAAGCATTACTCGACGATAGTTCCTGCGTCACCTAACGCACCTATTTATTGCTGCCAATCATAAAACTCAACGCACCCGACAAGCCATCAACTGTGAACTTGGTACATCACTATCAAGCTGGGAGCTACATCATGAGTAAACTTGAAACGGCAAAAAGTCGCTACCCCATGGCTCGCATGCGGCGTATGCGGCGCGATGACTTCAGCCGCCGTCTGATGCGTGAATCCCGCTTGTCGGTAGATGACCTGATTTACCCAATGTTTGTGCTCGAAGGCAAAAATCAACGTGAAACCATACCTTCCATGCCGGGTGTGGAGCGCGTCAGCATTGATGAGCTACTCAAAGAAGCCGCTGAACTGGTGGCTCTGGGCGTTCCTGCGGTGGCTCTGTTTCCAGTTACCCCCACAGAAGCCAAGTCACTGGACGCGCGTGAAGCCTTTAACCCGGAAGGACTGGCACAACGTGCGGTGCGTGCATTAAAGACGGCACACCCTGAGTTGGGAGTGATTACCGATGTCGCATTAGACCCGTTCACTACACACGGGCAGGATGGTCTCATCAATGACGCCGGTTATGTCATGAATGATGAAACCGTTGAGGTGCTGGTCAAGCAAGCAATTTCACATGCTGAAGCCGGTGCCGATATTGTGGCACCTTCGGACATGATGGATGGCCGCATCGGTGCAATTAGGGAAGCATTGGAAGCCAACGGCCATATTCATACCCGTATTCTTGCCTATGCCGCCAAGTATGCATCAAGTTTTTACGGCCCGTTTCGGGATGCAGTAGGTTCTGCCGCCAATCTGGGTGCAGGCAACAAATACACCTATCAAATGGACCCCGCCAACAGCGATGAAGCGCTTTGGGAAGTCGGCATGGATTTGGACGAAGGAGCCGATATGGTGATGATTAAACCCGGCATGCCTTATCTTGACATCGTACGCCGCGTCAAAGATGAGTTTGGTGCGCCCACTTATGTTTATCAGGTCAGTGGTGAATACGCCATGTTAATGGCCGCTGCACAAAATGGCTGGCTGGATGAGAAGGCCGTTATCATGGAGTCATTACTGGGCTTTAAACGTGCGGGTGCCGACGGGGTACTGACGTACTTTGCCAAACGTGTGGCGCAATGGTTGAAAGAGGCGGGTTAAACACTTTCAACCATAACTTGTGGTGCATTTTGCCGGGCTACCCTGTTGCATATCTGGCCCCACTACAACTTGCCGAACCATAAAATTTAACGCAAAAGCGCAAGAATGTGGGGGTTTACACCCTCGGACAATCATTCCAGTACATTGGGAACTTATATTGTCGTGGTGCTGACAAGTGGCGTGTTACAAACGCAGAGGTCGCAAAGGACGTAGAGAAAAACACTAAAAACTCTGTGTCCTCTGCGTCTCTGTGACCTCTGTGTTAAATACCCTGTATTTTTTAAAAAAGTATTTTCAGCGCTTGATTCACATTTTAGTCTTTTGTTGCGCTTTTTTTCCGGGGGCTTTTTTTGGTTTTGTCTTTGCTTTTTGGTTTGGCTTTTAACTTACTGTGCTTTTCAGGTTTTTTATCAATTGCCACAGGCTTACCGTCTGCACCTATCCGGGAAATTTTTAATGCCTGCCCTGCCACCCGGGTTTTAATCAAATCCTGAAAGACTTCTTTGGGCATGCCTTCGGGCAGGTCCACATAGCTGAAGTCATCATGGATTTTGATGTGACCGATATGTTTGCCATCAAGCCCGGCTTCATTGGCAATAGCTCCAACGATGTTACCCGGCTGCACGTCGTGACTGTGGCCAACTTCAATGCGAAAACGTTCCAGGCCTTCAGCCGGAGGCATTTCTTTTTTCGGTGCGCGCTCTTTGCGTGGGCGAATTTTGGCTTCGCCGCTGTCTCTGTTGTTGTCACGTTTACTATCACGTTTGTTGCCGCGCTTGTCTCCACGCTTATTGGATGCAGGACGATCATCTCTGTCCCAACTATCGCGGGACTGACGTTGCGGTTTGTTTTGTAGTAATAATGGTGTCTCACCTTGCAACAGATGCGCCAGTGCGGCGGCAATTTCCAATGCAGGCACGTTGTGCTCTTGCTGATATTGTTCGATGAGCTGATAAAAAATGCCCATTTCCTCCGTCGCCAAAGTATCGGTGATGCGTTGTTTGAATTTGTCGATACGTTTGTCGTTGATGATTTCCGTAGACGGCAATTCCATGCGGTCGATTTTTTTCCGGGTGGCCTGCTCAATGGAATACAACAGGCGTTTTTCACGCGGGGCAACAAACAGGATGGCATCTCCCTTACGACCAGCACGACCGGTACGACCAATACGATGCACATAGGCTTCGGTGTCGTAGGGAATGTCGTAATTGACAACGTGGCTGATACGCTCCACGTCCAGCCCACGGGCAGCAACGTCAGTGGCAACCAGAATATCCAGTTTGCCTTTTTTCAGATTATTAATGCTGCGTTCACGCAGGTTTTGCTGAATGTCACCGTTGATAGCGGCAGCGGCATAACCACGGGCAGACAGCTTTTCAGCCAGTTCTACGGTGGCAGTTTTGGTGCGCACAAATACTATCATTGCATCGAAAGGTTCGGCTTCGCAGATGCGCGTCAATGCATCGAGTTTGTGCATACCGCTCACCGGCCAAAAGCGCTGTCGAATAGTATCAACCGTTGCCGCTTTGGTTTTGATGGTAATTTGTGCCGGGTTGCTCAAATGGCGCGTGGCAATGCGCCGGATTTGTGTTGGCATGGTGGCAGAGAACAGAGCGATTTGTCGCTCGTCCGGTGTCTGTTCCAGTATCCATTCCACGTCGTCAACAAAACCCATGCGCAGCATTTCGTCGGCTTCGTCCAGCACCATGGCAGTAAGCTGGTCCAGTTTGAGCGTGCCGCGACGCATATGATCCATCACCCGGCCCGGCGTGCCAACCACCACATGTACGCCACGTTGCAGGGCACGAATCTGGCCACGGTAATCCTGACCACCATAAACCGGTAATACGTGAAAACCTTTCAGGTGTTTGGCGTATTTCTGAAAAGCTTCGGCCACCTGAATAGCCAGTTCGCGCGTAGGAGCCAGAACCAGTACCTGTGGATTTTTTTGCTTGAGATCAAGGTTGGAAAGCAGAGGCAAAGCAAACGCAGCGGTTTTACCGGTACCGGTTTGTGCCTGACCCAGTACGTCCCTGCCTTCCAGCAACAAGGGGATGGTTTCTGCCTGAATGGGCGAGGGACTTTCGTAGCCCACTTCGTCCAGAGCCTTAAGAATGGGTTTGCTCAGCGCCAGTTGATCGAACGCGGTTACCGTGTCGGTAGTCATGTTATTGTGCCTATACTTGAATGATTGAACGCGAGGAAAGCTCGCCTTTCATCATAAAAAGTAAGAGCCGGAGTTCGCGGGAATACCTGTCGTCTCCACCCATGGATACTGCTGGGCGAAACCGGGAAGGGCGCGTAGTGTACAGGCTTACGCTTCGCCATGCACACTTTTTGTGCATAAATTATGCATTGGCAGCAAGTCAGGGGAAAAGGAATGATTCAGTCTGCGCTGACTTGTTCATCACGATGTTTATCGGCTTCGATCTGGCGCTCATAGGCCATCTCTTCTCGACGCAACTGCTCCCTGACATCAGTCTCACTTTGCAACAAAAAGACAATCGGTGCGCGCTGGAAAATCAGTCGTTCATCCATGCGCAAGCGCATGATGCGCAGACCGTTTTTATCGGTCATCGCTTTAACGCGAGGGATATTGTCAATGTAGCCAATCTGGTAATAAATCCGCCCATTGGGTTTGAGGTGTTGCCGGACTTGAGCAAAAAAACGTTCGTGTACTTCCCACCAGAATTGCGTGTACTGGTTGGTGGGATAGTCAATATTAAACAGAATGACATCAAAGCGCTCACCGGGTTTGATGGGAGTAAACAGATCACCAGGAGGACGTACATCAATTTTATCCTGCAAGCCGAAGCGCTGGACGTTGAGTTTGGCCGTTTCCACTGCCCTGGCAGAGATATCGGTAGCAACAATATGGTCACTGATTTCAGCCGCAAAAATCGACTGCACACCGGAGCCGGTACCTATATCGAGCACGCTTTCGCCCGGTTTGATTTCCCAATGCGATAAAAGATACACGCTCTGTATGGAAGGACGGGGAACACCTTCGGGTACCAGAAAGGCATGATCATTGACCATGAGCGTACCGTATTCGGGATTTTCCGGTGTCGGTTCAAAATACGCCAGCGTATAGGGGGTTTCGGTAGGCGGTGCCCTGAGTCCGCCTTTGGCTTTTGGAATGCTGGCTTGCTGTGCGGATTGTTGTATAGACGGCTGATTTTTTTGCGGTGAAGGCTCACAACCACTGACCAACAGCACGATAACTACGGTGCTGGGCAACAGCACTTTGCAGAAGATATTGTCAAAAAACATCGCAAATTCCTTACCGGGTTCGACATAAAAAACGCGCTGGACAGCGCGTTTTTACCGTCAGGAAACGTTTATTTTTTCGCGCCTGGCGGTTTGAATCCGTCCGGCAGACTGCCCATTTCACCTTCGTTAAAGAAAAAACCCTGCATATGTTTTTCAATAATTTCGACACTGGCAGGATCTGCGGTAGACAGACCATTTTCATTGATAATCAGGGTCAGACGTTCCAGCCACTGAGTCCAGCCCTCTTTCGACACATTTTCAAAAATGCGTTGCCCCAGCTCACCGGGGTGCGGCACGGTATCGAGCCCTTCACCCTGCTGGTTTGTGACTACACACTGCACTATTCTCGCCATAATTCTTTCCCCGGCCTGTATTTTCTGCCATTAATTAAAAGTGATGCCAATTATACCCGAGTGTAATGCTAGGTTGACGCTTTTGTCGGCAAGACAAATTGATGTGGTCACGTCTATTTGTCATTTCCAGGTTTTGTTTGCCCGCTGCCCTGTGCATCTTCAGTAGCATTCTGTTCATCGGGCATGGCCTCTTCGGCATTTTCTTCCGCTTCCAGGCGATCCAGCTCGGCGTCCAGTTCAGCCTCGGTTGGCGGTTCATATTCGCCATGACCGGAGTCATTGGCATCATCATGATCAGCACTGTCACCATAACGGGTATCGCCCGATCTGGCCTCCGATTGGTTTAGTGGATCGGCAGCAGGTTCTACGTGGTTTCCTGCTGTAGTTGAAGTCGGAGTTGCGGTAGCTGCGGCCTCCTTCGCGGTCGGTGGGGACACAGGAGCGGTATCTCCCCCGATGCTATTTTCCTCTTCTTCCGGTTTGGCGTAAAACCGCGAAAACACCAAACCCAGTTCAAACAAAATCCACATCGGAATGGCTAACAATGTTTGTGAAATAACATCCGGCGGCGTCAGCAACATGGCAAACACAAAAGCACCGACGATGACATAAGGACGCTTGGCAGCCAATTTCTCAGCAGTACTGATACCACTCCACACCACCAGGATAGTGGCAATAGGCACTTCAAATGCCAGACCAAAAGCAAAAAACATTTTGATGGCAAAATCGAGGTAATAAGTAATATCCGGCGTTACCGCCACACCTTCCGGAGCAATGCCGGTGAGAAAACCAAACACCAGCGGGAATACGACGTAATAGGCAAAGGCCATACCGGCATAAAACAAAATGGTGCTGGACAATAACAGGGGGTAGACCAGTTTCTTTTCGTGCTGGTACAGCCCCGGTGCCATAAACCCCCATGCCTGATAAAGAATAAAAGGCACGGCAATAAAAATTGCCATCACCAGCGCCAGCTTAAAGGGGGTTAAAAAAGGTGATACCACTTGCGTGGCGATCATGCTGGTGCCATCCACCATGTGCCGCAATAGCGGCTCCGCAAGATACGTGTACAGGTCATTGGCAAAGGCAAACAGGCCGAGAAACAATACGATGACGACCAGTACGATACGCATCAAACGATCACGCAACTCCAGCAGATGTTGCACTAATGGCTGTTCGTTAGGCGGGGGGTATTGCTTTGGGTCAGTCATGTTTGTTGTTTGAGGGGCTGCCTGCGGCAGTGTTGTCATTGTCGGCTGTCAGCGCATCGTTGTTAATCGCCTCCACCGTATGTTCCTGCTTCTGCTCTGGCAATGTTTCTTCTGGCTCGCTTACGGATGAAGACTGTTTTGAAGGCACCGCCCGCGGAACCGGTTTGCGGTCATCCGGTTCTGTGGGGGTTTGTTCCAGAATGTCATGCAGAGACTGAATTTTGGTTTGCTCTTCCAGCAAACGCTTCAACTCATCGGCCTTGTTCACTTCCAGGTTGATGTCGGTCTGAACTGAACTCACAAAACGCCGTGCGCTGCCAATCCACTGCCCTACCGTTCTCGCGACACCGGGCAAACGTTCGGGGCCGATGACCACCAGGGCGACCACACCGATCAGTGCCATTTCCATGAAGCCTATATCAAACATGACGACGTTGTCCGCGAAACAAAAACACTATCCAACGCAGAGACGTGAAGACGCAAGGAACGCAAAGTTTTTTATGGGCTTTCTCTGCGTTCTTTGCGCCTTCACGTCTTTGCGTTAGATCACAAGCATTCATACCATCAGGAACTCGTTACGAATGACATATCACTGGAGATTCTTCGAATCTCTATAACCTGACATTCACTATTCAAGTCAGGTCTTATCCTTTTCTTTTTCTTTTGCTTTTGCTTTGCTGGCAACTTCACCTTCAATAACATCACCTGCATCCTGGTTTAATTGTGTCGGCTCATCGGTTTTTTTTTCTTCCTCGGTCATCGCTGATTTGAAACCTTTGATAGCCGAGCCCAAATCACCACCCACATTACGCAAACGTTTAGCGCCAAACAACAGCAACACAATCACCAGAATAATGACCAACTGCCAGATACTGATACCCATTTTTTTCTCCGTTTTACCCAGGTGACGCTTTATTTCTCAAGCATTAAACAATGCGCCAGAATTAATGTTAACCAAATCCGGGAAGTCGCCCACCACCCAGAATATGAATATGTAAATGAAAAATTTCCTGTCCGCCACCCGGGCCGGTATTAATAATCGTCCGAAAACCATCATCCAGCCCATGCTCTTTCGCCAGTTTTGGCAACAGCCGCATCATGTGAGCCAACAGCGTATCATGCGTAGCATCCACTTCGTCCAGGCTGGCAATATGTGTACGCGGCACCATTAACAAATGTACGTCGGCTTTTGGATAGAGATCCTTGAATACAACAATTTGTTCGTCTTCATACACGGTATCAGAAGGAAGCTCTCCCGCTGCAATTTTACAAAACAGACAATCACTCATTTTTGTTTCCCCTACCGGCTTTTTCATCCAGACCAGACAAACCAAAACGCCGTGAAAGTTCGTCCAGCACTTGCTGCGGGCCTAATCCCTGTTGGGCCAGTAGCACCAGGGTATGAAACCACAAATCTGCAACTTCATACACAATCTTGTCTGCGTCACCATCCTTGGCGGCCATCACTGTTTCTGTGGCTTCTTCACCGACTTTTTTCAGGATGGCATCGAGCCCTTTGCTGTAAAGGCCGGCCACGTAAGAGCTATCTGGCTCTGCGCCTTTGCGCGCCTCCAGCACATCTGCCAATTGTTGTAAAATTTCACTCATAAATTTTAGCAGGGTCTTTGATTATCACGTCCGTTTCAACCCACTGGCCATCCTGATATTGCCGGTAAAAACAACGCTCACGACCGGTATGACAAGCGATACCCCCCAACTGTTCTACGGATAACAACAGCACGTCTGCATCACAGTCGAGACGCAGGTCTTTCAGTTTTTGTACATGACCGGATTCTTCGCCTTTGCGCCATAACTTCTGGCGTGAACGCGACCAGTAAATGGCGCGACCTTCATCTACGGTCAGCTGTAATGATTCACGGTTCATCCACGCCATCATTAATACTTTGCCAGTTTGTGCGTCCTGTGCAATGGCGGGCACCAGACCGTTGGTGTCCCATTTGATTTCGTCCAGCCAATCCATTACGGGGTTGTCCACGAAGCACAATCCAACGCAGAGGCGCAGAGGCGCAAAGAACGCAAAGTTTTTATTTTGGTTTTCTCTGCGTTCTTTGCGTCTTCGCGTCTCTGCGCTGGATCGTCATTATTCACAACCGCACCTCCACACCAGCCGCCGCCATTGCACGTTTGGCTTCTTCAATACTGTGTTCGCCAAAGTGAAAAATGCTCGCGGCCAGCACCGCATCGGCACGGCCTTCAGTCACGCCTTCGGCAAGGTGTTTCAGTTCACCTACTCCACCAGAGGCGATTACCGGCACGGTCACGGCATCACTGACCGCGCGTGTCAGTTCCAGATCAAAACCGATTTTGGTGCCATCGCGGTCCATGCTGGTCAGCAGGATTTCGCCAGCGCCGTAATCCACCATTTTTTTCGCCCATTCGATGGCGTCAATGCCTGTGGGTTTACGACCACCGTGGGTAAAAATTTCCCAGCGCTTGTCTTCACCTTCGCCGCTCACGCACTTGGCGTCAATGGCCACC
>Ga0256830_1001350_pt1 | contig 17509 bp, 13 predicted proteins | sample 128326metaG_FD_190537 | JGI IMG/M metagenome (GOLD analysis project Ga0256830, IMG submission 190537) | Hydrothermal vent microbial communities from Lau Basin, Pacific Ocean - 128-326 | ecosystem: Environmental > Aquatic > Marine > Hydrothermal vents | place: Pacific Ocean: Lau Basin | collected... | reverse complement strand
TCTCGCTGTTCTACCTCAAGGCCGCCGCGCCGCCCGAGGTGCGCATGCAGCAGATCTATCGCGGCATCCTGCCCTTCGTCGCCATCCAGCTGGCGGGGCTGGCCACGGTAGCCATGTTCCCGCAGATCGCCCTGTGGCTGCCGGAGCTGATGGACCGGCTGTCGCGTTGAGAAGGAGCACCGAGCTGGAACGCGAAGCCCCAGCTTCGCCATCGGAACGCGAAGCCCCGGCTTCGCCGTCGGAACGCAAAGCCCCGGCTTCGCTCCATGCCGAGCCGGGGCTCGGCGCGCCCTAAAGGGGGAAGGCATGGACGCCGATAGTCTGCACATTCACCGCGCGCCAGAGGAGGGCGCCATGTCGCAGATCTTCATCGCCAGACAACCCATCTATGACCGTGACATGGGTGTGCATGCCTACGAATTGCTGTTCCGCGCCAACGACAGCGAGCATGCCGAATTCACCGACGGCGAACAGGCCACCTCGCAGCTGCTGATCAACGCCCTGCTGGAGATCGGCCTGCCGCGGCTGGTGGGCCGGCACCCGGCCTTCGTCAACCTCACCGAGCGCTTCATCGTCGAGGGCCTGCCCAATGCCATGAAGCCCGAGCAGGTGGTGCTGGAGGTGCTCGAGGACGTCCTGCCCGGCCCCGAGTTGCTGGCCGCCCTGCAGCGGCTCAAGCAGGAGGGCTACACCATCGCCCTGGACGACTTCGAATACGACGAGAGCAAGCGCCCGCTGGTGGAGTTGGCGGACCTGGTCAAGCTGGACGTGCTCGGCCTCAAAGCCCGCGAGATCGCCGCCCACGTCGAGGCACTGAAGGGCTTCGACACCCCCCTGCTGGCGGAAAAGGTCGAGACACAGGAAGACTTTCACGCCTGCCGGGAACTCGGCTTCCACTACTTCCAGGGCTACTTCTTCTGCAAGCCGCACCTGGTGCAGGGCGAGCGCACACCCTCCTGCCGCACCCTCACCCTGCGCCTGCTGGCGCGCATCCAGGACCCGGACATCGAATTCAAGGAACTGGCCGACCTCATCGCCCAGGACGTGAGCTTTTCCTACCGCATCCTGCGCTACATCAACTCGGCGCAGTTCGGCACCTCGCGCAAGATCGAATCCATCCAAAGCGCCGCCACCATGATCGGCCTGCGCCGCATCAAGACCTGGCTCACCATCCTCGCCATGTCGCAGGTGGACGACAAACCCTACGAACTGCTGCTCACCTCCCTGGTCCGCGCGCGCATGTGCGAACTGCTGGGAGAAGGCATCGGCCAGCCCGGCAGCAGCTTCACCGTCGGCCTGTTCTCCGTCCTCGATGCCCTCACCGACCTGCCGCTCGACGTGGTGCTCGCCAGCCTGCCCCTGGCCGACGAGATCAACGGCGCGCTGCTCCATCACGAAGGCCCGCTGGGCCGGCTGCTGCGCCTGGTGCTGGCCTATGAATCGGCCGACTGGGATACCGTGGCCGCCAACCCCGTGAACGGCAGCGATCCCCAGCATGCCTACCTGCAGGCCGTCGAATGGGCCGGCGAACTGGGCAATGCGCTGCTGTGTGAATGACCCCTTACCCCTCCCCGCGCAAGCACCTTTCCACAAGCGGAAACGGAAGCTCCCGAACCGCCACCTGGCGCACCCCTTCCCAGCCCTGACGACAGCGTGACAACTTTCTGAACACGGGGGTATACTCCGGTGCCAGTGGACGGCAGGGGTTGTCGGCAGAACACGCTGCAGCAGGCATCGTCTCTGTCGCTGACGCCATCCACGGCAATAAAAACAAACAACAACGAGGATGTAGAAAAATGGCTCAAGGCACCGTCAAGTGGTTCAACGACGCTAAGGGTTTTGGATTCATCGTGCCGGAGGATGGCGGCGAGGACGTGTTCGTCCATCACAGCAACATCCTGGGCACCGGATTCAAGAGCCTCGCCGAGGGACAGACCGTTTCCTTCGACATGGAAAGCGGCCAGAAGGGACTTTCGGCGACCAATGTTCAGCCCTGCTGATTCATAAGAAAGGCCCGCGTTCGCGGGCCTTTTCCCTGTTGTCCGACTGACCCGTCGGCAGCGGCGGAGCGCCTCTTTGCGCCCGCGGATCGTGCCCCGTCAATGCTGGCAGCGCGGACAATAGAAGGTGTTTCTCTGCCCCAGTTGCAGGCTGCGGATGCGGCCCCCGCAAAGCGGGCAGGGCTCGCCGCCGCGCCCGTACACCTGCAGGCGCTGCTGGAAATAGCCGGGCCTGCCCTCGCTGTCGGTAAAGTCGCGCAGCGTGGTTCCCCCCTGCTCGATGGCCGCAGCCAGCACCTGCCTGACCGCCGCCACCAGGCGCTGGTAACGCCGCCTGGCGATGCGCCCGGCGGGGGTCTGGGGACGAATGCCGGCCAGGAACAGGGACTCGCTGGCGTAGATGTTGCCCACCCCCACCACCACCTTGCTGTCCATGATCAGGGCCTTGACGCTGACGCGGCGGCCGCGCGAGGCGGCGAACAGGTAGTCGGCATCGAAGGCGTCGGACAAGGGTTCCGGCCCCAGCGCCCGCAGCAGCTTGTGGGATGACGCCGGCCGCGTGGTCCACAGCACGGCACCGAAGCGGCGCGGATCGCGCAGGCGCAGGCTGCGGCCATTGGCGAAGACGATGTCGACGTGATCGTGTTTTCCCGGCGGCGTGCCGGCCGCCACCACGTGCAGGCTGCCGGACATGCCCAGGTGCAGGATCGCGCTGCCGACCTCCGTCTCTAACAACAAGTATTTGCCCCGCCGGCGCACCGCGACGATGTGCTGGCCGGGCAGTTCGCTGCGCAACCGCGCCGGCACCGGCCAGCGCAGGTGCGGCTGGCGCACCACCACCTCGCGCACCCGCTGGCCTTCGAGGTGCGGGGCGATGCCGCGGCGGGTGATCTCGACCTCCGGCAGTTCAGGCATTGCCGTCTCCATCGCCCTCGTTGTCCACCGAAGGCAGGGCCAGCAGGCGCGCGGCGACGTCGGGGGTGAAATGGTAGCTCAGGCCGAGGTCGCCACGGGTCAGGAGGATTTCGCCATCGCCACGCTGCAGCACGAAGCGCAGCGGCGGCGCATCGCCCTGCGGGCTGAGGGTGACGACCTCACCCACGGCATCCGCATCACCACGGCTGACGCGCAGGGCGCGGGCGTGACGCCATTCATCGACCAGCGCCCGCAGCGCATCGCTGGAGGCGGTGCCTCCTCCGGCGAGCTGCCACTGGCCGTCACCTTGCAGCAGGTGCAGCCCCGGCAGGCGGATCTCGCGCAGGCGCGCGCCCGTCGGCAGCAACCGTGGACTGACCAGCGAGGCCGGGCCGCCCCGCAGCAGATGACTGTAGCGGTCGACGATCAGGTGCACGCTGCCGCCGATGCCCACGTAGCGCCGCCCCCCCAGGGCTTCGGTGCCGCCCAGCACGAGTTCCGTGTCGTCGGCGCGCAGGCGCAGGTCCGGCTCGTCCAGGCCGGCCTGATTGGCCGTCACGGCGGCGGCAGGGTAGCGGGCCAGGCTGCGCGCGCGGAGCAGGCCGAAGGCGGCATCGATCTTGGCCCTGTCGGCGCGGGCCATGAAGGGTTCCACCAGCCACCACTCGGTACCGCGTCGTTCCAGCACCGCATCGGCGTGGCGTGCGGAATGGATCTCGATGCGGGTGACGTCGGCCTCGGTGAGGGTGGTGATTCTCTCCGGTGTGGCCGGTGACTCCTCCCTCTGGCTCAACCAGACGGCGGCGCCGAGGCCGAGCACCACGAAGGCGAGGACGAGATTGAGCAGATTGCGTGGGTTCATTTTTTTCAGCCTGTTGATTCCTCTCGCAGAGGTGTGGCGTGCGCCGGGTCGATAACGATCCGGCTCACCATGGAGACCCGGAGCACAGGGAGGAAAAGAACCTCCACCGGGGAAGCCAAGAAAAGCCATATTCGCGTTGATCGGCGTTCATTTGCGGACACATCCGCTCCGCGTGGGCACAAACCACGCACCCACCCTGCGAGAACCAACGGCCTCAACGCCGGCGCCGCCACCAGACCAGCCCGCCGGTGACCGCCAGGCCCAGCGGCAACAGCACCAGCCAGCCGAAGCCGATCAGGCCCTGGGCCAGGGGCGAAAAGCTCAGGTTGCGGTCCGGGGCGGTCTTTACCGGGATGTCGATGAAGCGGTCGTCGTGGGACAGCCAGTTGACCAGGTTCATGCCCAGGGCGAGGTTGCCGCCGTTGCCGAGATAGGCGTTGGAGAGGAAGTCGCCGTCGCCGATCACCGCCACGCGCTGCTCCCCGCCCTCGCCGCCCCGCAGGCGGCTCATCACCACCCCCAGGGTCAGCGGTCCGGGGGTATCCACGCCCTCGTCCCGGGCGATCTTGCCGCTCAGCTCGCCCGCCTCCGCCCAGCTGCGCTCGGCGCTGAGCAGGATGGCCTGGGACTGCCAGCCGGGGGGTGGCGTGTGGGTGAGGCCGACGGCCTGCGGGAACAGGGTGACGACGTCGAAGTTGCGCGTCACCGGGTGCGGCGGGTAGCTGCTGACGATGGCCAGGCGCGGGTCGGAGATGCCCAGCACCCGGGTGGTGGGATCGACGACGACGCCGGGCACGAAGCTCACGCCCAGCATCTCGGCCAGGGGCCGCAGGCCGTGCAGGCCGTCGGGATCGGCCAGCCACAGCAGGTTGCCGCCGCCCTCGACGAATTGCTGGATCAGCGCCACCTCGCCGGGCATCAGCCCGGTCTGCGGACCGGCCAGCACCAGCACTGCGGTATTGTCCGCGATGGCGGGATCGGCGACCAGGTTCTGCGAATGGATCTTGAAGCCCTTTTCCGCCAGGCGCTTGCCCCAGGCGCCGAGGTCGTGGTTGGCCTCGCCCAGCGGCTTGCGCTCGCCGTGGCCCTCGAGGAACACCAGCCAGCGCTCGCCGCCGCGCGCCAGCCGCTGCAGGGCGTTGGTGATGCTCTGCTCGGAGACGCTGGCGAGCTTCTCCTGCCGGCCCCCGTATTCGATCAGCAGCTCGCCGTTGACGCGGATGCCCAGCTCGCGCACCCGCGCCGGCTGCAGGTCCGGGTTGACGAAGTCGAGGGTGATGTCACGCTTGTGGCGCTGGTAGCGCGCCAGCAGGTCGCGGATGGCGCGGCGCACCGATTCGTCCTCGTTGGCGAAGGCGGTGACGTTGACCGGGCCGTCGAGCCGCTCGAGCAGTTCGCTGCTGGCCGCGGACAGGGTATTGCGGCCGCTCGCCGTCCAGTCAGCGGTAAAGCTGTAACGCGTGCTGAGCCAGGCCAGCATCCCCACCGCGGCGAGGAACAGCACCAGGAACAGGGCATTCTGGATGCGCGTGGCGCGCCGGGTCTTGCCGCTGACGAACATGGGACGGCTTCAATACTCCTTGTACTCGGCGAGGCCGGCGGCGACCATTTCATCGCTGATGTTGACGAACACCTCCGGCTCGTCCTCGACCCAGATCTCGGCGATGTAGCGGCCGTACTTGCCCTTCTTGTCCTTGATGGTCTGGATCCACACCTGGCGGCCCTCGATGCGTTCACGCAGCCAGTCGCGCGCCACCAGGCCCTCGGGCCGCTCCTCGCCGCGCACCTCCGGGGCGTTGATGCGCGACAGGCGTACCTTTTCGTCCTCGATCTTGAGATGGAGGCCGAGGTCGATGGTCAGGGTGCAGGTGTCGCCGTCGTAGACGGAGGTCACCTCGGCGCGGTAGTGGTAGAGATGTTCTTTCATGGTGCTTCTCCTTGCTCAGTGTTGCAGCCGGTCGGCGTCCAGCCGGCGTATGCTCAGCACCAGGAAGGTGCCGGTGAGTAACAGGTAATAGACGATGTCGGTGCTGCTGAAGATGCCGCGCTGCAGGGGCTGGAAGTGGCTCATCAGCGACAGGTAGTCGAGCAGGCCCTTGTGGTCCGCGCCGCTGCTAGCGAGGTTGAGGATCGACAGCAACAGCAGCAGGCCGAAGGTGCTCACCGCCGCCACCACCGGCTGCGCGGTGAGGGTCGACAGGTACAGGCCAATGCTGCAGAAGCTGGCCAGCAGCAGCAGCAGGCCCAGCAGGCCGGCGGCCCACAGCCCCAGGTCGATGCCGCCGCCGGCCAGCAGGCTCAGCGGCATGGCGGCGATGATCAGCAGCATCACCAGCACGAAGCCCAGCACGCCGAGGAACTTGCCGAGTACGATCTCGCTCATGGATAGCGGCGCCGACAGCAGCAGCGGCAGGGTCTGCGCGCGGCGCTCCTCGCTGATCAGGCGCATGGTCAGCAACGGCATCACCAGCAGCAACACCGTGGCGGCGGTGTTGAACAGCGGGGTCACCACCATGTCGGCGGCACCCGGCCCGCCGGGCAGGGCGGCCAGGCGCGGCTGCATCTGCAGGAAGAAATCGAGATAGGCGAGGAAGAACCAGGCGCAGATGCCGCTCACCACGGCGAGGATGGCCCAGGCCAGGGGCGACAGGAACAGCGAGCGCAGCTCGCGCCCGGCGAGGGTGAAGACCATCATGCGGCGCTCGCCCGGTGTGCGTCATGACGGCCGGCATCACCGCTGTCAGCGGCGGTGATGTCGACGAAGATCTGCTCCAGCGAACGCCGCTCCGGGGTCAGCTCACGCAGCCCCCAGCCCTGCTCGACGACGAGCTGCGCCACCTGTTCGGCCGTGGCGCCGCCCTCGGCGAGATGCAGCAGGAAGCCACCGTCGTCGCGCGCCTCCACCCGCTCGATGCCGGGGATCAGGGCGCCGATCTCCTCCGCCTGCGGCGGGCGGGCCAGGCGCAGCAGCAGCCCGGCGCCGGCTCCACGGCGGCCCAGCTCCTCGATGCTGTCGCTCATCACCAGGCGGCCGCGGTTGATGATCTGCACCCGGTCGCAGACGGCCTGCACCTCCGGCAGGATATGGGTGGAAAGGATCACGCCGTGCTCGCCGCCCAGCTCGCGGATCAGGTGGCGGATCTCGCGGATCTGGATCGGGTCGAGGCCCACGGTGGGCTCGTCCAGCACCACCACCGCCGGCGCATGGATGATGGCCTGGGCGATGCCGACGCGCTGCTGGTAGCCCTTGGAGAGATGGCCGATCAGACGCCCGCCCACCTCGCCGAGGCCGCAGCGCTGCTTGGCCGTGTCCACCGCCCGTGCCACGCGGGCGCGGGGGATGCGGTTGAGGCGCGCGCAGAAGCGCAGGTATTCGTCCACCGTCAGCTCGCGGTATACCGGCGGCTGCTCGGGCAGGTAGCCGATCTCCGCCTTGGCGGCCTTGGGACGGTCGAGGATGTCGAGGCCGTTGATGGTGATGCGGCCCTCGCTGGGCGCGAGGTTGCCGGTGATCATGCGCATGGTGGTGGTCTTGCCAGCGCCGTTGGGACCGAGAAAGCCCAGCACCTCGCCGCGCCGCAGCTCGAAATCGACGGCGTGGACGACCGCATGCCCGGCAAAGCGTCGCGTCAGCCGCTCCACCCGGACCAGGATCTCTCCCGGCGCGTCCTGCCTGTTCAAGACTTGCTGCGACATCTGGTTAGACGGGCCTCTTGCGAAGTATGGCGTATGATATAGTCGAACATGGAAAGTTCAATGACAGAGCACCCTCTTCATGGCCCTGCCCTATTGCGAGAAGTTTGGCTTCGATGATGACAGAATTCACCAACGTCTGCGCTGGCTGGATTTCTCCATTGAGGACCATGTGCTGGCCCGGCGCCTGCAGCGGGAGGTCATCCAACCCCATATCACCGCCATCGTCGACGAATTCTACCAATGGATGAACAGCGTCGACGAGATTCGGGAGATGCTCGACAGCGGCTACGATATTGCCCGGCTGAAGGTCACCCAGACGGCATACCTGCGCTCCCTGGGGGTGGATTTCGACACCCCGGAATATTTCGAGTCGCGCCTGCGCGTCGGCCAGGCCCATGCCTGGATCGGCCTCAACCTGAGCATCTACACCTGCGCCTATTTCTGGCTCACCGAGATCATCCTCGCCCACTTCCCGGATAGCCTGCGCAACAGCAAGGAAGGCCGGCAGATGCAGACCTTCCTGCACAAGATCGTCAGCCTCGACATCTCCCTGGCCATCGAGACCTACCACGTCGCGCAGGTCACCTCCCTGGAGGAGTCCCTGGCCCGCACCCAGCAGCAGAAGGACCGCCTGCGCCTCGCCGCCAGCACCGATTCGCTCACCGGGCTGGCCAATCACGACGCCATCATCGCCGAGCTGGAACTGGCCCTGTCCGACATCGCGCAAGGCGATCACACGGTGGCGGTGGTGATGGCGGACCTCGATTTCTTCAAGGACGTCAACGACACCTACGGCCACCTGGCCGGCGACAAGGTGCTGGTGGAAGTCGCGCGCCGCCTGCGTGCCGCGCTGCGTGGCTTCGACCGCGTCGGCCGCTACGGCGGCGAGGAGTTCCTGCTCATCCTGCACAATGCCACCCCCTCCACCATGGCCAGCGTCGCCGAGCGCGTGCGCAAGCGCGTCACCAGCAACCCCATCAAGCTGCCGGAACTCAGCCTCGACATCACCATGAGCATGGGTGTCACCATGGCCCGCGCCGGCGAAAGGGCCGAGGAGGCCATTGCCCGCGCCGATGCCGCGCTGTACGCCGCCAAGGAGGCTGGGCGCGACCGCGTGGTGGTCAACTAATCGTTGCCATGTCCGTCAGCATCCTCGGCGTCGACACCGGCGGTACCTTCACCGACTTCGTGCTGCTGCGCGAAGACCGCCTGCGCGTGCACAAGGTGCTGTCCACCCCCGACGCCCCCGAGCGCGCCATCCTGCAGGGCATCGCGGAGCTGGGCCTGGGCGATGACGAGCTGCTGCTGATCCATGGCTCCACGGTGGCCACCAACGCGGTGCTCGAAGGCAAGGGCGTGCGCACCGTCTACATCACCAACCGCGGCCTGCGCGACACCCTCACCATCGGCCGCCAGGCGCGCCGCGAGCTCTACCACCTCAACCCGCCGCTCACGCCCCCGCCGGTGGCGCGCGAGCTGTGCCTGGAGACGGGCGGCCGGCTGAGCGCCACGGGGGAGGAGCTGGAGCCGCTCACCGACGAGGATCTGCGTAAACTGCGCGCCGAGGTCGAACGCCTCGCGCCGCAGGCCGTGGCCATCAACCTGCTGTACGCCTGGCTGAAGGCCGACGACGCGCACAGCGCCGAGCGGCGCATCGAGGCGGCCATGCCCGCCGGCCTGTTCGTCTCGCGCTCGTCCAGGGTGCTGCCCGAGTACCGCGAATACGAACGCGGCGTCACCACCTGGCTCAATGCCGCCGTGGGTCCGCTGGTGGCCGGCTACCTGCAACGCCTGTGCGCGGGCGCGCCACGCGCGCGGGTGTCGGTGATGCAGAGTTCCGGTGGCACCATCGCCGCCGCGCAGGCCGGCGAACAGGCCGTGCACATGCTGCTCTCCGGCCCTGCCGGCGGCCTCGCCGGGGCGCAGTACGTGGGCGCGCAGGCCGGCTGCGAGCGCCTGCTGAGCTTCGACATGGGCGGCACCTCCACCGACGTCGCCCTGCTCGAGGGCGGCGAGCTGCGCCTCACCACCGAGGGCCGCATCGGCGACTACCCGGTGGGCGTGCCGATGGTGGACATGCACACCATCGGCGCCGGCGGCGGTTCCATCGCCCGGGTCGACGAAGGCGGCATGCTGCAGGTGGGTCCCGAGTCAGCGGGCGCCGCCCCCGGCCCCGCCTGCTACGGCAAGGGCGGCCGGGAACCCACCGTCACCGACGCCAACCTGGTGCTGGGCCGGCTGCGCCCCGACGCCTTCCTCGGCGGCCACATGGTGCTGGACGTGGCCGCCGCCCGCGCCGCCGTGGGCCGCGTCGCCGGCCCGCTGGGACTGGACATCGAGACCGCCGCCGAGGGCATCGTGCGCGTCGCCAACGAGCACATGGCGCGCGCCCTGCGCGTGATGTCCGTGGCCCGCGGCGTCGACCCGCGCGAGTTGACCCTGGCCTGCTTCGGCGGCGCCGGTGGCCTGCACGTGTGCGCCCTGGCCGAGGCCCTGGGCATGCGCCGTGCCCTGGTGCCGGTGCACGCCGGCGTGCTCTCGGCCCTCGGCATGCTGGTGGCGCCGCGCGCCCGCCACCTGTCGCGCACCCTCACCCGCCTGCTCGATGAGGTCGGCGAGGACGAACTCGACGCCGCCTTCGCCGAACTGGCCGCCGAGGGGCGCGCCGCGCTGCTCGCCGAAGGCGTGCCGCCGGCAGAGATGGAGACCCGCCCCGGCGTGGACCTGCGCTACCGCGGCCAGTCCTATGCCATCACCCTGCCCTGGCAGGGCAGGGCCGCCACCCTCGAGGCCTTCCACCAGCGCCACCAGGCCCTCTACGGCCACCGCCTCGAACTGCCCGTGGAGCTGGTCACCCTGCGCGCCAAGGTGCAGGGGCCGAGCCTGCGGATACCCTTGCGCGCCGAGACCAAGACCGGCGCCGAAAGCCGTCGCGCGCGTGTCCACGGCTGCGATGCCGAGGTCGCCGTGCTGCCCCGCGACGGCCTGCGCCCCGGCGACACCCTGAACGGCCCCGCGCTCATCACCGAAACCGTCTCCACCACCTGGCTGGCCGCGGGCTGGAGCTGCCGCGTCCACGACAGCGGCAGCCTGCAATTGCGCGCCCGCCCCGCCTGACTCAGTCGAAGCCGATCGTCACCCGCAAAATGCCGTCATCGATCCGCATCGCCTTGATCTCGCTCTTCGCCAGCGAGTGATTGAGGTCCTGCTCGCGCACCCGGTAGATGCGCACCAGCGGCAGGGTCTTGGTCAGCAGGTCGCCGAGGCTGAGGTCGAATGCCTCGCGGCGCGCCTCCGACAGGCCCGCCATCTCGAGGCGCCAGGCGCGGGGGATGCCCAGAAACAGCTCGCCGGTCATGGACTTGTAGTGCAGGCCGACGGCCACCGTGGCCGTCCCCCGCAGGCGTCCCTGGCCGGAGATGCTGGCCACCAGCGGCACGTCCAGGCGCAGCTCGCTGGCACCCTGGCGCAGGAGCACCGTGGGCTCGGAGAGGGTCAGGCGGGCATCGATGGCGTATTCACGCAGGGGAAAGAAGGGCAGCAGGGCGCCCTGGATGCGGGCGGCGGGAACACTGAAGGTAAAGGACGCGAGGACGCTGCCCGGCAGCAGCAGACACAGCCCGGCAAACAGCAGGCAGGCGGCGCGGAGGGACGGCATGGCGGTCAACTTCACGGGGCAGGACGGGGACGGCGAATCACCCGAAAAGCATAGCACCAAATCCGCGTGAAAGAGGTGTTTCACCGCCTCCCGGGGGACGCGTATGCGCTCAGTCGTCGCCCCAGCCGAGCTTTCCCGCCAGCCCCGAGCTGCGCCGCACGCGGCCACGGCAGGCCTGTTGCAGCACCGCCGGGCTGGCGTGGAGGTGCAGCTTGCGGCGCGCGCGGGTGATGCCGGTGTAGACCAGCTCGCGGGTCAGCAGGGGGTTGTCGGCGTCATGGGGCAGCACCAGCAGCACGCGCTCGAATTCCGAGCCCTGCGACTTGTGCACCGTCAGTGCCCAGGCGGGCACGTGCTCGGGCAGGCTGCGCACGGGGAGGTCTCGCAGGCCGCCCTCCGTGGTGCGAAACCAGGCGCGCAGACCACCGCGCTCGCTGCGCCACAGCAGGCCGATGTCGCCATTGAACAGCTCCACTTCGTAGTCGTTGCGGGTCACCATCACCGGCTTGCCGTGACATTCCTCGGCGGCGCCGAGCAGCCCGCGCGCGCGCAGGCGTCCGGCGATCAGGCGGTTGACCTCCTCGACCCCGAGCGGCCCGCCGCGCAGGGCGCACAGCACGCGAATCCGCTCGAAGGCCTCCAGCGCCGCGTCGATATCCTCGCATTGCAGGTAGTCGCCGTACTGCCGCACCGCCCACTCGACGGCCTCGGTGCAAAGCGTCTCCCCGGCGGGCACGTGCCAGTGCAGCTGAGCGGAGGGATCCCCGCCCAGCAGGGACAGCGCGGCATCGCCCTCGCCCGCGTTGACCCGCCGTGCCAGGCGGCCGATGCCGCTGTGGGCGTCGAAGCGGTAGCTGGTGCGCAGCAGGGCGATGGCGTCGGCGATGGGCGGCGCCCCGGCGTCCACCGGCAGGCGTTCGACGGGGGTCCGCGTCAGCGTGGCGAGTTTCTCGGCCTGGGCCGGCGAATAACGGAGGGACTGACCGTGGCCGGTGATGTCGCCCAGCACGTTGCCCGCCTCCACCGAGGCCAGCTGGTCGCGGTCGCCGAGCAGGATCACGCGCGCCTGTGCCGGCAACGCCGTGAGCAGGCGCGCCATCATGGGCAGGTCGATCATCGAGGCCTCGTCGATCACCAGGCAGTCGAGCAGCAGCGGGTTGCGCGGGCCGTGGGCGAAGCGATGGCCGTCGAAGCCCAGCAGGCGGTGCAGGGTGGTGGCCTGATCGGGGATGCGGGCACGCATGCCGGGGTCGATGTCGATGCCGGCCTTGCGCTGGCGGATGGCCTCCAGCAGGCGCGCGGCGGCCTTGCCGGTGGGGGCGGCGAGGCGGATGCGCATGGCCGGGTCCTGCTCCAGCAGCAGGGCCAGCACCTTCACCACGGTGGTGGTCTTGCCGGTGCCGGGGCCGCCGGAGATCACCGCGAAGCGCCGCGTCAGGGCCTGCGCGGAGGCGAGCCTCTGCCAGTCCACACCGCCCTCTGCCGGGGCATCGGCGAACAGGCGCGCCAGGCCATCGCGCAGGCGCTCGCGGTCCAGCGGCACGGCCTGCAGACGCGTCTCGATGGCCTTGCACACCCGCTGCTCGTACTGCCACAGGCGATGCAGGTACAGACGCGGGCCGTCGAGGATCAGCGGCGCCAGCTCGCCCGGCTTGCCCACCGCGGCCTCGCTTTGTAGCGCCGTCGTCCAGGTCGCCAGCGCCGGGCCGCGCGGCACCGGCGGGCCCGCCTCGGCGGCGAACAGGGGGGCCCCGGCGAAGCGGCGCAGGTCCACGCACACGTCGCCCTGCCGGTTGCGCTCGCTGACCAGGGCGGCGCTGAGGGCCAGCGGGCCGTCTTCGTCGCAGCGGTAGCGCTCGGCGATGAAGGCGGCGAAGAAGCGCGCCAGGGGGCTCAGGGCGCCGGCCTGCAGCAGCTCGTCGAGCACGCTACTCATGGTTGGGGTCCTCCGCCGGCGGCGCCAGCAGCTGCCGGTCGAGCCAGTCGATGAGCGCCTGGTCCGGGCGGTCGGCATGCACGCCGAAGCGCGGCCCGCTGGCCGGCCGCATGCCGCGCAGGAACAGGTAGTAGACGCCGCCGAAGTGGCTGGCATAGTCGTAGCCGGGCAGGCGCTGGCGCAGGTAGCGGTGCAGGGCCAGGCAGTAGAGCAGGTATTGCAGGTCGTAGCGGCGGTCGAAGACGGCCTGGCGCAGCCTGTCCGGGGCGTAGTCGGCCAGCGCACCGCCGAGGAAGTTGCTCTTGTAGTCGGCGATGTGGAAGCGGCCCTGGTGTTCGAACACGAGGTCGACGATGCCGGTGATCATGCCGCGGAAGTCGTCGATGCCGACGGGCTCCAGCGGCTGGCCCGCCGCCTGCTGCAGGCGCGCGTTGAGCTCGGCGATGCGCACGCCGCCGACGGCGAAGTCGAATGCCAGCTCGTTGAGGCGGTGCGCCCGGTCGATGTCGCGCAGGCGCAGGCCGGTCTCGTCCAGGGGGGTGTCCACCACGTCCCGCAGCCAGCGCTGCAGGGTGTCGCGGTGGCGCTCGGCGTCGAGGCCGAAGCGCGGCGCCAGCTGCTCCGCCAGCTCGGCGGTCTGCGCCGCCACGTCGGCCTGGAAGTCCAGCCGCTCCAGCAGCAGGTGCAGGAAGGAGCCGACGTGGCTGCCGGCGGGGAAATTCAGCACCGGGTCCTCGCCGCGCGGGCTGCCGCCGCGGTGCACCTGGTGGATGTCGCGGGTCAGGGCGGTGAAGCTGGCCACGCGCCAGTCGCTGGCGATGGTGCCCGTGAAGGTGGCGGGGGCCAGCGGCGGCGGCCTCGTTTCGGGCGGCTCGACACCCCCATCCGCCGGCGCCGGCAGCTCGCACACCTCGATGGCCGACGTGGCTGCCGCCAGGCGCTGCAGGTCGGCCGACGGCTCCGCGCCGGCGGCGAAGGCATCGGGCAGCGCGTGGTCCAGGTCAGCGGCGGTCTGCGCCGGGTGCAGCAGCCAACCCAGGGCGCTGGCGCGGGAACCACGGCCACCGCGCACCGAAACCGCTCCCCAGGCCAGATAGACCTTGGCCTCCGCCCGCGTCAGCGCCACGTAGGCAAGGCGCACTTCTTCCGCCAGGCGCTCCTTCTCGGCCAGGCAGTGTTGCGCCGAGCCTTCCCGCATGGCGGCGTGGAGGAAGGCCTGCCCGGCCTGGTCGTGAAAGGCCACCAGCCCGCCCTCGAGCCTGGTTTCGAAGGCGCCCCACAGGAAGGGCAGGAACACCACCGGGTATTCCAGCCCCTTGCTCTTGTGGATGGTGACGATGTGCACCAGTTTCTCGTCGCTCTCCAGGCGCAGCTCGGCCTCCTCGTCGGCGCTGTCGTGCATCTGCCGGTGGTACCAGGCCAGCAGGGCGTCCTGCCCGGGATGGGTCTTGGAGGCCGCCTGCAGCAACTCGCCGAGGTGCAGCAGGTTGGTAAGGCGGCGCTCGGCATTCGCGCCCCGGGCGATGGCCTGGGCGATCCGGAGGCGCTGCAGCAGGGCCTGGAACATGCTCATGAAGCCACGCTGCTGCCACAGCCGGTTCAGCTCGCGCAGGCCGTCCACCCAGGCCAGCCAGCGCTGCTCGTCGAAGGCGATGGCGGCCATCTCGCCGTAGTCGTGGCCCAGCAGTTCGCTGGCCAGGGCATTGCGCGCGTGGTCGCGGTCGTTGCACTGGATCACCGCCTGCAGCAGCAGCGCCAGGCCCTGCGCCTCGCTGCTCTCGAAGACCTTGTCGCGGCTCACGGTGACGGCGGGAATGCCGTGTGCCTGCAGGGCGGCGCGCACCGCCTCGCCCTCGCGGCCGGTGCGCGCCAACACGGCGATATCGCCCGGCTGCAGGGGCCGCTCGCCGAGCATCGCCTTCCCCCCGCCGGCCAGCGCCAGCAGGCGGGCGATCTCCGCCGCCGTGGCCGCCACCAGCAGCTTCCCCACCTTCGTCTTGCTCAGGGGCCGGCCCCCGTCACCGGCCGGGATCCGCCACAGGGTGAGGGGCGCGACGGGCCGGCCGCCCTCCGTGAGCAAGGCATGCCGCTTACCCTCGGCCGGGGTGGCCGCGCGCACCGGCTGGTAGTCGATGGCCTCGCGGTAGACGAAGGGGTCGTCGCGCCGGCTGAACACGGTGTTCACCGCCTCCACCAGGCCCGGCGTCGAGCGCCAGTTGGTGTCGAGGCTGTAGCGGGCCTCGCCGGCATCGCGCCGCGCCCGCATGTAGGTGAAGATGTCGCCGCCGCGAAAGCTGTAGATGGCCTGCTTGGGATCGCCGATCAGGGTCAGCCCGGTCTCCGCCTGGCCGAAGTAGAGGCGGCGGAAGATGTCGTACTGCAGGGCGTCCGTGTCCTGGAATTCGTCGATCATGGCCACCGGGAAGCGCTCGCGAAGGGCTGCCGCCAGTGCCTCGCCCTGCGGCCCGTGCAGGGCCTCGTGCAGCAGGGCGAGCTGGTCGTCGAAGGCGATGCGCTGGCCCTGCTGCTTGGCCCGGCGTACCTGCTCTGCGGCGAAGGCGGTGGCCTCGGCCAGGGCGGCGGCGCGCAGACGCTCGGTGATGGCGCGGCGGCTGTCCAGCACCCGCTGGCAGGCCTGGAAGAAGGGGTCTTCGAGGGCGGGATCCGTGCCGCGCCTGGCATTGGTGCAATGCGCGTCCAACACCCGCGCCGAGAGGATTTCGAAGTCTTTCGGCACGGCCAGCGGATCGCCGCCGTCGAACCAGCCCTGCAGGCGTTCGATGCTGGCCTCCAGTTTCCCGCTTTTGTACGGCCCCTTGGCATTCCGGCTCAGCGCCTTCGAGGTGCGCAGGATCTGCAGCAGTTCGCCCTGGCGCGTCCGCCACTCTGCGGCGATGGCGCGCAGCTCCCCGCCCAACTCCCGCCAGTCATGGAGACAGGCCGGCACCCCGCCCGCGGCCTCGGGCAGCAGGGTCTTGCCGAAGGCCTGGCGCAGCGGCTGCTGCAGCCGGATGAAATCGTCCAGGGTGCCCACGGCATCGTCGAACAGGGCCACTTCCGGCGGCGACAGGCCATAGGCGGTGCGCCGCCACCAGTCGCGCAGGGCGGTGAGCCACAGCTCGCTGTCGTCCTCGATCAGCGCCACCTCGAAGGGCTGGCCGCTGTGGAAGGCGTGCTCGCTGAGGGCGCGCTGGCAGAAGCCGTGAATGGTGAACACGGCGGCCTCGTCCATGCTGCGCACGGCGAGCCGGAGGTGGTCGATGGCGGCCTGGCACCGGTCTTCGTCGGCGAGGCCTTCCCGCAGCCGGTCGAGGAAGGGATCGCTGTCGACCTGCGCCGACTGCAGCAGGCGCAGGGCCTGGTACAGGCGCGCGCGGATGCGCCCGCGCAGTTCGTCGGTGGCGGCGTTGGTGAAGGTGACGACGAGGATCTCGCCCACGCCGCGCCCGGCCAGCACCTGGCGCAGGTAGAGGTTGGCGATGGTGTAGGTCTTGCCGGTGCCGGCACTGGCCTCGATCAGGCGCAGGCCGGTGAGCGGCATGCCGAGGGTGGCCTGCGGATCGAGCACGGTGTGTCTCACGCGACCGCCTCCGCGCATTGCAGCAGGCGGGCATAGAGGATCGTGGCCAGTTCGGCGAACTCGGGGTTGGCCAGCGGTTCGCCGCCCAGGCCGCGCAGGGCCAGCTGGATATAGGCGTCGTCGGCATCGCCGGGGATGTCGCGGTATGCGTTGCCCTGCCACTTTTCGGCCGCCGCCTTCATGGCCTTGTCGTGATCGCCGGCCTGCTCGGCCCAGGCCAGGCTGGCGCCGGGAAACACCGGCAGGGGCCGTTGCAGGCCTTGCCGGTAGAGGTCCACCAGGGCCCGCAGCTGTGCACGGGCCTCCGCCTCGGGCAGCGGGGGGAGACGCCATGCGCCGTCGCGGCACTGCAGCAGGCCGTGCTCCTGCGCCGCCAGCTGCCCGCCGGCGCACAGGGCAAGGTGCTCCAGCCACAGGGCCAGCAGCGACTTGCCCTTGCGCTTCGAGGCGCTGACGTGCAGCAGTCCGCGGCCCGGCAGGTAGCGTTCGACCTGCCCGGTAAGGCGCAAGCCGTCGCCGCAGTCGATGTCCACCGGGCGCGGGCTGAACTCGCCGCCCACGTAGTCCCGCAGCGCCTCCTGCAGGGGCTCTACTTCTGCCCGTTCGTGCGCCAGCGCCACCTCGGCCAACACGCCGTGGGGCAGCTCGCCGCGGGCGCGCAGGATGGCCGCCGTGTCCGCCTTGTTGCACAGGAAGTCGTCGAGCAGGCGCTGGCGGACCTTCCAGCCCTGCAGGCCGTCGAGGGTGAAGGGTTCGTCGTCCTCGTCCCGCGCCTCTTCCCGCAGGTACACGCGCAGGCGCTGCTGGAAGAAGTATTTCACCGGGTGCTGGAGGAAGCGGCGCAGGCGCTTCAGCTCGATGT
>Ga0256830_1001349_pt1 | contig 17510 bp, 14 predicted proteins | sample 128326metaG_FD_190537 | JGI IMG/M metagenome (GOLD analysis project Ga0256830, IMG submission 190537) | Hydrothermal vent microbial communities from Lau Basin, Pacific Ocean - 128-326 | ecosystem: Environmental > Aquatic > Marine > Hydrothermal vents | place: Pacific Ocean: Lau Basin | collected... | reverse complement strand
CAGCTTCTTTACTTTCAGCTTCAGTTTTTTCTTTTTCTTCACTTTCTTCTTTTTCACTTTCAGCTTTTTCAACTTCAGTTTCACTTTCTTTTTCTTCTCTTTCTTCTTTTTCTTTTTCTTGTTTTTGTTCAGGAGTTGTTGTTTTAGTACCAGCAGGATGACCAGTTAATTCTTCTTCTACTGCTGCTAAAAATTCTTCATCAGGTTCCCATGGTAACTTTTCTAATTCTTTTTTCTCTTTTGCTTCCTCCTCTATTAATTTTTCACGTCTTTCTTTACTTTCACTTTCAAATTCTTCTTCTATTGTTGGTTTAGATAAAAACGGTTTATATTGAGAAAATAATTCTTTTTCTTCTTCTTCAGGTATTACATTTTCACTTTCACTCTTGGCTTTACTTTCACTTTCACTCTCACTCTCACTCTCACTCTCACTCTCACTTTCGCTTTCGCTTTCGCTTGATTCCTCTTCTGATTCACTGGATAATTCTTCCAATTCTTCTTCGAATTCTGGTTTTTCTTCTTTTTCCTCTTCTTTTAAAATTAATCTGCTTTGTTTCAGCTCTTTTTCTTGTTTAAATTCTATATTTTTCTGTTCTATTCTTTCATTTAATTCATTAATAATAGCTTTTATAGTTTCAACAGTTTTTCTCATCTCCTTCAAAAGAAATTCTCGAAATACATATAAAAATGATACAGGCATAATAGTTTCTTTACTAAATCCAAGAATAAAATCAGTATCATTGGCTTCAATTTTTAAAAGCAAAACTTTGAATATTCTAAATTTTAGAATGAAATATATAGCATTTGCTTCTAAAACAGTCTTATTTCGCTTATTTGAATCAGGATCCATAATTCTTAAATTATAAAAGTGTTCCATTGGTAATTGAAGTTTTGTTTTGAATAATTTCTCTATGATTGAAAAGATATCTTCTATTGGTTCATATTGACTAATTGCTAAAATCATATCATCTATTTCCACCGATGAATTAATTTTGTATTTATTTTTTGCATTAATAACTAGATTTATATAATTATCTTTCCATGTGTTCAATTTTCTAAATAATATTTCAGGAACAACATAATAGTTTAAGATACGAAGCTCTTTATTTACAAACCAGTTAAAATTAGAGAAGGCTCTACGTTTTATCTTTTCAGTATAAACTTTAGAATATAACAATGCATATAAATATAATAGTACAAAATTAGAATAATCTTCTAAAAATTGTTCATGTACTAAACAACGCATAATAATAAAAAAAGGAAATTGATCATAAACATTAGGTATTTGATTCCATTTTCGCCACTCAGATTTTGCAAAAAAGTTTAAAAATCTACTAACAAAATTTTCGAATCTTCCGTATCCTGAAAATACTTTATCATAGAACACTGCAAAATCTTGCCATTCTTCTGGAAAATAATGAACTTTGTTTTCAGTTTTATATTTACCAACCTTGGGAATTACTCCTAAACTTTTAATATTAGTAGATTCTTTTATTACATATCTTAAAATACTATTTAAATTCAATTTAATACTATGATTATCAATAATATTATGTCGTATAAATTCGATAGTGGAATATTCTATTTTTTCTGAGCTTGCTAATAAAGTTGACGATAAAATCCATCGTCCATTTTGCCTATTTTTGGTCAATTTATTTTTTCTATATTCAACATCATATAAAAATCGATCTTTAGAATTAACTTTATAAATATACCCATAAACTTCACTAAATAAATTTTTAATTAAATCTTCTAATCTTTTTAAATATTCATGAAAATTTCGTCTGTTCCACATCCATAATAATATATGCATAAAACTAATATCAGAAACTAGAATAATAAGCCCATCCCACATAGCTTCAATGTTAAAATTTTTAATAAATACATTATAATAATCTTTAAACGTGCTATAACCCATATTAATGTTATTAGAATCAATAGTAATTAACAAAACATATTGCCACAACAATTTAAAAGTCTGTTTTATTTCCGGTCCTTTCATATTTTCAAATAATTTCTGAATAATTCTAACACGTAAACGTACTGTCGTATCTATATCAAACATTCTTTTATTTTCTTTTATTGGTTTTATCATATAAGAAAATAATTTTACATTAGTATATTTTGTTAATATATATGCATACTTAAATATTTTCACAATAACATTTTCTATATCGTAATACTTTTTCGCTTTTTCCAATTCTAAATACAACATGGCATTTGAATGATAATTCATTACTTGTTTTTCTATTAGCAAGTATTTAAGAAATCGTTTTAATTTTTTTTCCATTATATCCCCAACAATACTAATTTTCAACTTTTCTGTATTATTCTCAATTTTATTTAAGATAGTAAAAAATGTTTTATATGCAGGAATATCAATAATCTTCATAAAGTCAAAATTATTTTCATTCAATTCAGTATTTATTTTCGTTTTTATATTTTCAAATCCCATCCATGTATTTTGAAATTTATCAAGAAATACTTTTGACAGCATAAAATTTCCATTTTTAATAAAAAATTTATAAAATAATTTTCTGAATTTCTTATAACTCACTTCTTGATTCAAGTCTAATTTTACTGGTTCTTGAGGTTTCTTCTTCTTCTTTGTTTTTCTCTTCTTTTTCATTTGTATTTCGGATTCTGTTTTTTTCAGTTTTCTACCTTTTACTTTTTTTTGTCTTTCAACATCAGCTATATCTCCTGTTTTTTCTTCTAGTAAAGATACAAATCCTTGACTAAGTAATTCAGTTCTTGGTCTTTCCGCTGCTTTTATTGCTAAAAGTTCATTATATTTTCTTATACTTTTTTCAAGTTTTTGATGATATTCATCTGGAGTTAAACTCGCTATATCAAGCGCTTTTATATTTTTTGTTTTAGGTTTCTTTTCAATCTTTTTTTCTTTTCTTTTTCCTTCTATTTCTTCTAATTCTTTTAATTCTTCTTCAGTTAATCCTTTTGTTTTTTCTTTTTCTAGCTCTTCTGAAAATGGTTTAAATAATTCTTCAAGTTCTTCTTCTTCTGAAGATTCTAATAATATCTCTTCTTCACCTTCTTTTTTTTCCATTAAATTCTTTTTGAATTAAGAATTAAATTCTTTTTTTTAATCAAAATTCTTTTAATTTTTAATTTATTTTCCTTTTTTATTTAGAATATTAAAAAAAAATTAAAAAAAAAATGCCAGCTTCTAAAAAAACTAAAAAGAAAAAAAGAAGTCAAAAGAAAAGATATGAAAGCTGTGTTCGACAAGTAAAAGCGAAACAAACTAAAAAATGTTTAAAACAAAGAGCATGGGGAGAAAGAATTGATGGAAAAATGTGTCATTCTCCATGGGCTGTTTGTACAGTTACAGTAGGAAGACCAAAACCTCCTGGACCAAAACCAAAAATTAGAATAGGTCCTAGAGGTGGACGATATATTATAAGAAAAGGTGTAAAAGTTTATATCAGAAATAAAAAATAAAAAATTTACCTATTCATATTTCTTTTTTAATCATTTATAAACGGACTTTTAAAAAAAAAATTAAAGAGAAACTTGAAAAAGTTTTTGTTTTTTTTTTTGATTACATGTTTGAATAAAATAATAATTCAATTTATATAAATGATTCAAAAAAAATATACAATATTTTAAAGTTTTCAATAATTAAAAATTAGAATTTTAAAAATAATTTGGAAAAAAAAAGAAAAAATAAAAAATGGAAATTCTTTGTGAGAGGGAAAATTTAAATCGAGAAAGCGAATTAATTCTTCTTGATAATAATGCAACTACAGCAGTAGATCCTTATGTTATTGATTATATTTGTTGCACAATGAAAAAATTAGCAGGTAATCCAAGTAGTATTCATGAAGCAGGAAAACAAGCATCTAAATACATAAATTATGCTAGACAAAGTATACTTAAAAATTTAGGAGGTTCAGATACTGGATTTATTATTTTTACTTCAGGAGCAACAGAATCAAATAATCTTATTATTTTAGGATTATCTGAAGCTTTTTCTAATGATCCAGATTCTTGTTTTGTTACTACTCCTATTGAACATCCATCAGTTTATAAAAGTTTTGAAAAAATAAAACAGAAAAAATTGCATAAAGTAAAATATTTAAAAGTAGAAAAAAAAACTGGAAGAATAGATATTGATAATTTAATAACAATTATAAATAATGAAAAAGTTGTATTTGTATCAGTTAATTATGCAAATCATGAAATAGGAACAATTCAAGATATTGGCAAAATAGCAAAAATATGTCATGAAAAAGGAGCTTTTCTTCACATTGATGCTACTCAAGCAGTAGGGAAAATTCCTATTGATATTAAAAGATTGGAAATTGATTATTTATCATTATCTGCTCATAAATTTTTTGGACCAAAAGGTATTGGAGCTCTATATATTTCATATAACGCACCTAAACCTGAACCTATTATGTTTGGAGGAGATCAAGAATTCTTTTTTAGACCTGGAACACATAATGTATTTGGGATTTTAGGTATGGCTATGGCTCTAAATTTATTAGTTCCAAATCTACCCACTATTATTAAAGAAGAACAAAACTTAAAAGATTATCTTTTATATAAAATAGAAAAGCTACGTCAAGAAAATCTAATTCCACAATATTCCATTAATGGAGATATTACATTCTCTTTACCTGGTACAATTAGTATCTCGTTTTTAAATACAGATGCTTCTGATTTAGTTCTATTCATGAGTTCGAATGGAATTTGTATAAGCAAAGGAAGTGCATGTAAAACACAATCAAAGAAAGCCTCAAATGTATTAAAGGCAATTAAGTTAACTCCTGATGAAGCTGAAGGAACTATAAGAATTGGACTAAGTCCCAAAAATACCCTTCAGCATATCGATAAATTTATTACTATCTTAGAGAGATATTATAATTTAAAATCCGATTCATTTAAAAACAAATAAATCAAATTTTTTTAATTCTTTTTTTATTGTTTTAATTATAAAATAAAAAAATAAATAAATTAATCTTTAAAAGATGTAAATTTTGTCTTTCGAGTTGAATAACTCGTGTTTGGCTTGTGTTTTTGTAATGAAAAAGAAGAAGAATTATTATTATTATTATTTTTAGCAACAGTAGCAAATGGTTTAAATGTTAATACATTATTATTATTATCCTTTTCAGTATGACGAATTGAATACTCGGAATTATTTTTTATTTGAGAATTCATTTTTTTACTAGAAAAATAACGATTATTAGAATTTGTATTATTGGATTCAATTAAATGATCTCTTTTCTCATTTTTTAACTGATGGCGAGAAACAGTATAATTTGTATTACGACTTTTTTTTTTATTTTCATTATCTGTTTCTAATTTATTTTTATTATTATTATTATAATTATAGGTTTTTGAAGACGACGATGATGATGATGAAATTGATGGAGATGGAGATGAATGGACCGTTAGCTTTGGTAATAACGGAAAAAACTGAAAAGTAGGTAATTGTTGTTGTTGCTGTTGATGTTGGTGTTGGTGTTGCTGATGATGAAGAAAATGAGATGAGACTTGATGATTATATGAAGAAATAGAACTATTAGTAGATGATGATGATGATGATAAATTTTGAGTTTCTATTTCTTTATCGTTTTTTAAAGTATAAGGAAATTGCGGATTATTATTATTATATAAAGAAAAAGCTACATTATAAGGAATAAATGAAGAAACTGACTGATTATTAGGATAATATAAGTAATATGGATTTATTAAATTATACGATAATGAAGATACTAACGGTATTGAAGAAGATAAGTTAGGTTTTTCATTATGATGAATTATATTATTTTTATCATGAGTAAAATAAGTAGGTTGGGATAATTTCTCAAAATATTCCTGTTTTTTAGCTGATATGGTATTGAGTAAAGTTGCATGTGCTTCTGCAATATGAGTTGCATCATCTAAAGGATCATGTGTATACTTACATGAAGGTCGTTCCTCAATATTAAAATTTTTAAAAGCTGCCTCGTTACAATTAAAATTTTTTTGATTATCATTTTCGAACTGTTTGACATCGTCATGAGTAATCCATGAACAGCCTTGATGATAAGAATTCGTATCTATTAATCTAAGCAATTTTTTAGGCCAAAGAATTAAATGTAAAGGCATAAAACCATTTTTACATAAATAATAATTTATCCATGAGCAATCAATATCAAGTCGATTAGATCCCATTGTAATACTATTACTTTTTGTTTCATAATCTTTAAAACAATTAATTATAAATTTCACAAAGCCTCTTATAGCTTCATATTCTTTTTCTACTCCTTTACGATTTTTGATAGAAAAATATTTTTTTTTAAGATCTGGTGAACTAAACCAAAATTCTTTCACTGTATTTTCATCCCATTGTAAGTTTTCTTCCATTTTAATATTTACACTAAAACTTCTTTCTATACAATTTTTTTCAATATTATAAAGAACAGCAGCAATAGAAACTAAAGCATGTTTAGTTATTATGGGTCCACTGAATTCACAATCAAAAATTAGTAATCTCGAATCCTTTTTTTTCTTATTCTTATCTTCATCATCTTCTTCATCATCTTTTTTCATTTTCTTTTTTTTTATTTTTTTTTTTAATTCTTTATTTTTATAAACTTAAAAAAGACATTTTTAAATTCACAAAAAAAAATCAGAAGATATTTTTTCATGGATTTTATTATGAAAAATAACGCTCTTTTTTTAAAACTAAATTTTTTTTAAATAAATGTTTTATTTAACAAATATAATTGAAAAATAAATTCTTTTTATTTTTTTTTTTAAAGAAGATATTCTATTGAATAAGGAATAATTTGTAGACCACGTTTATATGAAGATTCCCAAGCATCATCTCCAAATAGTCTTACTGCCCATCTGCGATACGGTAAATCCAATACACTATCAGCTTCTTCACGAGTTACTTGAATTCCAGTTTCAGGCGGAAATGCTGTTGAATGAGTTGCATAAAAAAAATCATGAAGTAACCAATTTTGTTCATTAATAACATCTATTCCAGGTCCTGAACACCCATCGGTAAGAAACCCTTTTGGAACTTTAATTAAATATTTCAATCCTCTAATTGTCATTGAATAAAATACATCTCGTATTGTAAAGTATTTATATCCAATTCTTTTTTGAAAATGTTGATCAAGTCTTCGTTTTTGTATTCCATTAATTCTTTTTGTAAATATTCTTCCTATTTTTGGAACTAATTCACATTTATCAACTTGAATAGGATTTTTTTCAGTTCCAATACTTTCTGAATTATTTATTAAATTTAATAAATTTTTTTGTTTATTAAATTTTTTCCTCTTTTCTATTTTGGGCAATTTAGATGCTCTTTTTTTTATCTCTTTTTTATTCATTTTTTTTTTAATATTCTTTTCTAACTTTATTTTATAATTTAATTTTCTAAATTTTAAAAAAATTTGGAATTAAAAAAGTTTTATTTATATTCTTTTCAAGAACAAAACGAAATAAAAAAAAAGTCAAAGAAAATAAAAAAAAAGAAAAGAAAAAAATGAGTATTCGGGAGTTTTATAGTAAAAGAAAAAATCCTTATGAAAGTAAATATTTTACTTCTTTTACCTCATTTCAAAGTACAAAATCTTCTAATTCTTTAGCTAAATCTCCTTCTCTGAAAGCTACTACTACTGCTGCTACTTGCCCAGCTTCGCAACAACAACAACAACAACAACGAACAACACAAACACAACAAAAGTTACAACAATCACGACAATTACAGCAATCACAGCAACAAAAACAAATAATACAATCTCCATCTTCAAAAAGAAAAAATTTAAAATTAATCGGAAATGCTCCAAAAGTTAAAAATCCGAAAGTTTTAAGACAAATAGGTTCTCCTGCTCCATGTAGTGGTGAAGGAGAAACTGTATGTGGAGGTCTGTGTGTTGATTTAAATACTGATCCTAATAATTGTGGAGCTTGCGGAGCTGCTTGTTTTCCAAATGAAACTTGTTGTGGATGTCAAGGATGTGTTCCATCAACTCTTACTTCTTGTGGATGTTCCGGTATAGACTGTACACAAACACAAGGAACATGTTGTGATCCAGTTCTTGGAGATTGTATTTTTACTGGGTCTCAAACTCTTGAAGATCCTCCTAGATTATGTTGTGATTCAGTTCTTTGTCCTCCTAATGATTGTTGTGACACTAATGTTACTTCACCAACTTGTGTTGCTGATACTAATCCATTAAGTGATGGTACAATTTGCTGCGGAGGTCAACCATGTCTTCCGGGAGAATGTTGTGATATTGATCCTCAAACTGGCAATCATATTTGTGTTCCAAACGGGGGAACTTTATCATCAGGTGGAATTTGTTGTAATAGTCTCAAATGTGCACCAACTGAATGTTGTGATGTTGATGGTCAAAATAATCCTATTTGTATACCTAATGGTAATATTTTAATTAGTGACTCAACCAAATATTGTTGTAATGGTATTGCTTGCTCAGATGCTGATTGTTGTGGTTCAGATGGAAACAATAATCCTGTGTGTATACCTTCTGGAACCACAGCATGCTGTACAAATCAACAACCTTGTTTACCTGATCAATGTTGTGATGTCGATCCTCTTGGTATTCAGCCAACTCGTTGTGTTGATTCACTTACTACATTATATACTGGAAATGTTTGTTGCGGTGGAAGTGCCTGTAATAATGATGAATGTTGTTATTATAACACTGTTTTTAATAATTATTCATGTCTACTTAACGGTAGCTCTACAACTGATGGAAGATTTTGTTGTCATGGAACTCTTTGTCCAGATGGAACATGTTGCGATTTCCAAATTGATGCTAATGATCAACTTATTGTTAATTGTAGACAACCTGGTGAAATAGTAGTAAGTCAAAATAATGGTATTTGTTGTGGTACTGGAAATATTTGTAATCCTGGCGATTGCTGTTGTGGTGGAATATGCTATCCTGAAGGAAGTCAAGTAGGAAGTTATACTTGCTGTGCTGGTCAGTTAATTGATATCCTACAAGATCCTAATAATTGTGGAGGATGTGGCTTGCAATGTCCAACAGGCCAAATATGTGTTAGTGGTACTTGTGCTGTTTCATCACAATGTGCTTGTTGTTGTGGAGGAACAGATGCAGAATGTACCGGAACAGGTTTCTGTTGCAATACTGTTAATAATACTTGTACTCTTCCATGTGGTGCCACTTCATCATGTCCTCCTATTTAAAAAAAAAAATTAAATTTTTGTTATTTTATAATTGATAAGTATCAATATTGTTGAAAAAAAAAATATTTATTTTTATATAATTAGATAACGTTATTTAAATATTAATTTTTATTATTTTAAAAAATTTAAACTATGTTTTTTCATTTGGAAAAAAATGAAATATAATAATTTGTTACATTCAAGAAATAATGATAAAGAATGGTTATTTCTATTATTAATAGTTGTTAATTCATTTATATTTTCTTTTCTTTGGTTTTGTTTATGTAAAGCTATAGATAATGATGTAGTTAACGAAGAAGAAGAAGAAGGAGATTATAGACAATATTCAATACTTGTTTCATTTTGTTTTTTTATAATTATGTTTTTTTCGATGGTAACATGTTCTTTTATTTGTTTGTTTTTACTTCAATATTTTATTTATCTTACAAATTAATTTTTTTTTTACTTTCTCAAAATAAAAATAATTAATAGTAACAATGAAATAATAATAAATATAATTAATAATAAAATACCAAATTTCATCCAAATTCCAATATTCCGATTTTTTTCATTTTTATTTTTACTATTCCCATTATCATTATTTTTGCTATTACTATTTTCATTATTTCCATTATTATTATTACCAATTTTATTATTACCGTTACTATTGTTAGTATTAGTATTATTATTGTTGTTTTCATTTTCATCTAAATTGGATTTATGAATAGTATCTTGTGAAGATGATATAAAAAGAAATGAAGGAAAACTGAGAAGCGAAGGAAACAAAGTATAAATAGAAGGATAGCTAGAAGGAGCATAAAAAGAAGGAAGAGATAATTGAGGATCTCGTGAAACAAATGAATCTTTAGAAGGATCAAATTTCAAAATAGGAACAAGAGGCACAAGATTTTTAATTTTTGATGATATTTCTTTTGATTGGGAAGTTTCTTTCCAGATATTTGTTGATAATCCTTTTACAGCTACATAAATACGTATTCGAATCTTTTCTTTACTATTATTTTTTGGTTTACCAATTTCTTGTCCTACATTAATTTTTTTAAGATTATATATATCTTTAAAAAGTTCAAATTGAGAATAATCAAAAATAAAAAAAAATAATGCTATAGTATCAGGCAAATATAAAGATCGTAAAATAAAGTATCCTTCATCTTTAATTTTATCTATAATTTCTGCGTCAATAGAAGATATTAATTCATTTCCTGAAGAAAGTGCAAAAGAAAATTCAAAAGAAGAATCTTTAAATCTCTTATTTTTATCATCAATAAAATACATTTTTCCTGTTTTTCTTTTTCCATTTTTAACTATAATAAATGGGTTATATATTTCTCTTATTGGAGCTATATAATTTGCTAATTGTTCATCAAGCCATATCTTAATTCCTTCAACTATTTTATTTCGTTTATCTTCTGTAGTAGCTTCATTTGTTTCAATTAAAAATGCTCTTGTTGACCATTCTGCTACTACTTCATGATGAATAGAATTCTGTTCTCCTTTATATAATTCAGTTGATAATCCTAAATTTCTCCATTTTTCAATAATCGATTTCATAAATGGAAGGGGTGGTTTAATTTTAAAATCATAAAGAATTAATACATCTCGATTTTCCCATTTTTTTGTAGATTTCGGAAAAGAATGAATGTCTAATACATAATCGATTTTTCCTGTAGAAAGAAGATTTCTTATTTCTTTTCGAAAACTAGTTATAACTCCAGTTGGTTCAACTCTATTTAGATCTATATTTGTTCTTGGAATATTTCCTTTAACCAAGAAAGACTCAAAACTAGTTTTATTCTCAAGAATCATTTTATAAATTCTTTCAGCCATTTCTTCAGCCAAAAAATCACATTTGTGTTCTTTAGGTTTAATTGTTATTGGACAAGTAGCATGAGGAACTGATAATACAATATTAATTTTATTACTTTTCATTTTCAAATTTTTTTTTAATTAGAATTTTTAATTATTTATTTTATTATTTTTTTTTCTCTGAGAATTTTAACCTTGATTTAAAAATTCATTTTTTTTAACTTTTTTTTATGTTACTTTTCCATCTTAATTGAATTAGATTAATTTATTAATGAAATAGAATTTTTTTTTCTCAGAAAAAAAAGAGAGAATAATTTTAAAGTTCATTCATTTTTTAAATTTTTTTTAGGTAGTAATAAATTTTTAAGAAGAAGAATATATAATTAAAAAAAATGCAAGAATATCAAAAACCACAAGAACATCAAAAATCACAAGAACAACAAAAATCACAAGAACAAAAACAAGAACAAAAACAAGAAAAAGAAAAATTAATAGAATTTCAAGAATTTCAAAAACAGAGTGAACAGCAGCAGTATTATTATGATAATAAAAAATACGGAGAAATGAAAGAACCTCTTAAGTCCGGAGATATGTTACTTTTTACATCTACTAATAAAACAGCAAAATTTATTCAACTTTTTACATTAAGTAAATTTAATCATAGTGCTATAGTTTATAAATGTCCGGTAACTGGAACTTTATATGTTTGGGAAACAGGAGGAATACCTGATGATAGTGGTGTGATGATTATTCGAAAAAATTCAATTTCTACTTTTGCCCACTTAACGTTTTTAAAAAATAAAGCTCCATCATATGATTTAAAAAGATTGTATGTAAGAAGATTAAGAAATTCTTTTGGATATAAAATTTCAGATAATGTTTGGTCTAGTATAATTGCGAAAAATCTTGGAACAGCATATGATGGAGAAATTGTTCGCTATTGGTGTGAAAAAAGATTTTCTATGTTTTTAAAACTAAGTTTTTTAGATGATTTTTCCAGTACTAAAAAAAACGAATGGTCCTGTCCTGAATTAGTAGTTGTAACGTATCAAGAAGCTGGAATAATGAATATTCTTTCTGATAGCGAACGATATAAAGAAAAATATGTTGTTCCTGGAGATTTTTTATCAATGCCACCTACAGGATATAAATGGTGTAAAACTCAAAATGGTTTTTATTTTGATAAGCCAGAATTATTATACGATAAAAATATTGATGGAGACATTTTTAATTTTAGATAAGGAAAAAAAATATAAAATAAATTATTTTTTATTTAAAAAAAATTAAATTAATTGATTTTTATTACCAGTTACTAATGGATCCCAAGAAATAATTAAATGATATTTTTTTCGAGGATGAATATTAACAAAAAGATTTTTACGTTTTAAAAGTCGATCTCTTAGCTTTCTCATCACTACAGTTTGATCATAACTGGGAAGACCAGGAAATATTGCAGGAATAAAATATTCACAAGAAAATTTTCCTTCTTTTGCCTTTTGTTTCATATATTCTATACATTTTGATTCAATAGTATCTAAATGATGTTTTTTAATTGGTTCTTTAATTTCGTTTGGCATTATATCTAAAAGATAATCTCCATCTACTTCAGGATAAGTATTAGGAGGTTTTGGTTTTCTCATCTCTAAAACAGCTTGTTCTACTCTTAATCGATGTTCTAACATACGTTCAAACTTTTTTTGTTCTTCTTCTTTTTTCCTATTTTCTTCTTCTTTCTCTTTTTCATCTATATTATCACTACTATTACTACTACTATTATTATTACTACTATTACTACTACTATTTACATTATTCACATTACTATTTACATTACTATTTATTATATCAAAACTGTTATTCATAGTTAAAATTTTAAATTCAAAATTTTTCTATATTTTTTAAATACTAAAAATAATAATTAAAATAAATTGGAGAAAAGAAAATAAAATTTTAAATTAGTTTACAAATTGTTTCAATTGAATTTCTAAATTGTGTTTTTTAAATGATAAAAAAAAAGTTTTGAATAATTTTCAAAAGACAAAAAGATTTTTTTTTTCAAAAGAAAAAAGTTATTCATTTATTCATAGATGATTTTATAAAGAGATTTTTGACAATTAGAAGATAGAAAATTTTCACAAGCTTTGGCACCAGCTACAAATAAAACTTTTTTAGTTTCTTTGTCTATTGAAAAATCAAGAGTATTTATATTTTCTAGTATGCACGGAATTTCATATAATTCAAGATTTTGTAATTGTAAAATTTCCAATTTATCCATAATTTGAAAAATAATGAGATATATTCTTTTTGCATTATTAATAACTTTTTCGACTAGTAATGTTAATAAATCTAAAGGAGAAGAATAATTAGGAAATAATCCTTTTCTAAATGTTTGTAAAGAAGGAGATGTAGTTATAGATAAATTTTTTTTAATAATAAATCTAATTCCAAGAGTCTCATCAAGAGGAAAATCATTAATAGGATAATTTTTAACAACACCGCCATCTATCATATTAATACCATTAAGCTGTTTAGGAGATATTAAAACAGGAACAGTACAAGTCATATAAATAGCATCTTTAACTAGTAAATTAGGATATGATATATGATCTATTTTTACTACATCTAAATTAGTTTCTTTACATGCATAAACTATAAGACTTTTCTTAGTTTTTTCATATAGTTCTTTCATTGTTATAATAGGAGAAAAACCTTTTAAAGATATAATTTTTTCAAAATAATTTTCTATCCATTTTTCGTTTGCAAGACTATCATTTTCTAAAAGTCTTAAAAAATTAATATTTTTCATAAATTCATTAAAATTAGTATTAAATAAAATACTAGAAATTTCTGACGATGAAAAACCAAGAACACATAAAAGAGCTATAAATCCTCCAGCTGATGTTCCAGCAAATGTCGACACTTCTGAAAGAATTTTAAGACGTTCTAGTATTGGTAATATTCCTGTTACACACATTACTTTGATTCCTCCACCACTAATAACTAAATACTTAGGTCGAAATGATTTAATATTACTGTTATTATTTTTCATTTCTTTTTTTTTTCTCTGTTCTAAAAAGGTAAAATTTTCATAAAAAAGAAATTTTTAAAATCTATTTTTTTCGAACAAAAATTTATTTAGTTATTATAATAACTATTTTTTATTTTTTTTTAAATTTTAAAAAATGAAAAAAAATATACTGAAACAAAGAAAACAAAAAAAAGGAAAATATAATAAAAAATTGAGGTGGTGGTATGCAGTAAAAATAGGAAGAAATCCTGGAGTATATAAGTCATGGAAAGAATGTCGAAAACAAATTATTTCATTTCCATATGCTCGTTATAAAAAATTTACTTCATATAAAGAAGCAACAGAATTTTGTTTAGGAATTAGTTCATCAAATTCTCAGCAAAATTTAGAGCAATTATCTGAAGAGGGATGGATAGAAACGTCTTCTGAAAAATGTAAAAGTCTCATTGAAAATGTTATATTTGAAAATAAACAAAGATTACTTTCTATAGAAAAAGATGATGAATTTTCTGAAAATGAATTTAGAAATGAAAATGTAATACATGTTTGGATTGCTATTTTTATTGATTCTTTTAATCCTAGAATAGGACTATTATTTTCTGAAAAAGAAAACAAAAACAAAACCAATAATCAACAAACAAATTTAAATAATAATGGTAATAATGGAGAAAAAGAATTTCTAGAAATTGTAATAAAAATTTATGATTGGAAAGGACCAATTACAAAAACTAGATTAGGAGTATATGCTTGTATTCAAGCAATATCTATCATTTCACAAAAATATTCAAATAAAAAACTAGTAATTTTTCATACAAATTCAAAGTATTTAGAAATTGCAATTAACAAAAAATATAAATATTGGAATTCCATTAAAAATTTCTTAGAAAAAGAAAAAATTCAAAATAATGATCTTTTTATTTATTTTTCTGAAAAAATTGAAAAAAGCAAATTTTTAAAATTTCAATTATTATTTGAAAAAAATGAAAATTCTTTTTTTTCTATTCTTTATAAAAAACTTACCAATTACAAAGATTCTTTTGATTATTTTGAAAAAGAATTAATTAATAAATTTTTTTAAATTAAAAAAATTTTTTTTAATTTTCAAAAAAAAAATTATTGTTTATTTTTTTTCAGAATTATTTAAAAAAACTTTAAAACAGATAAAAAAAGAATTTAAAAACTTAAAAAGAGTTTTTTTAAAGAATAAAAAAAAGAGAGAAAGAAAGAAATGGCGTCGAATCTTGAAACTTTTTATAATCCTGTAGGTGCTGGTGTTGCTTATGCACAACTTACTATGGGTGATGAGGATGATCTTTTCTTTGAAAATGCTACTCTCACCCAGTGGAAGCAGTCTTGGTCTAAATATACTCCTCACCATGCTGCGAATATTTATCATCAATTTTCTAACACTGGACTCGGACGCAAAAATGTTGCAGATATGATGAGATCCCCAGATATGTGGTATACTACCTATATTCTTGGTTATTTCCCAGCTATTGCTCCTAAAGCTTCTGAAGGAGTTGAAGATTGTTCCTATGTAAATGCCCCTGCTATCTATGCTCATAAAGATTTAGAAGTTAAAGTTGGATCTCAACCTCTTTTCAAAATTGATTATTTACCTATTTTAGTTTTATGTGATATGTTCGGTCTTCTTGATTTCTATGCGGAACTTATTGGTTATTGCAAAACTCGTAAACAACTTAAGAAAGACGCAAAAAGAAATCGTGTCCTTGGTATGCCTTGTGTAGGACTTCCTTTCCAGGCTGGTCCTGATACTGCTTTTAACATTGGTAGCATTACTTTCCACAGTGTCAAGCTCGAGACCAATACTCGTCCCATCACTGAACTTATTATTAATTATGGAAACGTTGCTACTGGAACAATACCTCTTCCAACCGTTGTTTCTTCAAATCTTCCCATTGCTAATGACAGTGTTGGTTTTGGTGTTGCTGCTACTATGGTTTGGCTTAGCAAGGCTGAACGTTATCAGCTTACTCATGGCTATAATGAGACTATTTTCAAGGAAATTCTTCTTGCTGGAGAATCTACTATTGATCCAAGCACTAAAGCTCACCGCGTTGCTTTTGAAGTTGACATGAAGGGTCCTGTTACTTACTACTTTGTAGTTATTCAGAAAGATAGCGATGTTACTAGTCATAACTGGACCAAATTCTGTGATGATGATGGAAGTGATTACATTTCTGAAATGATGCTTATCACTGGAACTACTGCTCGTGAGGACGGTCTCGCTGCTCCCTTCTACAGAATTGCAAAACCTGTTGAACTCTTCGGCCGTGCTCCAAGTATGCATGTCTATTTCCAAGGCTTTGAAACTGATTCTCTTAGCAAGCAAATGACTGGTCATCAAAACATGACGAACGCTGAAAAACTCAAATTCAGCGCTCTCTACAACCCTCATTCCGAACCTCTTAATGTTCGTGTCTACTATGCTGTTTATAACGGATGGTATACTGAACAAGGAACTGGAGGCAAAGTCTGGGGCTAAAAATCTTCATCGTCATTTTCTCATTTTGTATTCTCATGATTCTTTTTCAAAAAAAAACTTTCTCATTCATCAATTTCAAATTATTTTTCCAAAACTCTCATTTTTTTTAACAAAATTAAAAAGAATAATTTTTTTTTCAAAAAAAAAATAGAGGTATTTTATTGTAATGGGAAGGAGGGAAGAGGATGTTTTTTTTTATTTGGAGGGATGAATTAAAAAAGTGAGCGAATGAAGTGTTGATGTGAATGTGGATGTGGATGTGAACGTGGATGTGAACGTGGATGTGGATGTGGATGTGGATGTAGTTGTGGTATGGTGTGGGAATGAAAGTGATAAATGGTGAATTATGAGGGAAGTATGTGTGGAGTGTGTGAGAGTTAAGGTGGTTGTTTTTTTTTGTTTTGTTTTGTTTTCAAGAAATAAAATTAAAAAAAAAATACACAAAAGTTTATTTTTTTTTTCATTATTTGTAAATTATAATATTTTTATTTATTTATTAACTTATTAACTTTGTTGCTGTATTGATTCTATTTGGCTAATAAGATTTTCTTTATTAAAAGGAGGAGAGAGAAAATGAAATTTTTTATTCGTATCAATTATAAGTACAGTTGGATATAATTCAATTCCAAATGTGAAATATATATATCTTCCATAAGTATCACCATTAAATGCTGTTTGAAGTATTTGACTTTTTAATTTTGGAGATTCATTTACTGCTTTAGAAAATTCTATAATATTATGTAATTGTGCTTGACAATGTCTACACCAAGGTAAAAACATAAATATGAAAATAATTTTTCCTTGAGCCGGAGCAGTTTTATAAATTTCCTCATATTTTTCTGGACTAAGTATAGTAATTCCACTTTCTTCTAATTTTTTTTCCATTTTTTTAATAGTAATATTTTTTTTTTAAATTTATATTTTTTATTTCTAAAAATAGATTTAAAAGATTTTTTTTTTTATTTAAATTAAAG
>Ga0256830_1001348_pt1 | contig 17513 bp, 20 predicted proteins | sample 128326metaG_FD_190537 | JGI IMG/M metagenome (GOLD analysis project Ga0256830, IMG submission 190537) | Hydrothermal vent microbial communities from Lau Basin, Pacific Ocean - 128-326 | ecosystem: Environmental > Aquatic > Marine > Hydrothermal vents | place: Pacific Ocean: Lau Basin | collected... | reverse complement strand
CCTCATTTCACTGTCGTCAGGTAGCAGGGGTTGGGGATCCAACCAGGGTGACGAAGGCAAGGGCATAGCGCCGTTCATCGGACAGGCTGAGGTGACTCTCGCGCACCCCGCAGCGGCGCCGGTAGGCCTCGGCGGTACCGCTGTATTCCAGCATGGGGCGGCCCAGGTCGTCGTGGGTCACGCCGATGTGGCGCAGGGTCAGTCCGTTGCGGAACCCGGTGCCGAAGGCCTTGGCGGCGGCCTCCTTGGCGGCGAAGCGTTTGGCGAGGAAGTGGGCGGGCCGGGTGTTGCGGGCAAATTCCCGGAACTCACGATCCGTGAGAATGCGCCGCGCGAAGCGCTCGCCGTAGCGCGCCAGGATCCGCTCCATGCGGCGCACCTCCACGATGTCCGCGCCGACGCCGAAGATCATGGCCGCGCGTCCCGCATCAGCCGCTTCATCTCCCTGACCGCTTCCTGCAGCCCCGTGAACAGGGCGCGGGCGATGATGGCGTGCCCGATATTCAACTCCCGGATGGCGACCATGGCGGCGATGGGTTCCACGTTGTGGTAGTTGAGGCCGTGGCCGGCGTTGACCTGCAGGCCGGCCTCGGCGGCATGGGCGACGGCCTGCTTGATGCGCATGAACTCCTTTTCGCAGGCGACGCTGTCGGCCGCATCGGCGTAATGCCCCGTGTGGATCTCAATGCAGGGCGCGCCCGCGCGGACAGCGGCATCGATCTGATGGAGGTCGGCATCCACGAACAGGGAAACCCGGCAACCTGCCTCGCCAAGGCGCGCGCAGGCCTCGCGGATGCGTGCCTCCTGGCCCGCTACGTCGAGCCCTCCCTCCGTGGTAAGTTCCTCGCGGCGCTCGGGGACAAGGCAGCAATCGGCGGGCCTGATGCGCTCGGCGATGCCCAGCATCTCCTCCGTCACCGCCATTTCCAGATTCATGCGGGTCTGCAGGATGCCTCGCAGCATTTCCACGTCCCGATCCTGGATATGGCGGCGATCCTCGCGCAGATGCAGGGTAATGCTGTCCGCTCCCGCCTGCTCCGCCTCCAGCGCGGCCTGTATGGGCTCGGGATAGAGGGTGCCGCGCGCCTGCCGCAGGGTGGCGATATGATCGATGTTGACCCCCAGAAGAATATCCTGCTGCGCCTGTTTGAAAACCATGTCGTCTTGTTCCTGAATTGATGGTCTAGGGACCGGGTGCGGCCGTCCGCTTGCGAACCGTGCCCTGGCGTTCGCGGAACAGGCTGCGGCTGTTGAGCGGCTTGTTCCCCAACAGCTTTCCCAGTGTCATGCGCGTCAGGCGCTTGGCCTCCTTGAGGGCCTCTCTATCGTCCAGCCTGCCCTGGGCCAGCGCATTGAGACTGCTGCCCTTGAGTTGCACCACTCCACCCCGCGGCGCATCCGTCACGCCGTTACCGGCCGCCAGCACGGGACCCTTGTCGAGAAAATAATTATATACACACTCAGGGCGGATTGCCTCGCCGGTTTCCACATCATGGTCCAGCGCCATGCCATATCCCAGGGCCTGGAGCAGGTCGCGCTCACACAAGCGCAATGCCGCCTCGTTGTCCGCCTGGCCATTCTCCAGCCTGGCCAGCACGCTCATGTAGAGCTGGAATATGGCGAGACAGGGATCGTCGCGGTGCACCAGGCGCATGAGCAGTTCATTGACGTACAGCCCGCAGGCCAGGCTCTCGCCTTGCAGGCGGCGGACGGCCCCTTGAATTTCCGCCTGCCCCAGGGTGCCCAGCCCTCCCTTGCACGACCATGAAACCAGCAGGGGCAGAAACTGGACCAGCAGGCCATGATAGCGCGACCTGGGCTGCCGGGCCCCGCGCGCCACGACGGCGACCCGGCCGTGATCGCGGGTCAGCAATTCGAGCAGCAGGCTGTTGTTGCGATAAGGCCTGCGGTGCAGGACATAGGCAGGCTGGCGGTCGACTCGCAGGGTCTGCATCACGCATCACTCGCCATATCCCAGATGGCGCAGGGCGCGCTCATCGTCACTCCATTTCTTTTTCACCTTGACCCACAGCCTGAGAAAAACCTTGTGTCCCAGCATCTGCTCCATGTCGCGGCGGGCCTGTTTACCGGTCTCCTTGAGAAAACCGCCGCTCTTGCCGATGACGATGGCCTTCTGCGCCGTGCGCTCGACCCAGATCAGGGCGCCGACATGGAGAACCCCCTTCTTCATGGTGTACTCCTCGATTTCCACCGTCAGGGCATAGGGCACTTCCTGTCCCAGGCGCCGCATGAGCTTCTCGCGGATGAGTTCGGCGGCAATGAAGCGCTCGCTGCGGTCCGTCACCTGGTCCTCCGGGAAAAGCTGGGGAGCGCTGGGCAGAAGATCCCGGACCTGAGCCTCCACGGCCTCCACATTGGTGCCATCACGGGCGGAAACGGGAATAATGGCCGTGAAGTCATGGAGAGCGGACAGCCGTTCGATATGGGGAAGGAGACGCTCGCGCCCGGCCAGCTTGTCCACCTTGTTGATGACCAGCATGACGGGCGTCTTCAGACCCTGGAGTTTGCCCAGGATATAGCGCTCCTCCTCCGACCAGTGCAACTCGTCGACCACGAACAGCACCACGTCCACGTCCTGCAGGGCCGTCAGCGCGGCGCGGTTCATGAGCCGGTTCATGGCGTGTTTTCCCGCCTCATGAAGGCCGGGGGTGTCCACGTAGATCACCTGGGCGTCGGCATCGGTCTTCACGCCGAGAATGCGGTGGCGGGTGGTCTGGGGCTTGCGGGAAGTAATACTGATTTTCTGCCCCAACAGACGGTTGAGGAGCGTGGACTTACCCGCGTTCGGGCGCCCGATGATGGCGACGTAGCCGCAGTGAGGCAACTGGCGGGGGGCATTCATCATCTATCCCGCCCGCGTCACCCCTGGATCAATTCCAGCATCCTGGCCGCGGCATCCTGCTCGGCCTTGCGCCGGCTGGAACCGTGTCCGGTCACCCGCTTTCCCATCTCCTCCACATGGCAATCCACGGTAAAGCGCTGCTCGTGCCCGCCACCCTCGATGGATTGCACACTGTACACGGGCAATGCGCGCTTGCGGGATTGCAGATACTCCTGAAGACGGGTCTTGGGATCCTTGACCAGGGTGTCCGGGGAGGCGCCGGCCAGTTCCTCATGAAAAATGGTATGGACCAGGCGGTGGCTGCTGGCCTGGCCGCCATCCAGGTAGACGGCGCCGATGATGGCCTCCAACGTTCCCGCCAGGATCGAGTCGCGCCGGAAACCTCCGCTTTTCATTTCACCCGTGCCCAGCAGCAGGTATTCGCCGAGATCCAGTTGCCGCGCCAGCCGCGCCAGTGTCTCGCCTTTCACCAGGCTGGCGCGCAGGCGGCTCAAGACCCCCTCGTCCGCATCGGGGAACTGTTGGAACAGGGCCTCGGCAATGACGGCACTCAGTATGGCGTCGCCCAGAAACTCCAGGCGCTCGTTGTTGTTCCTGCCGGTGCTGCGGTGGCTCAGGGCCGCGCGCAGTAACTGCAGGTCATTGAATTGATAGTCTAGCCTCTTACAAAGCCGCTGATAATCCGTATTCAACTGCCAGCCAGTTCTACACTGTCTTTGAATGTGACGACGATATCCACATTGCCCAGAAAGTTCTTCCTCACCTCGTACTCAACCGTGACGAGGGTGTTGTCCCCTTCTTTCTCGATTGCGATGTTCTGGTCATTCACGCTGGTCACATCATTGATCCCCAGGCGCTTATTGAGCAGGGCCTTGATATCCTGGCTGCTGGACAATTCCGAGCTGTCCTCCTTCGCCAGGGATTGCAACGAAGTCGTGACGTTGTAGTATTCGAGGTAGACCGGCACAAGCTTCAACCCCAGTGCCACGAAAAAGGCCAGGATCAACAGGATGAAGATGAATCCCAGGCCGGTCAGTCCCGCTTCTTTCTTATTATATTTCCGCATCATATCTTCTGCTCCCCCAGTCGTGTTTAATCGATGCTGTTACCAATGCGCTCCCAATTCACGCCACCCATGCTGGAATCCCAGTTCATCCAGATCATGAAGGCGCGACCCACCAGGTTCTCCTCGGGCACCGTCCCCCAGAAACGGCTGTCGTTGCTGTTGTCACGGTTGTCTCCCATGACGAAGTACTCGCCCTCGGGAACCACGAATTCCCCCTCGACCAGCTTGCGGCTGTTCTCGATCAGAATCTGGTGCTTGATCCCATCCAGGGTCTCCTCCCGCAGACTGGCGCCCGTCATGTCCAGGCCGGCGCCCACGCCGGTATACAGTCCCAGCGATTTCTGTTCCGCGGGCTCGCCGTTGATGAAAAGCATTTTGTTGAAATAGGCGATCCTGTCGCCGGGCAGGCCCACCACCCGCTTGATGTAGTCGATGGAGGGATCCTTGGGAAAGCGGAACACCACCACGTCGCCGCGCCTGGGCTCGCCGACCTCGACAATCTTGGTACCCAGGATGGGCAGGCGCAGGCCATAGGCGTATTTGTTGACCAGGATGAAATCTCCGGTCAGCAGTGTCGGCATCATGGACGCGGACGGGATGCGAAAGGGCTCGATGACGAAGGAACGCAGCAGCAGCACCACCAGGATAATGGGAAAGAAGGAGCGGGAATACTCCACCAGCAAGGGCTCCTTGGCTACCTTGTTGACCGTCTCCTCGTCCAGCTCCCCACCCGCCTGTTCCGTGGCCCTGGCCAGCGCCAGGCGCCTGCGCGGCGCGAACTTGATGGCGTCCACCAGCCAGATCGCGCCGGAAATGGCCAGCGCCACCACCATCACTGCCTGAAAGTCGAAATTCATTACTTTTTACCTGTATGCAACACGGCCAGAAACGCATCCTGGGGAATCTCCACCACCCCCACTTGCTTCATGCGCTTCTTCCCTGCCTTCTGTTTCTCCAACAATTTCCTCTTGCGCGTGATGTCACCACCATAACACTTGGCGGTGACATTCTTGCGCAAGGCCTTGACAGTCTCCCGGGCCACGATGTGGGAGCCGATCGCGGCCTGGATCGCCACATCGAACATCTGCCGGGGAATCAGTTCCCGCATCTTCTCGGCCAGTTCCCGCCCCTTCAGCGCCGCGCGCTCGCGGTGCACGATGAGGGACAGCGCGTCCACACACTCACCATTGATCAGAAGATCCAGCTTGACCAGGTCCGAGGACTGAAAACGCAGAAATGTATAGTCCAGCGAGGCATAACCCCGGCTGACCGATTTCAGCCGGTCATAGAAATCCAGCACGACCTCGTTCATGGGCAATTCATAGGTCACGGCGACCTGTTTGCCATGATAATGCATTTTTTTCTGGACACCACGCTTTTCGACACAGAGATTGATCACCGCCCCCAGATAATCGGAAGGCACGAGGATATCGGCCTGAATCACGGGTTCGCGTATCTCGGCGATGGTGCCCGGCGGGGGCAGGCGGGCGGGGTTGTCCACCTTGAGCACCTCGCCCTTGGAGGTCACGACCTCGTAGATGACGGTGGGCGCCGTGGTAATGAGATTGAGATTGTATTCCCGTTCCAGGCGCTCCTGAACGATCTCCATGTGCAGCATGCCCAGGAAGCCGCAGCGGAAACCAAAGCCCAGGGCCTGGGATGTCTCGGGCTCATAAAACAGGGAGGCGTCATTGAGGCGCAGCTTGGCGAGGGCGTCACGCAGGGCCTCGTAATCGTCCGCGGAAACGGGAAACAGGCCGGCGAAGACCTGGGGTTTTACGTCCTGGAAACCGGGCAGGGGCTGCGCAGCCGGATTGGATGTGTGCGTCAGGGTATCCCCCACGGGCGCGCCGTCCACTTCCTTGATGCCGGCGATGACGAAGCCCACCTCCCCCGCGCGCAAGGCGTCCTGTTCGAGAGGCTTGGGGGTAAAGATTCCCGTCTTGTTGACCTGGTAGCCCCGCCCCGTGGACATGACGGTGATCTTGTCCCGTTGGCGCAGCGTGCCCTGCACCACGCGCACCAGGGAGATAACGCCCAGAAAATTGTCGAACCAGGAATCGATGATCAGGGCCTGCAAGGGCGCGTCGGGATCGCCCACGGGAGGGGGGATCCGGGAGACCAGTGTTTCCAGCAGATCCCCGATACCCTCGCCGGTCTTGGCGCTGACGCGCACGGCGTCAACCGCCTCGATGCCGACAATCTCCTCGATCTCCTGGATCACCCGCTCCGGCTCGGCCGTGGGAAGATCGATCTTGTTGAGTACGGGGACGACCTCCAGCCCCTGCTCGATGGCCGTATAACAATTGGCCACGGTCTGCGCCTCCACGCCCTGAGAGGCGTCCACCACCAGCAGCGCCCCTTCGCAGGCGGCCAGGGAGCGGGAAACCTCGTAGGAGAAATCCACGTGACCGGGCGTGTCGATGAAGTTGAGCAGGTATTTCCGCCCGTCCCTGGCCCGATATTCCAGGGAGACGCTCTGTGCCTTGATGGTGATGCCGCGCTCGCGCTCCAGATCCATGGAGTCCAGCACCTGTTCCGACATTTCACGCTCGCTCAAGCCGCCGCATACCTGGATCAGCCGGTCCGAGAGGGTCGACTTGCCATGATCAATATGGGCGATGATGGAGAAATTACGAATCTGGCGCATGATGTGTGCAGCGGTCTCTTTCAACTATATGGGGTCTGTGCCATCGGATTCCAGGCACTGGCCGGGCGCCCACGCAGGCAGTTCCCGGACCAGGCGCCCCCTTCCCGGCCTTGGGAAGGGGATTGGTGATTTCAGCGGCACGTGTCTTCCGCGGGCCTATCCCTCCGCCTTGCCGGTATCCGGCGTCATTCCTCGTCTTCCCCGGCGATCTTCAAGGCCAGGAAAATGGGGCTGCCGCGGCGCAGGATCAGCACCGGCACCGGCCTGCCCTCGGGGGCGTCCTCGACCAGCTTCTTGAAGTGCTTGACGCCCTCCACATCCTCGCCGTTGAACTTGAGTATGATGTCACCGCGGCGGATGCCCGCCCGGGAGGCCGGACCGGATTTCACCGCATCGACATAGACCCCGGTCTTGCCGTCCTGTTCCCGCTTTTGCTCCTCGGAAAGTTCCGACACCACCACGTCGATACGCTTGACGCGCACCTCGCGGGTGCCGTCACCTCCATCGCGGGCCAGCCGGATTTCATCGTCCTCGGGCAGTTCGCTGATCCTGACCTTGAGCGTCCTGGATTTGCCCTCGCGGATGATCCTGATCTTCACCTTCTCGCCCACCTTGGTGCTACCCACCATCGGGGGCAGGGCTGACGAGCTTTCCACCTCGCGGCCGTCATATTCCACGATGACATCACCCACCTTGATGCCCGCGTCTTCCGCCGGGCTGTCGGGCAGTACCCGGGCCACCAGGGCGCCGATGGGCTTGTCCATGCCGAAGGACTCCGCCAGTTCCCGCGTCACATCCTGAATGAGGATGCCCAGCCAGCCGCGCACCACGTGACCGCTGGTCTTGAGTTGCTCCACGACATCCATCACCACCTCAATGGGGATGGCGAAGGACAGGCCCATGAAACCACCGGTGCGGCTGTAGATCTGGGAATTGATCCCGACCACTTCACCCTCCATGTTCAACAGGGGGCCGCCGGAATTGCCGGGATTGATGGCCACATCCGTCTGGATGAAGGGCACGTAGTTCTCGTTGGGCAGGCTGCGCGCCTTGGCGCTGACGATGCCGGCCGTGACCGTGTAGTCGAAACCGAAGGGAGAGCCGATGGCCAGCACCCAGGCCCCCACCTTCAGCTTGTTGGAATCTCCGATTCTGGCGACGGGCAGCCCCTGCGCATCGATCTTCAACAAGGCGATATCGCTGCGCTTGTCCGATCCCACCACTTCGGCCACGAATTCGCGCTTGTCGGACAGCTTGACGATGACCTCATCCGCGCCCCGGATCACGTGATTATTGGTGAGAATGTAACCATCCTCGGAGATGATGAAACCGGAACCCAGGGACTTGTCATAGAACTCCTCCGGACCGCCATCTCCATATTCGTCACCGAAGAAGCGGCGGAAAAAATCGTCAAACGGTGTCTCCGGCCGGCGGCCGTGAGGGTCGCTGAAAGGCCCGAAGCCGCGCCCGCGGGTGATCTTTTGTGTCGAGCTGATGTTGACGACCGTGCCACGCGCATCTTCCACCAGATCCGTGAAATCGGGCAGATCCCGCGCCGCCGCCCATAGGGCGCTGCTGCTTGTCACAAGCAGCGCCAAGACCAGGTACTGCGCGCAGTCCCTTATCGACCACATTTTTTTCATGTGCGAACTCCTGCTGAGAAAATGATTGGATACTCCGTCATCTGAAAACGTCAGAACTCTTCGAGGGAGGTGGGCGCCCGTTCCACGGAGACAGGAGCGGGCGCGCGGCGGGCGAGAATGACCGGACGGTACCGCGCCTCATTGCCTCCCCGGCGGGAGATGTGCCCCGCGGCCCACAGGCCGGCCGCGAATCCCGCCAGGGAAGACAGAATCACGATGCCTTCGCTGCCCGTGGCGAAATCACCCGCGATCCCACCCGCGAGCATGGCCACAAGCGGCAGGGCGTAAGCCAGCAGGGAACCGGACACCAGAGCATCATCCTCGATTCCCACCACCACTTCGTCCCCCACCCGGGCCTGTACGGGATTGAGGGCCTCGAGCTGAAACCGCTTGTTGCCCAGCACCCTGGCGATCACGCCCGTGCCGCAGCCCTTGTTGACGGCGCACGACTGGCAGGCGACCCTGCGCCGGGTCTCCACCACCGCGACATTACGCCTGACTTCAATCACCCGCGCGTTTTCCCTGATCATGGCTCGTGCCCCGCTCCTCTCAGGTTCCGTCCCGCCCGCTCAGCGGCCCTGACAGCACTGTAATAAGCAACAATAACTCTCCTGTACAATCTACTGAAAACCAAAATAAACCCATGCGCGCCGCGCGTCAGCCATGGGTCAACGCCATAACAGGCGCAATACGGCATGCATATTAACACAAATCGGAAGCTGCGATGGACTTCGCCAGGACCGGAATCGCGGAAGGGAAAAAAGATCACGGCCGCGGCACCTTCCCTTGCGGAAAGCGCGCGGCCGCCGCGTGCTAGGGCGTGTATCCCACCAGTTGAATGGCGGGATACATCTCACCCTGAAGGGAACGCGTCCGTGCGTATTCGTTGTAGTTGACCAGATAGTCATAGAGATTGGCCGCTTCCCGCGGATAGTCCATTGTGGCGTCTTCCAGCTGACCGTGCACAGCAACCCGGGCGTGCACCCTGCCCGGCTCCGTCGTCACGCTGGCATAGACGATTTCCTTGTCATGCCGCGTGCCGTCCGGCTGAGCCTGCCCCGCCTGGGCGACAGCCTCCACCTGGGATTGAACCGCCTCTGCCCCGTCCTGCTCCACGGCCGCCACGGTGAGAGTCTGGGCGACGTCCTGCTCCGGGCCACCGACCTGCATCACGCCCAGCACGGCGATGGCGGTGACGGAAGCCGCCAGGGCGAATCCCAGCGCTTCCTTTCTGTGGCTGATTGCGGGTTTTTTGGCGGCGGCCTGTCGCGGCAGGAAATGGGCGGGTTCGTTCTGGATGGCGGCGGAGATGCGTGCATGGAGTTCGGTATTGATGTGGCGGGGCAACTGCCGGCGCAGTGCGTCGCCGATGAGGTGATAGTCGTGCCAACAGTCCTTCAGCCGGGAATCGTTCCGCATTCGCTCGAGCAAGCGGTCCATTTCCCGCGGGTCCATCTCGCTGTCCATGAGTGCGGAGACTTGCTCTTTTGTTGTTTGCATCGCGCTTACCCTTGTTGTCACTTCAGTAAAGGTTCCAGTTTCTGGTGTATCGCCTCCCTGGCCCGGAAGATTCTCGATCTTACCGTTCCGACCGGGCATTCCATGGCCGCGGCGATTTCCTCGTAACTCAGGCCTTCCAGTTCCCTCAGTGTGATGGCTGTCCTCAGGTCATCGGGCAGATTGTCGATCGCCTTGATGACCGTTTCTTCCACCTCTTCCTTGAGCAACAGCCCTTCCGGGGTGGCATATTCCTTGAGCTGCGACTCCCCTTCGTACTGTTCCGCCTCCTCTGCGTCCACATCCGTCCTGGGGGGCTTCCTGCCCTGGGAAATCAGGTGGTTCTTTGCGGTATTGACGCCGATGCGGTACAGCCAGGTATAGAATGCGCTGTCTCCCCTGAATGTGGGGATCGCCCGGTACGCCTTCAGAAAAGCCTCTTGGACTACATCCAGAACCTCACTGGAATCATACACATAGCGAGACACCAATTTGACCAGCTTGTGCTGGTATTTCAGAACGAGGATATCGAATGCTTTCTTGTCACCTCTCTGGACGCGTTCGACCAGTTCCTTATCAACATTTATCTCGCCCATGCGGGCTTTTCCCTCCACAAAGGCCCACACCTTTGCTCTTTTTTGTAGACAGTCCGGATTCCATGAAGTTCCGCGGAAATCGGCATTTTTTCTTAAACCTGGATCCGCGGGTTCATGACGGCGCAGAGCACAAGCTCTTGATCCCACAGCGGTTCAAAAAATACCCGCTTAACCTTTGGGTGAAGCTAAGATTTTTTGATTCCACTGTGAAATCAAACTCTCGCGCTCTGCATCCGCCCTGAACCCACGGATCCAGGTTAAACTTCCCGCGCCCGCCTGCATGCCGCCCGTTATTTCTGATATTATCAGAAAAAATCAGGCCAGTCAGTATATTATCTCCCCATCAGGAGACACCCGGGAATGCAACGGCAAACCTTTCACGACGTGCTCATCATCGGCAGTGGCGCCGCGGGGCTCGGCCTCGCCCTGCGCCTGGCCGATCATGCGCGTGTCGCGCTGCTGTCCAAGGGTCCCCTCCCCGAGGGCGCCACGCTTTATGCCCAGGGGGGCATCTCCGTGGTGCTGGACGAGCGCGACTCCCTCAACTCCCACATCGGCGACACCCTGGCCGCGGGCGCCGGCCTGTGTGACGAGAAAGTGGTGGCCCATTGCGTCGAACAGGCTCGCAGCGGCATACAATGGCTTATTGACAAGGGCGTGCCCTTCACGCGCGGCGCTGACAACAACGGCGGCAGCGATTATCACCTGACCCGGGAAGGCGGCCACAGCCACCGCCGCATTATACACGCCGCCGACGCCACCGGGCGCGCCGTGGAAAAAACCCTGGAACAACAGGCCCGCGAGCACCCCGGCATCGACATCTTCGAATACCATCTGGCCATCGACCTCATCACCGGACGCAAGCTGGGGCTGGATCACGACCGCTGCATCGGCGCCTATGTTCTCGACCTGGAGGCGCAGACGGTGCATACCTTCGGCGCGCGCATGGTCGCCCTGGCCACCGGCGGCGCGGGCAAGGTCTACCTCTACACCAGCAACCCGGACGTGGCCACCGGCGACGGCATCGCCATGGCGTGGCGCGCCGGCTGCCGCGTGGCCAACATGGAGTTCATCCAGTTCCACCCCACCTGCCTGTACCACCCCCGCGCCAAGTCATTTCTCATCACCGAGGCGGTGCGCGGCGAGGGGGGGCGGCTGCTGCTGCCCGGCGGGGAGCCCTTCATGTCCCGCTTCGACCCCCGCGGCGAGCTGGCGCCGCGCGATATCGTGGCGCGCGCCATCGACCACGAAATGAAGCGCCTCGGCGCGGAATGCGTCTACCTCGACATCAGCCACAAGCCCGCCGCCTTCATCGCGGAGCACTTTCCCAACGTCCACGCCCGCTGCCTGGAATTCGGCTTCGACATGACCCGGGAACCCATCCCCGTGGTGCCGGCCGCCCACTATCTGTGCGGTGGCGTCATGACCGATCTCCACGGCCGCACGGACATCCCCGGACTCTATGCCATCGGGGAAATGGCCTGCACGGGCCTGCATGGCGCCAACCGCATCGCCAGCAACTCGCTCCTGGAATGCCTGGTGTTTGCGCACGCGGCCTATGAAGACATACTGGAGTATCTGCCCCAGGCCGAGGCGCCCGGAGAGATTCCCCCGTGGGACGAAAGCCAGGTCACCGACTCCGACGAGGAAGTCGTGGTCTCCCACAACTGGAACGAACTGCGCCACTTCATGTGGGACTACGTGGGCATCGTGCGCACCGACAAGCGCCTGCAGCGCGCCCTGCGGCGCAGCGAGCTGCTCAAACAGGAAATCGAGGACTACTACGGCAATTTCCGCGTCACCAACGACCTCATCGAACTGCGCAACCTGGCGCTGGTGGCGGAACTCATCATCCGTTCCGCCATGGCGCGCAAGGAGAGCCGCGGCCTGCACTATACGCTGGACTATCCGCAGCGCGACGACCGCCGGCCGGCGCGCAACACGGTGCTGACTCCCGGCAATTACCGGCCTTCGCCGGCCATGGCGCCGAGGCGCACGCGCAACCTGCGGAAACTCTCCTGATCCACCGCGTCCCGGCACAGCACCACCGGCTCCCGCCCCCAGCGCCCGCGATGAAAGCAGAGGATGACCAGGCGGGGATGGACATAGCTGTCCGGGGCGAGCCGCGCCGCGGTGCGCGTTCCATCCCGCCGGGAGAGTTCAAAGTTCCCCTCCCCGCTCCAGGTAACGGCCCTCACCGCGCGCGGGTGAGTCAACAGGGCGTGACGGGACAGGTTCCAGGCCAGGCTGGCGGTCAGCGCCATGCCCAGCAGCGAAGTCCCCCACCACGGCCAGGACAAAGGCAATGCCATGGCAAGGCCGCCGGCGTGCGCCGCCACCAGGACCATGGCAAGCTGCCGCGAAGGGCGCGGCTCAATGCGCAGGGGTGTTGCGGATCTCTGTGACGACACGGGCGACGTCCTTGTCGCTGGGCGTCAGGCGCCCCATCAGGTACTCGAGCAACAGATGATCGGGATAGGTCAACAGCCTTGCAAAAGCGGAGCGCGCCTCTTGGCTCAGGCTTTCATAGCGGTGGGTCATAAAGGATTCCAGGAGGAGATCCAGCTCGCGCATGCCGCGCCGGCATTGCCAATAGAGACGCGCCTTCTCCACCGCTCCCGCTCCGAAACTCATATGAACTGCTTGGTCATCTTTTTCTTGATGCGCCCGATGGCCGCGGTGGGATTCAGCCCCTTGGGACACACCTGAACGCAGTTCATGATGGTGTGGCAGCGGAACAGCTTGTAGGCGTCCTCCAGATCGTCGAGGCGTTCCTCCGTGGCCTGATCGCGGCTGTCGGAGAGGAAACGGCAGGCCTGCAGCAGGGCCGCCGGCCCCAGAAATCTGTCCGGGTTCCACCAGAAGGAGGGGCACGAGGTGGAACAGCAGGCGCACAGGATACACTCATAGAGCCCGTCGAGGGCCTCGCGTTCCCCGGGCGACTGGCGGAACTCCACCTCGGGAACGGGGTCCTTGACCACCAGGTAGGGCTTGACGGCGCGGTATTGCTTGTAGAACTGGGTCATGTCCACCACCAGGTCGCGGATCACGGGCAGTCCCGGCAAGGGGCGGATCTCCACCGGCGTCTTGAGGGTCTTGAGGGGGGTGATGCACGCCAGGCCGTTGCTGCCGTTGATGTTCATGGCGTCGGAACCGCATACCCCCTCGCCGCAGGAGCGGCGGAAACTGAGGGTCTCGTCCTGCGCCTTGATGCGCTTCAGGGCCTCCAGCAGCATCATCTCCCCGTCGAGGCCATCGATTTCATATTCTTTCATATACGGGTGCGCGTCCGTGTCCGGGTTGTAACGATAGATGGAAAACCGCATGCTCGCCATGATCAATAGACCCTCTCTTTGGGTGGAAAGGACGCCACGCTGATGGGCTTCATCCTCACCGGCTTGTAGTCCAGTTGCCTCCCCTCCTTGAAAAACAGGGTGTGCTTCAACCAGCGCTCATCGTCGCGCCGTGGATAGTCGATGCGTGAATGGGCGCCGCGGCTCTCCTTGCGCGCCGCGGCGGACACCACGGCTGCGATGGCCACATCCATGATGTTCTCCAGCTCCAGCGCCTCGATGCGCGCGGTATTGAACACCCGGCTGTGATCCCGCAGGGTGACATCCGCCAGGCGCCGCTCCAGCGCCAGGACCTTCTCCACGCCCTCCTGCAGCACCTCCTCGGTACGGAACACGCCGCAGTATTCCTCCATGGTGCGTTGCAGCTCATCGCGCAGGGCGTCCACGGTTTCGCCATCCCCCTTGCGGTCCCAGCGCGCCAGGCGCGCCAGCGCGCGCTCCACGCTCTCCTTGTTGAGGGCGCGGTGATAGCGGGATTCCTTGAGAAAGCCGATGATGTGGTTGCCCGCCGCTCGCCCGAACACCACGATGTCCAGCAGGGAATTGCCGCCCAGGCGGTTGGCGCCGTGAACGGAGACGCAGGCACACTCGCCCACCGCGTAGAGGCCCGGCACGGGTTCCTCGGCCCCCTGCATCTCGGGCGCCACCACCTGTCCGAAGCGGTTGGTGGGAATACCGCCCATGGAATAGTGGCAGGTGGGAAACACGGGGATGGGCTCCTTCACCGCGTCGATGTGCAGAAAAGTCTTCACCATGCTGTGAATGCCCGGCAGGCGCTTGTGAATGACCTCCGGGCCGAGATGCTCCAGCTTGAGCAGGACGTAATCGCCATGGGGGCCGCAGCCCCGCCCCTCGCGCACCTCCGTGGCGATGGCGCGGCTGACCACGTCGCGGCTCGCCAGGTCCTTGGCGTGGGGCGCGTAGCGCTCCATGAAGCGCTCGCCGTCCTTGTTGACCAGGTAACCGCCCTCGCCGCGCGCGCCCTCGGTGATGAGCATGCCCTTGCCGGCGATGCCGGTGGGATGGAACTGCACGAATTCCATGTCCTGCAGGGGAATGCCCGCGCGCAGCGCCATGGCCATGCCATCGCCGGTGTTGATGCGCGCATTGGTGTTGGTGCGGTAGAGCTGGCCGGCGCCGCCGGTGGCCAGCAGGGTGGTCTTGGCCTCGATGACCAGGGGCTCGCCGCTCTCGATGCTCATCACCAGGGCGCCCTGGATGTAGCCTTCGTCGTCCTTGAGCAGGTCGATGGCGAAGTATTCGTCGAAGAAGTGGGTCTTGGCACGGATGTTCTGCTGGTACAGGGCGTGCAGGATGGCATGGCCGGTGCGGTCCGCCGCGGCGCAGGTGCGCGCCGCCTGGTCGCCCCCGAAATTCTGGCTCTGCCCGCCGAAGGGACGCTGGTAGATCCTGCCGTTGTCGAGGCGGGAGAACGGCACGCCAAAATGCTCCAGTTCGATCACCAGGCGCGAGGCCGCGCGGCACATGTATTCGATGGCGTCCTGGTCGCCCAGATAGTCGCTGCCCTTGACCGTGTCGTACATGTGCCAGTGCCAGTTGTCGGGCACCACATTGGCCAGGGCGGCGTTCATCCCGCCCTGCGCCGCCACCGTGTGGGAGCGGGTCGGAAACACCTTGGAAACCACCGCCACGGCGGCGTCCGCCTGGGCCAGTTGCAGGGCGGCGCGCAGGCCGCCGCCGCCCGCGCCGATCACCAGGGTGTCGAAACGCCGTCTTTCGATATTCATGTTCTGTATTCCCTCATCTCGCGGCCAGCAACGCCATGACGGCGCCGCTCAGGGAGCCCAGCAGGATCACGCCCACCACGGACAGCAGGCTCAGGCGCAGCCACAGGGGCCTGGCATAGTCCACCAGCACATCGCGTATGCCCACCCAGGCATGAGTGGTCAGGGCGATAAAAAACAAGATCATGGCCAGTGCGGGCATTGGCGACGCCAGCCAGGCCCGCCACGCCTCATGGGACTGGGCCGCGCCACCGAGCATGGCAAAGAGAAAATAAAAGGCAAACAAGGCAATGTAGACCGCGCTGAGGCGCTGCAGCAACCATGCCTTCAGTCCCGACGCGCGCCGGCTCATAACAGCAGTACTCCTCCCAGGAGAAAGGCCACCGCGCCCGCGCCCAGGGCCGCCATGGCCGTGCGCCGCCCCGTCGCCAGATCGACGCCCATGTCCAGATCGATGAGCAGATAGCGCAGCCCCGCGAAGAAATGGTGGGCGAAGGCCCAGATCAGCAGCCACAGGAACAGCTTGACCGCGCCATGATCGAGCAGCGCCCGCGCCTCGGCAAAGGACTCCGCCCCCCGCAGTGACAGGTCGAGCAAATAGGCGGCGAAGGGAATGGCGAGAAACAGCAGCACGCCCGCAATCCGGTGGGCGATGGACATGACGGCCATGACCGGCTGATGAATGCGGGTCAGGTCGAGGAAAACCGGCCGCTTGTTGTTATTTTTCATGGAAGACGAGTGTAGACCATTTCCAGGGGTTTTTCAGCAATTACCGGACGCGCCCGGCCATTTCCCCATCGGCTTGCCCGTGGCAGGGGCCGGAATGATATAATTGACCGTGGGAGCCGGCATGGCGGGACAGCCCATCAACGAGCGAGCAGTCAATCATGAATGATCAATGGCGCAGTTTTCTGGAAGACGCGGGCGCAATCATGGACGAAGAGGGGGTCGCCCATTTCGGCAGCCCCATCCGGGAAACCAAGGTGGCCCTGTCGGGCAGTGTCATGGCCGATTATTCGCACTATGGACTGATCGCCGTGCGCGGCAAGGATGCGCAGACGTTCCTGCAAGGGCAACTCTCCAACGATATCACCCGGGTTGACGCCACTCATGGCCAGCTCAGCGGTTATTGCTCGCCCAAGGGCCGGCTGCTGGCCATATTTCATATCTTTGCGCGCAACGATACCTACTACCTGCAACTCCCGCATCCACTGCTGGAATCCGTCATGCGGCGCCTGCAGAAATATGTCCTCATGTCCCAGGTCACCCTGGAGAACGCCAGCGACACCCTGGTGCGGCTGGTGTGCTCGGGTGCTGACAGCGAAACCGCACTGCAAGCCCTGGTGGATGGCCTGCCCGGCTCATCCAACGAAATCCGTGAACATGACGGCCTGACCATCATCCGCCTCCCCGGGAACGGCATTGGACCACGTTACATCATCCATGGCGATGAGCCTGCCATGGAAAAGGTATGGGCCATGCTGGACGCGCGGGCGGCTCCGGTGGGGGCGGCCGCCTGGGAACGCCTGGAAATCCGCGCGGGCATCCCGGAGGTCCACCTCCCCACCGTCGAGGAATTCATACCCCAAACGGTCAATCTCGAACTGCTCGGCGGCGTCAGTTTCACCAAGGGCTGCTACACGGGGCAGGAGATCGTCACCCGGCTCCAGCACCGGGGCAAAACCAAGCGGCGCATGTACCGCCTGACTATCGCGTCGGACACGCCGCCCGCCCCCGGAGCGGCCATTCACCTGTGCAAGGGCGGCGCGGCGGTGGGCGCCGTCGTGCGCTCGGCGCCAACGGGTGACCGCAGCAGCGACGCCCTGGCCAGCCTCATGATCGAGCATCATCAGGCCGAGTTGTGCGTGCCATCCCTGGATGGCGCCAGGGCGCGGCTGGAATCCCTGCCCTACGACATCCCCCCCCTGGAGGCATAGCTTGTGCCTTGTAACTTCCCTAGGGAACCTCTGATTAATTCTGGACCGGATGGATGGCGAGATGAAATGTTCCGGATCAAGGCGAAAAGCGCAGGTAATAGCGCGCTATTGCCAAGCTTTTCAACGCAGAGCCGGGACATTTCAGCCGCCAGACGCCGGTTCA
>Ga0256830_1001347_pt1 | contig 17516 bp, 16 predicted proteins | sample 128326metaG_FD_190537 | JGI IMG/M metagenome (GOLD analysis project Ga0256830, IMG submission 190537) | Hydrothermal vent microbial communities from Lau Basin, Pacific Ocean - 128-326 | ecosystem: Environmental > Aquatic > Marine > Hydrothermal vents | place: Pacific Ocean: Lau Basin | collected... | reverse complement strand
GGCCGCACTCGTTCTCCCCCCGTGGAGCGAAGCGGAACGGGGGGAGGGGACCATCGGGCCCCCAGGCCCGATGGTGAGGGGGGCTCGACGCATGCGCCTTCCACCTCACACGCGACCTCCACCCCCTTCGTCCGCCTCCTTCGTCGGCGGCCACTTCCCCCTCGGGGAGGGGGAAGAAGTCAAAGACGGCGAGTTCTCCCCCCGCTTGCGGGGGGAGGGGACCATCGGGCCCCCAGGCCCGATGGTGAGGGGGGGCTCTGCACGCGCCTTCCAGCTCCCGCGCCGCCCCCACCCCCTTCGTCCGCCTCCTGCGTCGGCGGCCACTTCCCCCTCGGGAGGGGGAAGAACATGGGCCAGCCTTCGGCGGCGCGGAACGGCGGTAACGTCGGGTCGATGCCACGCCATTGCTACGTGCTGAGGGTGTTCACCCGGGGAGACGAAGGCGGCAACCATCTCGGGGTCGTCACCGACGTCAGCGGGCTCACCGACGAAGCCATGCAGGCAATCGCCGCCGAGCTCGGGTTCTCGGAGACGATCTTCGTGGACTGGCGCCGGGGCGGTGTGCCCACGGCCCGGATCTTCACCCCGGGTCGGGAGCTGCCCTTCGCCGGGCATCCCCTCGTCGGAGCCGGATGGGTGCTGCTGGCGATCGGGCCGGGTGGTGTCGACCGTATCGCCTGCGGGGTCGGGGAGGTGGCGGTCCGCCGGGACGGCGACACCGTGTGGATCAGACCCCCCTTCGACCAGGAAGTGTCCCGATCCCGCACGTCCTTCGCCGGATGGGCCGACCCGTTGGACGCCTGGGAGGTGCGGATGCCCCTTCCCTATCAGGTGGTGGAGCTCGCCACGCCCGACGACGTGGTGGGACTGTCGCCACCGGACGGTCTCGGTGAGGTGTACGCCTGGGCCTGGCAGGAGGAGGCCAGGGCGGTGAAGGCCCGGTTCTTCGCCGTCGACATCGGCGTCGTCGAAGACCCGGCCACCGGCTCGGCCGCCGTCGCGTTGGCGGCGGTGCTCCGTCACACCGGGCGACGCACCGGGGACGTCGTCATCTCCCAGGGCGACGAGATCGGACATCCCTCCACGTTGAAGGTCCGGTGGTCGGAGGGCGGGGTCGAGGTGGGGGGCACGGTCCGGCGGGACGAAGTCCGAGAGCTGGAGACCTGACCGGGGACCGTAGACTCGCCGCCATGGCCACCGAAGGTTCCAAGCTGGCGGTCGTCGCCGCCTTCATCGCCAACCTGTCGATCGCCGTCGCCAAGTTCATCACCGCCGCCTTCACCGGCTCAGCCGCCATGCTGGCCGAGGCGTTCCATTCGGTGGCCGACACCGGGAACCAGGCGCTGCTGCTCTACGGTATGCGGGCCTCCCGACGACCCCCCGACCCTCGACATCCGTTCGGATGGGGAAAAGAGTCGTATTTCTGGAGCTTCATGGTGGCGGTGATGCTCTTCGTCGGCGGGGCGGTGCTGTCGTTCCGTCGGGGCTTGGAGGCGCTGCGTGAGCCCCACGGAGTGGAGAGCCTCGGCGTGGCGTTCACGGTGCTGAGCGTCGCCCTGGTGATCGAGGCGGCTTCGTTCACCATCGCCGCACGTCAATTCGCCAAGGTGAAGGGGTCGCGTTCGTGGCTGCGGTCGGTGCGGGCGTCGAAGGATGCTCCGATCGTGGTGGTGCTGTTGGAGGACAGCGCCGCCGTGACGGGACTGGTGATCGCCCTCGCCGGGACCGCGATGGTGGCGGTGACGGGCGACATCGTCTACGACGCCGTAGCCTCTCTGCTGATCGGTGTGCTCCTCGCCGTCGTCGCCGTGTTCTTGGCGGCCGAGACGAAGGATCTGCTCGTCGGCGAGGCGGCTTCCCGGGCCGACCGTTCCCTCATCCGGGCGCGGTTGTTGGCCATGCCGGAGGTGGAGTCGGTCGGGCGGCTCCTCACCATGCAGCTGGGCCCACACGACATCCTGGTCAACGTCGAAGTGGACCTCCGGGACGGGCTGTCCGGTTCCGGCGTGATGGATGTCGCCAGCCGGGCCGAAGAGGAGATCCGCCAGGCTCTGCCGGACGCCAAGACCGTGTTCGTCGAAGTGCGGGATCGGGAACGTGGCTGAAGCGTCGGCACCCGCCTCGTCGGCGAACCTGGGTCCCGGGTTCGACTGTCTCGCGCTGGCACTCGAGCTTCGCTGCCGGGTGGCGGCCGAGCGAGCGGAGGAATGGTCGGTGTGTCATGAAGGTCCGGACAGGCCCGGCCCGGGGGAGACCGATGCCGTCCTCGCCGCCGCCCGGACGGTGACCGACGTCCCGCTACGTCTGGTCGTCGACAATCGGATCCCCCTCGGGAGGGGACTCGGTTCGTCGGCCGCGGCCTACGCCGCCGGGGCGGCCGCGGCGCTTCGGACCGTCGCCGGGGAGGCGAACGCCGACCGGGTGTTTCGGGTGGTCTCCGAACTGGAGGGGCATCCCGACAACGCCGCCGCCGCCGTGTTCGGCGGGTTCGTCCTGGCCGACGCCGAAGGCCGGGCGCATCGTCTTCCCTGGAACCCCCGGCTGGGGGTGGTCGTGGCCGTCCCCGATGCACGCCTGGCGACCGCCGAAGCCCGTCAGGTGGTCGCGGCGACCCAGCCCCTCGGGGTCGTCACCCGGAGCCTCGCCCGGGTCGCCTGCCTCGTCGCCGGGCTGCTCGCCGCCGACGCCGACCTCCTCGCCGCCGCCCACGGGGACGAGATCCACGAACGTCCCCGCTCGCGACGCCATCCCGACGTCGCTTCCCTCCTCGACGTCGCCAGGGCGGCGGGGGCGCTGCACGCCGCCTGGTCGGGGGCAGGACCGTCTGTCCTCGCCGTGGTCGAAGCGGCGAAGAAGGCTCCGGTCGTCGACGCGTTGACCCGGGCGTTGGGGGATGGAGGAAAGGTGTTGGAACCGTCGATCGCGGTACGTGGCCTGATCTGACCGGTTTGACCTGACCGGGACGACCCGCGATCCTTGGTCCACCCCCACACGGATTTCGAGGTACTGCATGGGTTCGCTGATCAAGAAGCGCCGGAAGAAGATGTCGAAACACAAGTACCGCAAACGGCGCAAAGCGAACAGACACAAGAACAAGCCGTGATCCGTGGCCCGGGGCTCGCCGACCCCGGGCCTTTCGCGTGCGGTCAGAGAACGACGGACACGGCGACGACGCCGAGGGAGACGGCCAGGATCGACGCCTGGAGCAGGCCGCGAACCGCGGGGCTCTGGTTGCGTGCCGCCACCTGATGCCAGGCGGCGAGGGCGACGACGGCCGCGACGCCGGTCGCTTTCACGGTGAGGAGTCGGTCCCATCCCCGGTCGAAACCCTGCACCAGCCCGGTGACGACGAGCACGGCCATCGCCGTCCACGACACGACGCCGAACCTCCGGGCCATCACCCGCAGGATCTCCCGTTCGGCACCGTGCCGGCGGAGGGCTCCGACGAGGGCTCCGAGGGTGATCAGGCCTCCGACCCACACCGCCATGGCTACGAGGTGGAGCCATCGGATGGCTGCCATCACGCCTCCTGCAGGGCGGTTCCGCGGATGAACACCCGGACGCCGTCGTCGACTTCCACGTATCCCATCCCGGGGCGGGGATAGTGTCCGGCGGCCATCACGGTGCCGCTTCCGGAGAGCCGTTCGAAGATCCGTTCCCGGGTGGTTCGGGCACGTCTGGGGTCGACGTCGAAGGGCACCCCCCAGCTCGGGTCCGGCACCTGGGCTGGGTGGTGGGTGACGTCACCGGTGATGAACGTGCGGGTGCCGAGGGAGGCGATGGTGACCGACTGATGGCCGGGGGTGTGGCCGGGAGTCGGTTCGACGATGATCCCGGGAAGGACCTCCCGTTCCCCGGCGACGGCTTCGATCCGGTCGTCGGTGACGAAGCCCAACATCACCTCGCGTACCGCGTCGGCCCCGGGCCCTTCGGTCCCCAGCCAGTAGTCGACTTCGGCTTCTTGGAGGACGAACCGGGCATTGGGGAAGAACGGTGCCCCCGACAGGGTCCGGTCCCCTCCGCAATGGTCGAGATGCAGGTGGGTGTGGATCACCGTCTCGATGTCGGCCGGGGAGACCCCGAGCATCGCCAAGGCTTCGGGGAGGTGCCCGCTCTCTGTGCCGGGCGGCAGTCCGGGACGGCCACCGGCTCCGGCGTCGATCAGCACCGGGCTGCGGCCACCGACGACGAGGAAGCATCCGAGGGAGATGCGTAGCTGCCCGTCGGTCAGCCATTCGGGATGTGTATCCCAGACGTCGGGGTCGGATTCTGGGAACATCTCCGATGGATCACGGAAGAACCAGCCGTCTTCGATCGCGTAGACGGTGTAGGCGCCGCATGGCATGCTCCAGATCATCGGCGCATGATACGAAGGCGTCACCCATGACCGTCAGATACGAGACCAGAGGCACGGTGGCGGTGATCAGCATCGACCGTCCCGAACGCCGCAACGCCATCGACCGTGCCACGGCGAAGGCCCTCGCCGACGCCTGGCAGCGGTTCGCGTCCGACGACGGCATCGCCGTCGCGGTCCTCTACGGCGCCGGCGGCGTCTTCTCCGCCGGTGCCGACCTGGTGGCCTTCGACCTCGAAGACACCCCCGGCGGCTGGCTCGGGTTCACCCGCACCCAGGTCGACAAACCGACGATCGCCGCGGTGGAGGGGTACTGCGTGGCAGGCGGATTGGAGATGGCCTTGTGGTGCGACCTGCGGATCGCCGGAGCCGGGGCGGTGTTCGGCTGTTTCGAACGGCGGTACGGGGTGCCGCTGGTCGACGGAGGAACCCAACGCCTGCCCCGCATCGTGGGGTTGGGCCGAGCCCTCGACATGATCCTCACCGGTCGTCCCGTCGACGCCGCCGAAGCCCTCGAGATGGGCCTGGTGAACGCCGTCGTGGCGGAAGGCGAAGCCCTCTCCGAGGCGGTGGCGTTGGCGGAACGGATCGCGGCGTTCCCCCAGGAGACGTTGCGGGCCGACCGTCGTGCCGTCTACGGAGGCTTGGGCCTGCAGCTCGCCGAAGGCCTGGAACTGGAACGGAGAGAAGGCGCCGAGGTGCTCGACGTGGCGCGACGAGGCGCCGAACGGTTCGCCGCCGCCAGGGCCGCCCGGAACGTCCAGACACCCCCACCCCAGGCCCCGGCCGAGGTGGTGGTCCGGATCGAGAGCGAAGGGATCGAAGAGGGGCGGCCCGGCACCGTCGAACGTTTCCCGACGCCGGCGGGGACCGCCCGGGCCTACGTGTCCCTGCCGGTGGGCCGTCGCGGGCCGGGCGTGGTGGTCGTCCACGACTGGTGGGGTCAGCGTTCGTCCCATCGTGACGTGGCCGACCGGCTGGCCGAAGCCGGGTTCGTGGCGATGGCGGTGGACCTCTACGACGGGGTGCTGGCTGCCGACACCGCCCAGGCGGAAGAGCTGATGATGGCCCTCGACCGTCCCACCGTGTCGTCGCATCTCGCCGCCGCCGTCGACGCCCTCGTCGCCCATCCGGCGGTGACGGGCGAGCGGGTCGGGATCGTCGGATACTCGTTCGGTGGCGGCCTCGCCCTGTGGCTCAGCACGCTGGACCGCCGAGTCGCCGCCTGCGTCACGTACTACGGGGCGGTCCCGTGGACCGACGTCCGTCCCGACTTCGGTCGGGCGGAGGCGGCGTTCCTGGGCCACTACGCCTCCGAGGACCGTTGGGCGTCACCTCACGTGGCGGCCGACCTGGAGCGGGGACTGAGGGATCTGGGTCGGGACGCCACCTTCCACGTCTACCCGGCGACCGCCCACGGCTTCGCCGATCCGGCCGAGCCGACCTTCGCCCCTTCGGCGACCGGCCTCGCCTGGGAGCGGACCGTCTCGTTCCTCCGTAGGATCCTGGCTCCGACCTCCACCCTGCGCCCTGAGTAGCCTCTCGGGCATGGAGCTGGTCCGCCACGACCATGCGCCGCTGCACGCACCGTCGGCGGTGGTGGCGTTCACCGGATGGGGAGACGCCGGGGAGGCGTCGAGCGCCGCCGTCGAGTATCTGCTCGGACGGGGACAGGTCATGCCGGTCGCGTCGGTCGACCCGGACGGGTTCTTCGACTTCCAGGTGACGAGGCCGGTGGTCGCGCTGGAGGGGGGCGAACACCGCAGACTGGTGTGGCCCGAAGTCGAGATCCTCGGGCTGCGTCTCGAAGGGTCGGGACGGGACCTCGTCGTCGTTCGGGGTGCCGAACCGAACATCCGATGGAAGGCGTTCACCCGTCTCATCGCCGACGTGATGGTCGGACTCGGTGTCGACGCGGCGGTGACGTTGGGCGCGTTCATCGGGCAGGTGCCCCACACGCTTCCGGTCCCCTTGGTGGGTGTGGGAGGTGACCCGGACCGTCTCCGGGACCGGGGGCTGCTCATCTCCGGGTACGAAGGCCCCACCGGGATCATCGGTGCCCTCAACGTGGCGTTGGGCGACGCCGGGATCGACACCGTGAGCGTGTGGGCGGCCGTCCCCCACTACCTGTCGGCCCAGCCCTACCCGCCGGGAGCCCTCGCCCTGTTGGAGAAGGCATCCGAGCTCCTGGGCGTCACCGTCGACACGTCCGGGTTCACGGCGGAGGTGGCCGAGTTTCGACGGACGATGGAGGCGGTGCTGGAGGAGTCCGAAGGGCTGGCCGACTACGTGCGCGAGCTGGAACAGGAATCCCGCGCCGACGGCGTCGCGGAGGGTCGACGGCTGGTGGAGGAGATCGAACGGTTCCTGCGGGACCGTTGAAGCCGCCTCCGTCACAAGGCGTTCACCGGTCCGAAACGAAACGACAACAGTCCCGCGACCGCGCCGCAATCTCCTCCCCGTAGCTTCGCCGCCGTCACCCAACAGGAGGCGATATGAGACGAAGAGTGCTGTCCGTCGCGGCGACGACCGCCCTGCTGACCCTCGTATGGGCCGGCCCCGCCTGGGCGCAGGAGGTCACCGCCGAGTCGGTGCAGGCGACCCTCGACAACATCTGGATCGTGACCGCTGCGGTCCTGGTCATCCTGATGCAGGCGGGGTTCGCCCTCGTGGAGGCAGGGCTCACCCGTGCCAAGAACGTGGCGAACATCATGATGAAGAACCTGATGGACTTCTCGGCGGGGGTGCTCGCCTTCGGTGCGATCGGGTTCGCCATCGCGTTCGGGGCGGGGAACGCCTTCTTCGGGACGAACGGGTGGTTCCTCGACCCCGGTCATTTCACCGAGGGGACCTTCGGGACCCTGTCCCTCGCCACCTTCTTCCTGTTCCAGGTGGCGTTCGCCGCCACCGCGGCGACGATCGTCTCCGGCGCGATGGCGGAACGCACCAAGTTCAAGAGCTACTTCGTCTACAGCTTCGTCATCACCGCCATCATCTATCCGGTGGTCGTCCACTGGCTCTGGGGCGGTGGCTGGCTGGCTCAGCTCTCCACCCCGATGATCGACTTCGCCGGTTCCACCATCGTCCACGGTGTCGGAGGATGGGCGGCTCTGATGGGGGCGTTGGTCCTCGGACCCCGCATCGGGAAGTACGACGCCGACGGAAAACCCCGGGCCATCCCGGGTCATTCGATCCCCTTCGCCATCGTCGGTGTCTTCATCCTCTTCATCGGCTGGTTCGGCTTCAACCCCGGTTCGCAGCTCGCCGCCGACGCGGCGGTGCCGAGGATCGCCGTCACCACCCTCATCGCCGGCGCCGCCGGGGGTGTGCTGGCGACCATCACCATCTGGTTGAAGACCGGCGTACCCGACGTGGCGATGGCAGGCAACGGCGTCCTCGGCGGCCTCGTGGGGATCACCGCCGGGACGGCGAACGTCTCCAACTGGGGAGCGGTCGTCATCGGGGCGCTGGCAGGCATCATCGTCGTCTACTCGGTGATCTTCTTCGACCGCCGCGGGATCGACGACCCCGTCGGGGCCATCTCGGTCCACGGCGTCTGCGGAGCCTTCGGGACGTTGATGGTCGGCCTGTTGGCCACCGACACCGGTCTGTTCTACGGGGGTGGCTGGGCGCAGCTCGGATCTCAGATCATCGGGGTGGTTGCCGTCTTCGTGTTCGTCACCGTCACCTCCGGGGCGCTGTTCTACGCGATCAAGGCGACCATCGGGCTGCGGGTCCCGCCGGAGGAGGAGATCGAAGGGCTCGACGTCGCCGAGCACGGATCCCCCGGGTACGGTCCCGACGTGTCGGCGCTGTCCGCAGGTTGAGAGGAGCGGAGCACATGAAGCTGGTAACCGCGGTCGTCAGGCCGCACAAGGTCGACGAGATCAAAGAGGCGCTGCGCAAGGTCGGTGTGAAAGGGATCACCGTCACCGAGGTGAAAGGATTCGGCCGCCAGGGCGGACATTCGGAGACGTACCGGGGCGCCGAATACAAGGTGGAGTTCATGCCCAAAGCCAAGCTGGAGGTGTTGGTGGACGCCGACGACGCCGCCGCCGTCGCCGACGCGGTTCGTTCGGCCGCCGTCACCGGCCAGATCGGCGACGGAAAGATCTGGATCACCGACGTCGACGCGGTGATCAGGATCCGGACCGGCGAGCGCGACCGGGACGCCCTCTGAACCGACCGGGACCTACAGGGAGCCGAGGCGGTCCTCCAGCCTTCTCCGGAGGGCCGCCAGCTCCTCCTCCACCAAGATGGGGATGCCGCCGACCCGGCGGGTGAAGAACACGTCACGGGCTTCGCCCCCCATCGTGTCGATCCGGGCGAGGTGGATGTCGAGGCCTTCCAGGTAGAGGGCTTCGACGATCTCGGCCAGCAGACCCACCCGGTCGGGAGCGCGGACCTCGACGATGGTGTATCTGCCTTCCCGCCGGACGGACACGGCGGCCCGGGCCGTCGGACGTCGAGGCCGGTAGCTCTCGGTCCGTCGACGGGACGCCACCGCCAGGTCGCGGCGCCCTTCGAGACCATCCACCAGGTCGGCTGCCACCTTCGGCCACCGCCCGGGCGGGACCGGGTCGCCGGTCCGGTCGTCGACGACGTGGAAGGTGTCGAGGGCGACACCGTCGGCTCGGGTGCGGAGACGGGCGTCGAGGACGGCCACGCCGTGGGAGGTGAACGCCCGGGTCACCGCCACCAGGAACCCGGCCCGGTCGCGGCCCGCCACCAGCACCCGTCCTGGATCCCGGGGGTCGGGGACGACCGCCGCCGGCCCGTCGAGGGCGTCTGCGACCTGGAGATGCCAGAGGACCTCGGTGGGGCTGGATGTGGCCAGGTAGTCCGAAGGCATCGCCGCCACGTGCTCTTCGACCGCCCGACGGTCCTGGTGGGCGTCGCAGACGGCGAGCACCGAGTCCACGTCCGGGGTCGCCGGGACGGCACCGCCGGCCTCGAGGGCTTCGCCGACCCGTTCGTAGAGGCGCCGCAGCAGCGTCGCCCGCCACGAGTTCCACATGGTGGTGCCGGTGGCCCGGAGGTCGGCGATGGTGACCAGATAGAGGACCTGGAGTCGACGCAGATCACCGACGACCGCGGCGACTTCGTCGATCACGGCCGGGTCGTCGATGTCTCGGCGGGTGGCGGTCTCGGACAGCAGCAGGTGGTGACGGACGACGTCGACCACCACCCCGGAGGTCGCCGCCCCGAACCCGTGACGGCGGAGGAAACCGGCGGTGAGTTCGGCGCCGATCGCCGAATGGTCGCCGTCACGTGCCTTGCCGATGTCGTGGAAGAACGCGGCGAGGAACAACTCTTCGGTGTCGCCGAGCTCGGCGGCGACCTGACCGACCGGCCCGTGGTCTTCGATGAGGTTCCGCATCTCGGCTGCGGTTCGCCACAGGTGGGCTCCGACGGGATGGTCGTGGAACGGCGCCAGCTGGGGTGCGGTGGCGACCGGTCCCCACTCGGGCAGCTCGCGGTCCACCCAGCCCAGGTCTTCGAGGAGACCGAAGACGGCCCGACCGCGTTCGCCGGCGGCCAGCAGCTTCACGAACGCGGCCCGGTCGGCCGCCGTCCACGTGGCCGGTTCGGCGTGGCGGATCAGCTCTTCTTCCCGGGGATGCAAGGAGACACCCGAGCGGCGGCCGGCTGCCTTGACCGCCACCTCCAGGACCGAGTCGGCGGGGGTGCCGTCGTCGTCCTGGCCGAAGCGACTGCGGACCCGTCCGAACAGTCTCCGTCCGAACCCGACCAGAGGGTCGTGTTCGGTGTGGAGGTCGGGCCACCAGCGGTCGGCGAGCCGGTCACCCCGTTCGAGGGCTTGCATCAGGCGGGCAGACAGCTCGTAGACGTCGGTTCGGAGCCAGGCGGCGGCCGCTTCCCGCAGGTCGACGACGTAACGGTCCATCGCCCGCCCGGCCACGGCGTGGAGGGCGTTGCGGGCCTGGAGGAGGACGCGGCGGGCGTCGGTCTCCTCCACCGACGGGTCGTGGGTGGCGAACCCGACGAGCTGGGCCCGCCGCCGCTCCCACCAGAACCCCTGGTGGGTGCGGAGGGCCCCTCGGCTCTCCTTCAGGTCCGCCGCCATCACCGGGTAGGGCTCGCGTGCCCTGCGTTCACGTTCCCGGGTGACGAGGTCGGGGGTGAGGGGCCGGTGCCGGACCAGCTCGGTGAGGGTGGCGATCAGGTCGTCGTAGAGGCCCTGGTCACCGGCGACCAGCCGAGCCGACAGCAGCGACGTGAGCGTTTCGAAGTCGTCGACGGCGGCGGCGCGGCATTCGGCGACGGTGCGGACGGCATGACCCACCGCCAGGTGGGCATCCCACAGGGGGTAGAGGACGCTGCGGACCAGCGGCTCGGGGTCGTCCCCGGCGTGCAGCACCATGACGTCGAGGTCCGACCACAGGCATTGTTCCCGACGGCCGTACCCGCCGACGGCGACCACCGCTGCACCTCCACCCAGGTCGGAGGCGAGCTCTTCGATGGCCGCGTCGAGGAGGGAGGTGAGGGCTTCACACACGTCGACGCCTCCGTCGCCGACCGGCGCCTCGACGAGGGATGCCCTGAACTCGGTGAAGGCTCGCAGCCCGGGTGTGGTCACGTCCGTTCAGCGTATCGACGCCGGAGGGTTGCGGGGCCGGTCACCGGACGTTCCGCAGTCCGGCGGCGACGAGGACGGCCCGGGCCCGGGTGATGGTTTCGGGTGTGGTGTCATGCCACCGCCGGGCGAGCGGTCGGGTTCCCTGGCGTCGGAACGGCATCAGCCGTACCGGGACCGCCGGGTCGACCGACCGGACGATCCCGGCCCAGGCGAGGAGCTCGGTCTCGTCGTCGGTTTCGCCTTCGATGACGAGCAGGCGGACTTCGGTGAGTTTGTTCCGTTCGGCGAGGAGCCGGAGCGACTCGATGACCGGTTCGATGTCGTGTCCGGTGAGGCGACGGTGCCGCTGCGGGGAGGCGGCTTTGAGGTCGACCATCGCCCCGTCGATCACCTCGAGCAGCCGTTCCCAGCCGTCCCGGTCGAGGCTGCCGTTGGTGTCCACCAGACGTTCGAGGTGGGCGAGGCCGGGGTCGTCGCGGAGGCGGGTGAACAGCCGGATCAGGCCGTCGAGCTGCAGGGTCGGTTCGCCGCCGCTCACGGTGACGCCGGAGACGAACGGGGCGTGGACGGCGATGTCGGACACCACCTCGTCGACGGGGAGCGGTCGGATGGTGGGGTCGGCGTCGGTGGGACAGACCCGGAGGCAGTCTCCGCACGAGTCGCAGCGGCCAGGATGGAAGAGGACCGTGCCGGTGACGGGGAGGGTGAGGGCTTCGAGGGCACAGACGTCGATGCAGACGCCACAGCCGTCACAGCGCCCGATGGTGGTCGGGTTGTGGCAGGCGGGGCAGTCGAAGTTGCAGCCTTGGAGGAACAGGACGTAACGGTTGCCTGGCCCGTCGACGAAACTCGACGGAGCCACCCCGGCGACTTCGAGGATCTCGCCGTCGCGGTCGAGGGGATGACGGACGGCGAGGCTCATCCGGAACGGAGAAGCGACCGCATCCGCGGGTCGGTCTCCATTCCGATGACCCTGGGGACGCGATCGAGGAGCCGCCAGTTCTCGATGGAGTCGGCGCCGAGTCCGGTGCTGTTGATCCGTGAAGCCTCCCGGCGTAGCTTCTCGACGTCGGAGAGGCGGACCATGTATCCGGTGACGCGGACCAGGTCGGAGCCTTCGACGTTGAAGGTGATCTCGCGCATCCCCCGGGCGAAGGCCCCCTTCGTCACGTCGGCGATCGCCTGGGGGTTGGCGCGGACCGACCGTTCGAGGGCGAAGATGTCGCTGATGCCCGCCGGGAAGCGGGGATGATGGGGGGCCACGGTGAGGATGTGGTCGACGAGTTCGGGTTCGGCTCCGATCCGCACCCTCGCTCCGGCGGTCACGCCGACGTCGTCGGCGATCCCCGACTGGGCGTGGAGGAGCGCGCGGTCGTTCCGGCAGTAGGGGACCGGCCGTGACTGGACGATGTCGGCGATCGTGTCGATCACCTGCCTGGCCAGGTCGGCGGCTTCGTCGTGGCGCCCGTAGGTGCATCCGGGGAGCAGCCCTTCCACCAGTTCGGCCACGCCGAAGATCCCGAACATGGCGGTGAACCGCTCCGGATGGATGAGGCCTTCGTCGACGAGGAACGAGTGCTCGTAGAAGGCGGCCTCTTCCACCAGGAAACGGATGCGGGCTTCCATCACCTCGAAGGTGAGTTCGACGTGGTCGGGCAGCGTGCGGGTGAGGTAACGCTCGATCGAGCCGGTGTGGTGGGCGAGGCTGGCGTGCAGGTTGAGGCGGACGAGGGTGTGGGAGCCGCCACCGAGGGGGAGGGTGTTGTAGCAACTCACGACCCCGTACCCTTCGGGGAAGTCGCGGCGGATCAGCGGGTCGTTGGCGATGTGCGGTTTGTTCACTTCGGCGATGGCGACGGCCGCTTCCCGCAACAGTCCGTCTCCGGACACCACCGGATCCCATTTCAAGGTGAGGTTGGGTACCACCTGCGCCAGGGCGCGATCCACCCGCAGGATCGACCGGGTGATGGGGGTGTCGTCCGGGCCGATGTTGGCGTGGGCGAAGGCGTCGGGGATGGTGCGGTCCAGGAAACGCCAGAACCGGGTGAAGAGGCGGTCGAGGCGGTCGTCGGTCCAGGTTTCGTCGAGGTACGGCTCCAGGATCGTGTCCAGATCCCCGAAGTAGACGGGTAGGCCGGTGATGGACGGGACGTGGTGGTAGAGGATCTTGAGGAAGTCGACGGCCTCTTCCAGGCTCTGCGGAGGGTCGAGCTCCAGATGGTCGGACCCTTGGCGGAGGGCGGTGGCGTAGTCGGGCAGGACGTAGCGGGGGCGGTAGGGGGCGTGACCTTCGGCGAGGTCGCAGACGACGCCTTCGTCGATGGCCCGGCGGGCGTCGGCGGAGATCTCCGGGTAGGGCAGCAGATCTTCGGCGGCGAGGGCGAGCTGGTGGAGACGCTGGCGGTAGGTGAGCCGAGGGGAGGTGACGATGTCCCGTACCGCATGCGCCACGTCGTCGAATGAGGGCATGGTCCTCCGTCCGTCGCTGGCCTGAGGGTTCCACGAACGTCCCGGGGGTACCAGGGCCGGAAGGCCCCATCGAAGGGGCCGAGCGGGTTCGGGCCGTCTGGGCGGACGTCGATCCGGGCGACGGCCGGACAGAAGCGAGGCCCCGGCGGGATCACCGGGGCCTCGTCCTTCGGCGTCGCAGTGTCGGGGGAGGGGGAGAGAACCGCAACCGCGGCGCCTAGGAGATCAGGTGCCTTCAGGAACGATCCTGCCCCTGACCCGGGGGAACCGGACGGGAGCGTGGGCGTAGCAGTACTCCCGCTTGTTGTACCGGCTCAGTTTGGTGTCGCAGCCCTTCTTGGCGCAGACACGATCCTCTTTGAACTGTTTGTTGGGTCGAGTCACCCCCTTGATGGCTCTTCCCTTGAGAACTTCGGTCATCTGGTCGCCTCCTTCCCCGGAGGGGCATTCGTATGGGGAGAAACGTCTCCCGGCGCTGGTTTGTTCCAAAGATGCGACGAAGTCGGAACGACTTCCTCGTCTCCTGTCACCCCCCATTCTCCGGGATGCACGTAAACGGGCTGTAAAGGCGCGGTCACGTCTCCCTGTACGTGGCTTTGGGGGACTGCGGTTCAGTCGGATCCGATCCCGAGGTGGCGGAGGAACGCCCGAGTGTCGGGTTCACGTCCGAGGAACGCCCGGAGATGTTCGATGGCGTCTCGGCTGCCTCCGGTCTCGAGGATCTCCCGGCGGTAGGCCCGACCCACTTCGGGACTGTCGATCCCTTCGGCTTCGAAACGGCTGAACATGTCGTCTCCGTACACCTCGGACCACAGGTAGCCGTAGTAGCCGGCGTCGTAGCCGGAGAGAAGATGGCCGAAACTGGCCGGGAAGAACGTCCCCTCGTGGTAGGGCAGGAGGGTCACCGCCGTCGCCCGCCGGACCGCCTCGTCGAGGTCGACCGGTCCGGACGCGCCGTGGAGGAACATGTCGAGGAGACCGAACTGGATCTGACGGAGGGTGGACAACCCGATGTTGAGTCGACGGGCCGCGGTGAGGCGTTCGACCAGTTCGGCGGGGATCGGCTCCCCGGTTTCGTGGTGCCGGGCGAACCGGGCGAGGATCTCCGGCTGCCAGGTCCAATGTTCCATGATCTGGCTGGGGGCTTCGACGAAGTCCCGCTCGGTGTTGGTACCCGAGAACGAGGCGAGTTCGGTGCGTGTCAGGGTCTGGTGGAGGACATGGCCGAACTCGTGGAAGAGGGTCGTGACCTCGGAATGCTGGAGGAGGGAGGGTCGGCGGTCGGTCGGTTTGGTGAAGTTGGCGACGATGGCGGAGACGGGACGCTGGTAGCTCCCGTCCGGCAGCCGTCTGCCGGGGACGAGGGTGAACGCCGCCGCGTGGCTGAATTTGCCTTCGCGGGGGAACAGATCCGCGTAGAAGGTAGCGATCTGGCGGTCGCTGTCCCGGTCGACGATGGCGTAGGCGACCACGTCGGGATGCCACACCGGGGCGTCGACCTGTTCGTATCGCAGCCCGAAGACGGTGCCGGTGAGGTCGAACAGCCCTTCGAGGACCCGTTCCAGGGGGAAGTAGGCGGCCACTTCGTTGGGGTCGACCCCGTATTCGGTCTTGCGGAGCACCGTGTCGTAGTAGCGCCAATCCCAGAGCTGAAGGGGTGGCTCTTCGCCGTCGGCGACGAGGAGCTCGGTCATCCGTGCGATCTCCGCTTCGGCGGCTCGGGTGAGGGGCGGCAGCAGGTCCTCGTAGAAGGCTTCGACGGCTTCGGGCGTCTTCGCCATGCGTTCGTCGAGCTGGTGGTGGGCCCAGGAGGGGCGCCCGAAGATCTGGGCGATCTCACGGCGCACCTCGACGGCTTCGGCGAGGATGGGACGGTTGGCTTCGACCGCCCGGCTGTTGAACTTTCGTGAGAGGCGTTCGCGGAGGTCGCGGCGACGGGCCTGCTCCATGAACGGGACGACGTGGGGATAGGCCATCGTCACGAGGAACCGTCCGTCTTCTCCCCGTTCCAGGCCGTCGACGTAGCTGTCGGGGAGGCCTTCGAGGTCGTCACGGGTGAGGGCGAGGTGGTCTCGGTGCTCGGCGATGTTCCGTTCGAAGGCGACCCCCAACTCGACGAGGCGCTGGGTGAGCCGGCGGACCCGCTCCCGGTCGGCCGGGGCGAGTTCGTGTCCGGCCCGTCGGAGGTCACGCAGGACGAAGCGGAGGAGCCGCGCACGTTCGCCGGTGAGGGAGGAGGCTTCGTCGGTGGCGGCGAAGCGCCGTACCGCCCGATACAGGTCGTCGCGGAACCACAGATCCGACGCCCAGCTCCCCAGGCGGGCCTCCGCCTTCTTCCCGGCTTCCCGGGTGTCGGGGTCGGGGTGGACGTACCCGCAGAATCCCGACATCCCGAAGGTGCGGGTCAGCAGGTCTGCGAGGTCGTCGAGGGGGCCGAGGACACCGTCGAAGGTGGGGGGTGTGTCGGGGTCGACGACTCGGGCGACGAGTCCTTCGGCGCGGTCGAGGGCTTCCTCGACGGTGGATTCGACGGTTGCGGAGTCGACGGAGCTGTAGTCGAAGGTCATGGCAGCGGCACGTTACCGCCCGGGGGGATTTGGGTCGTATCCTCGGGGCATGCGTACCGTCACCATCGAGTTCTGCCGCACCTGAAACTACACCGACCGTGCCGTGGGCATGGCCAGTGAGATCTTCGAAGAGTTCGGCCAGACCTTCGAGGTCAGGCTCATCCCGTCTTCGGGAGGGGTGTTCGAAGTCACCGTCGACGGGGACCTGGTGTATTCGAAGAAGGCGACGGGCCGCCACGCCGACTACGAGACCGACGTCGCCCCTGCCCTGCGCTCGTGAAGTCGGTCATCCCGGCCAGGGCAGAGGGGTCGCTTCGACGGGTTCGCCCGCCTTGTAGACGGCGACGACCCTGAGGGTCGAGGGGTCCGCCACGGTGGGGTCACCGTCGAGGACGACGAGGTCGGCGGGTGCGCCGGGCTGAAGGGGAGCGCCCAGGCCGAGAACCCGGTGGGCCTCGTCGGTGTAGAGGCCGAGGGCGTCGGGTCCGGAGAGCCTCTCGACAGAAGAGAACCCGTCACGCCACAGGGCTGCGGCGATCCCTGCCAGCGGGTCGGGGGATTCCACCGGGGAGTCCGAACCGGCGACGGTGGGGATCCCGTACCGGCGGAGGGTGGCGAAGGGGTAGACCCGTTCCATCCGGCCGCCGAGACGTCCCGGCAGCCACGTCGCCTCCGAGGCGAGGAACGGCGGCTGCACCGACGCGACGACCCCGAGATCTGCCATCCGGACGATGGCCTCTTCGGTGGGGAGCGACACGTGTTCGATCCGGACGGGGGGAGCCGTCGGATCTGCGGCGAGGTCGAGCACCGCGTCGATGGCACGATCGCCGATGGCGTGGATGGCGGCCGTTCCGCCCAGGTCCCGGGCCGCGGCGACGAGCTCGCGGTCACGGGTCGGGTCGAGGCGGAGCGTCCCCCGGTTGTCGGGATCGTCGCTATACGGCCGATGGAGGGCGGCGGTGCGGCCACCGAAGCTCCCGTCGGCGAAGAGTTTGACTCCGGCGAAGTGGAGGCGGCCACCGGCGTCGGCGACGGTACGGGCCGACCGTTCGAGCCGGCGACGGTCGGTAGTCGCCACGAACAGGTGGACGTCGAGGGGGAGCCGGTCGGCGATGGCGGCGAGGGCCGCCACCTCGTCGGTCGGACCGCACCACAGGTCGTTCGACCCGGCGGCAGCGATGGCGACGATGCGGGTGAGACCCAGCGCGGTGAGCGACCCGAGGGCGGCGAGGAGGTCGTCGGGTCCGGGGGGAGGCACCCGTGGGGCCACTGCGGAGGCGACCAGGCCGATGGCGGTTTCGCGGAGCACCCCGGTGGGGTCCCCCTCCGATGTCCGATCGATGATCCCTCCGGGCGGATCGGCGGTCCGGGCGTCGACCCCGGCGAGGCGGAGGGCGGCACGGTTGGCCACCGCCACATGCCCGCAGTAGCGGTACACGACGGTGGGGACGTCTCCGGTCCAGCGGTCGAGGTCGTCGGCGGTGGGGAGTCGCCCTTCGGCCAGACCGTCCTCGTCGAGACGGAC
>Ga0256830_1001346_pt1 | contig 17526 bp, 16 predicted proteins | sample 128326metaG_FD_190537 | JGI IMG/M metagenome (GOLD analysis project Ga0256830, IMG submission 190537) | Hydrothermal vent microbial communities from Lau Basin, Pacific Ocean - 128-326 | ecosystem: Environmental > Aquatic > Marine > Hydrothermal vents | place: Pacific Ocean: Lau Basin | collected... | reverse complement strand
TGGACGCGACTGGACGCCATCATCGACCAGCGCGGCATGGACCCCATCGAGGTCTACCAGATCGGCCAGGCCTACTTCGTGTTGGACGGCAACCATCGCGTCTCCATCGCCCGCAGCCGCGGATACCAGACCATCCAGGCCTACGTCACCGAAATCCGCACCAAAGTCCCCCTCAGCCCGGACGACCAGCCCGACGACGTGATCCTGAAAGCCGAGCTGGCCGACTTCCTGGAATGCACCCGCCTGGACAAAACCCGCCCCCACGCGGACCTGCGCGTCACCGCGCCGGGGCACTACCGCTTCTTGCTGCGCCAGATCGCGGCTGTGCAGCACAGCAGCGACCACGAATTGAGCTGCGAACAGGCCGCGCTGATCTGGTTCGAGCAGCAATACATCCCGGTCATCCGCGTCATCCGCGAGCGCGGCCTGCTGCGCGACTTCCCCGGCCGCACCGAAACCGACCTGTACGTCTGGCTCAGCAAACGCCGGGAAGAACTGGAAAAAGCCCTCGGCTGGAACGTCTCGCTGGAAAAAACGGCCCAAAACCTGCGCGAAGCCGAAAGCCCCAAACCCGCGCGGGTGGCGGCGCGTATCGGCGGGAAACTGTACGACGCGCTCACCCCAGACCCGTTCGAGGCCGGCCCCCGCCCCGGGCAGTGGCGGCGGGACATGCTGGACACCCACCGCGAAAGCCGCCTGTTCGTGGACGTTCTCGTCCCGATCAGCGGCGAAGAGCACGGCTGGAAAGCGCTGGAGCAGGCCATCGTGTTTGCCCTGCCGGAGAAGGACCACCTGCACGGGCTGCACGTGGTCGCCCGCCCGGAGGAGGTCGACAGCCCGCGCGCCCGCGCCATCAAAGAACGCTTCGAGCAGCGCTGCCGGGAAGCCGGGCTGCCGGGGGAACTGATCGTCGAGAGCGGCAAAATTGCGCGCAAAATTTGCGAACGTGCCTGCTGGGCCGACATCGTGATCCTCAACCTGAACCACCCCCCCGGGCCGGCGCCCGCGGCCCGGCTGGCCTCCGGCTTCCGCACCCTGATCCATCGTTGCTGCCGCCCGATCCTGGCCGTCCCCCAGGTCTCCCCCCAACTCGACCGGCTGCTGCTGGCCTACGACGGCAGCCCCAAAGCCCGCGAGGCCCTGTTCATCGCGGCTTACCTGACCGGAAAGTGGCAGCACCAACTCGACGTGCTGATCGTGGCGGAAAACCAGACCAGCCAAAAGGCCACCCGTGCCCTGCTGAGCGCAAAGGAATACCTGCAATCACGGCGCGTGCAGGCCAACTTTCTGACCCGCCGCGGCAAAGTGGCGGATACCATTCTCAGCACCGCGGCGGAGCGCGCGACAGATTTGATCATCATGGGCGGGTACGGCTTTTCGCCGGTGCTGGAGATGGTGCTGGGCAGCGCGGTCGATCAGGTGCTGCGCGAAACCCGTATCCCGGTGCTGTTCTGCCGCTGACGGATGCGGCTTCGATCCTTGCAAAGCGTAACGCACGCCGCACGTAAACACCCGACACCCAAAGGTCTCCCATGCCCACTTACAACGACCCCCTCAGCGAATACATCACCCAACACTTCGCGCGCGAAGATCGTGCGCTGATCAACACGCGGCAGCAAACCCCGGAAAAAGGGCTGCCCGCCATCAACATCAAGGCCGAAGAAGGCCGCTTCCTGCAATTTCTGGCCGCCGCGGCCCAGGCCAAAAAGGCTGTCGAGATCGGCACGCTGGGCGGGTACAGCGGCATCTGGATCGCGCGCGGGCTGGCCCCTGGCGGGAAGCTGATCACCATCGAAAAAAGCGCGAAACATGCCGGGGTCGCCAGAGAGCATTTCGAGGCCGCCGGGCTGGCCGGCCGGGTGGAGGTGGTGGTCGGGGACGCGCACCAGGTTTTGGAGAACCTTGCCCCTCAGGGGCCTTTCGACCTGGTGTTCATCGACGCGGAAAAGTCGGGCTACGATGCGTACTACGATTGGGCCGTCGAAAACGTGCGTACCGGCGGCATCATCGCGGCACACAATGCCTTCCGCAGCGGCAACATCCTGGACCCCAACATCAACGGCGACGTGCGCACCACCGATAATTTCAACCGCCGTGTGGCATTTGATCCGCGCGTGATCAGCACCATCTTCCCGGCAGGAGATGGGACGCTGATCGCGGTGAAGATAGACAGGTAAACAGGTAGACAGGGTAGGCAGGTGGACAGGGTAGACCAATCAGACCAATCAGACAAGTTAGACAAGTCAGACCAATCAGACAAGTTGGACAAGTTGGACAAGTCAGACCAATCAGACAACACGCAAGGTAGGTTGACATGAAAATTCTCTTCAAACGCACCACATGGGGCCTGCTGCTCATTCTGGCAGGCGTGTTGTTTCTGTTGCAAAATTTCAACCTGCTGCCCGAAAGCGATTTGCTGTGGGGGGGCGTCTTTGCGCTGGGCGGGCTGATTTTCTTGAGCGCGTTTTTCAAAAGCCGCGCCAACTGGTGGGCGGCCATCCCTGCGTTCGCGCTGTTCGGGCTGGCGCTGGTTTTGTTGTGGGAGCTGCTCCCGCTGCCGCGCCTCTCGGATGAACGCAGTACCGCCGCGTTTCTGGGCCTGCTGGGGGTGGGGTTCGCGGCTGTGTATCTGCGCACCCCCCAACGTTGGTGGGCGATTCTGGCTGCGGGCGTGCTGTTCAGCCTCACCGCCATGATCACGCTGGAGGGGGTACGTGGCCTGTCGGACACCAGCATCTTCCTGTTCGGCATGGGGTTGACGTTTTTTGTGCTGGCTGTTCTCCCTCCCAGGGCCAGCCGCCAGCGCTGGGCGTTGTGGGCCGCGTTCGGCCTGTTTCTGGCCGGCGCGTTGCGTTTTATGCCGCCATCCCAATTGCTCAAAATCCTGTGGCCGGCCGTCCTGATCCTGTTGGGCCTGTGGCTGTTGCTGCGGAAATCGGGGTGAGCGAGTATGGGGAAGCGGGCATTGGGGCACGCAACCGGACACGCGGCAGGGAGTAAGGGGCAGGAGGAAGTATCCAATGCTCACATCCCGTTTTGAACAGGCCTTTCTGTACGCCTGCCGTTTGCACGGCCAGCAGAGGCGCAAAGGCGCGGGCACGCCCTACATCGCGCACCTGATGGCCGTCACCGCGCTGGTGCTGGAACACGGCGGCGACGAAGACCAGGCCATTGCCGCGCTGCTGCACGACGCGGTCGAAGACCAGGGGGGACGGAAAACCCTGGGGGAGATCCGCGCCCGCTTCGGGGAACGCGTCGCGAACATGGTGGCCGAACTCTCCGACAGCGACACCACCCCCAAACCTCCCTGGCGGGAGCGCAAGCGGGCTTACCTGGCCCATCTGCCCCACGCCAGCCCGGACGTGCTGCTCATCTCCCTGGCCGACAAGTTGCACAACGCCCGCGCTATCTTGCGCGACTACCGCGCCCTCGGCGAGGAACTCTGGCCGCGCTTCAAGGGTGGCAAAGAGGGCACGTTGTGGTATTACCGTGAACTGGTGAACATCTTTCGCCAGGTGTACGGCGGGTATCTGGTGGACGAACTGGCAGCCGTGGTGTCCGAAATCGAGAGGTTGGCGGAATCGTGAAGAGATGGATTGTGCTGCACGTGCTGTTACTGGCGCTGACCGGCTGCGGGCGCGGCTTCCGGGGAGTTACCCCGGGCCCCGCGTGGGCGCAACTGGCCTCGATGCCAACCCCGCGTTCCGAGATGCCAGCCGTAGCGCTGGACGGATTGATTTATGTCCCCGGCGGCTTTGGGGGCGAACGCGCATTCGAAGCGTTTGACCCCACCCAAAATACCTGGGCAACCTTCGCGCCCCTGCCGGAACCCCGCCACCACCTGATGGCCGCCGCGCATGACGGCAAAATCTACATTTTCGGGGGCGCGCCCGGCTTGCTCAACTGGACCCCCCAGGAGGACGCCTGGGTATTCGATCCCCAGACCAAACAGTGGGCGCCCATCGCCCCCATGCCCGAGGCGCGTAACGCCGGGGCCGCGGTCAGCCTGGGCGGGTTCATCTATGTGGCAGGCGGCGTTGGGGGCAGCAACGCGTTGCTGCGCTACGATCCGGCTACAGACCAGTGGGTTATGCTCGCTCCACTCGCGCAGGCGCGTGAACACACCGCTGCGGTGGCACTGGACGGCAAATTGTACGTGTTGGGCGGCCGCTGGCAGGGTGTTGGAGAACTTGATTCTGTCGAAATCTATGACCCTGAATCGGGTAGTTGGGCAGCAGGCGCACCCATGCAAACCGCCCGCGCCGGTTTCGCGGCCGCGGTACGGGACAACACGATCATCGTGATGGGTGGGGAAGTGCTATCCGGCAAAAAACAAACCCTGGACAGCGTCGAGATGTTCGACCCGGCGACGGGCGAGTGGATGGCAGCGGAACGGTTACCGGTACCCCTGCACGGGGTCCCTGCCGCTGTTGTTGAGGGGGCGTTGTTCGTGCTCGGCGGTTCGGACAGGGCGGGGGGCATCGAAAACGCCGGACGTGTGTTTCGTTTCCAACCCTGAAATCGAAATCGAAACCGCAACTTGCAGAAAAGCGTACATAGATCGAATACCCAATCCCCATCCTTCGACTACGAGTGGCCTTCGTCCACCCTCCGCTCAGGATGCCATTCACCATTCACAATTCACAATTCACAATTCACAATTCCCTATCCCTATCCCTATCCCTATCCCTATCCCTATCCCCCCTCCCCACTCTCTAACCTCGAAAATCAGGAGGCATTACCATGTTGCGTAAACCTTTGCTGGCTGTGCTGGCATTGGCGCTGGCCGCGCTGGCCTGCTCCCTCAACATCAATTTGCCTGCAAGCGAAGTCAAAACCGGGCCAACCGTCACCGAGGAGATCAGCGTCCCCTTGCCGGATGCAGAGGACGTTGCGCTCACCCTCTCGCTGGGCGGCGGCGAACTATCGCTCGCGCCAGGGGCCGAAGAAGGGCTGGTGGAAGGCAGCGCCACCTACAACGTGGCCGATTTCCAACCCATCGTCTCGGTCGAGGACGGCAATGTGCTGATCGAACAGGGGGATTTGAACATCGACGGCATTCCGAAATTCGATGAAACTGTCAAGAACGAATGGGACCTGAAGCTGAGCGACACCCCCATGACCCTGCACATCAAAGCGGGCGCGTACGTGGGCCGCTACGAGTTCGGCGGCCTGAGCCTGAAGAACCTGATCATCGAGGACGGCGCCAGCGATGTGGAACTATCTTTCTCCGAACCCAACCAGGTGGAGATGGGCATTCTGGATTACCAGACCGGCGCCTCCAACGTCACCCTGAGCGGGCTGGCGAACGCGAATTTCGCCACCCTGGTGTTTACCAGCGGCGCGGGGAATTATGTGCTCGACTTCTCCGGCGATTTGCAGCGCGACGCCAACGTGAAAATCGAATCTGGGCTGAGCAGCGTCAAGATCGTGGTGCCTGCCGGGGTGAACGCCAAAGTGACCTTCGAGGGCGCTCTGACCAATGTCTCGGCCAGCGGTGGGTGGGTGGAGTCGGGGGGGAACACCTACACCCAGAGCGGCGACGGCCCCACGCTGACCATCACCGTGGATATGGGCGCGGGGAATCTGGTGTTGAGCAACGAGCCGTAAACGGTAGACCTCACAGGTCTCAAAGACCTGTGAGGTCCTTGCGGTCTTTGCGGTCTTTGGATGTCTTTTACCATTTGCTGGCTTCGTCCAGGGCGGCTTTTTCCTCGTCGGTCAGGCGCAGGCCGATGGCGCCGGCGTTGTCTTCCCACTGTTCGAGGGTGCGCGGCCCGATGATCGGGCTGGTGATCAGCGGGTCGGAGAGCAGCCAGGCCAGCGCGATTTGCGAGACGGATTTGCCCCGCTCTTGCGCCAGCTTTTCCACCGCGGCCAGCACCCGCCAGCCGTGTTCGTTGAAGTAGCGGGACTGCACGCCGCGGGCGCGGTCGCTGTCCGGGATGGGCGCGTCCGCCCGGTATTTGCCGGTCAGGAAGCCACCGGCCAGGGGGCTGTACGGGATCACGCCCAGGCCGAACGTCCGGCACACGTCCGCCAGCTCGCGCTCGAATTCGGCGCGGTGTGCCAGGTTGTAGTGGGGTTGCAGGCTGTCGTAGCGCGCCAGGTCGTGCTTGTCCGAGACCCACAGGGCTTCCATCAGGCGCCAGGCCGGGTAGTTGGAGCAGCCGATGTAGCGCACCTTGCCCTGGCGCACCAGATCGTCCAGGGCGCGCAGGGTCTCTTCGATGGGGGTGTCCACGTCGAAGTAGTGGGTCTGGTACAGGTCGATGTAATCGGTTTGCAGGCGGCGCAGGGAGGCCTCGACCGCGTTCATGATGTGGGCGCGGGAGAGGCCCTGATCGTTGGGGCCGTCGCCCATCGCGCCGCGCACTTTGGTGGCGATGACCAGTTGATCGCGCGGTACGCCGCTCTGTTTGATCCAGCGGCCGATGATCGCCTCCGCGACCCCGCCCGGGTTGCCCTCCGCCCAGCGTGAGTAGATGTCCGCGGTGTCGATGAAGTTGACCCCGGCGTCGAAGGCTGCGGAGAGAATTTTGTGAGACAGGGGTTCGTCCGCGGTCCAGCCGAATTGCATGGTGCCCATGCACAGTTCCGAGACTTTCAGGCCGGTGCGGCCCAGGTTGCGGTATTCCATTTTTGTCCTCCGTGTTGGTGAATGGCGTAGGGGTTAATTGCTGTCCTGCCCAACGCTCGCAGGGGCCTGCGGTAATGGCCGTCGAGAGCGGTCCCTTCCAGGCGGCGCAGCGTACCCCAGCGGTAGGGCGCGGGGATGACGCTCGGTTTGCCCAGTTCGGTGACGTTTTCGTAGTCCATCTTGAGGAACAGCAGGTAGGTGAGCTGCTCCAGATAGTCGCCGTAAGAGACGCCGTCATCCCGCAGGACGTGGCAGTAGTTCCAGATGCGGTCAACGATGGTGGATGAATTCATGCCTGTGTGTCCTCTTTGGGGATGGAAGATGGCGGGGATTGCAAAAGGCGGCGCAGGTCTGCTGCCCAGGGGTCGGAGGCGACGGCATTCGCGTTGTAGCGGTCCAGGTGCCAGCGCAAAGGGTTGTGGACGATGTATCGCCGGATGGCGTGCAGGGCGCGCTGCGTGCGGATGAGGTGTTCGTAATAATTTCGCTGCCAGACCGGGACGCCCGGCGTGCCGCGGGTCTGGTTGATGCGTTTGGTGGCCGCGGATTTGAAACCGGCCATGATGGCGCCCAGGGATTTGGGCGCCGGCCCTCGCGGGCGTTCGCGAGGGGCGACCAGCCGGTCGCCCTTACCTTGAGGCGGGGCGACCGGTTTTTCCGTAGGGGCGACCGGTTTTTCCGTAGGGGCGACCTGCAGGTCGCCCCTACTATTATCGCGGTCATTGGAATCCTCCACAATCCAAATGATGCCGTGGATGTGGTTGGGCATGACCACGAATTCATCGGCGTGCAACACCACATTGCGGCGGATTTCCGCCGTCCGAAACCATTCTTCCTGAACGATTTCCCCGAAAACGTTCGGTTGCATCTCGCCATCCACCACCTGACCGAACAGGTGGGCGCGCTGATGGGTGCAAATGGTGACGAAATACGCGCCCGGGCGGGTGTAATCGTATCCCTTCAGGCGGATGGAACGGCGATGGTGACGGGACGGGTCGTAACGGCTCATGGCATCGTTCCTTTGGATGCGCGGCCAGCTTCTTGATCAGAAAAGCGCGAAATTCTGCCGCAGGTTGTTTCAACGCCATCCCCTCACTCAACCGGGAAAAGGGCAAGTTGTACTGGAGCAGTCCCCGATTGCCGGGAAAACGCGGTGGGCAGGATTTGCAGACCGGTTACAGCCGCCTTGTGTAAATTGTTGTAGTCTTCGGCAACGTGTACGGGGGTGACATAAGGCAACTCGACGAAAACCGGTATCAGGTAGGAGAGCACCCGGTTGACGCCCGGCGCGATATTGCGGGTGGAGAAGCCATACGTCCGCAATTGCTGCCAAAAGGAAAGCAGCGTTTCGTAATGCACATGGTAGGGTTTCCCGGCAGCCAGGATTTGCAATCCCGGCGGTTCCTCACTCACCCGCACGCTGAACGGGTTCCCCTGAGCAACGGTTTTGAAATCTCTCTTCCGGCGCAGCCGTTCGACCAGGTCGTCCCACACCTCGGAGAACGGCAGGCTGGTTGGCTCGGAACGCAGCCATGCTTTCATCACTTCGACATCCAAATGCTCAGTGAAGTCGCTTTCCTTTTCCGGGTAGATGAAAACATCAATCGGCAGGGGACTCAGGTAGCGCTCCATCAAGGGCTGTACCTGGGTTTTGAAATCCAGTTGGCCGTTGCCGCACCCCAAAGCGGGGAAAGCGATGCTGTGGATGCCCCAATCGCTGTACACCTGGGTGAATTTGCGCAACCCGGCCTCGATGTACTCCACCCGCGAGGGGGCGCGCCAGTGCTGTTTGGTGGGGAAGTTCAGCACCCATTTCTGCGGACTCTTGTATAGCCACAATTGCCCAATGGAAAATTGCCCCCGCTCACACAAATCGCGATATTGACGGTACATCTCCGGGAACAGGCGCTTAAATTCCAGCGCCACCCCTTTGCCCATCACGCCCACGGTATTGACTGTGTTAACCAGGACCTGGGCAGGCGATTGGAACAGATTGCCTTTGACGTATAAAATCATCGCGACCACCTCTCAGCAGGGGACTTACCCTGATTATAGCGGAAAAGCGCGCTGCGGGGAGGCGGCTTCTGCCAGGCTATGCCTCATCACTGACGGGTTAAAAAGTCGCACCCGGACCTCACAGGTCTCAAAGCGCATGGAGATGCCCGGATGCAATCTGTTTTGGGTAAAAAATCTTCCTGCATCGTGTGGTAGTAGACCTGTGAGGTCTCAGCGCATAGCAAACCCGTTTCAACGGGTTTCCCCCACCCAGGCGGTGGTTTCCAACCACCGGCGGCAGAGCTCCCGCAGCGTGGAGGGAGATTGCTTCCCTTCGCTGCGCTAGCCACTTCGCCTGCGGCTCAGTGCATGGCTCAGGGCAGGCATCGCCGGGCGGCGGTTCGCAAGACAGCCGCTCGTCATGGCGAGGGGGCATTAAAAAACACATTTTCCCCAGGGACTCACAGTTTTTTTATTTTTGCGCTCGCGCAAAGACAATTTTCCCGAAAAAATGTATCTTGTTTACAACCGTTCCCCTTTTCAGGTGACGATATGGCATCCACCCTGATCACGCACGACATGATCGTTGCGGACGTTCTCAACAGGTTTCCTCAAACCATACCCGTGTTTCAAAAATACAAAATGGGTTGTGTGGGATGCGCCATGGCGCCTTTTGAAACGCTGGCAGAGGCCACCGCGATTTACAAGATACCTCTCCACCGTTTTCTGAACGATTTGCAGGCAGCCGTCCAATGGCACGCTTTGCTTTTTCTCCAAACGTCACCCCCAACACATCACACCCGACCGAACACTGAATACTGAAAACAGGAGGTTGTTCCATGTCCAATCAAGATGAAAAAGTCGAGATTCCAAAAGGCCAAAAGTTCTTCGACAACATCTTTTGGCTGCTGGCGCTTTCGATCTTGCTCAGCACGGTGCTCTACAACGTCTGGGGCCTGATCGAACTGCTTACCCTGCCGCCGGCACCATAACATTTTCACATTCCTTCGAAGGAGGATAACGATATGCTCCAACCCCAAAAAATCTGGTGGAAACCTTTAGGCAGGCTGGAAAAGAACTGGCTGTTGATTGCTTTTGTGTGGAGTATCGTCTTGACCGCCATGATGCCGTTGTGGTTCTTCATCGGCCGGCAAAACGTGCCCGCCACCTCGTTCCGCACCACGCCCGAAGAATTCAAAGAAACAGTAGAAGCATTTGTGGCGAAATACCAGGTCGGCACGGACGAAAACAACGTGCCCATCGTCGCGCCGCCGCCCGGTGACGTGTACATCTACGGCCGGCAATGGCAGTGGTATCCGGTACTCAAACTCAAGAAAGGCGAAACCTATCGCGTCCACGTTTCTTCGCTGGACGTGCAGCATGGTTTCTCCCTCCAGCCGGTTAACCTGACCTTCATGGCCCTGCCCAACTACGATTACGTGATCACCCTCACCCCGACGACCAGCGGTGAATTCACGGTGGTGTGCAACGAGTATTGCCTGATCGGCCACCACACCATGATCGGCAAAATCATCATCGAGGAGTAAGGAGAAGAGACACATGACTGTTACTACTTTTCCCTGGAGTAAGGATCGCTCCACCACAGAATACCGCACCTGCCCGGTCACGACTTTGAAAGTGGACCTGGCCGCGGAGAAGCTGATCATCGCCAACGCGGTGGCCGCGGTGGTCTTTTTGTTGATTGGCGGCATTTTCGCCCTGTTGCTGGCGCTCACCCGCTGGCAGGCCATTCACCTGCTCAACCCGGTGTGGTTCTACCGGGTGCTGACCGCGCACGGCTTCGATATGCTGGTGTTATGGATCGTGTTCTTCGAGTGCGCGGGGCTGTACTTCGCCAGCACGGTGATGCTCAATGCCCGGCAGGTAGCCCCCAAGCTGGCCTGGTCTGCGTTCGTTTTGATGGTGATCGGCGCGGTGATGGTCAACGTGATCGTGCTGATGGGCAAGGCCGACGTGCTGTTCACCGCCTACGTGCCGCTCAAAGCCCACCCGCTCTTCTATCTGGGCGTGATTCTGTTTGCGGTCGGCGCGTTGATGGTGATCGGCATCTTCTTCACCAACATCGTGGTCGCCAAACGCGAGAAGCGCTACGAAGGCTCGCTACCGCTGGCCGTCTTCGGCCTGGTCACCGCGGCCATCCTGGCGACCTACACCCTGCTGGCCGGCGCGGCGACTTTCGTGCCTGCTTTCCTCTGGTCGCTGGGGTTGTTCGAGAACTACGACCCGGGCATCTACCGCAACCTGTTTTGGGCCTTCGGGCACCCGGCCCAGCAGATCAACCTGGCGGCCATGGTCTCGATCTGGTACATGCTGGCCACCATCACCGTCGGCGCCACGCCGATCAACGAGAAGCTCTCCCGCTTCGCGTTCGTGCTCTACATCTTCTTCATCAACCTCGGTTCGGCGCACCACCTGCTGGTGGACCCCGGCCTGAGCTTCGCCTGGAAGGTGTCCAACACGTCTTACGCCATGTACCTGGCCGTGTTGGGTAGCTTGATCCACGCTTTCTCCATCCCCGCGGCGGTAGAGGTCGCGTTGCGACGCCAGGGACACAAGCGCGGCCTGCTCGAATGGCTGCGCAAAGCCCCCTGGGGTGAACCCGGCTTCGCCGCGCTGGTGGTCTCCATGTTCCTGTTCGGTTGGATCGGCGGCGTGACCGGCGTCACCATCGGCACCGAGCAGATCAACATGGTGGCACACAACACCATGCGCATCCCCGGGCACTTCCACGCCACGGTAGTGGCCGGTACCACCCTGGCCTTCATGGGGCTGACCTATTACGTCATCCCGCTGATCTTCCGCCGCGAGCTGGTGCTCAAAAGCTGGGCCAAATGGCAGCCTTACATCTTCGGCTTTGGCATGGCGCTGGTCTCCATTGGCATGATCGTCAGCGGCATTCAGGGCATCCCCCGGCGGCACTGGGACATCACCTTCGTCAACCCCACCGCGGTGCCGGGCACGGTCAATCTCAGCCTGGCCGTGATGGGCGTGGGCGCGTTGATCGCCGTTGTCGGCGGCGCCATGTTCCTGATCGTGGTGCTGGCCTCCGTGTTCCTGGGCCAGAAACGGGAAGCCAACCGCCTCACTCTGCTGAGCGGCGACGAGAACCCCCTCATCGAACACGCCGTCAAGCCCCTCACCCCCAGCGAAGAACACCGCTTCCAACCCAAAGGCACCTTCGTCATCGTGTTGGCCTTCCTCATGTTCTTCGCAGTCTACTACTTCAGCAACTGGTGGCTGCTCGGCCGCACGTGGATCGTCCGTTGATCAGTGTTCAGTATACAGTATTCAGTAGTCGCACCCAGACCTCACAGGTCTCAAAGCGATGGAGACACCCGGATGCAATCTGTTTTGGGTAAAACCCTCCTGCATCGTGTGGTAGTAGACCTGTGAGGTCTCAGAACACAGATCACTGAACAGACCATGCTCATCGCCTTCACTCTCGGTTTGCTCGGAAGTTTCACCCACTGCGTCGGGATGTGTAGCGGGGTGGTGATGATCCTGACCCGGCGGGGATGGGTTTCCGGCAGAGGGACGCTTTTGCTGGCCCATGCCGGGCGGCTGACCACTTACAGCCTGCTGGGGTTGTCCCTGGGAGGCCTGGGGTATCTCTTTGGCCTGACCCGCGCGGCGGAGTCGCCTGCTTCCGCGGTGTTTCGTGCGGTGCAGGGCGCGCTGGCGATGCTGGCGGCCCTGATCGCGCTGTATCTGGCCTTTGCGTTGCTGGGCCGGGTGCCTTCTCCCGAAGTGATGCTGTCCCGGCTCACCCGCCGTTGGGGGCACGCCATGCGCGCGCTCTCGAGCGGGAAGCGGAACCCCGTACACGCCTACGCCATCGGCTTGCTGTGGGGGGTGCTGCCCTGCGGGTTGGTGCTCACCGCGCTGCTCACCGCAGTGGTGGCTCCCAGCCCGGCACAAAGCGCGTTGACCATGTTGGCGTTTGGATTGGGTACGATGCCTGCTGTTCTGGGGGTGGGATGGCTGGCCCGGAGAGGAGGAGCCGTGGCCAGCCAGTTCCCCCACCCGCAGATGCTACGCTCCGCGGCCGCGTTGTTGATCATGGTCTTCAGCGCCCAGATGGCCCTGCGCGGCTTGGCCGCCTGGGGCTGGGTCGGCCACGCACACCTGGGGAGGGTGATGCTATGGTGACGCCCGCCACGATGACCGCCTGCGCCCTGTGCGGCCTGCCTACCGCCCACCCCATCTGGGACGAGCAGGGGCAGGCTTTTTGCTGTCCTTCCTGCCGCGAAGTCAGTGCCCTGCTGGGGGAATCGGGAGATGGGAATCAGGCCGCGGAATCCCCCCAACCACCCAACCGGGCAACCATCCAACGAAGTAACCACCTGACCACCCAGGCGCCCAACAACCAACAAACCACCCTCACCCTCTCCGGCATGTGGTGTGCATCTTGCTCGTGGCTGGTGAGCGAGACGCTCAAGCGCGCGCCAGGTGTGCTGGAGGCGGAAGTCAGCTTCGTGCAGCGCGAAGCCCGCGTCACCTACGACCCGGAACGCACCACCCCGAAAAAATTCCGCCGCCTGGTGCGCGGCCTGGGGTACCGCGCCTTCCTGCCCGGCGAAACGCCCCACGACGAAGAAGAAGCCCATGCCAACCGCCTGCTGATCGGCGGCGTGTTTGCCATGCACGTCATGCTGCTGAGCATCATGCTCTACGTGCGCCAGATTTTCGGCTTTTCCTCGCCCGAAACCGCCTGGCTGGAGCAGATTTTCGAGTACATGATCGCCCTCGCCAGCCTGCCGGTGATGCTGATCTTCGGCCTGCCGATTTTGCGCGCCGGAGTCGCCAGCCTGATGCGCCTGCAGCCCAATATGCACGCCTTGATCGCGCTGGGCGCGTTTTCCGCCTTTGGCCTCTCGGTGCGCAACCTGTTCGCCGGGCAGGCCGTGTACTTCGACACCGCGGCCATGCTGCTCTTCCTGGTCTCGCTGGGGCACTGGTTCGAGATTCGGGCGCAAAAGACCGGCAAACAGGCGGTGGAACGTTTGTTGGACGAGATTCCCACCACAGCCGTTCACGTCTCGCCGCAGGGAGAGCGTGAAGTGCCGGTGGACCAGATCAGGCCCGGGATGCGCATCCGCGTCCGGCCCGGGCAGCGTTTCCCGGTCGATGGGCTGGTGGCCATGGGCCAGGGCGACGTGGACGAAAGCCTGCTGACCGGCGAACCCACGCCGGTCTTCCGCGGGGAGGGCGACCGGGTGCTGGCGGGTACCATCAGCCTGGACGGCGGCTTCGAGGTGATCGCCACCGCGGTGGGCGCGCAGAGCGTGGCCGGGCAGATCGGCAAGATGCTGCACCAGGCTCTATGGGCGCGCTCCCCGGTCGAGCGGCTGGCCGACCGGCTGGCCGCGCTGATGGTGCCGGCTGCCATCGTGATTGCCGCGGGCACGTTCGTTTTTTGGAATTACCGCGCCGGGCCCGAAACCGCTTTGTTGTATGCCCTCTCCGTGCTGCTGATCGCCTGTCCCTGCGCACTGGGGCTGGCAACGCCGTTGACCTTGTGGCTGGGGCTGGGCAAAGCCAGCCAGATGGGCGCTATCGTGCGCAGCACCACCGCGCTGGAGAACCTGGCGCGGGTGCAGCAGGTGTGCTTCGACAAGACCGGCACGCTGACCCGGCTGCCTATGCGGGTGCAGGCCCTGGCGAACAACGGTGTGGAATTGCGCACCTTTCTCAGCCACGTGGCCGCGGTCGAACGTGCTTCCGAGCATCCGGTGGCCCAGGCCATCCTCCAGATGGCCGAGGAACACGACCTGTCCCCCCCGCGGGTAGCGGATTTCCGCCTCTGGCCCGGACAGGGGGTGAGCGCCTCTCTGGAGGGAGAGACGCTGTGGGTGGGCAGCCGCGGCCTGATGGAGGCCCAGGGCTGCGCGCTCAGCCCCGAGATGCAGCGCACGGTTGCCAAATGGCAACGCCGCGGCCTGCGGGTGGTGTACGCCGGTCGCCAGGGAGAGGTGATCGGCGTGATGGGCCTGGGAGAGAGCACGCGGCCGGGAGTGCGGCAGGCGATCCGGGAACTGCAATCGTTGGGGCTGGAGGTGATCGTGTTGACCGGAGACGACGCGGCAGCAGGCCGTCGCTGGCAGCAGGAATTGGGTATCCGGGTATACGCGGAAATGCGCCCGGAGCACAAGCTGGCCTTTTTGCGGGAATCCGGCGCGGCGGTGGCGATGGTGGGCGACGGCATCAACGACGGGCCCGCACTGGCCGCCGCAGACGTGGGCATCGCCCTGAGCCGCGGCACCGATGTAGCCCAAAACGCGGCAGATGTGGTATTGTTAGGGGAAGATTTGCGCTCGATTCCTGGATTGATCCGGCTTTCGCGGGCTGCCATGCGCAAGGTGCGCCAGAACCTGGCCTGGGCGTTCTTCTACAACCTGATCGGGCTGGGGCTGGCGGTCAGCGGTCTGTTGCAGCCCGTGTTGGCCGCGCTGGCCATGGTCCTCAGCAGCCTGATCGTCACCGGCAACGCCTTGCGCATCAGAAAAGTGCCGGTTGAAGACCGTGAATCGGGAATTGGGTAGCAGGAAGATGCACCAACGCAAGCACCCATCCTTCGACTACAAGCGAACTTTGTTCGCCCTCCGCTCAGGATGTAATCCCCAATCCCCAATATCCAATATCCAATCCCCAATCGAACCCATGCCCAAACCCTACTCCGAACGAAAACTGCTACGTACAGGTGAATCCTTGTGGGCCCGCCTCGAGGGGGCGGTCAACCGCGTCACCGGGCCGGTCTACAACCCCCTCTACCACCTCGGCACGCTGACGATTTATTTGTTCATTGTGCTGCTGGTCACCGGCATTTACCTGACCATTTTCTACCGCCCCGGCTCCGAAGTAGCCTACCAGTCCGTCGAGCGCATCACCAACACCTGGCTGGGGTTGCTGATGCGCGGGGTACACCGCTACGCAGCCGACGCGCTGGCGCTGGTGGTGTTCCTGCACCTGGCCAAAATGTTCCTCACCGGACGCTTTTGGGGCAGCCGCTGGCTGGCCTGGGTGAGCGGGTTTGTTCTGCTGGCCCTCTCCTGGTGGATTGGCACCATGGGCTACTGGCTGGTGTGGGACACCCAGGCGCAGTGGATGACCGAATACGGCATCGGCATCGTGCGCGGTTCGGTGGCGCACACCTTTTTGAGCGCGGACATCGCCACCCGCACCTACGCCTTCTTCGTCATCATCCTGTTCTTGCACGTTTTCCTGGGGCTGCTGATCGTCTTTGGCGTCCTGATTCACGTCATTCGCCTGAACCGGGCGCGCTTCTGGTCGCCGCGCTGGCTGATGATCGAAGCCGGGATCGTGCTGGTCGCGCTGGCGCTGGCGCGTCCGGTCTCCAGCAACCCGCCAGCGGATTTGAACCGGCTGGTAGGGCTGGTGAACATGGATGTCTGGTATTTCGGTTTCATGAAGCTGGTCCAGTATTTCGGTAACGGATGGGTGTGGGGACTCTCCCTGCTGGCGCTGGGCATCGGGATCGCCATGCCCTGGCTGGCCAAGGGCGAAACCGATCTCGGCCCCGCGATCATCATCGACGAGCAATGTACTGGCTGCACCCTGTGCGCGGTAGAATGCCCCTACACCGCCATCGAAATGGTAGACCGCGAGGACGGCAGCCAGTTCAAACAACTGGCGGTTATGAAACCGAACCTGTGCACCAGTTGCGGCATCTGTGTGGGCGCCTGCGCCACCTCCGCCAACCAGTTGCCCGGACTGCCCTCCCCGCAGCTCAAGGAACAATTGTTAGCCGCCATCGCCCAGGCACGCGGTGCAGGACAGACCCCGGACGTGGTCTTCACCTGCCAGCGGCACGACACCCTGGGCACTTTTACCGGTTTAGGCGTGGTCGCGGCTGGCCCCATCGGCGAACTGTCCCTGGCGGGGGGCAACCCCGACCCGGCCCGGGAGGGGGTGCGCTGCGTTGTGCCCTGTATTGGCTACCTGCCGCCGGACTGGGAGGACGAAGTGATCGCCGCAGGGGCGCGCGAAGTGGTGGTCGTCAGCTGCCCCACAGACGATTGCTCCTCGCGTGAAGGGCCGAAGTGGCTGGCCGAGCGCGCCCGGCGCAAACGCAGCCTCGATCACCCCGGACACCACTGGCTGGAGGCCGCGCCGGGGGACCGTGGCCGCGTGCTGGCCTTCTTCGAGCAGTTGGCTCGCGAACAACCCGCCTTCTCCCTGCCGGACTTCGCCCGCAAGCTCCCCCCGCGCCTCCCCGCGGTGCTGACCGGCCTGCTGATCCTGTTCATCGCCTTCGGTTTCTCGCTGCTGGCCGAAGTCCCGGTGCGCGCCACACCACCGGACCAGAGCGCGCTGCGCATCGTGCTGCTCCACCCCGGTATCGTGAAGAACACCATCGAAGAGCTGCGTGGCTTTTCCGCCACCCTGCCGCCGGGGGCCTCCCCCGAACAGTTCTTCGGCGGCGAAAAATACCCCGTGCAGGTGCGTCTGGAGGTGGACGGCCAGACCGTGCTCGAAGATACCTACCACCCAGGCGGGGTGCGCCACGAAAACCCGGTCTACGGCTTCTCCACCTGGCGCCTGCCCCCCGGCCAACATCAGGTACGCGTCTTCCTCAACGACGACGGCGCAGAGTGGCGCCTGCTGTTCGACCAGGTTATCTCTCTGGAAGAAGGCCAGGTGCGCACCCTGCGCTTCGACCAGGAGCGAGATGTGTTTGTGGTTGATGAGGGAGTAGGAAGTAAGAAGTAGGAAGTAAGAAGTAGGGAGTAGGGAGTAGGGAGTAGGCAATTCTCTCCCACTTCCCACTTCCCAATACCCAATATCCAATTACCAATCCCCCACCCCCCATCCTTCGACTGCAAGCGAACGGAGTTCGGTACGAACTCTAT
>Ga0256830_1001345_pt1 | contig 17532 bp, 16 predicted proteins | sample 128326metaG_FD_190537 | JGI IMG/M metagenome (GOLD analysis project Ga0256830, IMG submission 190537) | Hydrothermal vent microbial communities from Lau Basin, Pacific Ocean - 128-326 | ecosystem: Environmental > Aquatic > Marine > Hydrothermal vents | place: Pacific Ocean: Lau Basin | collected... | reverse complement strand
CGTCGAGGGTTGCCATACGCGAGAGGATAGGGCCGGCGGATCCGGTGGAGGCGAGATGAGCCGATACGTCGTCTCGGGGGCGTACGCTCTGGGGGATGTTGGAACGACGGCTGGTCATCGTCACCGGGAAGGGCGGCGTCGGAAAGTCCGCCGTGGCGGCCGCCCTCGCCGTGGCAGCTCGACGGCAGGGGAAGAAGGTGCTGGCGGTCTCGATGGTGGGGCCGGGTGACGGCCTCGCCGCCCATCTCGGGACGGGCAGGCTGGCACCGGAGGCCACCGAGCTGCGGCCCGGACTCTGGGCGCTCCACATCGACCGGGCCCGGGCCCTCGCCGAATACCTCCAGTCCCAGATGCGCCTCCCCGCCATCGCCACCTTCGGTCCGGTGGCACGGGCGTTCGACGCCTTCGCGGCCGCCGCCCCCGCGATCCGCGAGATCGTCGCGATCGGAAAGGTCCTGTGGGAGGTCCGCCGAGGCACCTGGGACATCGTCGTCGTCGACGGACCACCGACGGGTCAGGTCGGGTCGTACCTCCGTGCGGCGAAGACGATCGAAGAGCTGGTCCCGGCCGGCAGGATCGCCGACCAGGCGGGATGGATGGACGAGACCCTCCGGGACGCCGACCACACCTCTTTGGCCCTGGTGACCATCCCCGAGGAGCTGCCGACCGTCGAGTCCGAAGCGCTCCTCGGCTGGCTCGCCCGTGAACAGGTGGTGGGTCATCACCAGATCGTGGCGAACCGGGTCCTGGACCCTCTGGAGGTCCCGGCGACCCTGCCCGCGGGTCCCGCAGGCGACGCCGCCCGGCTCCACCTGGCCCTCTGGGAGGGCCAGCGCTCGTGGCTGGAGCGCCTCCCTGCGGACCTCGAGCTGCCCTACCTCTTCGGGCTGCTCACCCCCGCCGAGGTCGCCGCCCGGCTGGCCGACACCTGGGAGGCACGATGAGCACCAAGGCTCTGCTCGTCGCCGGTGGCGGCGGTGTCGGCAAGACCACCCTCTCCGCCGCCCTCGGGGTCGCCGCCGCCCGTCGGGGGGTACGCACCCTGGTCGTCACCGTCGACCCGGCGAAGCGCCTCGCCGACGCCTTGGGGGCCGCTTCCCTCGGCTCCGAGCCCCAACCGTTGGAGGACGAACCGAACCTGTGGGCGGCGATGCTCGACGCGTCGGCCTCGTGGGAGGCGATCGCCCGTAGGCACGCCGATCCGGCCGCCGCCGACCGGCTGATCGCCAACCCGTTCTTCCACGCAGCCACGACCCAGTTCCCTGCCAGCCAGTCCTACGCCGCGGCCGAGGAGGCGGTCACCTTCATCGACGCCCGGGCGTGGGAGCTGGTGGTGGTGGACACCCCACCCGCTGCCGGGGGTATCGACTTCTTCACGGCACCCAAAGCCATCACCGACCTCGTGGGTGGGCGGCTGCTCCGCTGGATGACCGGGGGAAACCTGCCCGGGCGCCGTTTCCTGTTCGACCGGACCGCCCGACCGGTCCTCCGTATCGCCGGGACCGTCCTCGGGACCCAGCTCCTCGACCAGATCGCCCAGTTCTTCATGGATCTGCGCACCACCTACGACGGTGTGCGGCGCCGCGCCAAGGAGATCGAGGCACATCTGCGCAGTGCCCACACCATCGTGGTGACGACAGCCGACCCCACCCCGTTACGGGAGGCGGTTCGGTTCTTCCGGGAGCTCCCAGACGTGGCCCGCCGCCCCGAGGCCGTCGTGTTCAACCGGACGCTCCCCGAGAGCTGGATCGACGCCGACCCGGGTGGCCTCCCCGAGCCCCTCGCCTCGAACCTCCGGCGGTGGGCGGCCGAGGCCCACCGCCAACAGGAGCTCCGTGCCGAGTTCGCCTCCCGCTACGACACTCTCCTCGCGGTCGTCCCCTGGCAGCCGGAACCACCCACCGACCTCGACGCCCTCGAGCGCCTCGTCAAGGCGTCCGAGGGTCTGGAAAAGCTCCTCTCCGCACCCTGGGCGTGATCCGGGACCGGTGCGCCGCGGCATCCCAAGCCCGGGAGGTATCGTCCGGGTAATGGTCACGGCGCTGGACGGCTCTGCCATCCCGAAACCCCCCTCACCGACCTCTCCGACACCCCCCTCCGCATCCGGCTCGGATACACCGACGCCGTCCGTCGGCTCGGCGGCCCGTCGTCGCCCGCGCCCGGATCCGGGGTTTGGATGGGCGACGCCGAATCCGCGCGAGCGGTGACCGACCGGCCCGGTCAGCGGACGGCCCGGGGGCCCAACAGTTCCCGAAGCTCTGCATAGAGCGCCGACCGGGGCTCCACCCGGTGCTCGTCGGAGAGCCGGAGGACCTTGTGGCCCTTCTCCCCGACCATGTGGAGGAACACCGGCGACGTCCCCGGATGGTTGCTCAACACCTCCTTCAAGCGCCGCACCAGCTCCGGCGACACCCGACGGGCCGGGACCTCCAACCGAACGGAGTCGTCGTCACGTGCCACCAGCTCTTCGATCTCCCGGGCGATCACCTTCACGTCTTCGCCCCGATGGTCCAACCTGCCTTTGACGACGAGGACCGCGTCCTCGGAGATGAGGTGCCCGACCTCGGCCACGGTGCGGGGAAACACCGTCACCTCCACCGACCCTTCCAGATCTTCGAGCTGGAAGAAGATCATCAGTTCCTGGTTCCGGGTGTACCTCTGGGTGACCGAGGCGACGAGACCTCCGACCGTCACCGACGCGCCATCTTCGAGTTCGAAGAGCCCCGGGATGGTCGTGGTGGTGGCCGCCCGCAGTGACGCTCCGACCGCCAGCAGCGGATGGTCCGAGATGTAGAGGCCCAGCATCTCCTTCTCGAAGGCGAGCTTGGTCTTCTGGCTCCATTCGTCGTCGGACAGGTCGAAGGCCCGGGAGCCGTTGGCAGGCTCGTCGTTCCCGAAGAGGCTGAACTGTCCGGCCTCCTCGTTGCGGCGCCGTTCGACGATGGCGTCGACGATGTCCATGCATCTCTCGAACAGGCCCTTGCGGGAATGGCCCAGGGAGTCGAAGGCGCCCGCCTTGATGAGGGACTCGAGGGTGCGTTTGTTGAGCACCCCGAGGTCCACCCGCTCGACGAAGTCGACGAAGTCCGCGAAGGGCCCGTCGGCCCGGGCAGCGAGGATACGTTCCACGACGCCCTCGCCGACGTTGCGGATCGCCGACAGACCGAACCGGATCGTCCCTTCGTGGACGGTGAAGTCCATACCCGAGGTGTTGACGTCGGGGACCAGCACCTCCAGCCCCATCGTCCGGCATTCGTTGAGGTAGAGGGCCGTACGGTCCTTGTCTCGCTTCGTCGCGGTGAGCAACGCCGCCATGTACTCGGCCGGGTGGTGGGCCTTCAGCCAGGCGGTCTGGTAGGCGACCAGGGCGTAGGCGGCGGAGTGGGACTTGTTGAACCCGTACCCGGCGAAGGGTTCGATGGCGTCCCACAGTTCGTGGCCCAGGGTCTCGGGATGTCCCTGCGACACACAACCGGCGACGAACTTCTCCTTCTCGGCCGCCATCACCGACTTGATCTTCTTCCCCATCGCCTTGCGGAAGTTGTCGGCCTCGGTCATCGTGTACCCGGCGATCTCCCGGGCGACCTGCATCACCTGTTCCTGGTAGACGATGATCCCGTAGGTCGACTCGAGGAACGGCTTGGTGGCCGGATGCGGGTAGCTCACCGGCTTGCGCCCGTTCTTTCGGTCGGCGTACTCGTAGTGCATGTTCTGACCCATCGGTCCGGGCCGGAACAGGGCGTTGGCGGCGACGATGTCGTCGAAGGTGTCGGGGCGGATCGCCCGGAGCAGCGACCGCATCGCCGACCCTTCCAGCTGGAACACACCGACCGTCTCCGCCCGCCGGATCAGTTCGAAGGTCTTCGGGTCGTCGAGGGGGACCGCGTCGATGTCGATCCGCTCCCCGGTCGACTCTTCGATCAGCTCCAGGGCCCGTTCGATGATCGACAGGTTCCGCAGACCCAGGAAGTCCATCTTCAGCAGCCCCAGGGCCCCGACCGCCCCCATCTCGTACTGGGTCACCACCTCGGCGTCCTCGCCTTTGCGTTGCACCGGGACCAGCTCGGTGAGAGGCTGGGGGGAGATCACGACGGCGGCGGCGTGGATCGAATCCTGGCGGCGGAGACCTTCGAGGCCCCGGGCGGCGTCGATGACCCGCTTCACCTCGGGTTCGGTCCGGTAGGCCTCCCGGAGCGGAGCGGCGTTCGCGTACCAGTCCCGGAGGACCGGGTCGGCGTCGCCGGGGAGCGGCTCGAGCACCTGGGCGAGGGATGCCTCCTTGCCGAGGATCGGCGGCGGCATCATCTTGGCGATCCGGTCGCCCAGACCGTAGGGGTAGCCGAAGACCCTGGCGGCGTCCCGGATCGCCTGCCGGCCCTTGATGGTGGAGAAGGTGACGATCTGGGCGACGTGGTCGGACCCGTACTTCTCGGCGGCGTACCGGATCATGTCGCCCCGGTAGCGTTCGTCGAAGTCCATGTCGATGTCGGGCATCTCCTTGCGGCCCGGGTTGAGGAAACGCTCGAAGATGAGCCCGAAACGCAGAGGGTCGAGGTCGGTGATGCGCAGGCAGTAGGCGACGATCGACCCGGCGGCCGAGCCCCGACCCGGACCCACCCTGATCCCCCGCTCCCGGGCGTAGCGGATGAGGTCCCAGACGATGAGGAAGTAGGCGGGGAAGCCCATCTCGCCGATGATCTTCAGCTCATGCTGGATCCGCTCCCGGACCTCTTCGGGGAGGGGATCGCCGTACCGCTCCCGGGCTCCCTCGTAGACGAGCCGCTCCAGGTAGGTGGCCTCGGTCTCGCCTTCCGGCACGGGGAATTCCGGCAGATGGATCTTCCCGAACTCGAGGCGGACGTCGGCCCGTTCGGCCACCGCCAGCGTGTTGTCGCAGGCCCCGGGGAACTCGTCGTCGGGGAAGAGCCGACGCATCTCCGCCGCCGTCTTCAGATAGAACTCCTGGGCGTCGAACTTGAACCGGTTCTCTTCGTCGATGGTGGCCCCGGTCTGGATGCAGAGGAGCACATCGTGGGCTTCCCATTCTTCGCGCCTCGTGTAGTGGGCGTCGTTGGTCGCCAGCAACGGGGCGCCGATGCGGCGGGCGATGTCGAGGAGGTCGCCCATGATCCGCCGTTGGGATTCGAGGCCGTGGTCTTGGATCTCGATGAAGAAGTTCTCACGGCCGAAGATGTCCTGGAGCCGGGCGGCGTTGGCGAGGGCGGTGTCGAAGTCCCGCACGGTCGCCCCGGTCCCCTCCTCCCGCCCGGCGTCGGGAGCCAGATGGTGGGCGACCGGCCCGCTGAGACACCCCGACGTGGCGATGATGCCGTCGGCGTGTTCCGCCAACAGCTCGAAGTCCATCCGCGGCTTGTAGTAGTAGCCCTCGAGGAACGCCCGACTCGAGAGCTTCATCAGGTTCCGGTAGCCGACCTCGTTCTCGGCGAGCAAGGTCATGTGGTGGCGGATGTTCTCGCTCCGGCTGGGACGGTCGAACCGAGAGCCCGGAGTGACGTACGCCTCGATCCCGATGATCGGTTTGATGCCCCGGGCGGTCGCCGCCTCGTAGAAGTCGACCACGCCGTACATCACGCCGTGGTCGGTGATCGCCACCGCCGGCTGGCCGTCGGCGGCGGCCGCCTCCACCACGTCGACCACCCGGGCCGCGCCGTCGAGCATGGAGAACTCGGTGTGCAGATGGAGGTGCGCGAACCGGTCCCGAACTACAGCCATGTGATTCCGTCGAAGTTAGCACCGGGCCGATGCGGCTTCCACACCGCGAAAACCCTCCCCTCAGCGTGCCATCACCGACGCCACCGCCACCACCGCCACGAGGACCGGGACCGCCAGATACACGGCGACCGCCCGGCCCCTCCCCATCCGGGCCCAGGCGTCCCCGATGACGTACCCGGCGACGAGGCCACCGAGGTGTGCCTGCCATGAGATCCCGCTGATGACCAGCGGCAACACGGCGTTGATGGCGAGGAGGAACAGGAGCTGGGAGAGCAGATACCGGCCGTAGGCGGTCCTCCGATGGCGGACCGCCCCGGCCAGCCACACCCCGAACAGTCCGAAGATCGCACCCGAAGCCCCCACCCCGACGTCTCGGAGCGAACCGAGGTGGAAGGCGAAGGCCGAACCGGCCGTGGCCGCCGCCAGGTACAGGGCGAGGAAGCGGACACCGCCCGCCTCCCGCTCGATCTGGGGTCCGAGGACCCAGAGCGCCCACATGTTGAACACGATGTGCATGAGGTTGGCGTGGAGGAGCACGACGGTGACCATGCGCCACCATTCGCCGGCCGCCACGTCCAGGTTCGACATGGCGAGGCGGTCACCGAGTTCATGGCCCAGCCCGGGCAACGCGAAGGTGAGGAGGAACACGGCGACGGTGACCGCCACGATCCCCGTCGTCACCGGTGCCCCCCTCCGGACGGCGCCACCCCAGTTCCGCCGTACATCCACCGTCCGCTGGGTTCCCGCGGCGCGTACGCATTCCGGACAGCGTTGGCCGACGGCGGCGTCCACGGAACATTCGCCGCAGATGGGGCGCCCGCAATGCGAACAGGCCAGGTAGGTCGTCCGATTCGGGTGCCGGTAGCAGACCGGTGCCGTCTCCACCGGACGCTCGTAGCTCATGGCCTGCACCCTACCGAGCCGCCCCCGATATCCCACAACGCGCCGCGCCCCCGCCCCTATCCTCACCTCCGTGCCCGTCGTCGGAGTGCTCACCGCCGGAGGAGACTGCCCCGGGCTCAACGCCGCCATCCGCGCCGTCGTCGTCCGGGTGGCCGCCGAACCGGACGGACGGGTCGTCGGCATCCTCAACGGGTGGGAAGGCCTCATGGAAGGGACCGTGCGACCGCTCGGGCGCGACGACGTCCGGGGCATCCTCGCCCGGGGCGGCACCATCCTCGGCACCTCCCGCAAAGACCCCTACCTCCACGGCGAAGGCCTCGCCTCGGTCCTCCCCACCCTCAAAGCCGAAGGCATCGACCGGCTCGTCGTGATCGGCGGCGACGGCTCGCTGCGCACCGCGGCGCGCCTCGCCGACGAAGGCGTCTCGGTGGTCGGTATCCCCAAGACGATCGACAACGACATCGCCGGCACCGACTACTCGTTCGGGTTCGACACCGCCATCCAGGTGGTCTCCGACGCCATCGACCGTCTCACCACCACCGCCGAAGCCCACCACCGGATCATCGTCTTGGAGGTGATGGGCCGCACCACGGGCTGGATCGCCGTGTACGGAGGGATCGCCGGCGGAGCCGAGGCGATCCTCGTCCCGGAAGAACCCTACGACCTCGCCGACCTCGCCGACCGTCTGCGCCGACGCCACGAAGCGGGTCACACCTATTCGATCGTCGTCGTCGCCGAAGGGGTCCCCGACCCTTCGGGGGCCGAGACCCTGGCCGGTGTCGACGCGTACGGCTTCGCCCGCCTGGGAGGTGTCGCCACCGAGATCGGCCCGGCCTTGGAACGACTGACCGGCTACGAGACCCGCGTCACCATCCTCGGCCACCTCCAACGGGGCGGGACCCCCACCGCCTTCGACCGGGTGCTGGCGACCCGGATGGGGCTGGCAGCCGCCGAAGCCTGCCTCGCCGGGGCCTCGGGGGTGATGGTGGGGGTGCGAGGTTCGACCCTCACCACCACCGACCTCTGGGAAGGCTGTGCAGAGCCTCGTCTCGTCCCCAGCGACCTCCTCGCCCAGGCCCGCTGGTTCTTCGCCTGAGCGTCAGTCGCCCCCGAGGGTGTCGAGGACGGCGGCGAGGTCGGGTGGCAGGGGCGCCTCGAAGGTGAGGCGTTCACCGGTGCGGGGATGGTGGAAGACGAGCCGGGCGGCGTGGAGGAACAACCGGGGGACCTCGATCGGGTCGGGTCCCCGCCCATACCAGGGGTCTCCGACCACCGGATGGTCGATCGCGGCCAGATGCACCCGGATCTGGTGGGTGCGCCCGGTCTCGAGGGTGACCTCCAGCAGGCTCACACCGGCCTCGGGGAAGTTGCGAAGGCACCGGTAGTGGGTGACGGCCGGTTTGCCGCCGGGTGCGACCCGCCGCCGCCCCGGATGGTACGGGTCTGCTTCGATCGGTGCTTCGACCGTCCCTCGGGGGACGTCGAACACGCCCCGCACCAAGGCGAGGTAGATCCGGTCGATGCGCCGTTCGGCGAGCTGGCGGCGCAGCTCGGTGAACGCCTCGGGGGTTCTGGCGACGACCAGGAGCCCGGAGGTGTCCCGGTCGAGCCGATGCACCAGCCCCCATCGCCCCTCGTCCCCCACCCCTTCGATGTCACCGAACCGATGCAGCAGACCCCCGGCGAGGGTGCCCCGAGTCCGTCCCGCCCCCGGATGGACGACCAGCCCGGCGGGTTTGTCGACGACGACGACGTCTTCGTCGGCGTAGACGACGTCGAACTCCACCGGCTCGGCCACCACCCCCGGCTCGGCCTCGGGGGTCGGACAGGTGACGGTCTCCCCGGCTCGAACCCGCCGCCGTGCCTCCACCGTCTCTCCCGCCAGCGTCACCTCACCGGACTCGCACCACTGCCGGGCTCGGGACCGGCTCACCCCGGCGAGGCGTGCCACGATCCGGTCGACCCGTTCCCCGTCGAGCTCGTCGGGGACGACGAAGGTCAGCGGCTCCGCCATGCCGCGATCATGAGGAGGGCGACACCGAACGTGATCGCCGTGTCCGCCAGGTTGAACACCGGGAAGTTCGGGAGCTGGATCCAGTCGACCACCGCTCCGTCGAACCACCCCGGGCCCCGGAGCACCCGGTCGGTGAGGTTGCCGAGGGCCCCTCCGGCGATGAGACCGAAACCGACGACCTCGCCCAGGGGACGTGGCCGCAGGAGCGCGCCGACCGTCAAGGCAACGGCGGCGATCGCCGCCAACCCGAGGAAGAACCCGGCCCCCTGAAACAGGGAGAACGACGCCCCCGTGTTCTCGGCGTAGGTGAAGGTGAGGACCCCCGGGATCACCCTCACGGGAGCGCCGATGTAGCCGGGGGCGATCGCCTTGGTCGTCTGGTCGACCACGAGGACGGCGACGGCCGCTCCCAGCCCGACGACGAGCCGCCGAGTCAGCGTTTCGCCGCGCACTCGACGCACAACGTGGTGTACGGCAGCACCTCCAGACGGGTCACCGGGATGTCGGCGCCGCACCGCTCGCACGTCCCGTAGCCGCCGGCGTCCATGCGTTCCAGGGCATAGTCGACCTGGGCGAGGAGGTCGACGGCGTTGCGCTCGATCGACAGCTCCTTTTCGTACTCGAACGCCATCGACCCCGCCTCCGCCGACGCCGGATCGGGACTTCGATCCGCGGCCGCCTGGGAGAGTCTGGCCTGCTCGAGCTTCGTCCGGCGATCTTCGATGAGCTCGGCCAGGCGGTGCCGCTCGTCGACGAGGGCTTTGCGGAGCCGAGCCAGGGTCGAATCTGCGAGTTTGCGGGGCATGGTTCCTCCAGCGGAGGCGACAACATACCAGGCCCCGTCGACCGAGCGTGCCGCCGCCGTCGACGGACGTCACGATCCGAACCGTCGCACCACCTCCAAGGGTGCCATCCCCCGAACCAGGAACGTCTTCCGTCGGGAGGTCGTCCCTCCGACCAGCTCCACCGTCGTCCCCAGCCGCCGGCCGAGGACGCGGGCGACCGCCGCGGTGGCACGGCCCCGTTCCGCGGGGGCGGCCACCCGCACCTTGAGGGCGTCACCGTACGGGCCGACGATCCGATCCCGTGACGAGCCGGGCACGACCCAGACGACCAGACGGGTTCCGGCGTCGTCGGCTCGCACCCAGGGCGGAAGGGACATGGCTCCATTGTGGCGTCGGTGGGACGGGACCGCCCACGCAGGGCGGTAGCATGCCCCGTCTCCAGGAGGACCCGTGCCAGAGCGCTCATCAGATTTCCGACGAGTCGACCCGGCCGTCGATCTCCACACCCTCGACGCCGAGATCCTCGAGCTGTGGGACCGCATCGACGCGTTCCGACTGTCGGTCGAGCGCCGACCCCTGGAGGCCGAGTACACCTTCTACGACGGCCCGCCCTTCGCCACGGGAAGCCCCCACTACGGCCACATCCTCGCCGGGGTCATCAAAGACATCGTCCCCCGCTACTGGACGATGCGGGGCCGCCGCATCGAACGACGGTTCGGATGGGACACCCACGGGCTGCCGGTGGAGATGGAGGTGGAGAAACAACTCGGCATCAGCGGACCCCGCCAGATCGCCGAGTTCGGCGTGGCGCGCTTCAACGAAGCCTGCCGGGCGATGGTCGAACGCACCACCGAGGAGTGGGAGGAGATCACCCGTCGGATGGGCCGGTGGGTGGACTTCGAGAACGACTACAAGACCATGGACCTCGACTTCATGGAGAGCGTCTGGTGGGTGTTCCGTCGCCTCTGGGACGAAGGCCTCATCTACCGGGCCTTCAAGGTGCTGCCCTATTCGTGGGGTGCGGCGACGCCGCTGTCGAACTTCGAGCTCAACCTGGGCGGATACCGAGAGGTCGAAGATCCGGCGGTGACGGTGCGGCTCGAGGTCCTGGAGGGGAACGGCGCGGTCCGCCCCGGCGACCACCTGCTCATCTGGACGACGACACCCTGGACGTTGCCCGGGAACCTGGCCGTCGCCGTCGGCGAGGACATCGACTACGTCTGCGTCGATCGAGACGGCGACCGGTACTGGGTGGCGGCGGAACGGGTCGATGCCCTGTGGGACGACGAGCCCCCCGTCGTCGACCGGGCCCGGGGTGCCGACCTCGTCGGTGTCTCCTACGACCCTCCCTTCCCCTACTTCGAGGAGGAACGGGACCACGGGGCGTTCCGGGTGATCGCCTCCGAGTTCGTCACCACCGACGAAGGCACCGGCCTCGTCCACATGGCCCCCGCCTACGGGGAGGAGGACTTCTACGCCCTGCAGGCGGCGGGCCTGGACGTCCTCGTCGACCCGGTCGACGCCGAAGGCCGCTTCACGGAGGCGGTGCCCGACGTGGCCGGCCTCAACGTCAAGGACGCCGACCCGATCCTGATCGAGCTCCTCCGCGAGTCGGGCAAGCTGTATCGGTCGGAGCGGATCCGGCACCCCTACCCCTTCTGCTACCGCACCGACACCCCCCTCATCTACAAGGCGATCCCGACCTGGTTCGTGAACGTGGAGCGCTTCCGCGACCGCATGGTGGAGCTGAACCGGAACATCCACTGGGTTCCCGAATACGTCGGCAGCCGGCGGTTCGGGAACTGGCTCGAAGAGGCCCGGGACTGGGCGATCAGCCGCAACCGCTATTGGGGTTCGTGCATCCCGGTGTGGGAATGCGACTCCTGCGGCGACCAGGTCTGCGTCGGGAGCATCGACGAGTTGGAGCAGCTCAGCGGAGTCCGACCCACCGACCTCCACAAGCACGTCGTCGACGAGATCACCTGGGCATGCGGGTGCGGTCGAGGAACCATGCGGCGGGTACCCGAGGTGTTGGACTGCTGGTTCGAGTCGGGTTCGATGCCGTACGCCCAGATCCACTACCCCTTCGAGAACCGGGATCGGTTCGAGCGGGGCTTCCCGGCCGACTTCATCGCCGAAGGGCTCGACCAGACCCGAGGGTGGTTCTACACGTTGATGGTCCTCGCCACCGCCCTGTTCGACACCGAACCGTTCCGCAACGCCGTCGTCAACGGGCTCATCCTCGCCGAGGACGGGCGGAAGATGTCGAAGAGCCTCAAGAACTACCCGGACCCGTCCCACGTCCTGGACGAGTACGGTGCCGACGCCCTCCGTGCCTACCTCATCACCTCGCCGGCGGTCCGGGCCGAGCCGTTGCGGTTCTCCGAAGAGGGCGTGCGTGAAGTCGTCCGGACGGTCGTCCTGCCCCTGTGGAACGCCTTCTCGTTCTTCACCACCTACGCCGAAGCCGACGGGATCACCCTGGAGGACCTCCGTTCGGCGCCGCCGCCTTCGGAACGCCCCGAGATCGACCGGTGGATCCTCTCGATGCTCCAGAGCCTCATCGCCGAGGTCAACGAGCAGATGGAGGGCTACTACCTCTACGCCGTCATCCCGCCGACCCTCGGGTTCATCGACCATCTGACCAACTGGTACGTCCGCCGGTCGCGGCGTCGGTTCTGGCGAACGAGGACGGAGGACGACCGGGACAAGTTCGCCGCCTTCGCCACCCTGTACGAGGTGCTCACCACCTTCTCCAAGGTCCTCGCCCCGATCCTCCCCTTCGTCACCGAACGCATCTACCAGGACCTGGTCGTCCGGCCGGGAGCCGCCGACGGCGTCGAGTCGGTCCACCACGCCGACTTCCCCGAGGCAGACCACGAGCTGATCGACACCGAGCTGGAGGCTGCGGTGGCGACGGTACGGGAGGTGGTTCGTCTCGGCCAGCGTCTCCGCAAGCAGGAAGGCGTCCGGGTCCGCCAGCCCCTCCCCGCCCTCACGGTGCTCACCACCGACCCCGACGTGGTCGCCGCGGTCACCTCCCACACCGGGCTGATCCTCGACGAACTCAACGTCAAACGCCTCGACGTCCGCTCCGACGAGTCGGCGCTGGTCGAACTCGAGGCGAAGGCGGATTTCAAGCGTCTGGGTCCTCGCCTCGGGGAGAAGGTGAAGGCGGTGGCCGCGGCCCTCGCCGCGCTCCCCGGCGAACAGGTCCAGGCCCTGGTCGAAGGCCGGACGGTGACGGTGGCGGGGATCGAGGTCGGGCCCGAGGACGTCGTGATTCGACGCAGCCCCCGGCCCGGGACGGCCGTCGCCAGCGGAGACCGGCTCTCGGTGGCCCTCGACACCAGCGTCGACCACGAGCTGGCGGTGGAAGGTGCAGCCCGGGAGCTCGTCGCCAGGATCAACCAGCTTCGCCGGGAGGCGGCCTTGGCGGTGACGGACCGGATCGTCCTCGTGTGGTCGTCCGACGACGAGGTGATCCGAGAAGCCTTCGCCCGACACCGCGAGACGATCGCCCAGGAGGTGTTGGCGGACGAGATGCGGGAGGACGCGGCTTCGGGCGAGCTCATGGACGTGGCCGGACGAACCGTCCGCCTGTCGGTCACCCGGGCCTGAAGCTCAGTCCCGTTCCCAGGGGCGCCGAGCCGGCGGTGCCTCCGACTCGTCGGCGACCTCGAGCTCTTCGTCCCCGCCGTCGCCTTCGTCCGTCTCCGCCGGCGACGTGGCCCACACCTGCCCCACCTCCGGCGGTGTCTCCTCCGCATCCGCCGACTCGTCGGCGGCGTCGTCCTCCACCTCCGTCGCCACCGGTGTCGCCGCGTCGAGATCTGCAGGTCCTTCCTCCACGTCCGGCTCGTCCCCTCCGACCTGGGAGAGGGCCTCCTGAGCCGCCTCGTCCATGGCGTCGAGGTCGTCGGTGATCGATTCGGCGAGGGTCTGCACCCGGCTTCGCAGCTCGGCGATGACCTCCCGGAGACGGTTGATCTCCTCGGCCGCCGTCTGACGTTCCCGATCGCGCTGGACGGTGAGCTCGTCGGCCTGGCTCCGAGCTTCGGCGAGGATCCGCTCCGCCTCCTGGCGTGCCTCGGCCACCAGCTCGTCGGCGGAGCGTTGGGCGGCGAGCAACGCCCGGGAGATCGCCCGTTCGGCGTCCCCCTTCTCGGCGACCTCGCTCTCCAGGGCGGCGATCCGTTCCTGGGCCTCTCTGAGCCGCTGCTCGTAGGAGGCGAGGGTCGTCACCACCTCGTCGAGGAAGTCGTCGACCTCGTCGAGGTCGTAGCCACGCAGGGCGGTACCGAAGGTCTTCTGCTGGACGTCGATCGGCGTCAGCGCCATTGCAACTCCTGGAGTGGTCGCGATCAGGATACGGCCCGGCGGGTTCGTCACCAAGGACACCGCCCGCCGGTGTCGTCTCGGCCGGACATCAGCAGATCGCCCGCTGCAGCAGCGAGATGGCGAGCAGCAGGACCAGGGGTGACAGATCGAGCATGGCCGGCCCCATCCTCACCCCCGGGAGAATCCGCCGCAGAGGCAGGATCACCGGATAGATGATCCGGTCCAAAAAGACCACCAGCCGAGCCAGAGGGTGGGTGGAGGGGATCCGGACCCAGCTCAGGATCACCCAGGCCAAGACCGCGAAGCCGTAGAGACGTAGCGCCACGCATACGAGCTCGATCATCGGTTCAGTCTTCGATCGGCAGCTCGTAGGCGCCGAGGCTGGCCAGCCTCCGTTTCTCGGCGGTCGTCAAGGTCGTCTGCGGAGGGAGCACGAGGACCAGTCCCTCCCCCACCTTGCGCATCGTTCCGTCGAGGGCGTAGATGAGGCCCGACGAGAAGTCGATCACCCGTCGCACCAGGTCCGGGCTGGCGATCCGCAGGTCGAGGACGACGGGGATGCGGTCCCGCACCCGGTCGGCCAGGATCTTGGCGTCGGCGAACTCCTCGACCACCAGGATGTCCGACTGGGTCTCGGTCACCCCCACCGTCCGCACTCCCCGGGATTCGGGGCGGAGGGCGGTGACCCGGGTGGAGGCAGCCGGCGGCTCGACCCGGCGGCCTTCGACGTGGCCCATGTTCGGGCGGATGTGGGTGGTTCCCGTGCGGGTGGCCGGGCGGCTCGGCGGGAGCGGCGCCTCGCCCGGACCCACCTCGGGCTCGGCCGCCGAGGTGTCCTCGTCGACCAGACCCAGATACACGAGAGCTTTTGACAACAGCGATGACATATCGACCTCAGGCGTCAAAGATAGCCCGTCCGACGCGGATGTACGTGGCACCTTCCTCGATCGCCACCTCGAAGTCGTCCGTCATCCCCATCGACAACTCGACGACGCCCGGGTGACGGCGGGCGATCCGGTCCCGAACGGTTCGCAGCCGGGCGAAGTACGGACGGGCCATTTCGGGGTCGTCGACGATGGGGGCGATCCCCATGAGGCCCACCACGGGGACGCCGAGTTCGACGAACTCGTCGACCGCCGCCTCCACCCCGTCGAAGGGGACGCCGTGTCGCTGCGGCTCGCCCGATAGGTTCACCTCGACGAGGGCGGGGGGCGGGCGGCCTGGCCCCTTCATCCATGCCGCGGCGAGATGGGGACGGTCGAGGGAGTGGAGCAGCACGACGACGGGACGCACGATCCTCACCTTGTTCGTCTGCAACGCCCCGACGAAATGCCACCGAATGTCGTCGGGGAGGGCCGGCACTTTGTCGCGCAGTTCCTGGGCCCGGTTCTCCCCGAAGTCGCGGTGGCCCTGGTCGTAGAGACGGCGGATGTCGTCGACGGACCGGTTCTTGGTCACCACGACCAGGGTGATCTCGGCGGGGTCGCGTCCCGCCCGGCGGGCAGCCGCCGACATCCGCTCGGCCACGGCGTCGAGGCTCACGCCGCCCTCCATCCGATCGCCGCCATGCGGGCGGTGTCGCCCCGGCGCCGGTGGGAGTACGTGTCGGGACCGTCGAAGGTGCATGGCCCCACCACCTCGACTTCGCCGACCCCTCCCTCGCGGAGTCGGGCGGCGACGGCCCCCCGCAGATCGACCGACCGCCGGCCGTCCCGGGTCCGTGCCTCGAAGCCCCCGAACCGCGCCGCCACGTCCGGACCGACCTCGTAACAGCACGGCCCGATGGCCGGACCGATCGCCGCCCGTCGGGGTTGGATGCCTTCGCGCCGCATCGTCTCCAACAACGCTTCGACGACGCCTCCCACCAGCCCCCGCCATCCGGCGTGGGCCACCCCGACACCGCCGTCACCGTGGACCACCACCCCGGCACAGTCGGCGGTGAACACCGCCAAGACGAGCCCGACGGTGGTCGTCACCAGTCCGTCGGCTTCACCGTGCGTCCCCGGGGCGTCCACCACCACGACCCGTGAACCGTGCACCTGGCTGACCGTGGCCCAGGAGGCCCCGATCCCGAGGGTGTCGCCTACTCGCCGCCGGGCGGCGATGTCCGCCCGGAGGTCGCCGTCGGCCGCCGACGTGAAGGCGACACCCGGGCCCGGGGCGATCATCCTTGGACGAAGGGCGGGATGTCGAGGTCGTCGTCAGCGTCGTCGACCGGCGCGATCCCCAGACCGGAGCGCTCCACCGGGCGTTCGGTGCTGCGCAGGGCGCGGCGTTGGCGTCGGCCGTCGAAGCCGGCGGCGATCACCGTCACCCTCATCTCCTCTCCGAGGTCGTCGTCGAGGACGGCCCCGAAGATGATCTCGGCCTCGTCGTCGGCGTGTTCGGCGACGACCTCCGCCGCCGACGTCACCTCGTGCAGCGCCATCGTCGAAGGCCCCGACACCGACAGGAGGACCCCTCGAGCACCCTCCATCGAGGTCTCCAGCATGGGGCTGGAGATGGCCCGCTGTGCCGCCTGGACGGCGCGTTCGTCTCCCGATGCCCGGCCGATGCCCATCACCGCGGTCCCGGCGTCCGCCAGGACCGTCTTCACGTCGGCGAAGTCGACGTTGATGAGGCCCGGGGTGGTGATGAGGTCGGTGATTCCGGCGACCCCGTTCATCAGCACCTCGTCGGCCAGCCGGAACGTCTCGACGATCGGCGCCTTCGGGTCCCCCACCTCCAGGAGGCGGTCGTTGGGGATGACGATCAGGGTGTCGACCGCATCCCGGAGGGCTTGGATGCCCTGCTCGGCGTGCAAGGCCCGCCGTCGACCTTCGAACCCGAAGGGTCGCGTCACCACACCGACGGTGAGGGCCCCCAGGTTCCGGGCGACCTCCGCCACCACCGGCGCCCCACCGGTCCCGGTCCCACCCCCTTCGCCTGCGGTGATGAACACCATGTCGGCGCCCTTGAGGACGTCTTCGAGCTCTTGGCGATGGGCTTCGGCGGCCGCCCGGCCGATCTCCGGGTTCGCTCCCGCCCCCAGACCGCGGGTGATGTCCCGGCCGATGTCCAGCTTGACGTCGGCGTCGGACATCAACAAGGCCTGGGCGTCGGTGTTGAGGGCGATGAACTCGACGCCCCGGACCCCCGCCTCCACCATGCGGTTGACCGCGTTCACCCCGGCGCCCCCGACGCCGACCACTTTGATCACCGCCAGGTAGCTGCTGGGTTGTGCGGGTGTTCGAGCATTCATCTGGGGACCTCCAGGGCCAAAAGCTGAACTAGAGCTTTACACAACTCGCCGCACCACGTAAACCCCATATCCTTCACCTTCATGTAGATGTTCAACCTTCTCCGGGCGCGTCGACGTGCTCGACGTCCTGGGACGCCTCCCCGTCGTCGGCCTGGGGGATCGACACGGCCGGCCTGGTGGGAGCGACGAGGGTGATCACCGCACCCTCGGGCGGTCGGGCGTCGACCACTGCGGCGAGGGCTCGCGCCTTCGCCACCATGTCGACCCCCCGACCGAGACGGACACGGTATCCCGCCACCTCCGCCTCCAGCTCCTCCCGGCCCACCCGGATCACCGCCCCCGCCGCCAGATCGGCGCGAAGCTCGGCGGCGAAGACCAGCCCCGGCACCGGATCGGCACCCGGCTCGGGTTCCACGACGGCGAACCTCGGGTCGGGTTCGGAGAGCCCGGTGAGGGAGACGCCGTCGACCGACGCCAGCACGAGCCCGGAGGTGCGACGGATCACCGCCACCGGG
>Ga0256830_1001344_pt1 | contig 17539 bp, 10 predicted proteins | sample 128326metaG_FD_190537 | JGI IMG/M metagenome (GOLD analysis project Ga0256830, IMG submission 190537) | Hydrothermal vent microbial communities from Lau Basin, Pacific Ocean - 128-326 | ecosystem: Environmental > Aquatic > Marine > Hydrothermal vents | place: Pacific Ocean: Lau Basin | collected... | reverse complement strand
TATCGTTAGTATTTAACATGAGGGTTATCTCCATGGTTTAAATTTAAAGTTTGCACTTCAATCTAAACCGATAACCCTCACTTTTTCAAGTGAAGTGTCAGATTAAGTCGAAACTAATACAGTATAGGTATCTACCCCTATTAATCTTTAACCACTATTCACCATAAACTATACCGCGCTGCGTATCGCACGCGGTACGCATTTTTATCGCTTTCTAATCTGCTCAATCGTATCTTGAACATCTTTGTTTTGCGGTGCTAACTCCAATGCTTTCTGGGCAAAAGTTAAAGCTTCTTTTTTATCGGTATCTTTAAGCAACCAAGCAAGATTATTTAGGGCCATCACATGCTGATCATTTAGCTGTATGGCTTTTCTATAAGCAGCTATCGCTTTTTCTTTTTCGCCTATGAGATCAAATGCCGTACCAAGCACATAATGCAATTGACTATTATTAGGCTGTTTATTAGCTTCAGTAGTTAAAACCTTAAATGCCTGGGTTTTGTTTCCGGATGCCCAGTAAGCCTGAGCTAATTTATGAGTTACTTCTGGAGTAGGGAGTCTCTCGTAGAGGGAGCTATACAACTCAATAGCCTTTAATGGCTTATTATTGCGCATTGCCAACTCAGCTTTTAGAATTGATAAAGAGCCGCTATCTGGCGCCACCTCTTTCACTTTATCAATCCATTGTTTTGCATCAACCAGTTTATTATCCGCAAGCAGCATTTTCACCTTTGCGACCAACGCAGGAAGAAACTGTGGGTCTTTGCTCAAAGACTGATTAAGTGCTTTATTCGCCTCTTCTTTATCTCGCAGGGCAACATGAGCCGTAAAAATCAGATAATATGAAGTTGCCATATCTTTCTGAATATCTGCAAGTTTTTTGAAAGAATCCAATGCGTTATTGTATTCTCCCAACATCATTTGAGCGTTACCTTGTTCGGCAAGTATTGCAGGGGATACCCGCCCGTCAGGAAGAACCACCTCACGTAACTGAGAAATCGCTTGTGAAGCCTTTTGTTGCTGCAAATAGATCCTTGCCAATAAAACAGCCGCCTTAATCTTATCTTTATCTAGCTTCTGTGCCGCCAATATTAATTTCTTGGCCTCTTCAAAGTCTCCTTGCCGCATTTTCAACTGGGCAAATTCATACATCGTTGTAAAATGCTTGGGATTTTCGCTCAATATATTACTGTATATCTTTTCGGCCTCATCCAGCTTTTCTGCCTCAATAGCCATAAACGCCAAACTTCGTCCAGCCGGCGGATAACCTGCACGCACACGAATCGCCTTTTCAAAAAACGCCTTGGCCTTTTCCGGCTTTTTCATTATCTGATAAACAGTACCTTGCATACTGACATACAAAGGCTCATCGGGTTTTTCCTGCTCAAGGGTGATCAGCTCTTTAAGAGCTGCTTTATAATTTTTTGCTTTGATTTGTGTTTGAACAATTGCAAGGCTAGACATAGACTTGTCAGAGCTTTCTTTTCGTATTTTATCCCACTCATCCAACGCTTTATCATACTTCCCCATCCCTATATAACTTTGCGCCAGCCCACCTCTAAATTTAAATGATTCCGGCTCAACTAAAAGCGCCTTTTCAAAATACTTTGCGCTTGTATTCATATCACCAGCACGTAAAGAAGCAACAGCAACTAAAGCTAATGTTTCTGCATCTAAGTTTTCATCGGATTTAATTGGCTTTAAAGTCCGTACAGCAGACTCGACCGCGTTCCGCTTCAGCTGCACAAATCCTAAAATTTTTCTCGCTGAAACATGCCGTGGCCTTACATTAAGAAATTTTTGCAAGTTTCGCTCAGCTTGTTCATAATTTCCATTTTCAGCATTTATCACTCCCAACAAGAGCGTCGCACCATGGTGGTTTGGGTTTGACTTAACTACTTTTTCAGCCAACTTTGCAGCCTCATCATATTGTTTTTTCTGAAAGGCAAGAACAGCCCTTAAATGGTTAAGCTCGAGAACGTCCGGCAAGCTCCCTTTGTAAAAAGATTTACTTAATTTTACTAAAACTTCATTTGCTTTTTCGGTCTTGCCTTGAAATAAATACTGCTCCAGCTGACCTTTCATGGCAACAAGATAATAGTAATCTTGAGGGCTATTTGCACGTAATGCGGCCTCTTCAAATGCGGCTAACACCTCATCAGATTTGTTCGCCAATCTATATACATCTGCTTTGGTAAGCCATGCTAAAATGGAATTTTTATTGTCTTCAAGCACCGCATCAACCAATTCAATTGATTTTTCTTTATTGCCAAACAAGGCTTCAACCCTGGCCAAACCCAATTGTGCTCGAGCTTGACTACTAGAAATTTTACTTGCCTTTTCATACATTGAGCGAGCTTCATCCAGCTTTCTTTGCTGAAAATACGCATCACCAAGAATAATGAGCTTTTTTCCTTTTAGAATAGGTGTATCTTCGTCGGTCAGCGAAAACTGATCAATGATTTCACGGTACTTTCCCTGCATTAACAATGCATCACCCAGCTTCCCGATAATCGCTTCTTTTGCAACACCTAGTTCAAGAGCTCGATTTAATTCTTTTTCTGCTCCCTCTCCTTGCCCAGCTCTCACATATATATCTCCCAACAAATAGCGAGCTTCTGCACTTTGCGGGTAATTAGCCAAAGCATTCTTCAAATAAATTATTGACTCTCGATAATTACCTGAATCCAGTGACAGTTTTGCTTTGTCAATATAAGCAGCTTCTGTTAGCTTCTCATCACCACATCCAGTGAAAAATACAGCCATAAACACAATTAATGCGAACAATTGTTTTGAATAAGTCATTAATATCACTCTATGCAATTAAATTAATTTAGCTTCGATAATAAAGCTTGTGCTTGGGCCTTATTTTCAAATCCATCATTAGCAAGTAGTCTGTTAAGCTCTCGCTTAGCCCCCTGAAAGTCACCCTGCTTATATAAGCCATAAGCAAAATGGTACTTAATTTCCAAAATGTGCGGTGCTTTTACAGATGCCGCTTTTAATACCTTGAGTCCACTCCCGACATTACCCACTTTCACTAACCCCCAACCATAAGTATCCGCAATGCTCGGGTTGTCGGGCGCCAGCTCATAAGCCAGCTTGCCATACTTCAGCGCTTTCGGGTTTTCCTGCTCGGCATAAATCCAGGCCACGTTGTTTAGCGCGATCAGGTTCTTGGGATCAAGCGCAATAACCGCCTCATAAGACTCGGCTGCTTCGTTATTCATTTGCTTACTTTGAAAAAACTGTGCCAGCAACATGTGGCCGGCAAGATCTTTTGGCTGGCTTTTCAACCATGTGCGTAATACTTTTACGGTATTATCAAACTGATCAGCAAAGTTGTATGCCTTTGCCAGTTTAAAAACAATTTTATTACTATTCGGACTCTTGCTCATCGCCTGCTGGTAAGATGAGATCGCCTTTTCAAAACGTTGTTGTGCTACATAAACATCGCCTTGTACAACCCAGCCTTCCGCATTATCCGGCTGCGCTTTTTGAATTAACGCGACGCGTTTTAATGCACTTTTGTATTTTTTGTCGCGTGCATCAAGCTTGGCCAAAGTGGACAATGCACCAAGGTGCTTTTTATCCAATTTTAAAACCTGGCGCAATAACTCTTTAGCGGCGCCAGTATCTTTGTTTTCGAGCTTCGCCAATGCCAGTTTAAAGTGAGCGTTGGCATTCGCCGGTACCAATTTAATTATTTGTTCATAGCTATGAATGGCAGCACGGATATCTTTATTGGCAAATTGTGCACTGGCCAGTGACGAAAGTACCGCTGTGGAGTCGGGATGAAGCACTGCCAGATTTTCAGCCACATCCAGTGCTTTCACCGGCTGCCGGTTCGCCAAATAAAACTTCACCAGTATTAAAGCCGGCTCAACGGCTTTGGGGTTTTCAGATTGCGCTCGTTTCACCCATTCGAGACTTTTTTCTTTTTCGCCTTCTTTCAGGAGCAACTTGGCCATACCCAGGAGTGCATTTAGGTTTTTCCTGTCATAAGACAAAATATTCTCAAGGTGCTTTTTAGCGCTGGCAAGTTTACCCTGTTGTGCATCAAGGTTAGCCAGATTAATTTCCGCCACGCTGAAGTCTGGCTTTACTGTAAGTGCTTTTTGGAATGACTTTCGGGCACTATCTATGTCTTTTAAGCCGCCATAGGCCGCGCCCTGAAAATTATAGGCAACCGGGTTGTCAGGCTGTTTTTTTGCGAAGGCTTTAGCCGCTTTTAGCGCATTACTATAATCCCGCTTTTTTAAATGCGCCAGCACCAGCATAATGTCTGCACGCTCAAAGTCTTTATCCAGCTTTACCGCTGCTTCAAGGCTGCTCACGGCATCATCGAGATCACCACCGGCCAGATAACTCAAGCCCAATTGCGCCTTGATATTTGCCTTGTCGGGTGAAATTTTTGCCGCCTTTTCGAAATACTCTGTACCTTTTGAAAGCTCGCCCGCTTGTGAATAAGCCATACCCAGCATACTTAACACATCGGCATTGTCAGGTTCCAGTTTTTCAGCTTTAGCCAGCACTTGCTTTGCGCCGCTAAAGTCTTTTAGTTTAAGGCGCGTTGCGGCGAGCAATTTTAAATTAGGCATGAAAGCAGGGTGTTGCGCATAAAACTGGCTCAGGTATTTTTCAGCCTGCTCAAAATTATTTTGCTGATATTTGATACGGCCAAGCAATAAAAGGCTTTGCATGTGCTTATTGGTAACGGCCAACACCTTTTTCAAAGCCTCTTCAGCCTGGGCAATATTGTTTTTCTGCACGCTTATCAAGCCTAACTGATAGTTGGCACTCGGATTATTTGGTGATACCGCCAATATTTTTTTATTTTGCTGCAATGCTTCTTCCGGTTTTTTTAAGGCAATTAATGCTGCCACTAAACCTGACATTGCCGGAATGTATTCCGGCTGTTTCTGCAATATATGTTCAAATTTCGTTTTGGCGATTTCAGCTTTACCTTGATGCATCGACAACTCGGCATCCAGGGTCAATACTCTTAGGTTATCTGGATCAGATTGGATAGCTTTAGTCAGTTTCGATTCGGCGGCCTTAAATTTTTTCGCCCGCACATCCATTTGTGCACTGCCTAACAAGGCATACGCATGATTCGGGGTTTCAGCCAAAGCCTGATCAAATAATTTGGCAGCCTCGGCCTCGTTTTGCAAAATCAGATTCGCTTGCGCACGACGCGCATAAATATCGGCCTTTAATGCCGAAGCCATATCCGGTTTGATGACAAAATCACTCAGCACGTCATCTGCTTTTCGTTGCATTAACATGGCATCAGCCAGACCAGGCATCCAGTCTTCCGCCTGGGCACCATGCTTTCGGCCACGCCGAAATTCCTTTTCAGCAGATGCGGCATCACCCAGTGTTAAATACAGATTCCCAAGTTTTATTCTCGCTTCGGTATTATCCGGTGCTTGCTGCAAGGCATTTTTTAATTGAATAACCGCAGCGCGAAAGTCCTTTTTTTGAATATAATTCTCGGCATCACTGATGTAGGTATCAACAGATGCCGCATACAACGGTGTTGTTATTGGGCCGGCACTTAAAGCAAGTAAAATAGAAATTGCGAGGATAGATCGTTTTTTTATCATTTTTTTCTCGGTTTTTATTTAATATTTATTTGACTCTGAATTGACTCTTGGTATCAGCACAGCTTATACATCAATACCCAGCTTCTTTATTAAATCATATAACGTCGGCCGACTAACGCCCAACAGCTCCGACGCATGAGCAATATTTCCATTTGCATGATTCAAAGCCCTCCGTACTGCCTTTTTTTCCGCCTTTTCACGCACTTCCCTTAAATTAAACGCCATGCTTTGTTCGTCTACGTCTTCCAGCTCCAGATCTTCGACCGTTATTTGGTTACCCTCAAACATGATAAGTGCGCGCTTGATTTTATTTTCCAGTTCACGCACGTTTCCGGGCCATTGGTAATTTTCAATGGCGAGCAGGGCATTCTGATCGAAACCCGGAATTTTTTTACCGTGCTCTTTGGCAAATTTTTCAATAAATGTACGCGCCAATAATACCGCATCACCCTCTCTTTCACGAACGGCAGGGATATTTATCGTAAGTTCACTGAGGCGATAATACAAGTCTTCGCGAAAGGCACCGGATTTGATCATGTCTGGCAAACCTCTGTGGGTTGCGCAGATAATTCTCACATCGACAGGAATTTCCTGCCGACCACCAACACGCTCTATCACCCGCTCTTGTAAAAAACGTAACAACTTTGCCTGCAATGCCATGGGTAAATCACCGATTTCATCCAGAAACAAGGTGCCACCATTTGCGACTTCGATTTTGCCAAGCGTTTGTTTGGCAGCGCCGGTAAATGCGCCTTTTTCATAACCGAATAATTCACTTTCGAGTAAATTATCCGGAATCGCGGCACAATTAATGGCGACAAATACCTCATTAGCTCGGGAACTTAAACCATGAATAGCCCTGGCAAGCACTTCTTTACCTGTTCCACTTTCACCAAGTAACAAGGTGGATGCATTGGTTGGCGCAACTTTCTCTACCGTACGGCAAACTTTTAGCATCTCCGGACTGCTGGCAACCAGCCCTGATAAAGGCGAATCTGAACTGGCACTGCTCAAACGCCGATTTTCATCCTCCAACTCTCGAACCCTGAAAGCACGATTCACAATCAAGCCCAGGATATCCGCGTCAATCGGTTTCAAATAAAAGTCGTACGCGCCAATACCAATCGCTTTGACTGCGGCTTCCCGGTCATCGTTTCCTGTCACCACTACAATTTTTGTGGCAGGCGCCAGGTCGAGAATTTGTTGTAATGTGGCAAGACCTTCACTGGTACCGCCAGGATCCGGGGGAAGCCCCATATCCAGCGTAATTACTTTTGGCTCGTACCGACGCAATAAAACCAAGGCTTCTTCCCGGTCACCGGCTATAACAACATCATACGCATCAAAACTCCATTTTAATTGGCTCTGAATACCTTGGTCATCTTCCACAACCAGTAGTGTTTCTTTTTTCGCCACCTACTCCCCCTGAGATATTTCCATATACAATGGCAATGTAACGGTAAATGTCGTACCTTGCCCAGGCGTACTGTCTACCTCTATACTACCATTTAATTCTTCGATAAATGAGCGCGATTCATACGCACCTATTCCCATCCCAGTCAAGCCTTTGGTTGTATCAAAAGGTTTAAACAAGCGATCGGCAATAAAGCTTTTTTCCATACCAACGCCATTATCCGTTATTGAAATCACAGCACTATTTTTTACCTGTTGCAAGCGTAACCTGACAAATCCGTCATCTGCGGTTGCATCCTGCGCATTTTGCACCAAGTGCCCGATCACGGATATCAGTCTTTCTTCGTTACCTTTGACAAAAATATTGTTTGCTGTAGTGGTTATCTCTGGCTTGGGCAGTAAATTTGACTTTTCTTTAACCACCGTATCGAGAAGAGCAGCCAGATCAATTTTGTGCGACAATGCCGTCACCTCGCCGCCTGATCGCAACTGGGCCAGCATTCTATTCATTCGCTCAACCGCATTGTCAACCGTAGAAATCGCATCATCCATAAAAGCCGGGTTATGCTTGTGCTTTTCAGCATTTTTTACGACAAGCGCCAATTGCGATACCAGGTTTTTTAAATCATGCACCACAAATGCAGAGAAACGATTAAAGGCTTCAAATTGCCGCGCTTGAACCAACGCGAGCGATGAATGATTTTGAGCAAGATGAATGGCTACTTGCCGACCGGCTGTTTTTAACAGGTCAATATCTTCCCAATTAAACTCCCGGTGTGCTCGCGCATGCTTGACCAACACAAATCCGTACAACCTGGATTGTAACATCAGCGGCACAATTAACCAGGTTTGTGTATCCGCTATCAGCCAATCCGGCAGTGTCAACTCCAAATACAAATCTGGCTCGCTAAGATACTCATCCAGGTTTATCACCCATTGCCAGTTTTCCAGAAAACTCACCAATGTTTCATCGGTATTTATCAATTTTCCCGTCATTTCATCCGAACCGATAAGACTCACTGGTGAAAATGCCTGAGCATTTTTTTTCACCCAGAGGCTACCACCGGGACTGTCCATCATTTCCAGTATGGCTTGCAAAGCCTTGTCTTCCAGCTTGACGTCTCTGCCAACACTGGATAATTCCCGAATTAATCCCAGCCATTGTTCACGATAATCGTATTTGTAATCCAGAAAATGCTTGTCGATAAATACCCTGACACGGGCTCTCACATATCCCGAAAACAACAATATCAACAAAAACAATATGGCACTAAAAACAAAGGCAATCGCAAACACCTGCCCCCATTCACCACCATAGGCCTGAAGATAAAACCCCCCGGCAGACATAATTAGCAAGTACAAGCCGGTAACAACAATCGCCGTTGTGTAAAAAATAGCGCTACGCGATACAGACACACTGGACTCAACATTCGGGTTTCTCGATACTGCAATCGCAATTAAAGGCAAGGCTACCGCGTACACAAAGCCCCTTGCATTCCAAAGCTCCAGATCCATGCGTTTAAACAACAATGCGTCACTGTATAAGTAAAAATCAAACACATACATTGTGGCCAAACCAAAACATAAAAATTTCAAGGCCCAGCGTTGTTCATGACCGGCATTCCGAAAAACCTGCTCTACCAATGACAAGCCGGCAATCGCGGTAATAACATGTGCCAACACCCGTAAATCAAAGCCAATGAATGGTACCGCTTGATTTGCCAAGCCCATATATACCGTAACCACCAGCATCAATAGCGGCACTCCCCAAGCTATCCGAGAAACCAACAGATAAAGCGGTGTTACGTTTTCTGTATTGCGCAAGCTTGCCAATAACTGAATAAGAAACGCCGACCAAATGACGTTTCGAAAAAGCTCAAGCGATATGGTGAGATGGGTAATCACATATTCAAACCGTGAGGAATACGCGGCGCTCACGGCCCAAACAACAACAGAGAAAATGAAAAGAAAAAAAACAATGCCGTTTAAGCGAGTCCGCCAACGGCTGATTAATAGCAAGCTTAAAACAAGAAACAAAAACGCGGTGAGTGAGTAACTGATAATGCCAATATGTAAATCCATAACTGGCTCTACTTGTAACCGGCGATTATCAATAACATTTTACCGGGCACCTTTGCCCCACAAAATCACCTCTGCGGTTTGAAACAAAATAGTAAGATCAAGAAATAAACTGTAATTTTTTACGTAATACAAATCGTATTGCAGCTTTTCAATTGTATCTTTCTCTGAAGCGCCGTAAGGATAACAAATCTGCGCCCAACCAGTGATACCCGGCTTAACCCGGTGGCGTTCAGCGTAAAAGTTGATATTTGCGGAGAACTTTTCAACAAATTCAGGGCGCTCAGGTCGAGGGCCAACAAAACTCATTTCACCTTTTAGGACGTTGAACAATTGAGGCAATTCGTCAATTCGTGTTTTTCGGATAAAGCCCCCAATACGGGTAACGCGATCATCATTAGCTGCGGCAAACTGGGCACCGGCTTTTTCGGCATCAACCCGCATACTGCGAAACTTCAGCACCTGCACCAATTGCCAGTTTTTACCAACCCGTATCTGCCGATAAAAAACCGGACCTCGATCTTCGAGGTAAATACAAAGCATTGCAATCAACATGATAGGAAAACTAAACAATAGCAACACCAGACTGGCAGTAATATCAAACGTTCGCTTTACCGCATCTCTGACCACCCCCTGACGAAAACCATCAGAAAAAATGAGCCAACTGGGGTGCAATAACTCCAGGATAATTTTGCCGATTTGACGTTCAAAAAAGGAAATTAACTCAACGACTTCAACACCACTCATTTTACAATCTAATAATTCATCAACGGGAAAGCCTTTTCTGCGATCAGTAATAGCTAACACAATTTCATCAACATCGTGCTCCCTGACCAATTCGTTTAATGTCGACGTGTGGCTAATCAATTTGTCTGCCGGAATATGGGCTTTTTCACCTGCGATCGGAACATAACCAACTATCGTAACACCTCGTTTATCGGTTTTTCGTTTTAGCAATGATTCAATCAATTTGGCTTTTTTACCCACGCCTAACACCAAAATACGCCTGTGCAACGCCTGTCGATCAACCAGTTTGATGTAAATCACCCGAACAACAAGCACACCGGCAAGCGCAAAGATAAAGGCCAAGCCAAAAACACCACGGCCAACCAACAAACCCGGAAACAGGTAAAATAACAGGCTCATCACAACAAAGCCGATTAGAAAGGAGACCCCAATCCGAACAAACATCCCCCGGCGACCATCTCGCAAGTGGCGCTGATACAGCCCCATTGCAATCAGGCAAGAATACATCACAAAAGCAAAAACCAGGGATTTTAAACCGAGTGAATCGACATCGGAATCAACCAACTCTGCCGGAAAACGAACAGCATGACCAAAATAGACACTGACAACAAAAATCAAAATCTCAGCAAATGCAAGCAATATCAATGACTTTGGGATGTAATGCTTAAAAAGTCGAATCATTCCTTTTCCATATATCGATCATAGTTTAATAGACAAAAACATCAGAACGAGTAACCGCCGCCCGTTATTTGGGTATTATAACCAAGATTTATGAGAAAAACGCCTGCACACCGCAATGATTTTAAAAAAAGCACCTATTTTCAATGCTTAAACCAATTCATCGTCTATTTTATGCGCTTTCAATCCCCATGCGAACAAGGAATAGACTTTTTCATTCGATGCCCGAAGCCGACTGACCAGCAAGCGCATAACATCCCCCATGAATTTAAAACCAATGTCGCTGTGAGCCTCAAGAAAACCCATGAGCTTATCACCATCAATAACCACAATTTCCGCGTCTTCTACGCATATAATGCTCGCCGACCTTGGCTGCTGATCAAAAAGTGCGAGCTCACCAAACACATCGCCCTCACTCATGTCACACACACCCGGTTGTATTTTACGATTATCATCCAATTCGACCGAACCAAGTACGCGTACGCAGCCGGACTGAAGCAAATACAAGTCGCGACTGACATCACCCTGCTCGACTATTTTTTCATTTTTTTTAAAATTCACGACTTTCCATGACTCACCCTCTTTAAAAGCAGGATGATTGATCAGTTCCTCAACAATCATATCTTCACCCGTATTTGTTTTTACTACCATCATGTATCGAACAATCGGAGAATTATTTGATAGCTGAGCCAGATTCGCTAAAGAATTTATAAAAGTCCACGAAAAGATACCATAAACCGAAACGACTGATATAATTCATGAATTACCCCCGCTTTGCGCCTGGATCAGTAAAAAATCAATAAAAAGCGCGGTTGAACGCAGTAAAAAGATTGAAAATGAGATCAATTAAACAAGGAAAATAAATGATTACTCTGGACAATACACATATCGGCATTCTTGGGCTTGGCTACGTCGGCCTTCCTCTCGCTGTGGAATTTGGCAAAAAATTCCCCACAACCGGCTTTGACATAAACAGCCCACGCATCGAGGAACTAAAAGCAGGCAAGGACAGCACACTGGAAGTTGACCCTGAAGAACTGGCAAGCGCAGACAAATTAACCTACACCGCAAACAAGGATGACCTCAAGGCCTGTAACGTTTATATCGTTACCGTTCCCACACCTATCGATGATTACAAGCGCCCTGATCTAAGCCCGCTTTATGGCGCTTCGCGCATGCTTGCCGATATCATAAGTAAAGGCGATATTGTTATTTTTGAGTCCACGGTATATCCCGGCGCAACAGAAGACGATTGCGTACCGCTCATCGAAGAGGGCTCAGGCTTAACATTTAACCAAGATTTTTTCGTCGGTTACAGCCCTGAGCGCATCAATCCGGGCGACAAAGAACATCGCGTGACAAATATTTTAAAAGTCACCTCCGGCTCCACCCCCGAGGCAGCCAGGTTTGTGGATGATCTTTATAAAACCATTATTACCGTCGGCACTCATCTCGCCAGCAGCATTAAAGTGGCAGAAGCCGCCAAAGTGATTGAAAATACGCAACGTGATGTCAATATAGCGCTGGTAAACGAGCTGTCACTTATCTTCAACAAGATGGGCATTGATACAATTGAAGTACTCGAGGCCGCTGGCACTAAATGGAACTTCCTGCCCTTTCGTCCCGGGTTAGTTGGTGGGCACTGCATTGGTGTTGACCCTTACTATTTAACGCATAAAGCCATTGAAGTCGGCTATCACCCTGAAGTCATTTTATCCGGTCGTCGTATTAACGATAATATGGGTGGCTATATTGCCGGTCAGGTCATTAAAAAAATGACGAAAAATCGCACCCTGGTTGTCGACTCCAAAATACTGGTGATGGGGCTGACTTTCAAAGAAAACTGCCCGGATCTCAGGAATACCCGGGTTGTCGACATTATCGGCGCATTAGAAAGCTATCATGCACAAATTGACGTTTATGACCCCTGGGTTGATAAAGCCGAAGCAAAACACGAATACGGTATAACACCTATTGAAGCACCAGCTGCCGGCGAATATGATGCCATCGTGCTTGCGGTTGCACATGAACAATTTGTGGAAATGGGCGTGGATAACATTCGGGCATTAGCCAAGCCTAACGCCATTTTATATGACGTAAAATCCTTACTCCCCAAAGATCAGGTTGATGGACGCTTGTAATTATTAACCGGCTTCAGAAATTAACAGCGGCCTCGACAAATGGCCTCTATAACAAGGTAAAACATGAAAGTATTAATAACAGGCACGGCCGGCTTTATCGGCAATAGACTCGCTCAGCGCTTACTCGAACGCGGCGACGAGGTCATTGGCATCGACAATCTCAATAACTACTATGACGTTGCATTAAAAGAAGCACGCTTGGCAAAAATAAAAGACCACCCTAACTTCACCGACGTACGAATCAACATTCAAGACCGTGAAGACATGGAAGCAACCTTCGCGAAACACAAACCAAACAAAGTCATTAACCTTGCGGCACAAGCTGGCGTTCGTTACTCACTAACAAACCCACATTCATATATCGAATCGAATATTATGGGCTTCACCAATATTCTGGAGGGCTGTCGCCATAATGGTGTTGAGCACTTGGTTTACGCTTCAAGTAGCTCGGTTTATGGCTCGAACGAAAAGATGCCTTTTTCGGTGCATGACAATGTTGATCACCCTGTTAGTTTGTATGCGGCGAGTAAAAAGGCCAATGAATTAATGGCGCATACTTACAGCCATTTATACAACATACCAACGACAGGGTTACGCTTTTTTACCGTCTACGGCCCTTGGGGTCGACCGGATATGGCATTATTTTTATTTACGAAAAATATTATCGAAGGCAAGCCGATTGATGTATTTAATCACGGCAAACACCGTCGTGATTTCACTTATATTGAAGATATTGTCGAAGGTGTCATCCGCACACTGGATAATACCGCAACCGCCAATAAAAACTGGTCGGGCGACAACCCGGATACAGCCAGCAGTAAGGCGCCATATCGCATTTACAATATTGGTAATAACGAGCCAGTGGAGCTCATGCGTTATATCGAAATTATTGAAGAGTGTATCGGTAAGAAAGCTGAGATTAATTTTTTGCCGTTACAACCGGGTGATGTACCGGCAACTTATGCCAATATTGATGCGCTGATGAATGATGTAGGTTTTAAACCGGAAACCCGGATTGAAGACGGCATTGCAAGCTTTGTAAAATGGTATCGGGATTTTTACAAGGTATAGAAAATATAGACTCCAACAAAAAAGGGCTTAGCAGCCCTTTTTTGTGTTAAGCCGTTTCATTTCTGGCTAAACGCCTACTGACACTTGTAGTCAACTAAACCGAATATGGCAGCCAGAAGAATTATTCGGGTTAATTATTATCTCGTACCAAGCGAAAATACAATGCGCTGTTATATGGTGTATCACTGACAATAACACCACCATTGAAATCCACAACCCGAATATCCGTGGATTCCAATCTGTGGGTATTTGTCCAATACCTTGACGCTTTAGTGCCAGGAAACACCTCAATATTAATCGATAAACCCACGCATTTTCGCTCAATGATTGATGCCAGCTCTTTTAGGTTTGGCAAGCGCCAGTCACTGTAGCCGTATAACACATTCGCATTTTGCACAGCAACCTCGCTTAAGGCATCAGGCCAGCTCATCAACGAACTGCTCGCATTGTTGTCTTCAACACAGGAGAATGTACCGGCATTCCAGGAAAAACCGTAAGTGCAGCGTTGCCACATCAAGCCGGTTTTTTTGTCAACAAAGACATCTTCATTGCCAGCTACGCTGGCAAACCGTTCTGTGGGCGTTGAGGCTGGCATGGGAATCGACGAGGTTTCACAAATATTACCCTCCGCATTTGCCACTGTAAACGGCGCCATTAATGCAACTAAACCAACAATGTACTTTTTCATTTGCATCTCCCTTACTGCGCCGTTAACAACGAATCATTAACAAGACGAATGGCCGCAATGCTCGCTGCTCCCTTGGGTCGCGACTCCTCGTAGATGGGGGTTAAAAAACGTATTGCCATGGCTTTATCCACACTCTTTGCATCGGTAGTGGAAGACCAAACATAGCTACCCCCGGCCTGATCACCCGCAAAGTAATCAGTATCATAAACCACCTGACTTTTTCCCGGCAATGTACCAGGCACAACCCCATAGTCAATCAAGGTACGTAATTCCTCTATAGTCGGTAAACGCCACCCGGTCATACCGCACAACTTCATTTGATTCACATCAGCCACATAAAATGCTGTATTACATTCTTTCAACTGACTCTCAATGGCACCCGCGAGACAAATTGAATTGCCTTTTTCACCCGGATCACCGCCATTGGTCGTCTCATTGGGGTCATACCAGTAGTAATCATGGCCTTCACCGCGAACACCTGACTTTGCCTTTACTTCCCAAACCAGACCACTCACATTGTCCCTGACACATTCCCATGGCACATCACCTGAGCCGTCATAGGTTGCGGTTACCTCATTACCATTGGCATCAAATTTGGAGTAATCAAAACCCGCTCTACCACCACCCACCTTGGCAGGCTGGGTGTTGTCGAGACCAAGGTTTTTATCAATCCCAGACGCCTGCTCAGAAGACAAGCCTGCAAAAGACTCCAACAGACCAGTATCGTTAACCGGACTGACTTTTGTCGTCTTGCCAGACGCCACGCCATCATTATCCTCCAAGGTGAAGACAATTTGGTGCGCCGAATTGGTGGTCACAAATGTCGTATCAATCGGGTTAGTCAGCGACAACTGAAAGCTTTCAACACCTTCGTCAATGCCATCATCCACCACATCCACAGAGACAACAACCGAGGTTTCGCCAGCCGGAATGACCACCGGCATACCTTCATACAGTATTTCACCATCTTGAGAGAGGAGGTAATCAATTCGGTAATCTGCCTTGCCTTCTACCCCTGTTGGCGACACGCCCTGACCAAAAATCACCACAGTCGAATCAACCCTGCTGGGCTTATCAAGCGTCAAGGTAATATCAGCATTATTTAACGCTGCTGCCGCTCCAGCGGCAAAGCCTACGCCACTATATACCTCGGAAACATTTGAAGTTGATGTTTCCATGGATATAACTGGCTTGGCATCATCGTTTTTAATCACAGCTTCTATCGAGCCCCTGACAATATTCACCCCATCACTGGCGGCACTCAAGGTAATAAGGAATTTTTCATCACGCTCGTAAACGGTATCACCAACCAGCTCAATGCCGACCTGAACAACGTCGCTACCGCTGGGCGCAAATGAAATGGTATCCGAAGCGGCAATAACATCTACCAAAGGATTGGAAATATCAGCCCCAACAACCGCAAAATCGGCAATTTCCTCAGCCGTCCGTCCGCTAGGATCAATCGCGGATACCGTGTATGTGACAGTCACCTCATCGCGATTTTCGCTTTCACGTTGCAGTGTGACGCTAAAATTGACAGTCGCTTTCGTGCCACTATTGCCTTCAATCAAACTCACTTCGTTCAAATAAAGACCGGGGTCGACATCAAGCGTATTCTTGGCAACTTGAGAACAGGAACACCCATGCAAGCCAAGCGTAAAGACAATCAGTAATATTGAAAACAGGATATTTTTTTGCACACCAAACCTCGCTGCTACGTGCGGTTTTGTTTAAAAATCAATCCCCAAGGCTAACATTCAGGGATAAACCAAATTCAACAAACCCCGAAGCCTGTCAAATTCAGACACAAAACGTAACGTGCACAATTGATTATTATTAATCCATTAACAAAACATTCACGGTCGCAACTATAACACACTTAAATAAAACAGTGTAAATACCACTTCAAGCCTAAAATATAGGCATAACATATTGAAAATTGTGAAATAATACCCAAGCATCTGTAATCTTTAAACTACCCGGGGTGCACGCTCGACACCAAAGCTAAAGCAGCAGAATTAAGTCAACCTTTTACCGGAAAACACGGCGAATCAATCCCAAACCGGGAAGGTACATGCAATATATGACTAAGTGCATGTTTATTATATTATTTTAACCTGGATAAGCTTATTTTATGAAGAACACCGACTTGTTAAAACGCGATCTTTCTGTGCTTTGGCACCCCTGCACACAAATGAAAGACCACGAAACATTACCCTTAACGCCTATCAAAAGCGGCTCAGGCGTCTGGTTAACCGATTTTGAAAATAAGCGCTACCTGGATGCAATCAGTTCCTGGTGGGTGAATCTCTTTGGCCACGCCAATCCGTACATCAATAACGCCTTAAAAGCCCAAATTGATACACTTGAGCATGTGCTACTTGCCGGCTTTTCACACGAACCCGCCATCAAGTTAGCCGAACGTCTGGTTAAGCTCTCACCTCAAGGCTTAAACCGCTGTTTTTTTGCCGATAATGGCTCATCTGCCGTCGAAGCCACCCTGAAAATGAGCTACCACTATTGGCGAAATAAAGGGCAAAGTAAAAAAACGCGATTTATCGCCCTTAGCAATAGCTATCATGGCGAAACACTCGGCGCCCTGGCCGTTGGCGATGTAGAGCTCTATAAAGAAACTTACAAACCCTTGCTCATGCAGCCCATCACCGTAGCTGGCCCGGACTGTTTTACGCGGGACGAAGGCGTCAGCTGGGAGACCCACAGCGAACAGATGTTTTCGCACATGAAAGCCGCGCTTGAAAAACACGCCGATGAAACCTGCGCTGTTATCATCGAACCGCTCGTGCAATGTGCCGGCTCCATGCGCATGTACCACCCGATATATTTAACGTTATTACGACAAGCCTGTGACGAATATAACGTCCACCTCATTGCCGATGAGGTCGCCGTTGGTTTTGGGCGCACAGGCACCTTGTTCGCCTGTGAACAAGGCAATATCACCCCTGATTTTATTTGCCTGTCAAAAGGCATCACCGGCGGCTACCTGCCTTTGTCCGCGGTACTGACCACCGATAATGTCTATCAGGCATTTTATGACGACTACACAAACCTGACCGCGTTTTTGCATTCACACAGCTACACCGGCAACCCATTGT
>Ga0256830_1001343_pt1 | contig 17544 bp, 13 predicted proteins | sample 128326metaG_FD_190537 | JGI IMG/M metagenome (GOLD analysis project Ga0256830, IMG submission 190537) | Hydrothermal vent microbial communities from Lau Basin, Pacific Ocean - 128-326 | ecosystem: Environmental > Aquatic > Marine > Hydrothermal vents | place: Pacific Ocean: Lau Basin | collected... | reverse complement strand
GGACCTGGCCCGCGCCAGCGAGATCTGGGTCACCAGCTCCACCAAGGAGATCCTGCCGGTCACCACCCTCGACGGCGAACCCGTGGGCGACGGCAGGCCCGGGCCCCTGTTCCGGCGCCTGTACGACCTCTACCAGGCCAACAAGGCCAAACTACGCGGGGATACATAGCCTGGGATACAAACGCAAAGGTCGCAAAGGCGCAAAGGCCGCAAAGATTTCTTATGGTTTTCCTTTGCGTTCTCCGCGCCTTTGCGGCCTCTGCGTCATCATCAACCAGGTCGGCAACACCCCAGGATTCAGTCCGCCAATGAACGCCAATCAACACAAATAATAACCATCATCTCATTTGCGTTGATTCGCGTTCATTGGCGGACAATGCTTGAAAACACCGTTTCCCCACCAATATAGAGACCCATGAACGAATCCAGGACATCCCGGGACAGCGCCATCGAATTCCCCTGTGACTTCCCCATCAAGGCCATGGGCCTGGCCGGGCATGCGCTGCACGACACGGTGAAGGAGATCGTGCGCAGACACGCCCCGGACACCGCCGACGAGGCCTTCAAGAGCCGCGGCAGCAGCGGTGGCAAGTACGTCTCCATCACCGTCACCGTGCGCGCCACCAGCCAGCAGCAGCTGGACGCCATCTACACGGAACTGAGCGCCTGCGAAAAGGTGATGATGGCACTGTAAGCGGCGCCACCGGCCCGATCCCCGCCGCGGCCCCGCCAGCTCCCTTGCCTCCCCCCCGCAAACCCCTTAACCTTGGCCGCTCCCCGAGAAAACTATAAGGACGAGCAGCGATGTCCCTGAATTTCGAACAGGCCCGTTTCAACATGATCGAGCAACAGATCCGTCCCGCCGAGGTACTGGACTACCGCGTGCTCGACACCATTGCCGCCACCCCTCGCGAAGACTTCGTGCCCGAGGGCTACCGCGAACTGGCCTTCTCCGACATCAACATTCCCCTCAACGACAGCGAAACCATGATGAAGCCCATCATGGAGGCCCGCCTGCTGCAGGCCCTGGACGTGCAGCCGACAGACAAGATCCTCGAGATCGGCACCGGCAGCGGCTACTTCACCGCCCTGCTGGCCAGCCTGGGACAAAGCGTCGACAGTGTCGAGATCGACCCCGCGCTGTTGCAGCAGGCCCGGGCGCGCCTCGATGCCCATGGCATCGGCAACGTCAACCTGATCGAGGGTGACGGTGCGCGCGGCTGGAACGATGGCGACGGCTACGACGTCATCGCCATCACCGGCTCGCTGCCCAGCCTGCCGGAGAGCTACAAGCAGAAACTCAACCTCAACGGCCGCCTGATCGCCATCATCGGCACCGCGCCGGTAATGGAGGCTACCCTGATCACCCGTATCGCCGACGACCAGTGGTCCAGCGAAGCCCTGTTCGAAACGGAGATGCCGCCACTGCAGAACGCCGAGCAACCACAGGGGTTTGTATTCTGACCCGATAAATATTAGAATTTACTAATATTGCCTGACTCTCAGGCGAACAGATACAAGCCACGCCCAGCGGTATCCCTGTTATTCTCAGGCCTGATCGCTGGGCGTCTTTGTCTACCAACGGAGCAAGGTGTCATGTCAAAACGTTTCATTCCCCTGGGATTTGCCATCGGCTGCATCATCAGCAGCACCGCCCTGGCCGAGAACCTGCTCGATACCTACCGGCTGGCAAAGCAGAATGATCCGCAACTGGCCGCCGCCGAGGCCACCTATTATGCCGCCCTGGAGGCCAAACCCCTGAGCCGCGCCGGCATACTGCCCACGCTCAACCTCAGCGCGAATGCCTCCCGCAGCGTGGATGACACCACCTACGTCGTGCCCGGCTTCGACAGCAAGATCGGCTACAACAACTACGGCTACCGCCTGGAACTGCGCCAACCCATCTATCGCCGTGACAACTTCCTCCAACTCGACGAGGCCGACAGCCGCATCGTCCAGGCCGAGACCGAGTACCAGGCCGCCGAACAGGGCCTGATCCTGCGCCTGGCGCGTGCCTACTTCGAAGTGCTGGCCGCGCAGGACAATCTGCACTTCGCGCGCGCCGAGAAGGAAGCCATCGGCCGGCAGCTGGAGCAGACCCGCCAGCGCTTCGAGGTGGGACTCACCGCCATCACCGACGTCAACGAGGCCCAGGCCCGCTACGACCTGATCAACGCCCAGGAGATCGAGGCCCAGTTCCGTCTCGACGACAGACGCGAGGCGCTGCGCGAGATCACCGGACAGTACCCGCAGCAGCCGGCCACCCTGCGCAAGCAGACCCCGCTGCCCGAGCCCGAGCCGGCGGATCCCGATGCCTGGAACAAGACCGCCCTGGAGCACAACCTGACACTGCTGGCGCGCCGCTACGCCACCGAGATCGCCGCCATCCAGGTCAAGCGCAGCCGCAGCGGTCACCACCCGACCCTGGACCTGGCCATGACGCACAGGACCTCCAAGGGCGGCAGTTTCGTCGACCAGAGCATCAGCAACACCATCGGCCTGCAGTTCAACCTGCCCCTCTATACCGGTGGCGCCACCTCGGCTGCGGTGCGCCAGGCCATCCACCAGCACAAGGCGGCGCAGCAACTGCTCGAACAGCAGCGCCGCGCCACCGAGGCCAGCACCCGGACCGCCTATCGCGGCGTCACCGCCAGCATCGTGCGCGTGCAGGCCCTCAAGCAGGCGGTGATCTCCAACCAGAGCGCCCTCGACGCCACCGAGGCCGGCTACGAGGTCGGCACCCGTACCAGCGTCGACGTGCTCAATGCCCGCCGCGAACTGTTCCGCGCCCAGCGCGACTACGCCCAGTCGCGCTACGACTACATCATCGTCAGCCTGAAACTGAAGGAAGCCGCCGGCCTGCTGACCTACGACGACCTGGTGCAGATCAACCAGTGGCTGGAAGACAGCGCGCTCGACTAGCTGGCAGACCTTCAGCGGCGCAAAAAAAGGGGGGGCCATGCCCCCCTTTTTTTTGCTTGCCCCGGCCATCGCAAGCGATGACCGGGGCCGCCGTCAGTCCACCACGGAATAGCCGGGCGTTTCCGGCAGTACCGGCATGTCGATGCGCGGGAACTCGCCCGTCAGGCCCTCGAGGAAGGCCACGATGTCCGCCACCTGCCGCTCGCTCAGATCCTTACCGAGCTGGGCCTTGGCCATCACGCGCACCGCCTCGTCCAGGGTCTTCACCGCGCCATTGTGGAAATAGGGCGCCGTCAGGGCCACGTTACGCAGGGTCGGCACGCGCCACATGTGCTTGTCGCTCTCGTCACCGGTGACCTCGTAGCGACCCTCGTCGGCCTTCAGCTGGTACTGGCTGTCATACTTGCTGCCGAAGGTAGGGAAGCGCTGATAGAAACCTTGCCCCACGGGCAACGCCGGGCCGGAGAAGTTGGCACCGGAATGGCAAGCGGTGCAACCCACCTCCGCAAAGGTACGCATGCCCCGCTCGGCCTGGGCGGAAAGCGCCTTCTTGTCCCCCTTCAAGTAACGGTCGACCGGGGAATTGGGCGTAATCAGGGTGCGCTCGAAGGCGGCGATGGCCTTGGCCAGGTTGTCATAGGTCATGCCGTCCTTGCCGAACACGGCCTGGAACTGGCTCACGTAGCCCGGGATCTTCTGCAGGCGCTCGATCACCGCCTCTTCATTGGGCATGGCCATTTCCACGCCGGCCAGGATCGGCCCCTTGGCCTGATCCTCCAGCGAGGCGGCGCGTCCGTCCCAGAACTGCACGCTGAGGAACGCGGCATTCCATACCGTGGGCGCGGAACGGCCACCGTGCTTGCCGGCGACGCCCGCGGAGGTGGCCTTGTTGTCGGTGCCCGAGGCCATCACGTTGTGGCAGGAATTGCAGGACACCGTGCCGTCCAGCGACAACCGGGGATCGAAGTAGAGCTGCTTGCCCAGCTCGATCTTGGCCTCGGTGCCAGGGTTGTCGGCCGGCTCCGGGGCCTTTTCCGGTAACGGCTCAAAGGCGAAAACGGCGAGGGAAGCGCCGCCCAGGGCAACGCCGGCCACGATTCGGGATATGTGCTTGGCTAAACGTGTCATCAGAGGCTCCTTGGCTGAAGAACAAACTACCGCAGCAGGTGCTGCGACCGATACAAATTAGAATACGTCTAAATCTTATCATCCATATTAGACTCTGTCTAATTTTTCCTGCGGGTACCTGTGGCTGCCGGTAGGCCGTGGCATAATTCCCCTTTCGTCAACGAAACCGACAACCGTGCCCCCTCCCGATTTCCAGCCATCACGATTCATTGCCCCGCGCTACTGGGGCACCTGGATAGCCCTCGGGCTGCTGCGCCTGCTGATCATCCCCCCCTATGCCTGGCAGGTGCGCATCGGCGCAGCGCTGGGGCGAGCGCTCTACTGGGCGGGAAAACGCCGCCGTCGCATCACCGAGACAAACATTTCGCGCTGTTTCCCAGACCTGAATGTCGGGGCGCAAAAGGCGTTAGTCAAGCGCACCTTCCGCGCCGCCGGCATCGCCGTGCCGGAGACCGCGCTCGCCTGGTGGGGAAAGGACGGGGACCTCGCCCCCCTGCTGGAGATCGAGGGGCTGGAGCATCTTCGCAAGGCCCTGGAGCGGGGCAAGGGCGTGCTGTTGCTGGGCGCTCATTTCACCAGCCTGGAGATCAGCGGGCGCCTGCTGTCCCTGCACCAGCCCTGTCACGCCATGTATCGAAAGCACAACAACCCCCTGTTCGAGGCCGTCATCAAACAATCGCGGGAAACCCATCTCGAGGGCCTGATCGAGCGCCACGACATGCGCAGGATGATCCGCCTGCTGCGCGACGGCCAGGTGGTGTGGTACGCCCCGGACCAGGACTTCGGCACCCACAGCAGCGTGTTCGCCCCCTTCTTCGGCATCCAGACCTCGACCCTGGTGATGACGTCGAAACTGGCCAAGGTGTCAGGGGCCCCGGTGCTGCCGTTCTTCTCCCAACACACGGAGGACAACAGGGGCTATCGGCTGATCATCCGCCCGCCGTTGGAAGACTTCCCCAGTGGCGACGACGTGGCCGATGCCGCGCGCGTCAACGCCATCATCGAGGAGCAGGTGCGCAAGGCGCCGGAGCAATATCTATGGCTGCACCGCCGCTTCAAGACCCGGCCGCCGGGGGAGGCACCTTTTTACGAAAAGTAATGATTCCATTCACCACGAAGGCACGGAGAAAAGCAAAAGCGGCTCTCGTCACACCGCTCCGGGGCTGATCGCAGCATGCCAACCGCCACGGCGCTGGGCGCCACGGGGTGGGTGACACCGCGGAGCGGTGTCACCAGCCCTCAATTACATTCCCTTTGCGTGCCTTCGCGACCTTTGCGGTTGAATGCTTTCGCCCTTCTCTGTGCCCTCCTTGCCTCTGTGGTGAACAACTCACAAGTACGGTTGCAACAGAGCCAGCAGGCGCTCCAGTGCGCCGCGATTCGCCGCCACCAGCTTGCGTCCCGCCTCGCCCATCTCGGCACGCAGGGCGGCATCGCTCAGCATTTCGCCCACCACCCTGGCCAGTTCCCCACTGTCCGCCACACGCCGGGCGCCGCCGGCCTCCAGCAGGGCGCGGCTGATGTCGGCGAAGTTGAACAGGTGCGGGCCGAACACCACCGGCACGCCCAGCGCCGCCGGCTCCAGCATGTTGTGCCCGCCCCTGGGCACCAGGCTGCCGCCGACGAAGGCCACGTCGGCGGCGGCATAGAACAGCAGCAGTTCGCCCAGGGTGTCGCCGACGAACACCGCCGTGTCGGCATCACAGGGCCGGCCCTCGCTGCGCAGCACCACATCGTAACCACGCCTGCGCGCCAGCGACGCGACGCGCGCGAAGCGCTCGGGGTGTCGCGGCACCAGCAGCAGGAGGGCATCGGGGTGCCGCTCGCGCAGACGGGTGAAGGCGTCCAGCACCTGCTCGTCCTCGCCCTCGTGAGTGCTGGCGGCCACCCACACCGGACGGTTCATGCCCAGCTGGCGGCGCAGCACCTCGGCACGGTCCTCCAGGTCGCCGGGCAGGCGCTGGTCGAACTTGAGATTGCCCATCACCGTGACCCGCTCCGCCGCTGCCCCCATGCCCCGGAAGCGCTCGGCATCGACCTCGCCCTGGGCGGCAATGAGGGAGATGTCATCGAGCGTGTCGCGCACCAGCCCGCCCAGCTTCGCGTAACCCTTGGCACTGCGCGCCGACAGGCGGGCATTGGCGATCAAAACCGGGATCTCCCGCCGCGCGCACTGGCGGAACAGGTTGGGCCACAGCTCCGTCTCCATCACCAGCGCCAGGCCTGGCCGGGTCTTGCCGAGAAAGCGGCGCACCACGCCGGGCAGGTCGTAGGGGAAATAGACATGCAGGATGCGCCCCCCGGGCTGGCCGATGAACTGATCGCCGAACAGGGCCTGCACCCGTTCGGAGCCGGTGGGGGTGGTGGTGGTGATCACCAGCGAACGCTCCGGGCAGCGTGCCAGCAGTTCGCGGACCAGCGGCGCCGCGGCCAGCGTCTCGCCCACGGAGACGGCATGGAGCCAGATGGGGTCACGCAACTCGGGGACGGCAAAGAAAGCGAAGCGCTCGCCCCAGCGCTGCCAGTAGCCGCGATTACGCAGCCCGCGCCAGGCCAGGCGGCCGAGCACGAAGGGTAACAGCAGGTAGAGGGCGGTGGTGTAGAGGCGTCTCACGTCGGGCGCAGGGTGTGGGCCGGTGCGTGATCATAGCATTTTGCGGTTTTCATTGGCCGGTTTGTTTCAACGCAAAGGCGCAAAGACGCAGAGAAGAAAAAACAGGAATGGCGCGATAGGCGGGGACTTGCTTGATTATCCGCCAATGAACGCTAATGAACGCCAAGAAAAATATTTGCGTTTATTGGCGTTCATTAGCGGATCCCCATGAAATCGTGGCATGCAGCCTGGACTGAAATTTCTTGTTCCTTTGCGTCCTTGGCGTCTTTGCGCCTTTGCGTTGAAAATCGGTACCAGAAAACACCCGCGCAAAGAAAAAGGCGCCACCGCAGCAGCGCCCTTTCCGGCTCCCTGAAAGCGGTGAGCTACTTCCCGGCGATGTCCTCCAGCTTCTTGGCCTTGATGATCTGCCCGTCCAGCCCCGCCTCGCCGGCGCTCTTGCCGTAGGCGACGCTCATCAGCTGGCTGTAGTAGACCACCGGCATGTTGAAGCTGGTGCCGTGGGTGGCGTTGATCTGGTCCTGGTAGACCTCGGTGTTCATCTGGCACAGGGGACAGGGGGTGACGATCATGTCGGCGCCGTTGTCGTGGGCGGCCTCGAGGATGCCCTTGACCAGCTCCTGGCTCTTCTCCGGCTCGGAGAACATCAGCGCGCCGCCGCAGCATTGCACCTTCTTCTCGTAGTCGGGGATGGACTCGCCGCCCAGCGTGTCCACCAGCTTGTCGAGGTACACCGGGTTCTCGAAGGACTCGCCGGCGATGCCGAAGGGGCGGTTGGTCTGGCAGCCGACATAGCTGGCGATCTTGATGCCCTCCAGCGGCTTCTGCACCTTTTCGCCCAGGGCCTCGAAGCCGAGGTCCTCGATCAGCACCTCCACCATGTGCCGCACGCGCTGGGGCCTGGGTTGCTCCAGCTTGAGGCCGGCGGCGGCCAGGGCCTGGTTGGTCTCGGCCATCATCTGCTCGTCCTCGCTGATGCGCTCGGCGGCCTCGCGGGTGGCCAGCCAGCAGGCGGCGCAGGTGGCGACCAGGTCCTGCCCCGGGTTGTGCTGCTCGGACAGGGCCAGGTTGCGCGCGCTGAGGGCGATGCGCGGCAGCTCGCCGCCCTCGCCGTAGCCGATGGAGGCGGAGCAGCAGTTCCAGTCCGGGATCTCGTTGAGCTGGATGTCCAGGGCGTCGCACATGGCGTCCACCGAGGTCTGCAGGTTGGAGGCCGAGGCGCCCTTCTGCGAGGAACAGCCGGGATAGAAGGAATATTCTTTCTTTGCCATGGTTCAGTCTCTCCTCAGTTTCCCAGCTTGGCGTCTTCGATCTCGCGCGCCTTGGCAATCATGGCCTGCAGGCCGCTCTTGTCCTTCACGCCGTGACCGCCGAAGAACTCCATCGGGTTGAGGCGCTTGGTCTTCATCATCGCCTGCCCCAGGGCCTTGTTCTTCATGGCCGCCTTGATGCCGTTGCCGAATCCGTCCTTGAAATACAGCGACAGGCCCATCTTCAGCTCGTTGGCGCGGCCGGACTTGGTGATGTTGTCCCAGAAGATCTTGGCGAACTCGCGCGTGGGCTGCTTCTCGGGGGCCAGGCCCAGGCGGTGCGCGTAGTGCGCCAGGCCGTGCATGATGTGGGTGATGGGCAGGCCGCGCGGGCAGCGCACGATGCAGTTGTAGCAGGAGGTGCACATCCACATGGAGTCGGAGCCCAGCACCTCCTCGCGCTTGCCGGCGCGGATCATCATGAAGATCTCCTGCGGCGGGTGCGCCCAGTGCGGGCCGAGGGGGCAGGAGCCGGCGCAGACGCCGCACTGCATGCACATCTTCACCCATTCGCCTTCCTCGACGTGGGCCTCGACCTCCTTGAGGAAGTCGTTGTGGTACTTCTCGACAACGGCGTTGCTCATGTCACTCATGACATTCCCCTTGAATTAGAATTTGAACGGGCTCATGCCGATCTTCTCGATGGTCTCGGCCATCTCGTTGATCAGCCGCGGCGCGCGCTCGATGTCGGTGATGGCGACCTCGTAGGTGGCCACGCGCTCCGGCTCCAGCGACAGGCTCTGCAGGGTGTCGTCCACCTTGCTCATGCGCTGGTGGGCCATCTCGGAACCGCGCACGAAGTGGCATTGGTAGTTCTCGCCCTTCTGGCAGCCCATGAGGATGACGCCGTCGTAGCCGCTGTTGAGGGCGTCGGTGATCCAGATCAGGTTCACCGAGCCCAGGCAGCGCACCGGGATGATGCGCGCGAAGGCGCTGTACTCGATGCGGTTCATGCCGGCCATGTCCAGCGCCGGGTAGGCGTCGTTCTCGCAGGCCAGCACCAGGATGCGCGGCTTCTCGTCGAACTCGTCGGGGATGTCGATGTTCTTCAGCTGCTGGCCGACGGTGTCCACCGAGTAGTTCTCGAAGGAGATGACGCGCACCGGGCAGGCGCCCATGCAGGTGCCGCAGCGGCGGCAGCGCGACTCGTTGAATACCGGGTAGCGTTCCTCGTCCTCGTTGATGGCGCCGAAGGGGCACTCCACGGTGCAGCGCTTGCACTGGGTGCAGCCTTCCTTGCGGAAGTGAGGGAAGGACAGGTCGCCGGAACGCGGATGCGCGGCGCGTCCCTTGGCGGCGTTCTCCACCGCCTGGATGGCCTTCAGCGCGGCGCCGGTGGCGTCCTCGCGGGCGGAGATGATGTCCATGGGCCGGCGCACCGGGCCGGTGGCGTAGATGCCGGTGCGGCGCGTCTCGTAGGGGAAGCAGATGAAGTGGGAGTCGGTGAAGCCGTCCACCAGCTGTGGCAGGTCCGGGCCCTGGCGGTAGTCCAGGTTGAGGATGGACTCCACCGGCACGAACACCTCGGCCGGCTTGGCCTCGGCGCCCGCTTCCGCTTCCTCCTCTTCCTCGTCCTCCAGCGGCACGGCATCGATGTTGACGCCGGAGTTGGGCACCTGGCCCACGGCCAGCACCACCAGGTCCACGTTCTCTTCCGTCTCCTGGTCGAGGATCAGGTCGTCGAACTTGACCTTGAGACCGTCACCGGCCACCTCGACGCCGTCCACGCAGGCCTTGGTGAAGGTGATGCCCTTCTCCTGGCCGCTGCGGTAGAAGTCCTCGCCGCCGCTGCCGGGGGTGCGCAGGTCGCGGTAGAGGATGTTGGTGTCGATGTCCGGGTTCTGGTCCTTGAAGTACATGGCCTGCTTGATGGAGGTGGCGCAGCAGTGGCCGGAGCAGTAGGACAGCAGGCCCTCCTTGTTGCTGCGCTGGCCGGCGCACTGGATGAAGGCCACGCTCGAAACGATCTTGCCGTCGGACGGACGCTTGATGGGTCCGCCGTCGGCGGCGCGGGCCAGGGCCTCCAGTTCCTGATGGGTGACCACGTCCGGGGTCTTGCCGTAGCCCAGGCCCGGCAGCTTGTTGGCGTCGAAGTCGGTGTAGCCGGAGGCCTGCACGATGGCGCCGAACCTGGCCGTCACCGTGGTGCCGCTCTCGACGCTGATGTCGGCCTCGAAGCGGCCGGGGGCACCGGCGGTCTTGGTCAGGGTGGCGTTGAGGTGGATGGTGATGTTGTCGTGGGCCTGGCAGGCCTCGATCAGGTCCGCCACGCCGGTGTCCACCGGGTCCTTGTAGGGGGCGCGGTCGGGCACCGCCTTCCAGGCCTGGCCGGCCTTGCCGCCGAGCTGGCCGGTCTTCTCGACGATGGTCACCGGGTAGCCGGCCTTGGCGGCCTCCAGCGCCGCGGTGAGGCCGCTGACGCCGCCACCGACCACCAGGATGTCGCGCTGCGAGGCGGCCTCCTCGTTGCCTTCGGGCGGGGTCATGAACTTGGCCTCCCACACCGCCATGCGCACGTAGTCGGCGGCCATCTCCTCGGTGGTCTCGCGCGCCTCGTCGGTGTCCGGGCGCACCCAGATCACGCCCTCGCGCAGGTTGGCGCGCGACATGGCCACGCCCTCGAAGCGGAAGGCCTCGGTCTTGGCGCGGCGCGAGCAGGCGCAGATGGCGACGCGGTTGACGCCCTCCTTGTCGATGTCGTCCTGGATCATCTTCACGCCTTCCTCGGAACAGAGGAAGTCGTGTTCGCGCACGATGTTGGCCTTGGCCTCGCGCTCGGCGATCATCGCCAGTTGCGCGCCCTCGAGGCGCTCACCCAGGCCACAGCCCTTGCAGATGTAGGCGCCGACCTTCTTTTCGACGGGAAGCTTTTCGTCTGCCATGTCTTATCCCTCCGCCCCGGCTTCCTGAGCCGCGACTCGATTGATCACCTGGATGGCGCGCAGGGCGCTGGCGGTGGCGTTCTGCACCGCGCGGTTGACGTCCAGCGCGTCGGCCGTGCAGCCGGCGGCGAAGATGGCGCCGTTGGACGCATCGGCCTGCACGAAGCCGTTGTCGTCGATCACCACCTCCACCGGGAACCCGTCCCTGGGCACGCTGGGTTCCATGCCGGTGGCCAGCACCACCAGCTCGTGGGGGTTGCTGTAGCGGTGGTAGCCCTCGACATCGACACCGTGCAGCACCGGGTTGCCGGTGGCCTTGTCCTCGGTGATGGAGGCCACCTTGGACTTGATGAAGCTCACCGTCTCGTCGGCCTTGACCTTGGCGAAGAAGTTGTCGATGCGGTCGATGGCGCGGATGTCGATGTAATAGATGGAGGACTTGCCCTCGTCGCCGTACCGCTCGCGCACGTAGGTGGCCTGCTTGAGGCTGGCCATGCAGCAGATGCGCGAACAGTGCTTGAGGTGGTTCTTGTCGCGCGAACCGGCGCACTGGATGAAGGCGACGTCCCTGGCCTCCTTGCCGTCCGAGGGGCGCAGGATCTTGCCGCCGGTGGGGCCGAAGGGGTCGAGCATGCGCTCGAACTCGACGTTGGTGATGACGTTGGCGATGCGGTCGTAGCCGTAAGGCTGGATCTTGTTGGCATCGTAGGGCTTCCAGCCGGTGGCCCAGATGATGGCGCCGACGTTGATCTCCAGGTTCTCCTCCTGCATCTCCAGGTCGATGGCGTCCATGGGGCAGGCGGCCCTGGCCTTGTCGGCGTCGTCGGTGCCGATGATGCGCGGATCCAGCACGTAGCGCTGCGGATAGGCCATGTTGAAGGGCAGGTAGGCGCCCTTGCGGGTCTTCATGCCGTAGTGGAACTCGTCCGGGAATTCGGCCTCGACCGCACCTGCGCACTCGCCGCAGGCGGTGCAGTTGCCGTTCACGTAGCGCGGGCTGCGCCTGAGGGTGACGCTGTAGTTGCCCGTGTCGCCTTCGATGGCCGCCACCTCGGTGAGGGTCATCACCCGCACGTTGCGGTTGCCCTTGATGCGGCGCAGGTTGATCTCCAGGCCGCAGGAGGGGTGACACAGCTTGGGGAAGTACTTGTAGAGCTGGCTGATGCGCCCGCCCAGGGAGGGGTTCTTTTCGATCAGGATGACGTCTTTGCCACACTCGGCCGCTTCCAGGGCCGCCGTCAATCCAGAGATGCCACCACCGACCACCAGGATCGTCTGGTTGGTTGCCACAGCCTCAGCCATCGGCCTGTCTCCTCTTGTTGTATCGGCAGCAGGGGAGAAGGCAGAACGCGCGCCCCTGCGGGAAAATCACCTATGCGCCGCTATTCTATGCACAATTCCCATCGCCGGTAATTATTTCTTTTTAATCGCCGCATATAAGGAACTTTCTGCCCAAACCTCCGAGCCACTCCCAACTTCCTAGAAAAAACAAGGATTTTCTTAAAGCCGCAACCCTCCCTGCCGATAGCAGCAGCATCACGGCGGGTGCTTGTAACAATAATCCTGGGACAACCCGCCCGGAGAACAGAGGAGACGACAGCATGAAAGTGTTTCACGCGCCGGTCACCGCCCTGGTGCTGGGCATCGTGACCCTCGGTGGCCAGGCCATGGCGGCAGAGTGGACGGACCGCATCAGCATCGGCGGCTTCGCCAGCGCCAACTACAACCGCACCAGCAGCGAAGTCCCCTTCAACGGGGAGGAAAACGTTGGTCACGACGACAAGGGCAGCTGGTCCGGCACCCGCATGGGCGTCAACATCCAGGCCCAGATCAACAAGCGCTTCCGTTTTGCCAGCCAGTTCTTCGCCTCCAAGGCCGAAAACTTTGGCGTCAGCGTCGATTGGGCCTTCAGTGAACTGATGCTGAGCGACGAACTGGCCCTGCGCACCGGACGAATCAAATTCCCCGTGGGCATCGTCAACGAATACACCGACGTCGGCTACTCCATGCCCTGGATCAGGCCGCCGGCAGCCATCTACTCCGAGTTGGGGACGCCCTACGGGCCGCAGATAACGCGCGAGAGTTACACGGGCGCCAGCCTGCTGGGCAATCTCTCGGCGGGCGACTGGACCTTGGGCGCCGACCTCTTCGGTGGTGAAATATTGCTGGAAAACGCCAGCGTCCGGGGGATGGGCGGCATCAGCCTGACGGCCGACTGGGACGACACCGTACTGTTCCAGGCCTCGGCCAACCAAGGCACCATGCACGGCACGGGTAGCTTCATGGGCGGTGCCATGGAGGGCACCACGCATCAGTCCATCGTCTACGGCATAAAGGCTGACTGGAACAACATCCTCGTCTATGCCGAACGCGGTGACGTCAGCATGGGCAGCGTCACCCCCATGAATTCGACCAGCTGGTACACCACCGTTGGCTACCAGATGGGTAGCTGGCTGCCGCACCTCACCTACCAGGACTATGAAAAGGAAACCAATGGCTCGCGGAGTGACAAGCAGCGCATCGTCACCCTTGGCCTGCGCTGGGACTTCATGCCCAGCGTTGCCTTCAAGGTCGAGCTGTCGCAGATCAAGACCGACCAGGGCGTGGGACTGTTCGTACCGGAAGACCCCATCGCGGGACCCTTCCCGGACAATAGCGTCAACATGGTCGGCCTCGGCCTCGACACCGTATTCTAGGAGAAGCCACCATGAAGAAATCCCTTCTTAGCCTGAGCGCCGCCGCTGCGGTCCTGCTTGCCAGCACCGCCGCACTGGCCGAGATCGCCATCATCGCCAACCCGGCCGCCGGGGCCGGCGAGCTGGACACCAAGACCGTCAAGAAGCTGTTCCTCGGCAAGATCCGCTCGCTGCCCGGCATGGACAGCGTCAGCCTCGTGGGCCAGGCCGACGACAGCCCGGTGAAGGCCGAATTCACCCAGAAGATCACCAACAAGAAGCTCGCCAAGTACAAGGCCTACTGGTCCAAGATGATCTTCTCCGGCAAGGCCGTGCCGCCCAAGGAAATGGCCAACGACGCCGAGGTGAAGGCCTACGTGGCCAGTCATGCCGATGCCGTGGGCTACGTGGACGCCGGCAGTGTGGACGACTCGGTGAAGGTACTGCTGCGCGCGCCCTAGGCCCGCTTCCTCCAATGCAAGGAATGATCGTCATGCGCTTTTTCAACACTCTCTCGATCCGCTACAAGATTCTCTCCATCGCCGCCGTGGCCATCATCGGCTTCGGCGCCTATTTCGCCCTGAACTTCTCGGTGGCCAGCAGCAATGCCCACCAACTGGAGCAGATGCGGGACGTGACCTTCCCGTCCCTGGAACGCAGCGAGAAGAACCTGACGCGGCTGGACCGGATCATCAACCTGCTGGAGCAGGCGGTGGCCACGGAAGAGGAAGACATGATGGAGGCCGCCGGCGAAACGGTGGCCACCATGCAGACGGCCTTCGACGAGATCGCCGCCCTCGACCCCAGCCAGGCCGAGACGGTACAGGGGTTGAGCCAGGATCTGGTGGCCTACTTCACCCTGGCCAAGGAAATAACCCTGGGCATGTTCAATGGCGACATCGAAACCAGCAAGCTGCAGGCCGGGGCCATGGAGATGCAGACCCGCCTCAACAACTTCCGCGACGACCTGACCCGCTTCCGCGACCAGCGCCGCGAGGCCTTCACCCAGACCGTCGACACGGCCAACGAGGCGGCCCACTTCAGCCTCACCATGGGCGCCGTGATCGGTGCCATCCTGGTCGTCGTGCTCGCCGCCAACGGCTACCTGGTGGCCATGGGCATCACGCGCAACATCCAGCGCGTCTCCGACAATCTGCACGAGATCGCCAGCGGCGAGGGGGACCTGACGCGCCGCCTGCAGGCCGACAACCAGGACGAGATCGGCCAGCTGGTGGACCACTTCAACACCTTCATGAACAAGTTGCAGGGCATCATCCAGGAGCTGGTCAGCTACAGCGGCAAGATCGGCGCCTCGGCGGAAGAGGTGGCCAGCATCGCCCAGCAGAGCCGCGAGGGCATGGAGCATCAGCGTGCGGAGACCGAACAGGTGGCTACCGCCAGCAACGAGATGGCGGCCACCGTCACCGAGGTGGCGCGCAACGCGGAACAGGCCGCAGAGGCCGCGGGCTCGGCCAACGACGCCGCCGGCAACGGCAGCGCCGTGGTGGACGAGACCATCGCCATCATCAACCGCCTGGCCGGTGACGTGGAACAAGGCGCCAGCGCCGTCAACCGGCTGCGCGAGGACAGCGAAAACGTCGGCACCGTGCTGGACGTGATCCGCGGCATCGCCGAGCAGACCAACCTGCTGGCGTTGAACGCCGCCATCGAGGCCGCGCGCGCCGGCGAACAGGGCCGCGGCTTCGCCGTGGTGGCCGACGAGGTGCGCACCCTGGCCTCGCGCACCCAGGAGTCCACCCAGGAGATCCAGGCCATGATCGAGAGCCTGCAGAGCAGCGCCGGGCAGGCCGCGGAGATCATGGGCCGCGGCAAGGACACCTCCGAACAGGGGGTGGCCAAGGCCGCCAACGCCGGCGAGGCCCTGAAGAAGATCACCGAGGCGGTGGCGGTGATCAGCGAGATGAACGCGCAGATCGCCAGTGCCGCCGAGGAACAGAGTTCGGTGGCGGCGGAGATGGATCAAAACATCACCAACATCAGTCGCGCCACCGAGGAAAACACCGAGAACAGCAACCAGCTCGCCAGCGCCGGCGCCGCGCTGAACGAGGTCGCCGCGCAGATGCAGCAACTGGTCGGCCAGTTCCGCGTCTGATCCCACCCCATCCGGAGGGCCTTCCGCGGTGAAAACTGCGGGAGGCCCTCTGCGTTTGTGCCCGATTCACGCCGGGCCGGCGGCATTTACAGCAAAAAATATGCCGTTTGCAATCAAAATTACTTATCCGACCGATAAAGTCAGTAATTGGCTATATCAAAATATGCTGATATATAATCGCCTACCGCTTTCCAAGGGTTTGATCTATGTCGAACAACAACACTGCCTCGGCGCTGGAAAAGGGCGTCGAGGTCAAAAACACCACCTGCTACATGTGCGCCTGCCGCTGCGGCATCCGCGTCACCCTGCGTGACGGCGAGGTGCGCTACATCCAGGGCAACCCCGATCACCCGCTCAACAAGGGCGTGATCTGCGCCAAGGGCAGCTCCGGCATCATGAAGCAGTACTCGCCGGCGCGCCTGACCAAGCCGCTGAAGCGCCGCGAGGGCGCCGAGCGCGGCGCCTCCGACTTCGAGGTGATCTCCTGGGACGAGGCCTTCGACATCATGGAGACCCGCCTGCGCCACCTGCGCGAGACGGACCCCAAGAAGTTCGCCCTGTTCACCGGCCGCGACCAGATGCAGGCGCTCACCGGCCTGTTCGCCAAGAACTTCGGCACCCCCAACTACGCCGCCCACGGCGGCTTCTGCTCGGTGAACATGGCCGCCGGGATGATCTACTCCATCGGCGGCTCCTTCTGGGAGTTCGGCGGACCCGACCTGGAGCGCTCCAAGCTGTTCGTCATGTTCGGCACCGCCGAGGACCACCACTCCAACCCGCTGAAGATCGAGCTGTCGAAGTTCAAGCGCAACGGCGGCCGCTTCATCTCCGTCAACCCGGTGCGCACCGGCTACTCGGCCATCGCCGACGAGTGGGTGCCCATCAAGCCCGGCACCGACGGCGCCCTGATCCTGGCCCTGATCCACGAGATCATCAAGACCGGCCTCTACGACCGCGACTTCCTCACCCAGTACTCCAACGCCGCCCAGCTGGTCAACCAGGACCCGGAAAGCGACGAGTTCGGCCTGCTGGTGCGCGGCCTGGAGTTCGACGAGGGCAAGATCCATCCCCACGACGAGATGTGGTGGGACCGCAACACCGACCGCGCGGTGCAGACCCACACCGAGGCCGAGCCGGCGCTGATGGGCGAGTTCACCCTGGAGGACGGCACCCCGGTGAAGCCTTCCTTCCAGCTGCTGGTGGAACGGGTCAAGGACTACACCCCGGAGTGGGCCGCCGACATCACCGGCGTGCCCGCCGAGACCATCCGCCGCCTGGCCCACGAGATGGGCATCACCGCGCGCGACGAAAAGATCGAGCTGCCCATCGCCTGGACCGACGCCTGGGGCAAGGACCACGAGACGGTGGTCGGCAACCCGGTGTCCTTCCACGCCATGCGCGGCCTGGCGGCGCACTCCAACGGCTTCCACTCGATCCGCGCGCTGTCCATCCTGATGTCCATCCTCGGCACCATCGACCGCCCCGGCGGCTTCCGCCACAAGGCGCCCTTCCCGCGCCCCATTCCGCCCTGCCCCAAGACCCCCAACGGTCCGCAGGGCGTCAAGCCCAACACCCCGCTGGGCGGCATGCCGCTGGGCTGGCCGGCCGACCCCAACGACCTGTTCGTCGACGACGAGGGCAGGCCGGTGCGCCTGGACAAGGCCTTCTCCTGGGAATACCCGCTGTCGGTGCACGGCATGATGCACAACGCCATCACCAATGCCTGGCGCGGCGACCCCTACAAGATCGACACCCTGATGATCTTCATGGCCAACATGGCCTGGAACTCCACCATGAACACGGTGGAGGTGCGCAAGATGCTCAATGACCGCGACGAGAACGGTGACTACAAGATCCCCTTCCTCATCGTCTGCGACGCCTTCCAGTCGGAGATGATCGC